>Ga0164292_10001569_pt1 | contig 18541 bp, 10 predicted proteins | sample GEODES117metaG_FD_111486 | JGI IMG/M metagenome (GOLD analysis project Ga0164292, IMG submission 111486) | Eutrophic lake water microbial communities from Lake Mendota, Wisconsin, USA - GEODES117 metaG | ecosystem: Environmental > Aquatic > Freshwater > Lake | place: USA: Lake Mendota...
GCCATGAATGTGAACAATCCGCCCATGACATTTATTGTGGACCGGTCCGGCAAGGTGGTGTGGTCTCACCAGGGCTATACACCGGGTGCTGAGGAAGAGCTGGAGAAGCAAATAGCCATGATTTCTTCCGGAGGACAGCAGAAATAAAAACAAATACGGGAATTCACAGGTTTTTTACTACATAAACAAAAGCAATGATTTCAAAAACGATAGAAAAAGCCCTTCAGCACCAGATAGCGCTGGAGGCATATTCCAGTGCCGTTTACCTGAGTATGGCAAGCTGGATGGATGCAGAAGGATTTGAAGGTGCCGCAGCATTCTTTTACAAGCAAAGCGATGAAGAAAGAATGCACATGCTCAAAATTTTCCATTTTATCAACGATAACGATGGGCATGCCATGGTACCTGCCATTGAAGCCCCACCTAAATCGTTTAAGGATTTTCACACCTGCTTTAAAAATGTGCTGGAACAGGAGCAAAAAGTTACCCAGAGCATCCACGAGCTGGTAAATGTATCGCTGAAAGAGCGCGACCATGCAGCCAATAATTTTCTTCAGTGGTATGTGAGTGAGCAAATGGAGGAGGAGAAGCAAGTAAAGAGCATACTGAACAAACTCAAAATCATTGGCAAAGACGGCAGTGGCCTGTATTTGCTGGACCGCGAACTGGGTCAGATGGCTGCAGCCGCTCCCGACGGGGAAGAGGCAGGTGCCTGATTCTTTTAAAATCTGTTTAATAAATAAGGCATTTACCCGTTTGGGGTATTATGCTTTTTCTGTATTGCATATTTTTGCAAAACCAACGTGAGTATTCAGGTACATCAGCTGACCAAGATTTACGGCACCCAAACGGCTGTCGATAACATTTCATTTGAAATTGAGCCCGGTGAAATTGTGGGTTTTCTGGGTCCCAACGGGGCCGGTAAAAGTACCACCATGAAAATGCTAACCTGCTATATTCCGCCCACCTCAGGCGAAGCTAAAGTATGCGGACTGGATGTTTCAGATCAGAGTATTTCGGTAAGGAAACACGTGGGATATCTTCCGGAACACAATCCGCTGTACCTTGATATGTACGTGAAGGAATACCTGGCTTTTGCTGCCGGTATGGGGGACGTGAAAAATGTAAAAAACAGGGTGGAAGAAGTAATTGCACTTACCCACCTGGGACGGGAAAAACACAAGAAAATCGGGCAGCTTTCCAAAGGTTACCGTCAGCGTGTGGGGTTGGCACAGGCCATTATTCATGACCCGGATGTGCTAATTCTGGATGAACCTACAAGTGGCCTGGATCCCAATCAGGTGATGGAAATACGGGATCTGATCCGCAGTTTGGGCAGCAATAAAACCATTATGCTAAGTACCCACATTATGCAGGAGGTGGAGGCGATTTGCAACCGGGTCATCATCATAGATAAAGGCCATATCGTGGCCGATGACAAACTGGATAACCTGCGCAATCAAACTGCCGAAAAATGGATTGTGCGTGTGCAGTTTGCTGCTACAGTTACAGAGAAAGACCTCAAAACCATACCCGGTATATTACAGGTGACAAGTCTGGGTAACAACGCCTGGCGTTTATCCGGCGACAATCCCCAGTTTAGGCAGGCAGTTTCCCATTTTGCCCTGGCTTCCAACCTGGAGGTAACAGAACTCGTGAGTGAAAAAGACAATCTGGAAACCATATTTAGACAACTGACAAAGCATGTGGACGGTTTATAAAAAAGAAATCCGAAGCTTCCTAAGTTCCCTCATTGCGTATGTGGTAATGCTGGTGTTTCTGGGCGCAACAGGGTTGTTTATGTGGGTAATCAAAGGCAATAACGTGTTTGATCTTGGATTGTCCAGTATGCAGGTAATGTTTGAAATGGCCCCATACATATTCATTTTCCTGATATCGGCCATTACCATGCGCAGTTTTTCCGAAGAAAAACGCCTTGGAACACTAGAAACTTTAACCACCCGCCCTGTTTCAGACCTGGGGATTATTTTGGGTAAATATCTGGCCGGTGTATCGCTGTTGCTCATAGCCCTGCTTCCTACCCTAATCTATTACTACAGCATTTCTCAATTGGGTAACCCGGTAGGAAATGTAGATACGGGCGCTATGTGGGGCAGTTACCTTGGATTGATTTTTTTGGGAATGGCCTACACCGCTATGGGTGTGTTTTCATCTGCAGTTACCGACAATCAGATTGTGGCCCTGATTCTGAGCATGGCACTGGGTTTCTTTTTCTATGTGGTACTGGGAATGATGGGGGATATTACTGCGCTGGATGCCATCGGAAAAAGTCTTGAGTGGTTTAGTCTCGAATATCATTATGACAGTATAAGCAGGGGTGTACTGGATACCCGTGATGTGTTGTACATGTTAAGTTTTAGTGCGTTGTTCATTGGGTTAACCAAAACGGTTTTTGAAAGCAGAAAATGGTGATGAAAAAACGCAGACTACATAAAACCCAAAGCTGGCTGGAAATGCTGATGCTATTGGTAGGCATTGTGGTTGTCAATGCTTTGTCATCATTGTATTATAAGCGTATTGACCTTACACAGGAAAAACGCTACACATTGAGTGAAACCAGCCGAAATCTGGCTTCCAAAATCGAGGAAAAACTATATTTTAAACTCTACCTTGATGGTGAGATGAGCGCGAAATTCAAACAGTTGCGCAATGAAATCCGCGATATGGCTTATGAATTTCGCGAAGCCAGCGGCGGTAAAATGGAAATAGAAATTGCCGATCCGCTAAAGGATAAGGAGAAAAAAGAGGTAGCTGGTATTCTGGAAAGCTTTGCCGAAAGAGGCATTGAGCCCGTTCGTGACGTAGACATGGAAGACGGGGATGAAACCCGAATTAAATACCTTGTGCCTGGCGCTGAATGTATTTATCGTGGCAAAACAGTCGGTATGCGCTTTTTTCAATATGACGTTTCAACGGATATTGAATCCAACATCAAAAAATCCATCGACAATATAGAATATGAGTTGGCCAATGCCCTCAGGCAGTGTGTTTCAGAGAAAGCGAAGAAAATTGTTGTTGCCGATGGCAGTGGTGAGATGATTGATGCGCGCGTGGGCTCTTTCGCCAATGAACTGGGCCGCTATTATCAGCTTGAGGCCCTCCATCTGAATGTTTCAGATCCGGAATGTGCACGCCCGTTTAGCGCACAAATCGCGGCAGCACCCGACAGCGCAGAGCTGGTATTGCTTCGCAACCTGCAGCGCAGATTGAATGCCGCAGACCTGCTGATGGTTATCAAGCCCGAAAAGGATTATTCTCCGGCAGAGTTGTTTTTAATTGACCAGTTTATCATGAAAGGTGGAAAGGTGATGTGGCTGCTGGATCCGGTGCAGGTGGAAATAGATAGTTTTCAGCGGGCTTCCACTGTGATGGCAATGGATAAGGGCCTCGAAAATATTGCCACCGGGTTGTTTGGATATGGTGTAGGACTCAATTCTGATTTATTGCAGGATCTGGTGTGTAACAGAATTCCACTGCCGGCCGGTGGCCAAATGCAATTGGTCCCTTTCCCGTATTTTCCCTTATTTACAACCAAAAATTCTGCGCACATTATTACCAAAAATGTGGGAGCCATCTGGTCACAATTTCCGGGCACCCTCAAAGTAAAAAAACGCGATGGGCTCATCACAACGCCATTGCTTGTTTCTTCACCCTACACCAAAATTGCCAATGCTCCTGCTACCGTAGAGTTGATAAATGTGGCCATGATGAGTAATGACAAGAAATATGCGAAAACCATGCAGTCAGGACCTCAGGTGAGTGGTGTGTTGATGGAGGGAAAATTTAAATCTCCGTTTCAATATCAGAAAAAACCCAATTTGGGAGGATATCTCGCCGATGGGAAAAGTGCAATGATTGTAATTTCTGATGGGGATATCATGCGCAATTTTGTAAGTAGCAAAGGCGGTAATTTCCCCACGGGCTATGATCGTTACAGCCAGATTACCTTTGCAAATCAAAAGTTTTTACAAAACTGTGTAGATTATTTGATTGATGATAATGGCCTCATTGAAATCAGGGCAAGAGAAACCCAGCTAAGATTGCTGGATCCTGTGAAAGTGAAAGAAGAGAAATTTTACTGGCAGATGCTGAACCTGCTACTGCCTCTCGCCTTCATTATTTTGCTGGGAATGTCCAATTATTTGATCCGCAGAAGAAAATATACGCACTAATTATGTTTGATTTTATTGAAGGTAACGTAGAAAAAATCAGTCCCACCCATGTGGTGATTGAAAATTCCGGTTTGGGGTATTTAATATCCATAAGCATTTATACTTACGAGAAAATAAAATCGCAAAAACAGGCAAGGGTTTTTGTTGAGCAGACTTTCAAAGTAGAAAATCAAAATCCGGTGGGGATTGTGCTGTTTGGATTCAGTGAACCTGAGGAACGTGAGATGTTTAGACTGCTCACTTCAGTAAGTGGAGTAGGAAACAACACCGGTATTCTGATGCTGAGTAGTCTCGACGCAGAATCGCTCGCTGCTGCCATTCTGAATGGGAATGTAGGATTGCTGAAAAGCATCAAAGGGATTGGAGAAAAAACAGCACAGCGTATTGTACTGGAACTTAGGGATAAACTGGGCGGTAAAAAAATGAAGCCCGGGGCAACATTGGTAAGTCCGGGTGTGTCTGATGCAATGAATGAAGCCCTGTCTGCGTTACTCAGTCTTGGTTACAACAAAAGTGCTGCAGAAAAAGCCCTGATGAAAATATCAGATAATGGTAAAACGTCATTAACGGTTGAGGAACTTATTCGTAATTCACTGAAAATATTGTAAATTGCGCAGTTTAACAAAAACCTGACAATATAAGCCGAACCACTACGTTTACTTTTCTTTTTTAATTATGAAAAATTCCGGCCGGAAGGCATGGGTAAAAACAAGTTCTGTTGCTTTGACAAAGATTGTCATGGTGGCATCGGCTTGGTTATTTGCGCAGGTTGTTTTTGCACAAACGGATTCCTCTTTAAAGTACAGTATCAAGTCAGGCAATGACTGGCAAAAAAACAAATCTACTTCCAATGTGGATTTGCAAAACCCCATTAATTCTGAGTGGAAATATAATCCCAAAACCAATCGATACGAGGAATTTAAAAATATCGGCGGACTGAATTATTCCACCGGTAAGTCTTTGTCAGTTTCTGAGTATTTCAAGGAAACAACCCGTGCGAATCGCCTGGATTATTATCGGGAGAAATCGCAAAATGCCAGCTATAACACAGGGAGTGCAGGTAAAGGGAGCATCAATGATTACATTAAAACGGAACTGACCAATCCCACCATTTCAAAAATATTTGGTGAAGGCGGTGTGGATTTTCAGTTGAATGGCTCTGCCATGATAAAGCTGGGAGGGAATGTCAATGTAAACCGCAATCCATCGTTCAGTAAGCGGCAACAGCGGTACTTTGTGCCGGTTTTTGATCAACAGCTTCAGATCAGTGCAAACGGTTCTGTGGGCCAGAATGTAAAGCTGGGCATCAATTATGATACAGAAGCTGCCTTTGAATTTGACAATCAAACCAATCTGGGTTGGAAAGGCAAGCCGGACGGGATTCTCAAAGATGTTCAGGTGGGTAACGTAAGTTTAAATCTGCCCACGCAGCTTATCAAACCTGCCAATAATTTATTTGGTTTCAGCACCACCATGCAGTTTGGTAAAACTACGGTTAAAACCGTGTTTAGCCAGAATAAAGGCCAAAGCACCGAAACCGTGTTGCAGGGCGGTCAGCAACTCAATGAGTTTAAGATAACGGCTGATAATTACGACCAGAACAGACACTTTTTCCTGGCACAGTATTTTAAGAACAATTATAATGCTGCACTGGAAAATCTGCCCATTGTGGCAAGTGGCGTCATTATCAACAGGGTTGAGGTTTGGGTTACCAACCGTAGCGCCAATATTGAAACTCCCCGCGATATAGTTGTTTTTCATGATTTGGGCGAATCTAAACCCTATCGAAACAATCTGGGCGGTTCTATAGATCCGGCTGCAGACAATGCTTCGAATACGTTGTATGCACAAATTGCCAATGACAACCTGGTCAGAAAAAACGGAACGGCGGTGGATCGTTTGTTCTCAATGTACCCGTATTTTGAACAAACAGTAGATTTCGATATCCTCAACAATGCCCGTCAGTTAAATAGCAATGAATATACCCTCCACTCGCAATTGGGCTATATTTCTCTCAATCAGCCGCTTAATAACGATGAAATTCTGGCAGTGGCTTTCGAATACACCCTAAACGGTAAAGTGTATACCGTAGGGGAATTTAGTCGTGATGTACCACCCGGCGACCAGCGCATGTTGTTTTTGAAGATGCTTAAAGGCAATACCATCAGAACCAAGCTACCCATGTGGGACCTGATGATGAAAAACATTTACACGCTAAATACATACAGCTTATCACTGGAAGATTTTAAGCTCAATGTGCTGTATGCAGATGATACCAGCGGTGCAGATTACAATTACCTGCCTGTGCAAAATGCGGTCCCGGCTTTTGCCAACGGCAATCCGCTCATACGGGTTCTGGGACTGGATAAGCTTAACAGACAGCAGGAAGCAAAGCCGGACGGTATATTTGACGCAATAGAAGGACTGACAGTTCAGGCCCAGTATGCCCGAATCATTTTTCCGGTTACAGAACCTTTTGGTGATTTTATGAGGAGCCGTTTTGGCGGAAGATCCGATCTGGCAGACTATTATTGTTATGATGCTTTGTATGACAGTACCAAATGGCTTGCTCAGCAGGATGTTAAGCATAACAAATTTTTTCTGGCCGGCAGTTACAAAAGCCCGAATGGTGCAGAACTGTTTCTCGGAACCACCAATCTTCAGCGGGGCTCGGTGCGGGTAACTGCCAATGGACGTCCACTGCAGGAAGGCATGGATTATGAGGTGGATTATGCACTGGGCAGAGTGAGGATTATCAATGACGGATTGCTCCGAGGCGGAGCAGAAATACGCGCCAGTGCTGATGGCCAAAGCTTCTTTAATATTCAGCAAAAAACCCTGATAGGGGGTCGTATTGAGCATAAGTTTAATAAAAACCTGCTTGTGGGAGCAACAGCGCTTCACATGTATGAAAGGCCGTTAACCACCAAAACCAACTTCAATGAAGAACCACTCCTCAACACTATTTTCGGTGGTGACGTGGCCTACAGTAACAAGTCGAGATTCATCACCAGAATGGTTGACCGGCTTCCTTTTCTTGAAACAAAAGAAATAAGCCGTATTACAGCTTACGGTGAGTTTGCCAAAATAATACCCCATAATCACAGATCCCAGGGAGGTCAGCGAGGGGTATCAAACCTGGAAGATTTTGAAAATGCTGAATTGCCCAATGACCTGAAGCAGATTTCCAACTGGACCATAGCCAGCGTTCCTCAAAAGCAACCCGATCTGTTTCCCGAAACCCTGGATTCCAATAAGCTGCGGTGGTTAGGCAGGCATGCCAGTCTGTCCTATTACAGCATAGATCAGCTATTCTATCGCGAGGAAGATATGCCGGATAACATCCGTACGCGGGTGGATGAGATTTTAAGCGATCCCTACATGCGGCAAATCGATCAGCGGGAAGTGTTTCCCCAGCGACAGTTTCCTCAGGGTACCCCCACGCTGCTAACCACCCTGGATATGGTGTACCGGCCTTCGCAGCGTGGATTGTATAACTTTAATTCGAACCCCGCCCAAATCAATTCAACAGGTCGTTTACTGCAGCCGGAAAAAAGCTGGGCAGGGATTATGCGACGCGTGGATCAAAATGATTTTGAAGCCGCAAATATTGATTACATCGAAATCTGGATGATGGATCCGCTAATTAAAAATCCGGGATTGAAAGGGGATTTTTATCTTCATCTGGGCAGCATAAGCGAAGATATTTTGCCGGACAGGAGAAAATCTTTCGAAAATGGGCGTCCATCTTCATCAGATTTTACCAATACCGACACAACGGCTTTTGGGATTGTACCATCCATCCCACAAATCAATTTTGCATTTAATAATGATCCCGGAACCCTGAAAGAACAGGATGCAGGGCTTGATGGCATGAATGATGAACAGGAGCGACTGCATTTCGACCAATCGTATTTACAGTTATTGGAAGCCAATTTCGGGGTAAATTCAGCCATTTATAATCAGGCAGTGAGTGATCCTTCCAATGATAATTTTGTGCATTATCTGGAAGATAAATATACCACGTCAGATGCTGACATCATTGGCAGATACAGCCATTTTCAGGGAATGCAGGGCAATTCAAATCCAGACCGATTTACGGGTAAGTACAATGATATGCCCAAATCCTCGAGCACCGCTCCCAACGACGAGGATATCAATAAAGACTTTACCCTGAATCAGAGCGAAGATTATTATCAGTATCAAATTAAAATCAGTGCGGCCGATCTGCAGATTGGTAAGAATTATGTGGCAGACATTGCCAAAAAACGCGTTAAACTTCGCAATGGTAAAGAGGAAGAAATAAACTGGTATCAATTTAAAATTCCTATTCGACAGTTTCAGAAGTCTGTAGGCAATATCAGCGATTTTAAGAGTATCCGTTTCATGCGCATGGTAATGACGGGTTTCTCTGACAGCGCCGTTTTGCGCATGGGGTACATCAACCTGGTGAGAGCAGACTGGCGCAGGTATGTAAATTCGCTGAAGACTCCCGGTGTAATCGTTCCGCAGGATCCCAATGACAATACCAAGTTTGTGGTATCCACCGTTAATATTGAAGAAAATGGGCAAAGATCGCCGGTTGCCTATGTAACTCCGCCGGGGGTGGTAAGGGTGCAAAATATGGCTTCTCTGGGTACGGTACTCGAGAACGAACAGTCCTTGTCTTTGGCCACCTGCAATATGCTGCCCGGTGATGCCAGAGGCGCGTTTAAAACCAGTCAGTATGACATCCGAAACTATAAGAACCTTCAATTGTATGTTCATGCTGAAGCGCCCGCAGCTCCTCAGCTGAAAGATGGTGATGTTTCCTGTTTTATCCGATTCGGAACGGATCTTACCAACAATTACTACGAATATGAAATTCCTTTGAAAATCACCCGCGGAAACATTAATAGAGGTACACCCGGCGCTGATAAATTGATATGGCCTGATGAAAATTTCATTGATTTGGAGCTCGAACGATTATATCAGCTGAAGATTGACAGGCAAAATGCCGGGTGGCCTATGTCTGCTCCTTTCATTCGCCCTGCCCAAAGGGGGAAGCTTACCGTACTGGGCTTGCCGGATGTAGGAAACGTAAGGGTGATGATGATTGGGATTAAGAATAACACGGAAGCACCCCAGTGTTTTGAAGTTTGGGTGAACGAGTTGCGAGTGAAGAATATAGCAAATAAAGGGGGCTGGGCCGCGTTGGGTAATATACAGACTACCCTGGCCGACTTTGGTACTGTGAATCTGGCAGGCAGTATCCGAACTATCGGATTTGGGGATGTAGATAAAAAGCTGAACGATCGAAGTTTGAGCACCACCATGAATTACGACGTGGCCAGCAACCTTGAACTGGGCAAGTTTTTCCCGAAAAAGGCCGGTATTAGTTTCCCCATGTACATTGGCTATTCCGAAAACTACATCCGACCGAAATTCAATCCGCTGAATCCGGATATTGAAATGACAACATTCCTGAACGGAATTGTGGATAAAGCCCAGCGAGATGCCGTGAGAAAAGCAGCGGAAGACTATTCATCACTGTATAGTATCAATTTTAATAATGTCAGAATTGCGGCCAGACCGGGTAAAAAAACCATGCCCTGGAGTTTATCTAACTTTAATGCCACCTATAGTTTTCAGAGAAATTACCGCAGAAATCAGCAGATTGAGGAGTTTTTTGCCGAAACCACCCAAGGAGCACTGGGATATCAGTATTCCATACCAACCAAATTCATAAGACCCTTTAAAAAGCTGAAGCCGGGTTGGTTAAATCCAATCAAAGAAATTAATTTTAATCTGCTGCCATCGAATTTTTCTACACAGTGGCAAGTGAATCGCTTTTACAGCGAGATGCAAGCAAGAAACAACAACAATTTCCGCCAGGTAAATCCCCGGCTATTTGATAAGAATTTCACCCTAAATAGGGTGTACAATGCGAGTCTGCCACTGTTTAGCTCACTCACCATCAATTACAACGCCACGGCCAATGCCCGTATTGAAGAGCCCTACGGCAGTCTGGATTCAGAAGGAAGGAGGGAGCTGGTGCGCAAAGAATTCAATACACTCGGAAGAATGACCCGGTTTAATCATTCCGTCAATGGCAACTATACCTTGCCGTTTGCAAAATTCCGCCGCCTGGATTGGATCAACACCAGTGTGAATTACACGGGAAGTTATGAATGGAATCAGGCACCGCCTGCTTTTTCTTCGTTGGGTAACCGTATTAGCAATGCCCGAGATATCAATATTCAAGGGCAATTGAATTTTCAGAGTCTTTACCAAAAAATCCCATGGCTGCGTGATTTGGAAAAACCCTCAAAAAAGAAATCGGATAAAAACAAAAAGTCTGATGAGGATGTAAAATATGAGAGTGCCATAGACAAGAGTAAAGAGAGCAGTAAAAAAGCAAATCCCATCAAAATAGCCGTAGGGAATTTTGTAAGTATGTTCAAAAACGCCGGCTTCAGCTATAGCGTGAAACAAACGTCCGATATGCCTGGATTTCGATACAAACCGGATTATTTCGGACACAACTTCAAGCATGTTCAACCGGGTCTGCCGTTTGTTTTTGGATGGCAGGAAGAAAATATTCGTTACCGCCTGGCCAGAAGTGGCGCACTGAATGAAGATTCAAGGCAAAGTAATTTTTACCGAACTTCTACCACAGAGGCATTTAACGGTAATATTACCATAGAGCCCATAAAAAGCCTAAGGATTCAACTGGATCTGAGTCGAAATAATATGGAGGGTACTCAAAGTGTTTTCCGCTGGGATGGGACTTCATGGGTAGATCAGGGGTTAACCCAAATGGGTAATTTTAACATCACCGGCAACTTTATTCGAACCCATTTTGTGAAAGATAATGTGTTGGGCGACAATAGGGTGAATGAGGTATTTACACAGTTTCAGGCCAATCGATACAGCATTGCACAGAAACTTATGTTTGCAGACCAGCGGGTACTCAATCCGGGAGAGGATACCCTCACCAAGTTCCCTATCGGCTACAGCAAACAGCAGCAGGATGTTCTGATTGGTGCATTCTATGCAACCTATTCCGGCATGGATCCAGGAAGGGCCGCTGTTTCTGGTTTTCCTAAGATTCCCTTACCGGGCTGGAACATCAACTACAATGGATTAACCCGAATAAAGGCCATCAGTAAAATATTCTCCAATATCAATATCCGGCATGGCTACAATGGCCGCTACTCGATAGGAAGTTTCACCCAAAACCTGCGCTATGATGCCGGTCAGGCGGTGAAACCCGGTGAAGATTTTACACCTCAGCGCCAAATTTCGGATGTGACCATTTCAGAAGGATTCTATCCACTGCTGGGAATCAACATTGCAACCCGTAATAACTGGACGCTTTCTTTTGATTACAAAAGGTCGCGCATACTCAAGCTTTTTGCAGCGCAATTTAACGTGACTGAAATGCGAAATAATGAGGTTCAGTTTCAAGCGGGATATAGGGTTACCGGGCTTACCCTACCTTTCCGTAGAAACGGCAGAAAACTCTATCTTCCCAATGATTTCAGGTTTGACATGACCGTGAACGTGGCCGACAATATTACCATTACACGTAAAATAGACCAAAACGACAATCGTGCCACTGCCGGAACCAAACAGGTGAGAATAGGACCTGCTGCAACTTATCAGGTCAATAATAAAATTAACATGGCTTTGCGTTACAATAAAACCATCATGTCGCCCCGCATCGCCAACCAGTTCTATACCGCCCTAACCGATTTTGGATTTGAAATCAGATACACACTCAATTAAGGGTTTAGTCCTTTGCTGGATTGCGCTGACCTGCTTTTTTACTGCAGTTAGTGCCCAGGATACAATGCCACCCATCGGTAAATGGCGTATCCATGCCAGTTATAAAGTTGCCAGGGTATGCGAGTCTTCCGGAACCTATGTGTATGCAGCATCTGCAGGTGGACTATTCCGTACCGATATCCGGGATGGGGAGATGAAGACATTAACCAAGCTCGATGGTTTTGAAGCTTCAGGAGTTTCTTGCATGCGGTATGCACCTGATTTTAAAATTCTCATTATTGGCTACAATAATGGAATGATAGAATTGCTGAAAAATGACCGGACTTTAACCCAGGTAAAAGGCCTGTATAGCAAACTCATTCAGGGTGATAAGCGAATTATTCACGTGCAAGTGGTCGGGGAGAAAGCCATTATTAGCACCAATTTTGGAATTTTGGTTCTTGATCTGTTGAAAGAAGAAATCAGTGACAGCTACACTGCCATTGGTCCGGGAGGGCAAAGTATTGGAATTCTGGCCACCGCTGTATTGGGCGATTCCATCTATGCAGGCACGGCCAATGGTATTATACGTGCTAAATACGCTGCTTCCGTAAATCTAAACGATTTCAACAACTGGAAAAGGGTTTTTAATGGTAATTTCTGTTCTCATTTGCAACCCTTCAATGACAGTTTATATTTTGCGGCCGATAGTCTTGTATACAGATTGCACAGGGGTAAAGCCGTTGTCATTGTTAATCAAAAGAATGTTACCGGCAGAATACAGCAGTATGCGGGTAAATTAAATGTGTTTAGAGGTGGTGGGATTTTTACGGTGACCAATGCAGGTATATCCCGAAAAGCGGTCAATCTGCTGAGCGACGGCACCACGGATGCCGAAGGCTACTTTTGGTTTTGCACAGGAATCGGACCGGGTGTAATCAAACAAACCGATGTGAATGAAATTGCTTTTGAGCCTTCCGGTCCATCCGGAACCTCCGTATTTGCGATGACACAGTCGGGAAATACCATGTTTACCACTGCGGGCGGAGTGAGCAATACCTTTGGCAATGCCTATAATCCCACAGGTTTCTACCTGTTTGATGACAATGCATGGAGCAGCAATCCATCCAGTTCTTTCAATACCGGTTTATATGATTATACTTTCGTGCATCACAATCCTGTCACCGGAAAAAACTATGTAGCCACGCATGTGAATGGGTTGCTTGAATTTAGGGGCAGAGATGCCATTAACCGTTGGGATGCCGGCAACAGCACAATGCAGCCAACACCGGTTATAAATATGGTTCGGGCTTCAGGTATTGCATCTGATCAAAAAGGAAACCTATGGGTTACCAACTTTGGTGCTCCGGGTGCGGGTCTTCACATGATGAATAAATCAGGTCAGTGGACTGCCATTCCCGTGGGGACTTCCGACATAGGAAAGCTGGTGGTGGACAAAAATGGGTATAAATGGATAGTGTTAATTTCAGGCGGGGTACTGGTTTACGACGATAATAATACACCGGGCAATGTGTTTGATGACAGAAGCCGAACCTTGGGTAACCGCGATGGTTTAATCACCGCTGAAGTTACTTCACTGTCCTGCGATTCCAACGGGTATGTCTGGATTGGCACAACACAAGGGCTGAATGTATTTACCAATCCTATATCGGTTTTTGAAGGGGTTAATGCCGACCGGTTAATTATACGCCAGAATGGGGTGGATGGATATTTATTGGGCGAGGAAAGTATTAATGATATCTGTGTAGATGGAGGCAACCGAAAATGGTTTGCCACGAATAATGGAGTTTTCCTTGTAGAACCGAATGGCCAGAAAGTCTTGTGGCAGTTTAGGTCAGAAAACAGTCCGCTGCCCGATAACCGGGTTATTTGCATAGGGCAACAGGATAAAACCGGTGAAGTGTTTTTCGGAACAGACAAAGGCATTGTATCTTATCGCAGCGATGCCAGTGCGGCCTCTGACCAATTTGGAAATATTAAGATTTATCCCAATCCTGTAAAACCGGGATACAGCGGTTTGGTAACCATAGAAGGTCTGGCCAGGGATGCTGAAATCAGAATTACGGATGCCACCGGAAATCTGGTGTACATTACGCAGGCCAATGGCGGCACTGCCACATGGAATGGGCTGCGGTTAAATGGCACGCGCCCCAGCAGCGGCGTCTATTTTGTTTTTGCCGTAAATAAGGATGGTTCTGAAACTGAAATGGGCCGTTTTATATTTATTCATTAAAAAGGCATTTCAATCACTTGACCGTCAAATGCCAGTTGCATATTGGAGGGAAGTGCTGCATTTACTTCGTCATGTAATCCTATCTGATGGCTCATGTGGGTGAACCAGGTGTTTTCTGCGCCAATTTTGGATGCCTGATCAACCGCCTCATCCAGCGTGAAATGGGAGATGTGACTTTCTTTTCTGAGTGCATTCAACACTAGGTGCCTGCTTCCTTTGGCCTTATTCTGTTCTTCTTCAGCAATATAATTTGCGTCGGTGATATAGGTGAAATTACCAACCCTAAAACCCAGAACGGGAAGTTTATAATGCATAACTTCAATGGGAATGATGGGAATACCACGTACTTCAAAAGGTTTGTTATCAATGTGATGAAAACGAATCAGCGGAATGCCCGGATAGGGGTTTTTATCAAAAATATAATGGTATTGCTTTTTAAAAGTATTTAATACCCGCTGTGTGCAATAAACGTCAAGATGATCTTCCTGCAAATAATTGTAGGGCCTTATGTCATCAAGGCCTGCCGTGTGGTCACGGTGTTCATGGGTGAATAGCAAAGCATCAATGCGATTAATTCCGGCCCTGATCATCTGATACCGAAAATCCGGCCCTGCATCTATTACAATACTGATGCCGTCAATATCCAAATGAATACTACTTCTCAGTCTTTTGTCTTTGGGGTTATGGCTCAGACATACTTCGGAAGTACAACCGATAGGGGGAACACCTTGCGATGTTCCTGTTCCCAGAAAGGTTACCTTTATGTTGCTTCCGACCACTTTTGGGGTCTATTTTATGGAGTCAAGAAAACCCTTAAGGCGCATGATGATGTGCACATGCATGTTGTCGGCATTACGCAGGTTAGAGGCATAAATGCTCACCCAGTCCAAAATATGGATAACCTCAAATAGTCGCTGTATATCAGATCCGGATTCTGCAAACGTGTAAATACGGTTGTTCTGTTCTTCCAGCAATGATTTCAAGAACTGAAATCGCAGATTGGTGCGGCTGTTATTACCACTATTCAATAAAATGAAATTGGTATTCTGTGTATCCTGATAGCTTTCTATCACATTATGATTGGCTTCCGGGAGCACGGTAATGAATGCTTCACCTTTGGCATTTTCCTGAATTTGCTGGCAAAAACGAATAGCAATGGCTTCAAAATCCGGATCGCAAATAACCACAAACTTATCGCTGATGGTCTGTCGGAAAACATTGATAATATCGTTGGCTTCGTCTTTTAACCCGTCATTCTTGGTCAATAGGTTTGCCGTATTGCTGAGTTTGTTTTTAACGTCAATTCCAATTAAATCAGAAAGTATGAGTAGCAGGGTGCTAAGACTGTAGCCCAGCGTCATGCGCGGCTGGTAGCCCGTTTCAATCTTGTAGCAGGGGATGTTGTCTTCCTGTGCCTGCTGCATGATTTTACCACCGCTGGCAAGGCAAATCATGGTGCAACCCTTGGTTTTTGCTTCTCTGTACATGGCCAGGGTTTCTTCTGTATTGCCGCTGTAGGAGCAAAGGATTACCAGGGTTTTTTCATTGGCATATGCGGGTAAATTGTAGGCAGAAAAAACTTCAATTGGAAGCGGGAATTGGTTTATCGTGGCCAGTCTTGCGATACGGCCTCCAATTCCTGACCCCCCTAAACCGCCTATTACCACGTTGTTAAACGCAGATGAATTCAATCCATGAGAACAGTAATTCTGAATGGACCAGGTAATCTGATGATGAAAATTGTCAAGGGAAATTTCGTGTGTTATTTCAGACATATTGAATATGAATTTTCTGTTCGCAATATACTAATCAGCTATTTCTTTTTGATGAATTATCGTCATTAAAAAAGCCCCATTTTCAGGGGCCTTTCTATTATTTAAGTTTAAGGATAATATTCCCCAAATCGTTTATTTCTGCACTTTCAGAATATTTATATCGGTAATCTGCAATTTCTGCAGACCTTGAGGCATATTGTCCAAGGAAATTCATCAACATTTCACCGGTATACTGGAAGCCGGCATTTGTGAGCACAGAATTGGGTACTTCAATTTTATCCCGCTTTTCAATTAAGGCAACGGCAACACCATTATTACCGGCAATCGGTTTGCTGATTTTTTTCAATTCAATGCCAAACAAGGCGCCTACAATTTTGGGCTCATTGTTTAACTGAGGAAGCATGGTCTGATTGATTCTCACACCATCCACCGGAATAATTGAGCTTCCTGTCTTTTGTGCCAGCTCCTCCAAAGACTTGGAGTTTTTCATGGCTTTTTCGAATTTCTCAGCGATTTTCTCTGCTTTTAATTCAATCCTAACCAATGGTTCGATTTTTTCCCTCACATCTTCCAGATCGGCATAGCCGGCATTCTTTACTCCATTCATTAAAATTACAACATGCCTGTTTGAAAAGGCAAATCTGTCTGAAATGTCATTGGTTTTTCTGTTGGCGTCAAACATCCAGTCAAGGATACTTCTGATGTCTGAATATTCTTCAATACCGGGTAAATTTCTGATGTCTGATTTTACATCTTTTTGAACCAAAACATTCAATCCCATTTTATCTACTGCACCCTGAAAACTCTTTGCATCACCTTCCACAATCATGTTTCTGAATTTGCGGCTAACCTGGTCTACTTCTTTCACGGTTTTGGTGCCGGCAACAATTTCAAATTTTTGCTCTTCGTATTTGATTTGTGTGTAATCAGGACTGGCAAGTGCTTTCATCACATGCAGCCCCAGTTCTGATTTTACTACCTCAACCTGGCCCTGAGCGGCACGGAGTGCGAAGTTTCTGTAGGGAGCCACATAGTTGTCGTAAGTCTCTTTACCCACCCAGCCATAAGATCCTCCGTTGGAAGAAGAACCGGGATCTGAACTCCATTCAGAAGCAAGTTTTGCCATATCAGCACCAGCCCTGATTTGTGCAGCCAGTTCATTGGCTTTTGCCAGAACAGCAGCGCTGTCAGCCAGCAGTTGCTTATTGGGTGCTTCACCTACCTTAAGGAGGATATGTGCCACATTCACAGAAGGAGTACTATCCTTTTTCTCTGCAATTTTGCGATAAACAGCATAAGTTCCTTCTTTATAGAATGGACCCGCAACGGATAGGGTAGGCATCGACCATACAATTTCTGAAACCTCCTTGGGTGTGCTTTTAGGAAGATTGCCGCGAGACACAAACATGGAGATACCCTCACCTACAGTATCAGGATTGGTTTCTTCTTTCATGGAAGCAGCGGCACCCATGGCTTGTTTCTGAACATACGCACTGTCTTCTGAGCTTGGAATGATTTTCCATACCAGATATTGGATGTCTCTGAGTTCTTCTTTGTTTTTGTACTGCTCTCTATTTTTGTTCAGGTACTTTTCCAGATCTGCATCAGTTACTTTGATGCTGTTGTCGGAAATTGTACTGTAGTTGATACTAACAATCTTGCCTGACAAGCTTGAGTTTGCAGCAAGATATTCGTATTTGCGGATAGATTTGGGTTTGTACAGGCATTTGGCTATATAATTTCCATAGCGTTTCATACCCTCGCTCTGACGAATGCTGTTGACATAGCGGTTCAGCGCTTGCACACGTGCTTTGTCTTTGCGGTTTTTACGGAAAAGGTCCTCCACTTTTTTGCGGTCATACCTTCCATCTGTCTGGAAATTGGGATCCCCCTTCACGTATTCCAGCGGGTTGGGTCCTACCAGTAAGTCATTGATGTCTTCATCTGAAATAACCACACCCGAAAGTTTCAGTTCTTTATCGATGGTCTGGTTTCTCAAAATCTCGCTCCAACCCTGAGACCATGCCTGTTCCATGGCCATTTTAAATTTTTCAGGATCATTGAGTTCTCCGGATTGGTCTCTTTCCAAAAAGGAATTGAACAAATCCTGGGCTTTTTCCTCCAGTTCTTTGGTTTTAACCTGATTACCATTGATGGTTCCAACAACACCTTGCAGTCCATCACCTAACCCTAATCGGTTGCCGGTCAGTATATCACCTACTACAAACAAAACCAAGGCGGCAATGATAACCACTACCACCAATCCTGAATTTCTGAGCTTTTGTATTACAGCCATAATTTTATAAGAACGGCAAAAATAATGATTTTAAACAAGATTATACAATCATTCTCACAGGAAAAAACTTGCTTTTTTCGGGTTTTTTTCGTATATTGAAGATTGTATCTCATAATCAACGAGGCATAGTTTTTGTTGGTTTTTACACTATTATCCCAAACCCTTATTGAAAAACTATTTTGTAGCGCGTGCTTCTGCCACCTTTGGGCAATTTTTGCAACATTCGCTGGTTCAGTAACATTCTTATTTCCCTTAGTGCAGTATCAGCCGAATA
>Ga0164292_10001572_pt1 | contig 18527 bp, 12 predicted proteins | sample GEODES117metaG_FD_111486 | JGI IMG/M metagenome (GOLD analysis project Ga0164292, IMG submission 111486) | Eutrophic lake water microbial communities from Lake Mendota, Wisconsin, USA - GEODES117 metaG | ecosystem: Environmental > Aquatic > Freshwater > Lake | place: USA: Lake Mendota...
CGGCAATCCCTCGAGGTTTGATCGCAGGAAAGGTCAGGGCAGCCAAGTTATTGGAAACGAGTGTCGGGTTCTTCAAACTGTCGATCAGTTTTCGTCCAACGCGAGCGTACAACGGTGTTACCAGGCCCAGCCAAAGACTGGAGAGATAGGGAGTCAGTAGCGGAACCGGGATCATCAGGCGTCGCAGGCCACGCTGTCGGGAGTATTCCTGCATGATTTCGCCATAGGAAACCTGATCGGGCCCGCCAATCTCGAACACTTGGGAGGCTTGGTGTGGAAGCTCGAGACTCGCTTTGAGGTAATCGAGCAGGTCTTCAATCGCAATCGGTTGAGCTTTGACTTTGACCCACTTGGGGCAAATCATTACGGGTAAGCGTTCGACCAGAGCCCGGATCATTTCGAAAGAGAGACTTCCCGAGCCGATGACAATCGATGCCCGCAATTCGATAATCTGCGGATGATGAGCGCGGAGCACGTCGCCTGTTTCTTGACGGCTGCGCAAGTGAGGGGAAAGCTGCTGGTCGGCGGCGGGATCGCCGTTGCCCAACCCCCCCAGGTAAATGATCCGCCGCACTCCCGCTGCTGCCGCCGCGGAGGCAAAATTTTTCGCCGCTTGGCGATCCTCAGCGGCGAAGTCTCCGGCACTCCCCATGGAGTGCACAAGATAGTAGGCCGTGTCGATTCCCTGCATGACGGGCAGGAGTGACTCCGCCTCCAAGGCGTCACCCTTGACGACTTCTGTCGCCGGGCCAACGCGCGGTGTCAGTGCTTCCGGACGTCGCGTGAGGCAGCGCACGGCTCGTCCTGCCTGCTCAAATCTCTCCAGCAGCCTGCCCCCGACGTAACCGGTAGCGCCAGTCAAAAGAATCAGGGGGCGAGATGCAGGTTCAGCAGGAGCAGTCATCGGAGCCGAACGTTTGGGGAAACCGAATAATCAGGACCACTTCAGTGCTGTTCAAAAGTCGAGACACTGAGATCCCGTAATCCCGTAAGGGAAGAACTCCGTTAACCGCAGTCGGGAGGGACGGGTAACCAAACAATTCCCGGCCGAAAAGGACCGGTTTAGCTGGAAATGAGGCCGCTTTACGGCTGCAAGTTCGGCTACTATTCTGACTTTGCCAGCGGGTTTCGGTCTCGAACCGAAATTGCGATCGCCGGTGCCGCCTCGTTTTGGGGGCAGGATGGGAACAGGCCGGCTTGGTGTGATTGTGCCGGCTTGGTTTGATTGGGCCGGCTTGGTTTGATTGGGCAAGTGCCGGCTTGGTCGGCCATGCCTGGAATTCCGGCCCTTGTCCCGCCGGAGACCGAGGTTTGAGCAGAAGTCAGATTGATTGCATCAGAATGAACGCTCGCAACCCGGCGGTGCGTTTGCACCGCCGTCCAAGTTCTGGTGTGCCCCCACAACTCGCTACGCGGCCCATTCAACTGCAAGTTGACATTGCAAATTGAGCCCGTGCATTTTTGAAGAAGGATTCGTCGATGGAAGTGCAAACGCCAGAGCAATTGGCCCAGCAAAAGTGCAAGCCCTGCGAGGGTGGTGTTGACCCCTGCCCGCTCGATTTCTCCCAGCGGCAGTTGAGCAGTCTTCAAGGATGGTTCCTGACCCATAACAACACCCGGATTCGCAAAGATTGGAAAGTGAAGAACTTTCTGCAGGGGCTGGCTTTCTTTCAGGACGTGGCTCGAGTGGCCGAAGAGGATGGGCACCATCCGGACCTGCATTTGGAAGGTTACCGGTTCGTCTCAATCGAACTCTGGACGCATGCCATCGGCGGTTTAAGCGAGAACGACTTCATTCTCGCTGCGAAGATCGACGAGTTGGCCAAGAAGTACGCGGTCTAAGCCGAACCAAGCCCAAAACTGGGCGGAAGGGCACCCGGCTGGGAACGGGGGACCACGGACCCGGCGGAGAGGGAATAGCGAGACCGAGTTCTTGGGCAATCGCCGCTCTCAGGATTTTCCTTAGAGGCCTTATAGCCGGCAGGACCGATCCAGTGGTCACAACCGTGAAGAGCAGATTTGGGCCGAGTCCGGGATACGGGTTGTAGTGGCTGCACGGTAGCGGACTTGCCGGATCTGTGGGTCGATCCCTTAATGCGGTGAATGCCTAAACTGCCGGTCGAACCTGATGTGTGACGCGTAGCCGGCGGACCGGGGATTTCATTTGTAGCTGTCGATACCGAAATCTGGGTCGTTTTGATGAAAACGAACCCCCGGAATCTGGCAGTTGCAAGGATCGCCCCAATGAAACGTCCACTCGTTGTCTCTTCGCTGGTATTGGCTTCATTGCTTCTTTCCATCGTTGTGGTTGGTTGCCGTGGGGGACATGGTCTTCGGGTGGCCGTGAGCACCTCTTCCCTGAATCACTCAGCGGCGGCCCGAGTTGGCCACGCTGGAACGCTTCGGGACAAGCTGTTTCCCTTCAGTCTCTCGGGGACTCGGAGGTTTCAGGACGAAGTCGCCACAGACCCCTTGCGTCGGACCAATTCTCCGCTGGAGACGGTGCTCGGCCCGGAAAATGAATTGGCTCAAGCGATTGCCAACCGCGGTCGCTCGGAACTTGCCTTTGCCCCCTTTGGAAGCTCGCCAGACTTGTCCCCTCAGGCGTTTACTGACGAGCCTGAAGTAAGCGAAGATTCAGCGCCCCATGCGGAGGTTGATGCGGCTGAGGCTGGCGAGGCTCAAGTTGAGTCCGACCTCCCTTCGGCCGAGGCATTTGCCCGCGATTCCCGGTTCGATCAGGCTCAAGAAGAGCCACAACCAGAGCGAGTCGATGATCAGGAGCGGTTACGCGAAGCGCGCATTCAACAGTTGCTCGACTTGCTGGCCAAGGCGGAAGAGCAAGCTGCCGCAGACGTCGCTCCAAGTCTGCCACAGACGCCGATCATTGAACGCGCTCGGGAGACTGAGCTGGAAGTGATTGAACCACAGGTGGTTCCGCAGAAGGTTGAAGCACCGCAGGAAATTGTGCTGCGAGCGACTGCAACCATGCCTTATCAGTCGGTGCGAAGCGAACGGGTAGAGTTGTTGAATGTCCAGCAGTTGTCGCCGACAGTTCCGGCGCGGCCTGGTCATCCAGCGGTTGTACAGCGACCAGCCGTGAATACCGAGGCACCGCGCGGTTGGGCGAACCAGGAATGGGCACGCGAGCTGGTTCCGGACTTTTCTGCGTTGGGCCAGTCAGCTCCTGAAGAAGTGCAGATCGCACCTCTCCCTGCGGTGCAACAACCGGCCTTGAGTGGTCAGACAGCTGAAGCGAATGCTCCCGTCGCGGGAGAAAAAAGTGTTGGACGAATCACGCCGGAGCTCGACACCAACCCCTCAACTGCCGCCCGCCCGATTCAGAAATCAGGCGACCGTCGGTAGGCGGACGATGCCAGACGCCTGGACTTGGCCCGCGTGTGATTGCACCAACGAAAGCAACGGAAGTGGGAAGAACTGGCCAGCGCTGAGCAACGGTCGCTCCGAATTCCCGGCCTGATTGCGACTGCTCAAGTGCCAACCGGGCAACTCCCGGCTCCGCCGAGATGGCTGGCAATCGTCGATTAGCCCTTCAAGATTCCCTTGACCAATTCACCATGGACATTGGTGAGTCGGCGCTGGATGCCGTTGTGATAATAGGTCAGTCGAGTGTGGTCGATGCCGAAGAGGTGCAAGACCGTGGCGTGAAAGTCATGCCAGGAGACCGGATTGCTGGCGACTTTCCACCCAATCTCGTCGCTCTCGCCGTAGGCGGTGCCAGGCTGAAGGCCGCCGCCTGCCAACCAGGCGGAAAAGGCGTAGCGATTGTGATCGCGGCCTGTACCGACTGAGTCCGCGGCGGATTGGGTGAAGGGGGTTCGGCCAAATTCGGTCGTGAACATCACGAGGGTATCATCGAGCATTCCGCGCTGTTTCAGATCCTGAAGCAGCCCGGCCACAGGCTGGTCGATTCGTTGGGCTTCCAGCGTGTGGTTCTCCAGTACATTTTCGTGAGCATCCCAGCTGACCCGGGGCGATCCACCAATGGGACCTCCGGAGAAAATCTGGACGAAGCGAACCCCGCGTTCCAGTAATCGTCGGCCCAATAGACAGCGGCGTCCGGCATCGCGCGTAATCTCCTCATCGAGCCCATAGAGCTTGCGAATAGCCGCGGTTTCGCCGCTCAGGTCGCTGACTTCCGGAACGGAGAGTTGCATCTGGGCCGCGAGTTCGTAACTCCGGAGCCGGGCGACGAGGTTCTCGTCTTCGCCGGCCTGCTCCAGATGGCGTTCGTTGAGCAGACGCAGAAAGTCCCGCGTGTCGGTTTCCATCTCGCGGGGGATTGCCTGTGCAGGGAACAAGTCCCGCACCGGTTGGTCAGACCCGCGGAACTCGACACCTTGGTGCCGGGCGGGAAGAAATCCATTGCTCCAGTTCGAGGAACCGCCGGTCGGTCCGCCCCGTAGATCCGGTAACGCGACGTAATCCGGCAACGACTCCGTCTCGCTGCCCAGCCCGTAAGACAACCAGCTGCCAAGTGACGGGTAGCCATTAAATTGAAATCCGCTGTTGGCGAAAAAGAGGGCTGGCGTGTGGTTGGCCGAATCGGACACCATGGAGCGGATGACCGTCAGATCGTCGGCGCGCTCGGCAATCTGCGGAAATAGATTTGACAGCCAGAGGCCGCTCCGGCCGTACTGCCGAAACTTCCAGTCGCTTTGCCGCAACAGGCCTACCTGTCCGAAAAAGATATCCGGTTGCTCGCTGGTCTGGAGCGACTTTCCATGCAGCTTGGCCAGCTCCGGTTTGTAATCAAAAGAATCGAGATGGCTCAACCCGCCAATCAGGCAGATCTGAATCGCCCGTTTGACCTTGGGCGGATGATTGGGGAACAGGGCCTGATCGTCCCGCGACTTTTCCTCTCGGGCGTGGGCAAAACCTTCCCGCAGCATCAATTGAAGCAAGGCGGTCGCGCCAATTCCGCGCAGAGAATAGTCAAACAGTTGCCGCCGATCGAGGTGAGAGTACATGTCGAATTGATCCGGTGTGAGTTCAGACTCTTCGAGTCATTAACGGACGGTGACGAATTCACTGCTGTTGAACAGACCGCGGGCAACGGCCGCCAGCCCGTGCTTGTCTGCCAATTCGCTCGCGGTCCTTCGTTCTTCATCGCTCGGACGGCGATTGAGGGTCTGGCGAAACATCCATTCGACGCGCTCGTCGGTGGTGTCGCCCTGCCGCCGGGCCTGTTCGGCAAAGGCTCCACACATGCGGAGGACAAAGGGGCTGTTCAGCAGGCTGAGTGCCTGCAGGGGCGTGGTTGTGACGGTTCGCCGCGGCGTGGCCGTTGAAGGATCGGGGCAGTCGAGCGAATCGAGCAGGGCGGAGCGGCCACCACGTGGGCTGAAGCGGTATATCGTGCGCCGATTCAATCCGGGCTCTTCAGCGTCCCGTTCCAGATAATAGGTCGTGCCATCACCCTTGTCGACGATCGTTACATCCATGAAGCCTGGACCGCCGGCCTCGGAGTTGAGTTTTCCAGTGACGGCCAGAACTGAGTCGCGGATCACTTCGGCATCCAATCGCACGGGGCTTTTCCGCCACAGCCAGCGGTTGTCCGAATCGACTCGATTCGCCTCAGGCTTCGCCGCGGAGCCTTGGCGGTAGGTTTGGGATGTAACGATCAGCCGCTGCAACGGCTTCAGCCGGTAACTGCCCCGTTGCAACTCGCCGCCCAGCCAATCGAGCAGTTCCGGATGCGATGCCTGTCCGCCGTTGAAGCCCAAGTCGCTGGAGGTAGCCACGAACCCATTGCCGAAGTGCCATTGCCACAGCCGGTTGATGATCACGCGATGGAACAAGGGGTTATCGGGATGAGTGACCCAATTGGCAAACTGCCGCCTCCGCTCGAGATCGCCCGCAGAGTCAGCGAGCTCAAAGTCGGAATGGACACAAGCCGCGAGCGCCTGCGTTGTCCCGGGGAGCATTGTGGTTCCGGGTTTGGTGACATCTCCACGGGGAAGGAAGAAAGTCTCCAGAGGTTGGGCCGACGCCTGGGTGTAAACTTCGCGTTGAGCCCGGGCCTCCAGTTTCCCGATTTCGCTTGCCAAAGTCTCCAACTGTTGTTTCAGATCGTTGCGGCGAGTCTGCTGCTGAGAACTCAATTCAGCGACCAGTTCCGGTTCGTTGACAAACAGACCGCGGAGGCGAGCTGCAGTGGAAATCTCGCTCGCAGTCAGGACGCGGTCATGGACCTGAACCCCCAGCACTCGGCCCGCGAGCAAGCGGTTAACGTCTGCTGGTGAGTGCCGCAAGCCGATCAGCAACCTCGATTTCCCGGCCTCAAATGTGGGCGGCTGGCTGGCTTGGTAACTTTGCCCGTAAGGCTCGCCATTCCGAAAACAAGCAATTGAACCGGTGGATGACCACGTGATGGCAAGGTGAATCCGCTCTGGAGCAGTGACCGTTTCAGCAGTGCCACCAAAGGACTGGGTTCGGCTGAATCGGTCGCTGCCTGCCATCCAACGCTGGGGCTCGCGCTCCGCAAAGACAATGGCATCGAAGACATCGCCATCGAGCGTCTCGATGCTGATAACGCCACCGCCCTGCTGATTGAGATTGTCCAGTTCAAGCCACGCTTCCAGAGTCTTTTCCGGCAAGTTAAAGGGCAGCGGCCCGGTCGAGGCGAAATCCCCATTTCCATCCAGCACGAGTTGGCCGGCGTTGAGATGCGCATCACCGTGCAGTTCAAGCGTAAGCCCGGCGACCCGGTCGAGCAGCCCGCCGTCAAAGGACCAGCTGAGGCGCGGAGCAAGTTTCGCAGCGTCAGTTGCGGCCGATGCGGGCAGCGACTTTCGCAAGGCGGCTGCGCGCGCCGGCTGCTCGATCCCCAGCAGTTCGTCGGCCAGTTGGCGGCGGTGTTCTATTCGCTGCTGCAAGTCATGCTCGTCAGTCGCCGAACGGACGGACCGCGAGCCATGGTTCACTCCATTGAAGGTAGCTACCAGTTGATAATATTCCTGCTGAGAAACTGGATCAAACTTGTGATCATGACAACGGGCGCAGTTCAGGGTCAGTCCCAGGAATGTCTGGCCGACGTTCCCAATCAGGTCTTCAATTTCATCTTGCCGCGCAAGTAACTGCATGGTCCGGCTGCTGCCGACCACCGTGTTATGTACTCCGGCTACCAGAAAGCCCTCGGCCGCTGCAATTTCATACGGGTCTTTGAGATAAGCAGCGCCTGCGATTTGCTGACGCGCGAATTCGTCGTAGGGCAAGTCTCGGTTGAAAGCAGCAATCACCCAGTCTCGGTAGTGCCACATCTGGGTTCGCGGAGCGTTTCGCTCGAATCCATCGCTCTCACCGAAGCGAACGAGGTCCAGCCAATGGCGCGCCCAGCGTTCACCGTATGCCGGCGAAGCGAGCAGCCGGTCGACAATCTCGGCGTATCGGGCTTCGCTCGGGGCAGAGCAATATTCTTCGACCACTTCAGGAGGCGGGGGGAGACCAATCAAGTCAAAATAGACTCGGCGAATCTGGACTTCAGGCGGTGCCGGCGGTGAGAGGCTCAGCCCTTGCTCGGCCAGTTTTACCTGGACGAAGGCATCGATCGGATTCGTTACCGGACCGCTGGCCTCGTTAGTCGGTGGCACCGCAGGGCGCGCGAGTCGCTGAAGCGACCACCAATCGCGACCCGCCCGAGACGTGGTGGTCAGCTGTAAGGGGTCAATGCGCGGGCGGCTCCAGTTGGCTCCGGCCCGCAGCCAAGCTTCGAGAACCGCCCGGTCCTGCGCTGGAAGCTCTCCCTCAGGTGGCATTTCGCCCGACTCGATTCGTTCCCAAAAAAGGCTTTCCAGCGGTGGGTCGCTTTGGGCTTCTCCCCGCACGGCCACATCGGGCAGGGTTAGATCGAATTCACCGGCCGGCTCCGCCCCGGCATGACAGGAAAGGCAGTTGCGAGCCAGCACCAATTCGACTGCTGCCTGGTCGACTGTGGAGGCAGGATTGGTTTGAGCAACCACCGCCTTGCCAGAAGAGAGCAGCGAAATCGCCATCGCCATTCCCAAGGCCATCAGCATGGACCAAGTCAGCTTCTTGTGGTTTGCCATCTCAGCAGCTCGCAAAAGTTGGAAAGCAGACGAGCAGAAGGCTTCGTCGGCCTGTCCAGTATAACGCGCCGGTAATGACAAAGCGGCGAAACCGCTTGTCGTACCGGGGAATTGCAGCTGGGGGCAGCAGAGCCGCTGTAAAGGAAATTGCCGTGTTCAGGTAAAGCGTGCCGAGAGGAGTCTCAAGTCGCACAAAGAATTGATCCGTCCGGAGTCCAAAAGCGATGGTTGCTCGCGCGCGAGCCAGATCGCATGCCAGCCACTGGCGCGTGCGGCTTGGAAGTCGAGCGCCTGATTGTCTCCAATCATCCAAAGCTCAAGGCGAGCTGTTCCGAGAACCTCTGCGGCTGCCTTGCCAGCCAGTTCGTAGAACTCTTTTGCCGGCTTGTTCCACCCGGCAGTTGCCGAAGTGAATGTCAATCTGGCCGCAGCCAATTCGGGAATAGCGGAAACGATCAGTTCCAGCCGGCGATCAAAGTTGGAGGCGATCCCCCAAGCGATCTGGTTAGTCCCGAGCCATTCCAGCAACGGTCTCGCGTCCGGATAGAGCTCCCAATGTTCAGGCCGGGAAAAGTGATCCCAGAGTGCGGAAAACAATTGCGCAGGATCTGGCACGTCATCGAACAAATCCGTGACCAATGCCAGCCAGCGTTGCCGTTCGAGTTGTTCGCTGGTTCGCAGTGCCTCGCGCACGCTGGACTCACGCGCGCTGGAATTGTGGGGGAAGTGCAGCGGATACAACTGAGAAAATCGCCGGCGGATCTCCTCCGCCGACAAGTTGCTGCCGCCAATTCGGCCGAGTTGGCGGTAGGCGGTCACTACATCGGGGCAAGGCTTGAGCAGCGTCCCGACCGCATCAAAAAAGAGAAAGTGGCAATTGGCTCCGGCAACCATGCGGCTCACTCGCCAATAATCTTGACCAGTACGCGCTTCGCACGATTGCCGTCAAACTCGCCGTAGAAAATCTGTTCCCAAGGACCGAAATCCAGCTTTCCAGCGGTGATCGCCACAACCACCTCGCGGCCCATTACTTGCCGCTTGAGATGAGCGTCCGCATTGTCTTCACCCGTGCGGTTGTGGTGGTAATGATTCGGGTCAGGATTGAAGGGAGCGAGTTCCTCAAGCCATTTCCCAAAGTCTCGATGCAATCCGGATTCGTCGTCGTTAATGAACACGCTAGACGTGATGTGCATGCTGTTGACCAAAACAAGCCCTTCCCGCACACCGCTTTTCGTCACCGCTGCGGCCACTTCGGGAGTGATGTTCACAAAGGACATCTTTCCCGGGACACGCATGGTCAAATATTCAGTGAGCGATTTCATGGACTGGTCGGTCTTGGGTGAAAAGTGCTTGTGACCCGACTGGGGTTCTGCAGCGGAGAAGACTACTTCGGCTGGTCCAAAAGCTTCTTCAATTCTTCTACCAGTTTGGGCCGGATGTCTTGAGTGACCTCTTCGTGGATCGCCCGGACCTGGTGTTCTTTGTCGATCAGGACGATGGCTGGCAACTCGGTGATCCGCAGGTCATGAATCACTTCGCCCGTTTTGTCGATGGCGACGTCAAGCGCAACCTTGTTGGCCTCAAGGAATGCCGAGATGACCTCCTTGTCCTCCGCCACATTGACCGCTACGACGCGGACGCCCTGGCTCTCAAGCTGTTTGGCGAACTCAACGACGCCTGGCAAATCTTCGGTCGTCGGCGCGGCCCAAGTAGCCCAGAAGTAAAGCAGGACCGGACGGTTCTCTTTCTCAATCGACACCGGCTGGCCCGCGAGATTCACCAGTGTGAATTGGGGCAGTTGACGTCCGACCAACTCTTCGCTGCCTTGTCCGGACAGGGTGTCCGCCAGATTGGAGACTTGCTGGTATTCGGGCGGCAGGTTGAGTACGAAGTCGGCGTCAGTGACCGGCACATTCAACTCCCAGTCGAAATTGGCGGTGATCTGCAGCTCCTGCTTCAGGTCCTGGCCGATGGACTTGAGTTCGCGGGTAACAAGCTTCACCGGCAACTGAGGAGCAGCTTCCGTAAACCAGACATCGGCCACACGCCCATCGGCAAGCCCGATTTGGAAGTGACGCAAATTGGCATCGTCGCCCAAATCGGCGACCTGCGTTAATTGCTGGAAGACGGACTCTTTGGCCCGACTGGAGAGGAGCAACGTCGAACCGCAGATTTTGAGAATCGATTGGGTGATCTCGCACCCGGCCAATTCAGCTTGTGGTTCGGCAGTCACTTCGCGGCTGTACTTACCGCTGGGTGCGTGCACGCGAATCAAGCCAGTCCCGTCGGCCGCGGCGATAAAAGAGGATGGTTGGTCGCTGTGTTCGCGCGCTTCCAATCGCAGACGATTGTTTCCACCGACCAAAATCTGCAAGAAGTTGGTTCCTGAGAGATCGATCTGTCCGTTGCGGAGCGACAGCCATTCCGATTCAACCTTCACGCGATAGGCTGGGGTGGCCTGAAGCGTCCGTTCTGCAGCGCCCAGAAACTGGCCAAAGGCCTGCATCGCCGGGGGTAGCTCGACGGGCGCCGGCTGGGAAGCCGGCTCTTGTGCGGGTTGTTCCGCAGCAGGGGGAGCGGCGGGATCCTGAGCGACAGCCAAACGATCAGCAGCCCCCAACAAAAAAATCGCCAATGCCAGGAATGAAAGGGATCGCATTGAAAAGGCACTCCTCGAATAAATTCGCGGCGGTTGCTGCGGCAGCGGAACCAGACGCGGAAAGAATGAACGGTGATGCTCGGCGGCACTTAGAAGCCGAGTGACTGATTGAGTTGCTGCAATGAACTATTCAGCTCATTCAGGCTCGGCGCACCCTGCCCCGTCGAACGGGCGGAACGCATGATTTCCTGCTGCGCCTGGTTGGCGTCGATGAGACTGTTGCGAATGGCAGTGGCGTCGGTTCGCCAGATGTTGGGGTTGTTTCCGGCCAGCACATTGGCCCGAAGTTGAACCAGATTGTTGCGGATGGCGCGAACGTCGTTGATCATTCGGCCGAATGATCCGCTGGAAAGATAATACTGGTTCAACTGGGCCAACAAGGCATCGCACTGGGCAATGTTCCGGTCGATCTGCTGCAGAATCAGTTGTGTGTTGACGTTGGGGACGCTGGGCTGGAAATTGTTGTTTCCGAATTCTCCAACTACTCGAGTTGCCTGTGTCCGCAGGTTTTCCCAAGCCTGTGTCGTGTTCATCCAGGACTGTGACACCCGGACATCGACGTAGAGGTTGCGAATCGAGTTGTCGATGTTGCGGAGTTGGTTGTCCAGGCTCAGCAAATCATTGCGCAAACGTTCATTGGGGTAGCCTTCGACCGTATTGCGGCTGAGTGCCTGGACCCGGCCTGTGAAGCTGGAAAGGTCGGCGCTCAACCGCTGGTAACGGTAGTCTTGGTTGGAAATGGATTGCACAAGGTAAAACGAATCATTGGCTCGATCGCCAAGATTGTCGACTTCGCGGCCAATCCGGCGAGCATCATCCCGGCTCAAGCTGGGCCCGGGACGGGAGGGAGGATTGACGGGGGGATAGATGGTCCCACCGCCGCCGGTGCCAGGATTCGAACCGGAGACGACCGCAGCCAGAGTGCGCTGCTGTTGAGAAATCTCGTTGAGGTAATACCGTGAGTTCACCGCCCCAGGGGCGCTCTGCAGGCTCGTTCCCAGGCTCTTGGTGGCGAGCTGCACATTGTTCAGCGCCAACTGCGCGGCCAGTGGGTCGCGGGCGTAATTCTCGAGCGCCTTCTGCGACTTCTGGAGGATCGATTGCAAGTTGTTTGCCTGCAGCAGAACAAGGCTGCCATTGAAGCCCGTCACTTCACTGCGGACATTTTGCGTCAACTGGCGGGAATTGTTCAGCATCTGTGAGGCAAGCTGTTCGTAGCCTGTCGTGCCGCTGACTGTTGGTTGAGGGGGAACGATGCTTTGCCCGCCATACGATTGCAGGAACTCGCGTCCAACGGTGCGGCGATTGTAACCGAGTTGCCGCAACCGCTGGCTCCAGTAGCGGAACTCCTCCGAACTGGGACTGCGATTGGTGACGGCGACAAAGACATTGTTCAGCCAAGTGTTGGCGTTCAGGCCGCACTTCTCGAAATACTCATCGCTTCCAATGAAAGCGGCGTGTACATCCAGCGGCGAGTCGCCCCGCTGCAGGCCATCGAGCCAGATCTTCAGTTCCTGACTGGAGGGAACGCGCTGATAGTACTCGCGGTAAAGCTGAGTGATGAAATCGCGATTGTCGAAGCGCTGGCCGCTGACAGGAACTGCCCAAGTGAGGAGGGCAAACAGTAACAAATAACGGAGCGAGACGTGAAGCATCCGGATACCTTGAGTTGGTAAACGAGCGTGACAGGGGTGTTTGGCAAACTAACGTAAGTTTTTCCAGGGAACTGTCAATTCGGCACCGGGCTTGGTGCGGTCATTTGTAGGGCCGCGGCGGAAATTGGATTTGTGCATTTCGTGAGTGATTTTTCCGGTGAATGCTCCCCCGGAAGGCAGCTTTTCCGCTGATCTCGACCAGCTGGGAAAACTTGACTCAGTTTGCAGCAAACTCTTGTTTTGGCAGTGCAAGCAAGCGGCGTATTTCAGGGGAGATGAGTAAAAACCCTTGCTTGCGACATTTTGGATGGAACTCAACTCTGTGGTCAAAAGATTCGAACTTCGGTAATAGAAGTGAGCAAAGAACAGAATCGGCGGCGTCCACAACCGGGCGTCCTTAGAGGAAAACCAAGAGATGGCATCGAAGCAAACGAATTGCATTTACTGCGGACAGACGATCAGTTTGACCTACGAGCAGGGCCGCCCCAAGGCACTTCAAAACGGGCGGGCACACAAGTGCACGTTCTCGAAGTTGGGACTGCGGAGTGGAGAAGCGGACCTGAATCGCGAATCAGGAAAGGCGAGCCGCGGCGCCCGCAAGTCGAGCCGGGCAGGCAAGTGGGCCTTTTGGGGCGGACTCTTCGGATAGAAGATCAGTTTCGGGACGCCCATGCCGGCGGCGTTGAGACAAAGCCTTCTCGGCCTACACATTCAAGCCCTCGCTGGGCAGTCGTCTTAAGTCTCGCTGGCGACGTGGCAGGGACTCAGGAGTGACCGGGAGTTAAAAGCAGCGAGTCTGGTTGATCATTTACTCGGCGCGGGTGGAAGAGGCTGAGGCCTCCCCCGACTTAGTTCCGTCTCGAGACCAGCCTGTAATTGTTGCAACACTTCAGTTTGCTCAATTGCCAAGTCGTTCGTCTCGCCGGGATCCTGCTCAAGTTGGAACAATTGGTCCAAGTAGTTGGCTTTGCCAGGTTTTTGTCCTGCAGCTGGTTTGCGCGGAGTCCGCACCAGTTTCCACGGTCCCTGTTGCCAGCCGAAACTGCGCCCGGTGTTATCCTGAGTGAGCAGGGACTGTCGCCCGACGGGGCTCTTGCCAAGCAACGCAGCCGAGAGGTCGACGCTATCAAGTGCCTCAGCGGACTTGACTGGTGTGCCAGCGATAGCGGCCAAGCTGGTCAGCAGGTCGACTGTGCAGACGAGGGCTGTGCTTGTTCCGGGCTGGATCGTTCCGGGCCACGAAGTAATGAATGGCGTACGCGTTCCGCCTTCAAAGACACTGTACTTGCCGCCGCGGAAAGGGCCGGCCGGGAGGTGTGTGCCGAGTTTCTCTACAGCCTCGTCGGCATAACCATCGTCGAGTACGGGCCCATTGTCAGAGCAGAGAATTACCAGAGTCTCTTTCGAAATTTTTTGTTCATCCAGAATCCTCAGGATCTCTCCGACAGTCCAGTCGAATTCGAGAATCGCATCGCCGCGCGGTCCCAGTGGCGACTGGCCTTGAAATCGTTCGTGCACAATGCGCGGGACATGAATGGCATGCGAAGAGAGGAAGAGGAAGAACGGCTGATCCCGCTTGGCTGCAATCCAGCGACGGCTTTCCTCAACCCAGATATCCGAGAGCTCTTCGTCCCGAAAACGGGCCTTGGTTCCGCCCGTGTAGAAGCCGATCCGGCTGACGCCATTGTGAATCGTGCCGTTGTGCCCAGCTCGCCAATCCACTTTCAAGCTATCACGGGCATTTAAACCCGTACGATGGTCCTCAGACGGAGCCTCGTCGCCGACCCAGAGTGGGTCAGAGGGTTCCAGATTGCGGACCCGCCTCCCCTCCACCAGGACTTGGGGAACGCGGTCGTTCGTCGTTGGCAGAATGACCGCCTGCTCAAAACCGATGTCCAGGGGGCCCGGCTGCAACTCGCCATTCCAATCGGGTCGAGGGTCACCCAGCCCCAAATGCCACTTGCCAATGACGGCCGTTGCATAACCAGCGTGGCGGAGCAGTCGTGGTAACGTCTCACGATTTGGTTTTACCAACGCCGCGCCGTTCGGCGGAGCCACTCCTGTCCCCGGTGTGCGAAAAGCATATTGGCCGGTCAGCAGGGAGAAGCGGGTCGGTGTACAAGTCGAAGCCGAGCTGTGGCCAGAGGTGAAACGGAGCCCTTCCCGCGCCAACCGATCAATGTTGGGCGTGTTGATCGCCGCTGCGCCGTAACAGGAGACATCTCCATATCCAAGGTCATCCGCCATGATCAAAACGATATTGGGACGCCGATCGGAAGCAGGCTTCTCCTGCTCCTGCGCGGCGTCAATTGCTCCGGCAGAGTGGACAGTCGTCAAGGCTGTCCAAAGAACCCAGCAGCCAATCTCCAGCGGGCGCCGGATGGATTGCCAATTCATCGTCAGTCTCCTTGGCGAAAGCGGAGGCCTGGTTTGAGTTCTTCGTAGAGCAGATAGTGTGTCTCGTGCATGCCAAGGCGGGAGTACGTTGCTTGGGCGCGAGAATTTTCCCGCTCGACATACAGCCGCAGTCCGCAGACTCCCGGTTCCGAGTTTGCCAGCTGCCTCAGGTGTTCGTGCAGCGAACGATAGACTCCACTGCGACGAAACTCAGGGCGCACGTAGACGCTCTGGATCCACCAGAAAAACCCATTCCGCCAATCGCTCCATTCGGACGTGACCATCAGGGCACCTGCGATCTCGCAGTTCAGCTCGGCAACCAGGTAAAAGCCACGTCCCGGGTCGGCCAGAATCGCGGCTATACCGGCCGAGATCACTTCCGGAAGCAACTCCAGGCCTTCTGTTTCCCGGGCCATCGAGATGTTGAATTCTGCCAAGACGGACGAATCCTCTGGCAGGCCGCGTCGAATCAGCAGACCGGAAGGCTGGAGTGTCATGTTTGACTCCGCTGGAGGCCAATTACTTCTGTTCTGGTCGCGCCCATTCGCCCGACTCGAAAGACCAGTCGTGTCCGAAATATCCGGTAAGCCGAACTGCTTCCACTCCAGTTTCAAGAAAGTCGGGAGACACGATGAGTACGTCTGGATATCCAGTGCCGGAAGAGAAAATCGGCAGCCGGTTACTGGCTCGCATGCTCCGCAAGTCGGTGCCGCCAATTGCACCGACGGAGGCAGAGATTGAACCGGGCCGAGGCCGCGTCAGCAAGACGGCCGCGCCGTTTGCGGCCGCCTCACCCGGGACTTGCCATGAGTCACGTTCGACCACTACCGGTGAATCAAGCAACAGCTCTTTCCAAGCGGCATTGATGGAGGCGTTTCCATAGACGATCACACTGCGATCCTGTTCGGCAATTGTCTTCCAGTCCTGATCAGAGACGACATCGACCGAACCGTTACCCCGATACCAGAAGGTCTCGGCATCGTAGCGGGCCCGCGTCAGCATCCATTCGTTCTCTTCTGCGTTTCCGCCTGTGCCGTAAACGAGGAGGAAGCGTTGGTTGAAGGCCTCCTTGAAGTTACCGTTGCGCCCCGTCTTGCGAGCCGCATCGCGATCTTCCTCGACGACACTCCAGCCTTGTTCGCCCCGCTCAAGGCAAAGCAATGATTTTCCGGCGAGCGGGATGTTTTCCAGCTTGTTGCCGTCGATTTCAAGGCTCAGCAGGGTGTTGTCGCCGCCGCCTTCCGGACTGCGGAGCTGCTCGAGATCAAGTCCCAGGCGGCGAACGTTGGTCGTCGTGCCACTGAGCATTCGTTTGCTTCGATCGACTTGCAGGTTCAGGCGGCTGGTCAGTCCCTGATGATGCTGCGCCTGGACTCGGGCCCAGTAATAGCTGCCAGAGATGTGCGGAGCCGGTGTGCTGAAATTGATCCGATTTACTTGCTGGGGTTCGGGTAGCTCGTGGTTCCCGAAGAAATAGAACATCGGAGGCCAATCGACGCAGGCATTACCCCACCAATGTCCGGCTCCTGGCTGTTCCTTGTAGACGAAGTCAGGATGAAACTTGGCGAGTTCCTCGCGCATGGTGCGCGCTTGACCAACCGGGACATTGTCATCGGCGTCACCATGCAGGATGTAAACACCCTGACTGGCAAGATTTTCGACGCGCGCCAGGGTGTCGCTGGCAGTGATCGCCCGGCGAAGCATTTGCGAAACCGGGTCCTCGGCAACGTTGGGACTGCCACCGGCATAAGTGCTGAAGCTGATCCAGCCAGCGCTGGGGCCGAGCGCGGCAAAGCGATCGGGGAAGAGGCTGCCGATGTGCCACGTTCCGTGTCCACCCATCGAGTGTCCTGTAATGAATGTCTTTCGCGGGTTGGTCTGAAAGCGGCGACTGGCCTGATCCAAAACTTCCAACGCGTCCCAACGCCCCCAGTCTTCCCAGTCGAATCCGAACACGCGGCGATTGGTCGGAGCGACAACATAGCCATTCGGCTTGGGTGCATAGGAGCCAGACTGGCCTTCACCCTCGACTCCGGCGCCGTGCAGGCTGAGATACAAAGATGGTGCTTCATCGGGCTTCAGCGAGTCGGCGACCGGTGGGACGACGCCGTAATATTGGACGCTGCCATCAATCTGGCTGACAAAGGTACGGCGATGGTGCTGGGCGGCATCGCGGACGGCCCAAGTGACCTCAGCGGAATCAAGTTCGACGATTGCCTTCTTGTCGAGCGTTGCCTTGGGCAGCAGGTCTAATTGCAATTTGGCGGCGTTCGTTTCGCGATTGGCGAAAACCGGTGAAGCCTGCAGGGGCTGGACAGAAAAGGCGACTTTGCGGATCGCCAAGGGCGGAACGCTGGGCAGTTGAATGACGGCTTCTTCGAAGCCTTCTCCACTGACTCGCAATCTCAAGCCTGATTGGGTTTCGGAAGTGGCATTGGAAACCAGGAGCGAGCCCCAAAGCGGCTCATTTTCGCCGCGAATCACGTGCGGGAAAGTGGTGTCGCGGAGGCTCAGGGCCAGCGGCTTGTCAACCGGTTTCAGCCGGGCGGCAATGCGACCTCGCGCGCCGGAGAAAATCAGCGTGTTCTTTCCGGCTTGAAGGGCAACCGGCAGTTCAGTCATGCCATTGCTGTAAATGTCGCCAACTCGGGGAAGTCCGTTGACGCGGACATTTCCATGGCCTTGCGCTGAGAGCAGCCAAATTCCGTCAGCCGGAACGTCGACGTAAGTAACCAGCCAACCGGAAGCGAGTTCGCGTCCGGTGAAGCCGCCGTTTTCATCGGCCTCGATCTTTTTCCAGGGAGGCAAGTTGGCAGCGCTGGGAGATTCAGCCTGATCGGCCACCGGCAATTGGAGTTCGCCTTTCAGCCAAGCGGCTTCCAACAAGTCTTTCGGCAGCGAAACTCGGCCACGTCCTCCAAACCCGCGCTCGGGTGAAGTGGCGTACCCGGTGCGAATCACAATCTCGGACTCTGGGGTGGCTTGGGCTGTTACGCACGAAGCCGGCATCCAGACCAAAAGCAGGACCAGCAAGAATTGGAAGCGAACAACAAAAGACCACAACATTCCAGACTCCGAAAAGACGGTACTTGGCTGAATTTGACTGAGGTGAGTTTCACTGCGAACCCTTGAGACTAATCGAAAATGGAGTGCAGCGAAACCATCGCGCAGCAGTCCGCGCGGGAATGCAATCCGGCTCCCGAAGCGGAGCAGAAAAGGGAAAGCAGCAGCCAACGGCTGCTAGTCCAGCGGCAACGGTGGCAAGTCGGCTTCTTTGGGGCCGTAGTTGAAAAACGAATAATCATATTCGTTCTGTTCATTGCGGAAGAATGCTTCGTGGACTTGAATATCCCAATCGTCCCAGCGGACAAAGTTGAACAGCGTGTCGCCATCGATGAAGCAATGCACCCGAGTCAGGTAAATTTTGCCGACCCAAGGGAGCAGCAGCCGATAAATCTCCGCGCCGCCCACCACAAAAGGTTCGGAATCTGCAGCGGTCAGGGAAAGGACTTCCGCAGGGGAGTGAGCCACAACAGCGCCCTCGGCCGTGTAGTCCGGCTGCCGGGTCAGCACAATTGTTGTCCGGCCCGGGAGCGGGCGGCCGATCGACTCAAAGGTCTTCCGTCCCATAACCAGGTGGTGTCCCATGGTCAGCTGCTTGAAGCGACGGAGATCGGCCGAGAGGCGCCAAGGAAGTTGACCATCGCGACCGATGACATCGTTATCGCTGGCGGCGACGATCAGGGA
>Ga0164292_10001573_pt1 | contig 18522 bp, 17 predicted proteins | sample GEODES117metaG_FD_111486 | JGI IMG/M metagenome (GOLD analysis project Ga0164292, IMG submission 111486) | Eutrophic lake water microbial communities from Lake Mendota, Wisconsin, USA - GEODES117 metaG | ecosystem: Environmental > Aquatic > Freshwater > Lake | place: USA: Lake Mendota...
TCGGGGTCTGCAGAGATGGCGATCCAGGTTTTAGGTCGAGCCACACAGTTGCTTGATGCTTTAGCGGCTCAACCAGATCCCGTTCCACTCAAAGATCTGGCGCGAACCACTGGGTTACACACCTCGACCGCGCATCGTATCCTCAATGATTTAGTGATCGGGCGCTATGTCGAACGTGTCGATAGCGGCTTGTATCAGCTAGGGATGCGCTTGCTGGAGCTAGGCTCGCTGGTGAAGGGGCGCTTAAACGTTCGAGAAGCGGCCATTGACGCCATGCGGGCGTTGCATTCGTTGACTGGTCAGACGGTTAATCTCTCCGTGCAGCAGGGTGACGAAATCGTGTATATCGATCGCGCCTGGAGCGAACGCTCTGGTATGCAGGTGGTACGCGCCATTGGCGGTCGCGCGCCCTTGCATCTCACGTCCAACGGCAAGTTGTTCTTGTCTTCGGTGGATGTGCGGCAATTACGGGCCTACGCTACGCGTACTGGCCTTGCAGGGGGCACTGCCAATAGCATAAAGAGTCTTGATGCCCTAGAGCGCGAACTATCACTTGTTCGGCAGTTAGGCTACGCCCGAGACAATGAAGAGCTTGAGATGGGGGTCCGCTGCATTGCCGCGGGCATTTATGACGACACCGGCAAGTTGGTGGCTGGCTTGTCTATTTCTGCGCCATCGAGTCGTCTGCAAGATGCTTGGATTCCACAGCTGGTCGCAACGGCCGCGACAATTTCAGAAGCGTTAGGCTACGAAACTGGTGCAACGAGCGGGTAGTAAACGCTCACAATAATAAGATTAACTTAACTGCATAAAAATAATGTGGTTTTTTGGTGCGGCGCAACAAATATTTGTTGACAGGGTATTTTTTCAGCCTAAAATAACACTTGTGCACTGCAACATATCGCAGCAAACAAACATTTAATTTATTTTGGAGAACACCATGTCTGCAATTCCTCAGCAGGTCTTAAATAGTCAAAAAGCGGCCATCGATGCATTCGTGGCTGTTCAGGGTTCAGTTTTTTCAGGTTTCGAGAAGCTTGTAGACCTCAACCTCAAGGCCTTGAAAGCTACGATCGACGAAGTGTCGGCTACTTCCCAGCAAGTTGTTGGCGTGAAAGACGCACAAGAAGCTTTGTCGCTTTCGTCAGGTCTGGTCCAGCCAGGCGCAGAAAAAGCGATGGCTTACAGCAAGCATGTGTACGACATCGTTTCAACAGTGCAGGCTGACTTGGCCAAACTGAGCGAGTCGCAGATTGCTGAAGGCCAGAAGCATGTTCAGGACGCAATCGAGCAGTTCACCAAGAGCGCTCCAGCTGGTTCCGAAGGTGCTGTGGCGATGTTGAAGAACTCGATGGCTCAGGCTAGCTCTGCTTATGATTCGATGACTAAAGCTGCCAAGCAGGCTGCTGAAGTTGCCGAGAAAAATCTTGCCGCTGCTGCGAACGCAACATTCAAAGCTGCTGGTCAAGCTGCTGACGCTGCTAAGTCCGCTACACGCGGTCGTCGCTCAGCCTAAGCTACAACGTCGCAATAAAAAAAAACCACCCTCGGGTGGTTTTTTTATTTGGGTCGCCTTATTTACCGAGTTTTGCAATCTCGCGAACACACTCACCGACCAATGCGGGACCCTTGTAAATCAAACCGGTGTAGAGCTGCACGGCATTCGCACCTGCGGAGATTTTTTCTGCCGCATGTTTACCAGAAACAATTCCACCCACACCAATGATGGCGAAGTCCGGTCCAAGCTTTGCGCGCAGTCGTGCAATCACTTCGAGTGAGCGTGTGTGCAACGGGGCACCCGATAAACCACCCGCTTCTTGAGCGTGCGCCAAGCCTTGCACAGCGTCTCGCGCGATGGTCGTGTTGGTGGCGATCACGCCATCAATGCCGTGGCGAGGAAGTACCTCGGTGATGATGTCGATCTGCTCTTCGGTCAGGTCGGGTGCAATCTTGACAGCGAGCGGAACACGTCGCTGATACTGCGTAGCAAGTTCTTGTCTGCGATGAGCAAGCTGCAAGAGCAGCTCGTCGAGTTCCTGTTCACCCTGTAACGCCCGGAGATTTTTTGTATTGGGCGAGGAGATATTGACGGTGATGTAATCGGCATGCGGATAGACGCCCGCCAAGCCAATGAGGTAGTCGTCTGCGGCGCGTTCAATTGGCGTATCGGCGTTTTTGCCGATGTTCAGACCAATGACGCCACCGTGTGTGCGCCAGGTGCTGCGCTGGACATTACTCAAAAAAGTGTCAAGCCCTTGATTGTTAAAACCTAAGCGATTAATCAGCGCCTGTGCCTCGGGAATGCGAAACATACGCGGCTTTGGGTTGCCAGCTTGAGCGCGGGGCGTCACTGTACCCACCTCAATAAAGCCAAACCCCAAATTTCCCATCGCATCGATGTGGGCACCGTTTTTGTCCAGGCCCGCAGCGAGCCCCACAGGATTTTGTAAGGCCAGTCCCATCAAAGTCGTGGGGGCAACTACTCGGTTGTGCATTAACCCCCTTGTGAATGAGCAATCGTAGGCGCGTTGCAATGCGCTGAGCGTTGCCTCATGTGCCGCTTCGGCATCCAAAGCAAAAAGGGCTTGACGCGCAAGGGGATAGGCTTGAAAGAGTATCGACATGACAACCGTTAAAAAATAGAGTCAGGGAGAAACATTAGGGGGCGGGGGCTGATCGTGCCAGGTTCCGTTGTAGCGGTACTGCGCCGGACCAAATGCTGCCTTGTATGCCATTTTTGCACTCTTTTCGATCCAATAACCTAAATAGAGCCAAGGCAGACCGAGTTGGCGGCACTGTTGGATTTGCCACAAAATGCTGTAGGTGCCCAGGCTACCTGTCGCTTCTGGGTCGTAGAAGGTGTAGACCGAAGAGAGCCCTTGCTCGAGTACATCGATGATCGACACCATCCGCAAGGTGCCATCTTCTTCTCGAAACTCCACCAAGCGAGTGTTCACACGGCTGGCTAATAAAAATTCGCTGTACTGTGTGCGACTGTCATCATCCATGCCACCACCGGGGTGACGTAGCGCTTGATAGCGCGAATACAGCGCGTAGTGTTCGCTGGACCAGGACAGCTCGGCGACCAGCGGACGCAATTGTTGGTGGCGCTTGAGGGTGCGCTGTTGCGTACGGTTCGGTGTAAAGCGAGTCGCGTCAACACGCACTGGCAGGCAGGCGCGGCAATTGTCACAGTGAGGGCGGTAGGTGAATAGCCCACTGCGCCGAAATCCTTGATCTATCAATTGGGAGTAGGTATCGGAATGAATCAAATGTCCAGGTGCAGCGACTTGCGAGCGAGCTTGTTGCTGCGGCAGGTAACTGCACGGATACGGCGCAGTCGCATAAAACTGCAGTGCCTCAAAGGGGAGTTCTTTCAGTTGGCTCATGGGTGCAATATACCTGCTTGGTCCAAGCGACCTGGATGCCAAACAATATCAGGCATCGAGGCGTATTGGCGGACATGAGCGATGAATTGCTGCCTGGGGATGGGTGCTGCCCCTAGGGTGCTTAGGTGCGCTGTGTGCATTTGACAGTCAACCCACGGGATCCCTTGATTTTTTAAGAACCAGACCAAATGTGCCAAGGCGATTTTAGAGGCATCTGTCGCTCGACTAAACATCGATTCGCCAAAAAACATACGCCCAAGGCTCACCCCGTATAACCCTCCTACCAACTCTCCATCGATCCACGTTTCTAGGCTGTGCACGTGTCCCAGTAAATGCCAGGCCTCGTAAGCCAATTGCATTTCTCTGGTGATCCAGGTGCCGGGCTGTCCATTGTGGGCTGGTCGGGCACAGGCGCGCAAAACGGCGGTAAAAGCAGTGTCGACTTTGACCACAGTGGAGTAGTCCCCAGCGGCTTGCGCGCGAGCGATTTGTCGCAGGCGCTTGCCCAAGGAGTGGGACAGATGCAAGGACTCGCACTGCAGCACCATTCTTGGGTCGGGCGACCACCAGAGCGGCGGCTCGTCTGCCGAGAACCAAGGAAAGATGCCTTGACCATAGGCATCGCGCAAACGTGGGATTGAGAGATCAGCCCCTGCGGCTAATAGCCCAGCAGGCTCCTGCAGCGCGTCTTCTGGATCAGGAAATGGGGTGTCGGGGTCGAGCCAGGTCAGTCTCATGGCAGGCTCAAGCGGATCTTTGCACTCAGTCGCCTGGCCGGTTGGCTGCGAATAAAGAGTAATGGTGGGTGTCAAAGTGACCGATCTCGCGTTCGCGCAGATAGTGTTTGAGCGTTGTCGAGACAGAGCGAAAGGACAGATTGTCCCAAGGTATTTCGTCAATTCCGTACCAGCGCGCCTCAAGCGTTTCTGGACCCGGATCAAGATCTGGGCTAATCGCGTGCGCTAAGAAATACACGTGCACTTGATCGACGTGGGGTATGTCAACAACCGTATAGAGTTTCCCCAGCGTTATTTGCGCTCCGGCTTCCTCTTGGGTCTCGCGTTCAGCGCCTTGGCCGATGGTTTCCCCGAGCTCCATAAAGCCGGCCGGCAAAGTCCAGGTGTTGGCGCGTGGCTCAATGGCACGCAAGCATAAAAGGATTTTGTCGTTCCAGATGGGTAGTGTGCCCACGACTAGTCTGGGGTTTTGGTAATGCACGGCGCCGCAGGCGTCGCAAACATCTCGTTCGCGGTTGTCACCCTCGAGGATACGGCGCGTGATGGGCGTCGCGCACTGACCGCAGAACTTTTGGAGGCGTGGCGCAGGGAAGTAGAAGTCGGGATCGTGGCTCATAGGCCTGTATTTTAAGGCTAATAGGCTACGAATCGGTGCGGATTGGTGCAGGATTCATTACAAAACCCAAAGTCTTTGCAATGTCGCTTTGCAAGATGCGCTGCAGTGGAGCGGGGCTGCTCAGGGCTGCATATTGCCCCAAAGGATCAAATAAACGAACCATCCCGGCTTGTTTGGATGGCAGGTCTTCTTGTGGGGAAAGCTTATCCAGGACTTCGAGCGCTGTTTTGCCGGTTTCGCTTCGAAGCACCTCGGTAAGCCCCAACAGGTCGCGATCGTCAACGCGGGCAGGCCCTAGATCGGTTTGGGCATAAAGTTGCCCGAGATCGTCGGCAAACCACCGCGTGATTGTTTTGATAATGAGCTCGTTATGCGTGACAAGTGCGTTCAGATCGGGCCGTAGGTGGAGGATCAGCGGGGCAGCGTCTAGTCGAACGTACACGCGTTGCGGACCATTTTGAAAAAACCACCTTCCGTCAGGCTCGTTGGAATAGTTTCGACCAATAAACCCCAAGATTTGGGTGTTGGTGATACCGGTGCCTTCGCCCCCGAGTTGCGCATCGCCCAGAGGGTGTAGTCGCCAAGCGCCTCGTGCACTGAGGGAAAGCCAGCCGTAGACCACCGGCACATTGGGCCAGCGCGCGATCGCGTCAAGTACGGATTGATCCATCAGGTTTTTTTACAAAAAACCACAGCAGGCCACCCGCTTGGAGTATGACCAGACAGGTCATGGCATAAGTGAGGGACTGACTGGGATTGTTATTGAGACGTTGAAATAAATCAGTCAAAGCACCAAAACCCCATTGAACAATAAACGTACCCGCAAATACCAGCAGGTTATAGGTTGTCAGGACGCGTCCCGCGACTTCCCTCGGAAACTCGAGCGCGGCCTGAGTCTGCAGTAAAAACATGGCTGGTATGGCCGGGGCAATAATTAGCCAAAGTAGCCAAGAGGCGGAGTGTTGCCAAAAGGTAATCACGCCCAGACATACTGGTAGCCAGACCAGCGCTCCTACTGACTGGTTAAGCAAGGAGACACCGCGTTTGATAAGTCTGGGGCTCACTTCGCCCATTAAAAAATAGGAGCACAGAATGCTGGCATTCATATAGAGCAAAGTTTGACTTGCTCGGTCAGGGCTCATCCCCAACACTTGTGTAAACCAGGGGCCCGCCCAAAGTGTTTGTAGTGCGCCAAAACCACCGACTGTGAATACGGTCGCTGGCAAGACACGAAGCATAAAGGGATGTCGACACAGCGAGAAAAAACCAGCATTTGAAATTTGTGTTTTGCTCGCACTCGTCTGACGATCGAGGTCGCCGGTGAACACAAATATGGCGACTGCGCAGAAGAGAAATAGCAGGGCCGTGAGACTAAAAACATGCCGCCAGCCGATCCATTCTGCTAGCGCGAGCGCGGGTTGACTGGCCATTAAGGCGCCCGAGGTACCCGAGATCAGCATATACATCACTAGCCGCGGCTGCCGCTCAGGCGGAAAGCATCGTCGGAAGTAGGAGTAGGAGGCCATCAGGCAGGCCGATACGCCGATTCCGATGAGGATGCGTCCAAGCGACTGGACCAAGAGCGTCTCTCCAATGGCTGTCAGAGCAGCTCCGGCGGCTGCAATCAAGAGCAGCGCGGACTCAGTTCTGCGCGCGCCGTATCGGTCGAGCCAGACCCCCACAGGGATTTGCATCGCGGCAAAGGAAAGAATATAGGCCGAAGAGAGCCAGCCCAGTTCGCTAGCCGAGAGGTTCAGATCTGAAACTAAGAGAGGTGCGATGGCAGCGTTGACCGAACGCATGGCGTAGGATAGAAAATATCCAACGGCAAACACGAGAACGATCCTCAACGCCACGAAGCCTGTGGGCATTGCAGAAGGGGAGGGGCTAGAGCTTACGCTTGTCATTGTTATCTACTGGAGGCGCAACCCGGAATCGAACCGAGCTACACGGATTTGCAATCCGCTGCATAACCACTCTGCCATTGCGCCAACATTAAGCGTTACGCCGGCGCTGATCATACTACAAAAGGTCTTTTTAACTTGGTTGACTCAAACTATACTGGCTATAACCTCAGGACGAAGCCCCTGCCATGTCGGCAAGGGATGGTCCGTGGATTTTTTGTTCGAGACAATCTGGAGACGACGATGAAAACAATGATGACGCGCCGAGCGCTAATGCAGTTGGGTATTGGCGCACTAGCGCTACTGGCCGGGCCTACTTGGGCGCAGTCCGACTGGCCGATCAAGCCAGTCACACTCATCGTGCCGTTTCCTGCCGGTGGTGGGACTGATGCCTTCGCCCGTCCCCTCGCTGCGGTGTTAAGCAAAGAGTTGGGTCAGCAATTTATTATCGATAATCGTGGCGGTGCGGGCGGTACAGTCGGTGCGTCGGCTGCAGCCAAGGCGCCAGCCGATGGCTACACCTTGTTTGTTGGGGCAGTGCACCATTCGATTGCACCGTCAATGTATCCAAAGCTTGATTACAGCATTCAGAAGGACTTTATCCCGTTGGCGGTGATTGCGCGTGTGCCACAAGTGTTGGTCGTGAACCCAAAGAAAGTCCCTGTCAAAGACTACCAAGCGTTCTTGGCTCAGGTAAAAGCGAATCCAGGCAAAATGAACTATGGCTCTGCTGGCAGCGGGACATCACACCATCTCGCGGGTGAGTTGTACAAGATCCAGGCGAAAACCGACATCGCACACATTCCCTACCGTGGTGCAGGTCCAGCGATGCAAGGCTTGATTGCCGGCGATGTAGACATGATGTTTGACGGACTGGGTTCGTCCTCTGCGCAAATCAAAGCAGGGCGTATTACGCCTCTCTTTGTTGCAAGTGAAAAGCGCAACCCCGCAATTCCCAACGTGCCAACGACAGCTGAAATTGGGCTTCCTCAGTACGTGGTTAGTACCTGGTACGCTTTGTGGGCACCCAAAAATACCCCAGCTGCTGTGACAGATAAAATCATCGCAGCGCTGAAAAAACTGCCGCAAGACGAGACGATTCGTACGGTGTGGGCAACAAATGGGGCTGAATTTCCAGATCTAACAGGCGCTAAATTCGGTGCGTTTGTTGATAGTGAAGTTAAGCGTTGGAGCGAAGTTGTCAAAGCTTCAGGCGCCAAGCTTGATTGATGTTTTGTTTGGGCAAGAAAAAAGCCTGATCGACAGATCAGGCTTTTGCCAGAATTTGGAGCGGGAGACGAGTCTCGAACTCGCGACCTCAACCTTGGCAAGGTTGCGCTCTACCAACTGAGCTACTCCCGCTTTACCGCTTACCGTTCTTGAAGTGCAACATTTCTAGTGCTTTGCAGCACGGCATTCAAGTACGATTCACGAAGACCAAGACTATAGCATACCCTCCCACCCCTATGTCAAACTCGTCAGTCCCTGTGCCTAGTGTGGAAGTTGCCGAGTCGATCTTTGCGGCACACCATGGGGCGCTGGCAGATGTGCGGCTTGAGTCAGCGGAGCTATCAGCTCAAAATACCTTGGGACTTGCTTGCCGAGCGCAAAGCCTAATCATGTTGCACCATACAGCGCAACTACCCGGCCTAACTAAGCTCACGCGCCAGTTTCCTCAGGTATTCGTATTAGGCGGTGGCAGCAACGTGGTATTGCCCCCAGAGCTTTCTGCTTTGGTTTTAAAAGTCGAGTTCAAGGGCATTGCACTTGCGGAGGCACTGACAGATTGCTGGCTAGTTGACGTGGCTGCCGGAGAGGACTGGCACGGGTGGGTGCAGCACGCGATACAACGAGGTTGGCTGGGGCTAGAGAATCTCGCCCTAATTCCGGGTACGGTTGGGGCAGCGCCCGTGCAGAATATTGGTGCGTACGGTGTTGAACTGCAAGACCGGATTGAGTCCGTGACTGCTTGGAACATCCCCCAGGGTGTTTTGAAAACACTGACGCGTGCCGAGTGTGAATTTGCTTACCGCGACAGCATTTTTAAGCGCGCGGCGCAAGGCACTTGGTTGATTGTTTCCGTACGCTTTCGTTTGCCCAAAGTCTGGCACCCCGTGCTTCAGTATCCGGACCTTCAAAAACACTTTCGGATTGGGGCGGGCGACACAGCTATGCCGACCGCACAACAAGTATTCGACGCAGTGTGTGCCATACGCCGTGCCAAACTGCCCGATCCGTCCGTGCTAGGTAATGCAGGCAGCTTTTTCAAGAATCCTGTGGTGACGGCAGCGCGTCATGCCGCGCTAAAGCTGACAGAACAAACATTAGTCTCTTATCCGCAGCCTGACGGCAGTTACAAACTTGCAGCTGGCTGGCTAATTGACCAGTGTGGATGGAAGGGACGTCGGGTTGGGGCCGTTGGCATGCATGCCCGTCAAGCCTTGGTATTAGTCAATTATGGCGGAGCGCATGCGCACGAGGTACTGGCGCTTGCGCGTGCGGTACGTTCTAGCGTTCAAGAGAGGTTCGGTGTCGAACTTGAAATGGAGCCTGTCGCCCCGGCCGCTTGATGCCGTCATACAGAAGGCAGAACGGTAGGCGTGGCTGATTATTTGTTTAAAGACCGAGCACCGTCTGCATATTAAACAAGCCGGATTTTTTGCCTTCAAGATAGCGTGCGGCACGCAAACTACCCTCGGCATAGCCCGCGCGACTGCTTGAGCGGTGGGTGATCTCGATACGTTCGCCGACGCCGCAGAAATAGACAGTATGGTCGCCTACGATATCACCGCCGCGCACGACAGAGAAACCAATTTCACCCGGTTTGCGCGCTCCCGTGTGGCCATGCCTCGTCCAGGCTGCAATGTCGTCTAGCTTCTTGCCCCAAGCGTCCGCAACGACTTCGCCCATTTTGAGTGCGGTGCCTGAGGGGGCATCTACTTTGTGATGGTGATGTGCTTCAAAGACCTCTACGTCGTAGCCCGAGTTCAGAATGCGTGCGGCCATATCAAGCAGTTTTAGCGTTGCATTGACGCCGACGCTCATGTTGGGTGCGAACACAATACCAATCGATTTTGCTGCTTCACTGATGGCGGCTTTGCCTGCATCGTCAAATCCAGTCGTTCCGATGACCATGTTGACGCCGTGTGTCACGCAGGCTTTGAGGTGCTCGAGTGAGCCCTCCGGACGCGTGAAATCAATCAGGCAATCCGCCTGCTTGAGCGCAGATAACTGATCTGTGATTAAAACCCCACTGAGCTTACCCAAGAAGGCGGTCGCGTCTTGCCCGAGCATCGGCGCACCAGCAATATCCAACGCAGCCGTTAGTTGTAAATCTGTGGATTGGGTAACGGCTTCGATGAGCATGCGGCCCATACGACCACTAGCCCCGGCGATTGCAATACGCATGTTGAACTCTTGTTGTGTAGGTGAATAACGGTTTAGCGCAAAGGCATGGGTGTTTCAAGCGGAGCCGCCGGGGAAGCCGAGGGGTCAGACGGAGTCGTGTCACCGGTTGTTTGGCCGAAGGTTACGCCTGGCAAAATCTCAACCGGGGCTGACATTCCCGAGGCAGCCGCTGCGTCGTTGCTTTCGCGCGTGATGTTTAGCTGATGCTGTGCAGCCTCTTTTTGTGAGGTTCGGACTTCTTCGCGCGCGATCTGGAAGGGCTGCAGATCAGGTTGCTCGTCGCCGCGCCAGCTGGCAAGCTGACTGCCTTCAAAGATAACTGTGAGCACGCGCTCTTCGACTTTGCCATTGCCTGCCCGGTAGTAGTAAGGATAGTCCCACCGGTTTGCATGTAAGACGCTGGCTAGGGTCGGTGTGCCAAGCGCAAAGCGTACTTGCTCGCGCGACATGCCTGGGCGCAAAAGCGAGACCTGATCTTTGGTGACCCAGTTACCTTGCTGGATGCCCACCTTGTATGGAAAGCCCCATTGCGTGGAGGAACAACCAGCTAAGCCAGCTGCGCAGACGACCCCCAACAGGCTGGCGCGCAGGTAAGAAGCGAGAGTACGGGATGTGAACACTGCAGACCTCTATAGGTTTTGCAACCAAAGACGCTATCATAAAGCCTTAATCGCACGCCTAGTAGGCAAAACAGGGGATTTTTCTTGGATACCGAGAACGACCAAAGCGACCTTAAAAATGTAGGCCTGAAGGCCACGTTTCCGCGCCTAAAAATTCTCGATATGTTCCGCAAGTCGGGTGAAAGACACCTGAGTGCTGAGGATATCTACCGCTCTTTGCTCAACGACAAGATTGATATTGGGCTCGCCACCGTTTATCGGGTGTTGACCCAGTTTGAGCAGGCTGGCATCTTGGCTCGAAGCCAGTTTGATGGGGGCAAAGCGATTTTTGAGCTCAATGACGGAGAGCATCACGATCATCTGATTTGCACGCATTGCGGCAAAGTCACTGAATTTGCCGATGAGGAGATCGAAAAGCGCCAGCACAAGATTGCCCGAGCCAACGGCTATCGACTAGAAAGCCACGATATGGTGTTGTACGGGGTCTGCAAAGACTGCGTTTAGGGCAACGCTGGGCGATTCCGTTCAGGAGCCTATGCTCAACATTTCTAGAGCGTGCTTGCGCGTCGTGTCGGTAATTTTGATGCCACCGAGCATGCGGGCGATTTCTTCAATGCGGGCGGCGTCATTTAAAGCCAGGATGTTTGAAGTGGTGACGCCTTTGGTCTGCTGTTTACTGACTTGGAAGTGATGTTGGCCTCGGGCCGCCACCTGTGGTAGGTGGGTGACGCAAAGCACCTGGTGGCGCTGCCCGAGTTCACGCAGCAAGTTACCAACCACCTCAGCGACTGCTCCACCAATACCGCTGTCAACCTCGTCAAAAATCAGTGTGGGAACGCGTGCTGCACGGCTGGCAATGACTGAGAGGGCGAGCGAGATTCGTGCGAGTTCGCCGCCGGACGCGACTTTAGCGAGTGGTTTTGGCGTTGTGCCGGCGTGGCCTGCGACTAGAAACTCAACATGATCTTGGCCTTGGGCCGAAGCGGGGGCTTCGGTGAGCGAGATGGTGAATTGCCCGCCTTCCATGGCTAAGGTTTGCATGGCGCGGCCCACAAGCTTGCCCAAGTCTTTTGCCGCTTTTTGCCTAGCGGCGGAAAGTGCTTGCGCATGTTGGTCGTAGTCTTGTTTGAGCGCAGCGGCCGTTGCACGCAGCGCCTCAATGTCGGCAGATGCCTGCAGAGACTTGAGCTCACCGTGAAGCGTTTGATGTAAAGCGTAGAGCTGATCTGGTTCGGTTTTGAACTTGCGCGCAAGATCAAAAATTGTTCGCATGCGCTCTTCGACCGTTGCAAGCCTTGCTGGGTCGAGTTCGACACGCGACAGATAGGCATTGAGGTCTGATACTGCTTCACTTACGCCAATACGCGCCGACTCGAGAGCCTCATAGACAGATTGCAAGGCAGGATCATGGCGCAACAGTTGGTTAATACGTTGCACGGCTGTTGCGATTTGATGGTGCGCCGAACCTTCGCTTTCGTCGAGCGCAGCCAGCGCTTGCGCGGCTCCATCGATGAGGGCCTGTCCGTTCGCAAGGCGGGTGTGTTCAGAGGAGGTGTCTTGCCACTCGGTTGGTCCGAGGCTCAGACGATCGAGTTCCGCTGTTTGCCATTCGAGCTTTTCGCGAGCGGCTGCAATGACGCTGGCGTCCTGTTCGCTTAGCGAGAGTTGTCGTTCGACTTTTCGCCAGGCTTTCCAGGCGTTCGTCATGTGTTGCCGAAGCGTCTGATGACCGCCATGCGCATCCAGCATATCGCGTTGGTTGTCCGGACGCAGCAGACTTTGGTGTGCATGCTGACCGTGGATGTCGACAAGATGTTCACCCACTTCACGCAATTGCGTGACGGTCGCTGTTGTACCGTTTATATAGGCGCGACTACGTCCTTGTGCGTCAATCACGCGGCGTAAAACGAGTTCGTCTCCGGCGTGCAGGTCATGCTCGTTGAGCCAGTGCTGGAGTTCGGGCGGTGTATCGAAAATCGCACTGACCTCGGCGCGTTCGGCGCCCTGGCGCAAAACAGAGACATCTGTGCGTTCCCCAAGCGTCAGCGCTAGCGCATCGATTAGTATGGATTTGCCTGCGCCGGTTTCGCCAGAGAACACGGTAAAACCAGACGCAAAATCAATATCAGCCTGGGTGACAATGACAAAGTCACGGATCTGCAGAGCACGCAGCATGGGCGCTAGTCCCCGTCGTTACCGGAGCGCGGCATGCGGTTCCAGTCGAGCTTGCGACGCAGTGTGGAAAAGAAGTTATAGCCGGCCGGATGCAAAAAGCGAATAGTATGTGGCGCACGCTGCACGACAATCCGATCGCCGGGCACTAAGTCAGACCAAGTCTGCATATCAAAATGCACGCTCGCGCCCGCATCGACACGGCCCATGGCCGTGAGTGTCATGTTCAAGACGCCGTCGGCCGGGACCACAATTGGGCGATTTGAGAGCGTTTGTGGTGCCACGGGAACGAGCACCATGGCGCTAATTTCAGGGTGCAAAATCGGGCCGGCAGACGATAAGGCATAGGCGGTGGAGCCCGTTGGGGTGGCGACGATTAGTCCGTCTGCACGTTGCGTGTACATATAAGTGCCGTCGATCTCGACCCGCACTTCAATCATGCCTCCACGACCTGCACGGTTCAGTACGACGTCATTGAGTGCAGTGGCGGTGTACATCTGTTGGTCACCGCGCCAAACCGTGGCGCTCAAAAGCATGCGCTTCTCAGTTTCGTAACGGCCTTGCAAAAGATCTGTGAGGGCAACCTGAGCCGCTTCGACTGGAATGTCTGTGATGAAGCCGAGACGGCCATGGTTGATGCCGACGACTGGCACATCAAAGGGAGCGAGGTGACGGGCTGCGCCAAGCATTGTCCCGTCTCCACCCATCACGATCGCGAGGCTGGCCTGCTGTCCAATTTGTGCAAACGTTGCAGTCGGGTACTCGCTGACGCCGGTGTGACGAGCCGTATCTGCCTCGACTAGCACTTTGCGGCCATCCTGCCCAAGCAGGGTCGCGATGGCACGCAGCGGAGCGTGGAGGCCCGAGTCCTGATATCTGCCAATAAGCGCGATGGTGGGAAAGTGCATGCGACCCCTGATCGTCGAAAAACTAACCGATTATAGGGTCGGTGAAGGTAAAATAGGGCAATCATGGATGATCGTGCCCGTACCCTTCTTAAAGCATTAATCGAACGCTATATCGACGACGGCCAACCCGTCGGCTCGCGTACGCTCTCCAAACTCTTTGACCTTTCCCCCGCGACCATCCGCAATGTGATGGCTGATCTCGAAGAGCTTGGCCTAATTCACAGTCCACATACCTCGGCAGGCCGGATTCCTACCCCACGCGGTTACCGGCTGTTTGTCGACACGATGCTCACTGCACAGCCCTTTGAGTTAGCTTCCACGGCCAATGTCCGAGAATTACAGTCGGCCTCTGATCCCTCACGTGCCGTCAACGCTGCAGCCTCCATGCTCTCGAGTTTGACGCAATTTGCCGGCGTAGTGTTGTCGCCGCGTCGTGCCCAGGTGTTTAGGCAGATCGAATTTATTCGTTTGTCAGAAAAACGGATTCTGCTGATTATTGTGACCCCCGATGGCGATGTGCAGAACCGTATTTTGTTGACGCCTCGGGACTACAGCAACACCGCACTCATTGAGGCCGCAAACTTCTTTAATCATAATTTTGCGGGTAAGTCCTTTGCGGAAGTGCGTCAAACCCTCTCGCATGACTTGGCGCGCCTACAAGAAGACATGTCTCGTCTGATGCAGGCGGCAGTCGAGGCAGGTGCTCAGGCCGCCGACGAAAGCGAAACGATGGTGATTTCGGGCGAGCGTAAATTGCTGGATGTCAATGAATTGGCCGGTGACATGGACCGCCTACGAAAAACGTTTTCTCTTTTTGAAAAGAAGACCGATCTCATGCAGTTGCTTGAGGTTTCGAGCCGTGCACAAGGCGTACAAATCTATATCGGGGGCGACTCCGAGCTCGTGCCGACCGAGGACTTGTCGGTGATTACTGCGCCCTACAGTATCGATGGCCACGTGATTGGCACACTGGGTGTGATTGGTCCCACCCGGATGGCCTATGAGCGTGTGATCCCCATCGTTGACATCACCGCGCGCTTGCTGTCGAGTGCGCTTAGCCACCACCCCTCCGAACGGTATTAGCATGCGATTTTGGCCTGAACCTAAGCGCGCACGCGCTGATGGCAAGCGTTTCCTCACTTGGCCGGAGCCCTGCGCGCGCGCGCGCGTGGGTGTGGTGTTGGTCAACCTCGGCACGCCCGAGGCGCCAACCGCCCCCGCAATCCGCAAATATTTGCGCGAGTTTCTCTCGGATCCACGCGTCATTGAGATCCCCAAGTTGCTATGGTGGCCTATTTTGAATGGCCCTATTTTGCTGGCACGTCCGCGTAAGTTAGCGCCGCGTTATCAAAGCATTTGGATGGAAGGCGGCTCGCCGCTCTTGGTTTATACGCAGCGTCAGACCGCCGGGGTGCAGCGCATCTTGTCAGAACGTGGGCTTGACGTGCAGGTTGAGACCGGTATGCGCTATGGCAAACCGTCCATACAGGACGCCATGCTCAAGCTGCGCGATAGCGGTTGTGAGCATATTTTGGTGGTGCCCATGTATCCCCAGTACGCTTCGAGCACGACGGCGACGGTCGTCGACGAAGCCACGCGTGTGGCGGGTCATCTGCGCAACCAGCCTGCTTTGCGGTTTATTAAGCGATTCCACACAGACCCAAGGTTTTTACAGCCATTAGCCGATAAGATTGCGGCGCTTTGGCAGGCGCAAGGTCGTCCGCAAAAGTTAGTGATGAGTTTTCACGGGTTGCCTCGCCAATGTGTGGATTTGGGTGACCCTTATTGCCGCGATAGTTATGAAACCGCTCGCGCGTTGGCGACGCTGCTTGGCTTAAATGATGACCAGTATTTAGTGACCTTCCAAAGTCGTTTTGGCCCAGCCAAGTGGCTTGAGCCATACACCGAGCCCACGCTAGAGAAGCTGGCTCAACAGGGTGTGACGGAGATTGATGTTGTTTGTCCCGGTTTCTTGGCAGATTGCTTGGAGACACTTGAAGAAATCAGCATTGAAGTGCGCGAGACCTTCCTGCATGCGGGGGGTAAGCAGTTTCGTTACATCCCTGCACTAAACGACGATCCGGCTTGGATGCTCGGCTTGGCCGATTTGGTGGAGTCCCAGTTGCAAGGCTGGCCGACTCACTTAGCTAAGTAATAATTTAACCCCAATGAATTTTTAGACAAAGTTCGGCTAAAAAACGACCGAATTTTTCCAGAAACTGTGTTTTTTGACCTTGAATCTGAGGGGATTGCCCCCAACTTTGAGTCAACCAAAGCATTTTCTGGAGAAATTCAATGACCGCTCATCAAGATCCGACTGCCAACCCAACTGGCGACCCGTCGCTCGACAAGTCGGCTGAGCAGGGCGCAGCGCAGGGGTCGTCTGACGCAACCGCCCACGCAGAGGCGCAGCCGCTTGATCCGATTGCGCAATTGCAGGCCGAGTTGGTGACTGCTCAGGCACAGCTTTCTGAACACAAAGACCAAGTGCTGCGCGCGCACGCCGAGATGGAAAACGTTCGCCGTCGGGCCCAAGACGAGGTCTCCAAGGCACGTAAATTCGGGATTGAGTCGTTTGCGGAGGGGCTTGTGCCGGTGAAAGATAGTCTAGAAGCCGCGCTAGCCCAGACCGAACAGAGTACCGACGATATGCGTGCAGGGATCGAAATGACGCTCAAGCAACTGGTGAGCGCTTTCGAGAAAAATCACTTGAAGGAAATTGCGCCCTCGGCCGGAACCAAGTTTGATCCGCATCAGCACCAAGCAATTGCGACGGTTCCTGCTGAACAAGAGCCCAATACTGTCGTACAGACCTTGCAAAAGGGCTATTTGATCGCTGAGCGTGTATTGCGGCCGGCACTCGTGACGGTGTCTTCCTAGTCTTGAAATTGCTCGACTAGCCCCCAATTACGAAGCATCTAAGTATTTAAGTTTCAAAGCATTTCCCCTATTCTGATTTCTTTAAAGGTAATTCACCATGAGTAAGATTATCGGTATCGACCTTGGCACGACCAACAGTTGTGTCGCCGTCATGGATGGCGGTCAGGTCAAAATTCTCGAGAACGCAGAGGGCGCTCGCACGACCCCCTCAATCGTCGCCTACATGGAAGACGGTGAGACACTCGTTGGCGCGCCTGCAAAACGTCAGGCAGTCACTAATCCTACCAACACACTCTATGCCGTTAAGCGCCTCATTGGACGTAAGTTCACGGAAGACGCGGTGCAGAAAGATATCCATTTGATGCCTTACAAAATTGTGAAGGCCGACAACGGTGACGCTTGGGTTGAGGCACAAAACAAAAAGCTCGCACCCTCGCAGGTTGCCGCAGACGTTTTGCGCAAAATGAAAAAAACTGCCGAAGACTTCTTGGGCGAAGAAGTGACCGAGGCCGTCATTACTGTGCCTGCGTACTTCAACGACAGCCAGCGCCAAGCGACGAAAGACGCAGGCCGTATTGCTGGTCTGGATGTCAAGCGGATCATCAACGAGCCGACTGCAGCCGCGTTGGCTTTCGGGATGGACAAGTCAGAAAAAGGCGATCGCAAGATTGCTGTGTTTGACTTGGGTGGCGGCACGTTCGATATCTCGATTATCGAGATCGCAGACGTGGACGGCGAAAAACAGTTTGAAGTGTTGTCGACCAACGGTGACACGTTCCTGGGCGGAGAAGACTTCGACCAACGCATCATCGAATACGTCATCGCCGAGTTCAAGAAAGAGCAGGGTGTTGATCTGGGTAAAGACGTTTTGGCACTACAGCGTTTGAAAGAAGCGGCTGAAAAGGCCAAGATTGAGCTGTCCTCAGCCCAGCAAACTGAAATCAACTTGCCCTACATCACTGCTGATGCCTCTGGTCCCAAGCACTTAAACCTCAAGATGACGCGCGCTAAGCTCGAGTCGCTGGTGGAAGAGTTGATCGCTCGCACCATGGACCCTTGCCGCATCGCGATTAAAGATGCAGGTGTGAAAGTCGGTGAAATCGACGACGTGATTTTGGTCGGCGGCATGACTCGTATGCCTAAGGTGCAAGAGAAGGTCAAAGAGTTCTTTGGTCGCGAGCCACGTAAAGACGTGAACCCTGACGAAGCGGTTGCTGCGGGTGCTGCAATCCAGGGCTCGGTATTGTCTGGTGATCGTAAAGACGTATTGCTGCTGGATGTGACGCCGTTGTCGCTTGGTATTGAAACGCTTGGTGGTGTGATGACCAAGATGATCACCAAGAACACGACGATCCCGACCCGACACTCGCAAGTGTTCTCGACCGCTGACGATAATCAGCCGGCTGTGACCATTAAAGTGTTCCAAGGTGAGCGTGAAATTGCTGCAGGTAACAAGACACTCGGTGAATTCAACCTTGAGGGTATTCCGCCTTCGCCACGCGGCACACCGCAGATCGAAGTGACGTTTGATATTGATGCGAACGGTATTGTTCACGTCTCTGCCAAAGACAAAGGTACAGGCAAAGAGAACAAGATCACCATCAAGGCAAACTCAGGCCTGACTGAAGAAGAAATTCAGCGGATGGTGAAGGATGCCGAGGCAAATGCCGAGGAAGACCACCGGATGGCGGAACTGGCTCTGGCGCGTAACAGTGCTGACGGCTTGGTCCACGCGACACGTAAGTCGTTGACAGAGTATGGCGACAAACTTGAAGCGGCTGAAAAAACGGCAATCGAAGCAGCCATCGCTGAAGTTGAAGAAGTCTTGAAGAATGGCGCCGACAAGGCTGCGATTGATGACAAAGTCGAAGAGCTGTCCACGGCGTCA
>Ga0164292_10001574_pt1 | contig 18508 bp, 21 predicted proteins | sample GEODES117metaG_FD_111486 | JGI IMG/M metagenome (GOLD analysis project Ga0164292, IMG submission 111486) | Eutrophic lake water microbial communities from Lake Mendota, Wisconsin, USA - GEODES117 metaG | ecosystem: Environmental > Aquatic > Freshwater > Lake | place: USA: Lake Mendota...
CAGGCCTCTTCGATTTGCTCTACGATTTCTTGTCCAAGTTTCGGAAGTGTTCTCATGCCGACCACGAGATTCTGCTCAAATCCCTAAGCTGTAAAGTCAAAAAGCTATTAGACTTTGGTATGACAGACTTTTAAAGACCCTCTTCAATCAACTAACGGCAGATTAAAATTTAATAATTAAGGGCAGTTTGAAAAATTTTGATTTTTAAATTCTGGCATCGCAGCAAAAGCACATTTTAAAAAATCGGCAATTTTTTTATGGCGGATTCATCGGATCGAGTGGTTGGAGTGATAAAAATCATGTCTGAGAATCGCTTTTGGGTGGCAGTTACTCTGGTTTAAACCGATTCATGCGAATTAGTTGCACATATCTGCAAATGATATAAGTCAGGTTAGCCAATCCGATCTGACAGGTGGCTCTTTTGATCCCTATACACCGGAGGAAGATGCCATTCATGGAGTTCTCCATGAAACCGAATATATGTTCAACCAGTGCGCGAATTTTTGACTTATGGCGGTTGTGCCGACGCTGTGCTTCGGTGAGCGGTGCTCCACGGCGACCTTTTTCGCATGTTTTGTTCGTGATATTGAAGTCATTCAAAATCTTTTCAATTTCCTCGCCGGTATAGGCGCTGTCTGCGTGGAGGGGTTTCCCGCCATCAGCCTCGCTCACAAGCTCTTTCAAAACGACGCTATCGTGCGTGCTGGCTGGCGTCACTCGGTAGTCGCTGATCAAGGGTATGCCTACATCCGTCTTGATGTGATCTTTGTAGCCAAAAAAGCTCACCCCATTTTTCTTCAGCCAAGGCGACAGGAGCAGAGGCATTTTCTCAACAGATGCTCGACAAGTCTCATTGAGATAAGCGGAAGCATTTCATTTACTAAGTATATAATTCGTTCTCAACACTTTGAGAATTATCGAACTACTCGGAACAGCGGAATGGCCACAAGCATCCCAAGGACAGGCGCCACCAAGTAAATCCAGAGGTGCTCGAGATGACCTGAGACGATGGCCGGCCCGAGCGATCTGGCGGGATTCATCGAGGCTCCGCAAATCGGACCTGCAAAGAGCGCTTCGAGCGCGATGACGGCTCCGACGACAATCCCGGCGGTGATTCCTTTTTCCTTGGCCCCATGGGAGACATTGAGGATCACAAACATCAGAATGCCAGATAAGATCACCTCTAGCACAAAGGACTGCATTGGCGGCCCGGCAGGAAGAGTGGCACCAAGATTTATGTTTTGTGGAAACAAAAGGTGGAGTGTGAGGCTCGCCAGCAATGCGCCTGAGAATTGGGCTGCGAGGTAAATCAAGACAGCGGCAAAGGGAAACAACCCTGCGACGGCAAAGGCAAGGGTCACCGCTGGATTCATGTGTGCGCCAGACACGTCGCCCAGCGAATAAATCATTACCAAAACAATGAGCCCGAATGTGAGTGCCACGCCGAGGTGGGTGATAGCTCCGCCAGACTCTGCATTGATAACAATGGCCCCGGTTCCGGCGAAAACCATGGCAAAAGTGCCAAGGAACTCCGCAAGAAACTTGCGAAGCATGACAGCGAATTCGAAACTCATTTATCGAGTTCGCGCCCCTGCTTCAAACCTGCGGCATAGGCCTCGAAAACAAGGCGGATTTGATCCCGAACACGACGGAATTCCCCGAGAATCTCCTCAACAGTGCCGACGGCATGGGCTGGATCACTGAAACCCCAGTGGAACCGCCTAGCCTGTCCGGGGAACATCGGACAAGCCTGATCGGCATTCCCACAAACCGTAATAACCGTATCCACGGGGCGGTTCAAAAACTCGTCGAGATGCTTCGATCGGTGCGCGCTGATGTCGATGCCGATTTCGCGCATGACTTCAATCGACTTGGGATGCACATAGCCGGCAGGCTTCGAGCCCGCGCTGGCGACTTCGATGAGGTCTCCGGCCGCAGCGCGTAGAATGCCTTCGGCGATGTGACTGCGGCAGGAGTTTCCAGTGCAGAGAATGAGAACGAGAGGATTAGTAATCATAGTTGCGATTTTGATTTTTTCAGCAGCAACCTGACCCTGCCGAGCAACTATAAGAGTCCTTCGTGGGAAGGAGACAGATGTCTTTAGCCAAGCAGTCGGTGTGCTTCATGCCGAGCGTGATCACAACCCACTCGCCATCACATGAGACCCCATGAACAGGGAACTGCGAAAGCAGCCCATCCTCGTATTCTAGTTCCACATCAAGGTCGTCCCCCTCAAACAGTGGAGCTGCCCGGTCGATGATATCAGCCAACTTGCCGGCAGGCAGGCGGTGCTCGGTGTCATCAGCAACCCATGCTTGAAGGCAGAGGAAGGATGTTTTGCGGAAAGTGGCGCCGCAATCGAAGAAAGTCTTGTCAACGCGCCCCACTTCCGTGATGTGCGCATGCGCGGGAACAAGACCGCCATCCGGCAATACGAACATGAGATTGCAGGTGGAATTTTGTTTGAGATGATCAACAAAAGAACTCGATTTCATAGGGTATTGATTTGGTAAATCTGCCAATCATTATAAACCTGCTAACACGCCGCACAGCGTTTTTGCAGAGATTTGTTTGCGTGAATCAGATCGATGCAACGAAAGAATTCAAGAAAGCACGGGCAGGCAATCTGGTAGAAGACATGAATCCCACGCTTTTCACATTGTAGCAAGCCAGCCCGCTTCATGAGAGCAAGGTGCTTGGAAAGCGTCGTAACATCACAGCCCGCGAGATTCGTAAGATCGTTAACGCATTTTTCCCCGTGCGTGAGGGCATCCATCACAAGAAGGCGAGTAGGATGGGCCATCGCTTTAACTACGATAGACCTATCCTTGGCAGAAAGACGGGATGTTTTGAGATCCATAATTATTTGGCATTTATGCCAAATAATATGCCCTTGGTCAATGGATTTTCTGAATAAAGCAAGCGGCGCATGTGCAAATAAAAAAGCCGTGCAAACCTAGAAACGCTTGGGAGAATTGATTCCAGACTATGAAATTCATTCCCGTCATTTTTTTCTTAATTGCCCTTCCTTTAGTCATGAGTTCCTGCGCGACCTCGCAGAAGGCGCTGGCATCTTCAGGCATAGAGGCCCAAATGGCACAACACGGCGTCCCGGCATCCACTCGAAAGCGGGTCCAATCCGGACGAGTTCTGGATTTTGACGACATCATGAGCCTGACAAAGGCTGAGGTTTCCGACAAAGCCATCGTGGCCTACCTGAAAAGCACCAAAGCCCCCTACAAATTAACCATGGCGCAGCTTGAACAACTCACCAATGCCGGCGCTGGATCTACTCTGATCAACTACCTTGGCCAATCGATCGGATACTATGAGGCCTCGAAACGTAATCAGGTCGGCGGAAGAAAATGGGACCGCCATCCGTATTTCAATAACCCTTTCTTCTGGGGAGCGCCTCCTTTTGATTACGCCTTTCCGGGCGAGTGGGCGGATCCGGGCATGGTTTTTGACACCCTGTGATTCCCTTGCGGATTCTGATACGTCGTGCATTTTAAATCTCTTATGGATGAAGTCCAATTCAGAGTCGGTAACGAAAAACTTATCCGCGTTCTAGATGCAGCCAGCAATCGCCTTCGCTCACTTTTAGCCAAGCAAGGGCGCCCTCAAGGCGCACTTCGAGTCGCGGTGATCGGCGGCGGTTGCTCTGGCCTTCAATACAAGATGGACCTCGTGGATGGCCCTGCGAACCGTGACATCATGGTCGAGTCGAATCAGGTGCGCGTAGTCATCGACCCGAAGAGCGCACTCTTTGTGAGCGGCTCGCAACTCGACTTCAGCGATGACCTCCAGAAAGGCGGATTTAAAGTGACTAATCCCAATGCTGTTGCCCACTGCTCCTGCGGGGAGAGTTTTTCAGCGTGAACGACCATTTTGCCGCACTCGGTCTCGCCCGCGCCGCATGGATTGAGGAGGAGGAGGTCAAATCCCGGCATCACTTGTTCATGGCATCGTGCCATCCGGATAAATCCCACGGCGATGGAGACCTCGCCACTCGTCTAAATGAAGCGCGCCGCATTCTGGAAAAACCCGCCACAAGACTGCGACACCTTTTGGATCTCGAGTTTCCAAACTTTCAATCAACCCAAAAACCGGAACCAAACTGGTATTTATTTTCTCGAACCGCCGAGGCAGCAAGACGCGCCACGAAAGTTGCTTCTGCCCTGAGGTCCGCCACAAGTCCCCTCGCCCGCGCGGTGGCAAGCAGACAGGCCGACGAAACACACAAATTTCTTGCAGCTTTGCAGGGCGAACTCGCACAGCGAGCAACTGACCTCAAAGAAAAAACGAAATCAATCCCTCTGACCGATCCCCAACCATTATCAAACCTTGCCGAGGAGTGGACTTTCTTGAACCGCTGGCAATCCATGATTCACGAAGCGCGTTCGGCGCTGTGAACTTTACCAAACTCAATCCGGCACGATTTCCGTGCCGATGCCTGCATTGGTAAAGATCTCAAGCAGCAAGCAATGTTGAATGTGCCCGCCAATCATGTGAATTTTTCCGACTCCCCGCTCCATGGCAGAGATGGCCGAGAAAACTTTGGGAATCATACCGCCTGCGATGATCTTTTGCTGAATAAGGCTTTTGACCTGCTTAGCAGTGACACTGGGAATGAGGGATTCGCGATCCGAGGCATCGCGCATGATACCCGGTACATCGGTGACATAGATCAGCTTCGCGGCTTGGAGCTCCGCAGCCAAAGCCGCTGCGGCGATGTCGGCGTTGACATTTAAAACAACACCATCCGGCGTCGCGCCAATCGGGCTAATAACGGGAACAATCTCCGCATGCACAGCCTCGCTCACGGCTCCAGCATTCACCTCCTGGGCTTCCCCAACAAAGCCTATATCCACCGTTTCCCCCTCAATGACAGCCTGCTTTTGAAGCTTGCGGGCAATGAAGACATTTTTGCCGGAAAAGCCTTGGGCACGCCCCCCGAATTCATTGATAGTCGAAACGATAGAGGGGTTGATTTCCTTGTCGAGTGTCTCTTCCACGATCTTGATCGCCGTGGCATTTGTGGCCCTGAGGCCCTCGATGAAACGGGCCTGCAAACCGGCATCTTTCATGCGAGCTGTGATCGCCTTGCCGCCGCCGTGGACAAGCACAGGATTGATGCCGACCGCCTCGAGAAAAACGATATCGCGCAGAAATTTATCGACGATCTGTTCTTCCTCCATCGCGGAGCCGCCATACTTGATGACGAAGGTCTGGCCGCGATATTTTTGGATGTAGGGCAGCGCCTCGATGAGGCATTCGGAACGGACTTCAGGTGTGGTGAGCATTAATTTATTCGCCGAGATTCAAACGCACATACTCCTCAGTGAGGTCGGTTGTCCAAACATAGTAGGAACCCTTGCCGAGTTTGAGATCGACTGTGACATTGAAGGATTTTTTAGCAGCGATGGCGCGGAGTTTTTCGAAGGGAGTCTTCGCAGCGATGCCGTTTTTCACGGAAGCGAGCTTGTCATAGAAAATATCGGCCTTCGTGTCATCGACCTTCACGCCGCAATATCCAACAGCATCGAGAATTCGGCCCCAATTCGGATCCCCGCCGGCCCAGGCGCATTTGACGAGCGTGGAGTTGGCGATGGCTTCGGCGGCGATGCGGGCCTCCTTGTCATTGGCTGCGCCAGTGACTTCGACTTCGACAAAGCGCGAAACCCCCTCGCCGTCGCTCACAATCATTCGAGCCAAGGTGCGGGTGACCTCATCCAACGCTTGCGAAAATGCCACCATGTCTGGGGCGCAGGCGCTCAGGCCGTTGGCGAGCAGGATGACCGTATCATTCGTGCTCATGTCGCCATCGATAGTGATGCGGTTGAAAGAATTTGCCACGGAGCGCTTCAACTCGGCCCGAAGAGCGGATTGAGGAATGGCGGCGTCCGTTGTCACCACGCAAAGCATGGTGGCCATGTTCGGATCGATCATTCCCGCGCCCTTGGCAATACCTCCGATCCGGAACGAGCCTTTGGAGGTTTTGACCTCGATGGCATATTCCTTGGCAAAAGTATCGCTCGTCATAATCGCAGCGGCGGAGGCGGTACTTCCGTTGCGGGAGGTCTTCAATGCAGCGATGCCTCTGGCAATACGATCCATTGGCATGGGAACACCGATTCGGCCGGTCGAACAAACGAGGACTTCTTTTTGTTTGAGTCCCAAAAGATCCGCAGCAGCAGCGCACATGACTCGAGCATCTTTGAGACCACCTTCGCCTGTGCAGGCATTGGCATTGCCGCTGTTGAGAATAACAGCCCGGTTTCCGCCTGCCTTGAGATGTTCGGCCGAAACGCGCACAGGCGCGGCTTTGACATTGTTGGTGGTGAAAGTCGCTGCCGAGTTCGCCACAGCTTCGGAGAAGACGACTGCCACATCGTCGCGAGTTACCTTGCCGTTCTTGATTCCACACCCAGCGGCTCCGGCAACAAAGCCCCGTGCGGCGCAGACACCGCCTTTGATTTTTTTGATTTCGATCATAGCAATCCAGCCGTCTCGTCGAGTCCAGCCATGAGGTTGAAGTTCTGCACCGCCTGACCAGCGGCGCCTTTTACCAAATTATCTTCCGCAGAAAGCAGGATCAGCCTGCCCGTGCGGGCATCGAACCTTGCAGAAATGTCGCAGAAATTCGTGCCAGTCACATTTTTCGTGTCGGGGAGACTCTGTGAAACACGAACAAATGGCTCATCAGCATAAGCCGCTGCCAGCGCAGGCAGAATGCCTTCACAAGACACCCCCGCCGCGATGCGCGTGAAGATCGTCGTATGGATACCACGCGTCATGGGCGCAAGGTGTGGAGTGAAGGTAATCGCAACCTGCCGCGAAGCCGCCAGTGAAAGCTCCTGCTCGATCTCTGAGAGATGCCGGTGCTTGGGCAATCCATAGGCGCGTAGGCTTTCGTTGCACTCGCCAAAAAGAAGCACTGTCTCCGCCTTACGGCCTGCTCCACTGACCCCGCTGGCACTGGCCACAGTTATATCCCCTGAATCGATCAGACCTGCTTTCAAGAGTGGAACCAGCGGTAACAAAATCGATGTCGGGTAACACCCTGCCGACCCGACAAGTTTGGCCGCGCGGATTGCGTGACGGTGCAACTCAGGCAAACCGTAAACTGCCTCCGGGAGCAATTTCGCAGCAGGATGCTGCTCGCCGTAAAATTCGCGATAAACCTCGGCGTCGCGCAAACGGAAATCTGCACTCAGGTCGATAACCCTCTTCCCAGCCTGCCAAAGCGGTACGGCATACTCAGCTGCTAGTCCATGAGGAAGGGCGAGGAAGAAAAACTCCGCGCCCGAGCCAAGCAGTAAGTCCATCGCAGGTTCGCTGAAAACCAGTTTGGAAAACTCCCCCACCCTGGAGAGGCGAGGCAGCACCTCGCCTGCGGGCTTGCCCGCATGCTGACGAGAGGTCACCGCAACAACTGAGACGTATGGATGCCCCGCCAGAATGGCACAAAGCTCCTCGCCGGAATATCCATTGGCACCGACGATCGCAACTGGAACCTTTCGACTCATAGGAATCAGGCCGCAGCCATCGAGGCAGCACGCGCGAAGCGGGCCAGCGTGCGCTCCTTGCCAAGCACCACAAACATCTCATAAAGGCCAGGGCCAACCGAGCGGCCACTCACAGCGACTCGCGCTGGATGCACCAACTCACCAGTCTTCACTGCCAAGGACTTTGCGGTTTCCTTCAAAGAGGCCTCGAGCGAGGTGTGGGACCAATCCTCGACCTTCGTCAATGCAGCGATCAATGCCTGCAGACGTCCCGCCGCACCCGCTTTTTTCAAAGTTTTTTCGACAGCTTCGGGATCAAAGGCGAACTCCTCCGTGAAGAGGAATCCGATCCAGTCGGGTACATCGCTGAGGTGCTTCACTTTGGGCTTAACAATCGTGAGCGCCGCCAGAAGCGAAGCCTCCGAGCCGTAGGCAATACCCGCTTTGTCCACGAAAGGCTTAGCCAACTCCACAAAACGCTCGAAGTCCATCGAGAGGATATGCTGCCCATTCAGCCAAAAACATTTATCAAGATCAAAAATGGCGTTGCGGCGATTGATTTTATCGATGTCGAACAGCGACAAGATTTCCTCCATGGTGAGCTTCTCGCGATTCTCACCGGGAGACCATCCGAGCAGGCAGAGATAGTTTGCCACGCCCTCGGGAGCGTAGCCATGCTCCATGAAGTAAGTAATGCTCGAACCTCCATCACGCTTGCTGAGCTTTTTGCCCTCGTGATTCAGGATGAGCGGAATGTGGCCGAAGACCGGAGGCTTCTCGCCAAGCGCATTGTAGAGCTCGACGTGCTTGGGCGTGTTCGAAAGATGATCCTCGCCGCGGATCACATGCGTGAGCTTCATTTCGATGTCGTCCACCACATTCACGAAGTGGAAAATAAAAGATCCATCCGGACGCCGGATCGTCATGTCTGGGTGCGTTGCTGGATTTGACATGTCGAACTCAATACGCCCACAGACCATGTCCTCAAGCACCACCGGCTTGCGCGCGGAGCGAAAACGAATCGATCCGCCATCCTCATACACATGGCCACCGGCCTCCAAGCGAGCGAGGTATTTGGCATAAATTTCCGACCGCTCACTCTGGCGATAAGGACCATAATCCCCGCCGATGTCCGGGCCCTCATCCCAATCGAGACCCAGCCATTTCAGCCCGTCATAAATAACCTGATGAGCCTCCGCCGTATTACGTTTCTCATCCGTATCTTCAATCCGGAGAATAAACCTCCCTCCATATCGGCGGGCGTAGAGCCAGTTGAAAAGAGCCGTGCGAGCGCCTCCCACATGAAGATAACCAGTCGGTGAAGGAGCAAATCGTGTGCGAACAGTCATCCGCACACGAAAAGGGATTTCACACGGGAACTCAAGAGAGGAAAAAAACATCCCGCAGGCGCGGACCAAAAATTTGGACGATCGTCCAAATTTTTGGTTTGCGCTCCAGACACCAAAGGCTACTCCAAGCGATATGAAACCAAAGACGGAGTTGTTTCTCTATACCTTGATGTGGGGCCTCAACATCATGGCGCGCCCCACTTTTAGTTCGATGAACCAATCTTTCGAAGGCTGGGCCTGGCAGAACCGACTCTTGAGACGGATTCAGCGCCTCGAGAACGAGGGACTTATTTCACTTGATGAAAGCGTTGGTGAAAAAACAATCTCCCTCACGCAAGAAGGAAAACTCCTCGCAATCGGCGGCTTCGACCCCGACGCCTTGTGGAACTCCGAATGGGACGGCAAGTGGAGGATCATCACTTTCGACCTCCCCGAATCGCAACGCAAAGCCAGGCACGATCTCAGGCTCACCCTGCGCCACCAAAACTTCGGTTGCCTCCAACGCAGCATCTGGATCACCCCCCATCAACTGGATGCGAGCCTTCGTCAAAAAGGCCTCCAGCTTAAAAGCCAAAAAGGATTCGCCATCATCGAAGGTGTCTTCCTGGGTGACGCAGGTAGCGAATCCATCGTCAAAAGCGCGTGGGACTTTGCAAAGATCAACAAACTCTACACCCGCCACGCCGAAATGCTTAAAAGTGCCCCCAAACAAAAATGCGCGGAGACAGAATTCAACGATTGGGCATCGGAGGAATTGAAACTCTGGCATGAAATCCTGCACAGAGACCCGTTCCTCCCCCGGCAACTTCTTCCTAAAGGCTACAAAGGCATCAAAGCGCGGAATGAAAGACTGAAAGTGCTCGGCACTCTCAACAAGGTCTTCACAAAAAAGTAGCCCCCTCCAACTCGTCAAAGGCGAAACGCCTCGTGTTGGGGTCTTCATCACTACCACGAATGAACCAAAAAATTGGACGATCGTTTAAACTTTTGGCCACCAGTAAAGCAAGGCCTGATCTGCATCAGAGCTCGAGAGATCACAAATTTTTGGTTTTCTGCGGCACTTTTGAGCCCATTTTTTTGGACGATCGTCCATTTTTTTTGGCGCTCAATAGGACTGGAGGTAGCGGTTGGCGGGCGGGGGGCTTATTTTTTTTCGAAGTGGTCCCAGCCTCCGGGCCAGTTCGGGGGGGCGGGTCGAGGGTTCGTGAGGGTGCCGATGAGTGTAAGGCGGGTTTGGGGAAAAGCGGCGGGCCACTTTTTTTGGAGGAGCGGGGCTTTTGAGGGGGGGATGGCGAGGAGGAGTTCGTAGTCCTCCCCGTCAGAGAGGGCGGCTTGGATATCGGATCCTTTGCGGCAGGGGATGGACTCGCGGTTGACTTCAAATCCGCATCCGCTGGCTCTGGCGAGGCGGGGCAGGTCGGTGCCGAGTCCGTCGCTGACATCCATCATGGCGGAAGGGTGGATATTTTTCGCGAGCCATTGCCCTTCTCTGAGGCGGGGAGTGAAATTGAGGTGGTGGCCCGCGATGGAACCGCCGAGTTGTCCTGTGACGAAGAGCAGGTCGCCTGGCCTTCCGCCCGAGCGAGTGAGCAGGTGCTTGGAGTCGATGTGCCCGGTGAGCATGACCGAGGCGGCTATGCCTTGTTTTTGACGGGACATTTCGCCGCCGGCGATGGTGACGCCAAAGCGGCGTGCGGCGCGGCCAAGTCCACGGTAGAATTTTTTCCAATAAGTGGAATCGAGGTCACGGGGCGAAAAGAACGTGATGAGGGCTTGGGCAGGGGTGCCTCCCATGGCGGCTATATCGCTCAGAGGACGACAAAGTGCCTTCCAGCCGACTTTGGCGGGATCATGCGAGCGGAGAAAATGAACATCCTCTGCGATGCAATCCGTTTTGAGCAGAATGAGTGCGCCGGGCTTTCCGCACTTGATGGCGGCGCAGTCGTCACCCGGGCCGAGCGGTTGATCCTGCGGAACGGGCACCAGGCGCAGGAGTTCGTGGAGCAGCTTGTCCTCGGCGCAGAGTTTCATTTCATGAGATCGGGCCACTGGAGTGTGCCGTAAATACTAAGTCCGTTGAATGCGGCATGCAGGAGTGTGGGAGCCCAGAGCGATCCGGTCTTCTCATACAAAAGCGAGAGACCCACGGCCAGAATCACCAATCCGGGAAGCGATGGGATGTGTCCATGAATGAGAGCAAACAATACGGAAGTGACAGCTATGGCCACAATCCTTCCGCCAGTCTGTCTGAGAAAGCCGTAGAGGCATCCTCGAAAGATGAGTTCCTCGGCGAGGGGCGCTGCAACAACCGCTATTAAAATGACAGAAAGGCGATCGCGGAGGCTTTGATGATCGATAAGGAAGGAGACAATCGGCTGGGGTTCGGTTTGAGGTCCGGACAAGGAATACCCTACCCACTGGGCTGCGTAGATCGGCGGGAGGAGTAGAGCCAGAGCCAAGACCACAGTTACGAGCCCCTGACGCCAGGAGGTCCAACGCAGGCCGAATGCTTCGATGGGGCTGATGTTTCGAAAAACAAGAAAGCCCACGACGAAGAGAATAATCGATGCGTAAAGCCCAAGCGCGAACTCGATAGCCTTCAGGTCGATCCGGCCCGGAGGTCCTGAAAAGGATGGAATGGCCATCAGAAGAAAAAAAAGCACGATCCCTGCGGTGAGAAGCGATTCCGGCCATTTCCAAATTTGCATGGGGAAGGAATCCCCGCGTCCCAGAGCCGACCTCACCGCTTCCGAAGCCACCTTCAGGTAAATCAGCCCGAGGAGAAGCAGGATGGCAATTTTCAGAGACTCCATTGTCAAACGATACCCTTCGATTTAGCGACCCTTGGAAGCAAAAGAGAGGTCACTCCTCGTTTGCGAGAGAGGCGGTGATGAAGGCCTTGAAAAGCGGGTGTGGCGCGTTGGGTTTGGATTGGAATTCGGGATGGTATTGGCAAGCAAGATACCAAGGGTGGTTCTTGAGTTCCACCAACTCAACAAGGTTGCCGTTGGGTGATGTTCCGGAGATAACGAAGCCTTTTTCCTCAAGGAGCTGGCGGTATTTCATGTTGAACTCGTAGCGATGGCGATGGCGCTCAGACGCTTCGAGTTTTCCATAGACCTGATGGGCATGGGACCCTTCGAGGAATTTGGTCTGCCAGGTACCGAGCCGCATTGATCCTCCCTTGTCCGTGACGTCTTTCTGTTCCTCAAGGATGGCGATGACGGGGTGTTTAGTATCGGGATCGAATTCGGTGCTATTGGCACCATCAAGGCCGCAGACATTGCGGGCGAATTCGATCGTGGCAACTTGCATTCCAAGGCAGAGGCCGAGGAAGGGAGTGCGCGATTCGCGCGCGTAGCGTGCGGCTTTGATTTTGCCTTCGACTCCACGGTCGCCAAACCCGCCTGGCACTAGAACACCGGCGACGCCTTGCAAATACTTCTCAGCTCCCTCGACCTCGATGTCCTCAGCATCCACGAGCACCATGTCGATACCGCAGTCGTTGGCGGCTCCGGCGTGGGTGAGTGATTCGTAGATGCTCTTATAGGCATCCTGAAGCTCGATGTATTTTCCAACAATCGCGATACGGACGCGTTTCTTGGGTGAAATGACCCGCTGAACAAATCGTTTCCAGTCGGTGAGGTTGGGTTCTTTGGTTTGGAGATTGAGGAGGCGGCAGACTGTCGAATCGAGACCTTCTTCGCGAAGGTTCAAAGGCGCTTCGTAGATGGTGTGGTCGACATCACCCGCTTCCACCACGGCATCCAGCGGCACATTGCAGAAGAGTGACAATTTCTGGCGGACATCCTCATCCAAGGGCATCTCGGTGCGGCAAATCAGGACCTGCGGTTGGAGGCCGATCTCACGAAGCTTGGCGATACTTTGCTGGGTAGGCTTGGTTTTGAGTTCACCCGCCGCCTTGATGAATGGCACGAGGGTGACATGCATAATGATCGCGTTGCCTGTTCCCGCTTCGAGAATGAATTGGCGGATAGCTTCGAGAAAAGGAAGCCCCTCGATGTCACCGGTCGTCCCGCCGATTTCGGTAATAACGACATCAGCTCCAGAGTTCACGCCCACCTCGCGGATGCGGGCTTTGATTTCATCGGTGATGTGAGGGATGACCTGAACGGTCTTGCCGAGGTAGTCGCCACGGCGTTCCTTGGCTAGGACGGTCTCGTAAACTTGGCCGCTGGTGAGGTTATTGGCGCGGGTGAGGACGCAATTTGTGAATCGCTCGTAGTGTCCCAGGTCGAGGTCGGTCTCCGCGCCGTCGGCCAAAACATAGACCTCACCATGCTGGAAAGGATTCATCGTGCCGGGATCGACATTGAGATAAGGGTCGAGCTTTTGGAGAACGACTTTGAGACCCCGCAGTTCCAGCAGGGTACCGAGTGATGCCGCCGCCAACCCTTTTCCCAGAGAACTCACAACACCGCCGGTCACGAAAATATATTTCATGGGTGAAAAGCGTACCAACTCCGACTGGAAAATCCAGCCTCCCGATTGACATGCGTTATTTGGATTTGACTTCGAGAAACCCAGCGCGCTCACGGCTTGTCAAATTCGCTGCAATCTTGGAGTAAAGTGTCCCTATGAATCCGAGACCAATCCTCGAACCGCCCGGCGGAGAAAAGAAAGTCCTGCTGCACTCATGCTGTGCTCCTTGTTCTGGAGAGGTGATGGAGGCGATGGCCGCCTCGGGAATTGATTACACGATTTATTTTTACAATCCGAATATCCATCCGAGGGAGGAGTACGAACTGCGCAAATCGGAAAACATCCGCTTTGCGGAGAAAGAGGGCATTCCCTTCATCGACGCGGATTATGATACGGACAATTGGTTCGCCAGGGCCAAAGGATTGGAATGGGAGCCTGAGAAGGGTGCCCGCTGCACAATGTGCTTCGATATGCGCTTCGAAAGAACAGCCCTCTACGCGCACGAGAATGGATTCCCGGTCATCACAAGTTGTCTAGGCATTTCCCGTTGGAAGGACATGGACCAGATCAACGGATGCGGAGATCGCGCAGCAGCAAAATATCCCGGCATCAGTTACTGGACATTCAACTGGCGCAAGGGCGGCGGGGCGCAGCGGATGCTTGAAATCTCAAAACGTGAGAATTTTTATCAACAAGAATACTGCGGATGCATTTACTCTCTTCGTGACACCAACAGGTGGCGAATTGCCAACGGAAGGGATAAGATCGAGATAGGCGTGAAATTTTACGGTCAACCGGAAGCCTGAAACTCTCAGGGATTCGCCCGCAGGCTGTAAAATTCGTAGCTATCCACCAGCGCAAGCCAACTGGCCTCGATGATATTGTCCGAGACTCCCACCGTGCCCCAAGTCGTGTGGCCATCTGTTGAAACAATAAGGACGCGTGTCTTGGCGGCTGTGCCTCGTGTGCCGTCGATGATGCGCACCTTGTAGTCCGTGAGGCGAACTTGATCGATCCAGCTGTAAAAAGGCTGCAAAGCCTTGCGCAGGGCTGCGTCGAGGGCGTTCACGGGGCCGTCCCCCTCTTCTACTGTGTATTCGGGGCGACCGGATGCGTGGAGTTTAACCGTGGCCTCGCAGGTTGTAAAATCATGCTGATTCGATTGGCGGAACGAGCAGTGGTATTCTTTAAGATCAAAGAGAGGTGTGTGGCGACCCAGTGTGCGGCGAATGAGGAGTGCGAAGGAGGCGTCTGCCGCCTCAAACTCGTAGCCCTGCGCTTCAATCTCCTTCACTTTTTTCAAGATGGCCGAAACTTCAGGCGCACCTTTTTGGAATTCGAATCCGAGCTCCGCAGCTTTTGCGAGGATGTTGCTCTGGCCTGACATGTCCGAGACAAGGATCGTCTGGGAGTTCCCAACAAGAGTCGGATCCATGTGCTCATAGGTGCGGGAAATTTTCTGAACGGCATGAACATGGAGGCCGCCTTTGTGCGTGAAGGCCGCCGTACCCACATATGGTGCCCGGATGTCCTGCGGCACATTCGCCAACTCATCAACGAAGCGGGAAACCTCGCGCAGTGCGGTGAGATCAGGCACGCAGGGGATCCCCATTTTTACCTGCAGCGTTGGAATGATCGTCGTGAGATTGCAATTTCCCACGCGTTCGCCGTAGCCGTTGATGGTTCCTTGAACCTGACAGGCTCCGGCTTCGATGGCAGCGAGAGCGTTTGCGACGCCGAGTCCGCAGTCATTGTGGGTATGGATGCCGACCGGGCATTTGAGATCGGCGATCACCGCAGAGGTGATGCGGTGAATTTCGCCGGGCAGAGTTCCACCGTTTGTATCGCAGAGCACGAGCAGGTTGGCTCCGGCATCCCTCGCAGCGCGGAGTGTTTTCAAGGAATACTCGGGATTGTCCTTGTAGCTGTCGAAAAAATGTTCGGCGTCGTAGAAGACTTCGCGGCCATGTTTTTTAAGATGAGCCACCGTATCGGCGATCATGGAGAGGTTTTCCTCGGCAGTGACATTGAGAACCTCTGTGACATGCAGCAGCCATGTCTTGCCGACGATTGTGACGACCGGCGTTTGGGCCTCGAGAAGCACGCGCACCTGGGCATCGGCATCAACCGCGATGCCGCCGCGACGAGTGCTGCCAAATGCGGCGATGCGTGCGTTTTTCCAAGCAAGTTTGGCAGCCTCGGCAAAAAAAGCCGCATCGCGAGGATTCGAGCCAGGCCAACCGCCTTCGATGAAATCGACCCCGAACGAATCCAACTTTTGAGCCACGCGAATCTTGTCGAGGATGGAAAAAGAAATCCCCGTTCCTTGGGTGCCGTCGCGCAGCGTGGTGTCGTAAATGGTGACCGGTTTCATAAAAGGTCGATCAAACTACCTGCAGGGCAGATTGGGATCAAGAACGCGCAAACGCTCCGCTTGACCCCGCTGCAGAGGCAACACATCATTAGCCCGCCTTGAATATGTATTCCTCGTCCCAATGGGACATCCAATTTCTCGCCGAAAACCAGGTCGTTCGTTCGAAGGATTTCGGCATGACCAAGGAGGCAAAGAGCGTGAAGTATCCGATCCGCCTGCTTCGTTACTGGTTCGGATACCAACTCCTCCGCGAGGAATGTCTCCGGGCTGGTCGACCGCTGGATGTCGCCGAGATCGGCGTCCATGTCGGCCAGATGCTGGAATTTGTGAAATCCGCACCAACTGGAGTGAAATATGACCGATGGACGGCGGTGGATGCCGTCATGCTGCGCGAGAGGCTTCTGAAAGCAGGCTACACGGATTTTCTTGAAGCGAATCTTGAGGATGCGAAGTTTACTCTTCCGCACCAATACGACACCGCGATCCTGCTCCATGTGCTGGAGCACCTTTTTGAACCAGAGGATGTTTTGAAAAAAATTGCATCTGCCATCCGCCCTGGCGGCTCGATGATTGGAGGCTTCCCCGTCGTGCCAGGTCCGTTTGCAGCCATCCGCCAGAGTCAGGTTCGCCGCACGGCAAAGCCGATGGGCCATGTGAGTGTGTTTTCACCTGCCCGCGTGCGCCGCATGGCCGAACAGGCTGGGCTAAAAGTGGAGTTCCTAAGCGGGGCATTTCTGATGCGTAGCAAGGGAAGCTCCCTCGAAAACTCCGCCGCATGGATGCGATTTAATATTCTGTGGGGGCGCGTCTTTCCAGGTTGGCCCGGCGAAATTTACTGGCTCATGCGCAAACCCGCATGACATTGCCGGATGCTACGATCACGATCGAACGGGTTGCCTACGGCGGCGCGGGAATCGGCCGCTTAGAGGATGGAAGGGTTTGTTTTGTCCATGGAACACTGCCCGGGGAGCGCGCTTTGGTGCGGGTAGTGAAATCAAAGAAAAACCTCGTCGAGGCGGATTTGGTGAAACTTTTAGAAGCCTCTCCCCGGCGCGTTGGGCCAAAGTGCCGAGTCTTTGGAGAATGCGGTGGATGCGCCTATCAACATGCCGACTATGATCTCCAGCTGGAGATCAAGACCTCACAGGTTGCCGAGTTGCTGCGCCGCGTGGGCGGGATCAGTGATGTTGAAGTCCACCCCATGCTTGCCTCACCTGAGCAGTGGAATTACCGCAACCGCCTTTCCGTTCATACAGAAAGTGGCGAAGTGGGATTTTACCACCGGAAATCGCATCACCTAGTCGATGTTGCCGAATGCCCAATTGCCAGCAAGGAAGTGAACCAACTTTTGACCGAACTTCGAAAAAAACCGCCGCGCCATTCTGGTCGGCTCACGCTGCGAGAAGCTGGGGCGGCACGCGGGTTCACGCAGGTCAATAGCAGCGCGGCTGATTTACTTGCGGACGTAGTTTCCAAACTGGCCGGCAGTTCAGATTTTCTAATAGATACGTATTGCGGATCCGGATTTTTCTCAAAAAGACTCCTGCCGCATTTCAACCGCACCCACGGCATCGAGTGGAGCGAAGGAGCTGTAAAAACTGCCAAGGAGACAGCCACAGAAAAAGAAACCTATGTCGCAGGGTCGGTGGAGGCCCACCTTTCACAAGCATTGCTGACCGGTGCTGCGGCACAGACGACGTTACTGCTCGATCCGCCATCTGAAGGTCTTTCGCCGGATGCCATGCGGGCGATTCTGGAAAACCCTCCCGCCAAAGTTGTCTATGTCTCCTGTGATCCTGCCACTTTCGCGCGCGATGCGAAAAAACTCTCAGCGCTTTACAGCATCGGGCGTGTACAGCCCGTTGATATGTTTCCGCAAACCGCCGAGATCGAACTGGCGGCGGTCTTTGTGCTCAAGCCCCAAAAATAGCCTTTTGAATCTACCATCCGCGAAATTTTCGGAAACCGTTCTTTTTTTGGAGTTGCGCCCTACCGCATTGCCAACGAACCTGCGCGTATCATGTCACTGGGTTTCCTGAAATCATTCCTACGTAACCCCTCAACCCTAGGGGCGATCTGGCCATCTTCACCCTTTTTGGCCATGGAAATGGTTCGCGCATCGGATTTGCATGCGGCATCCAGCGTCGTCGAACTCGGTCCAGGCAGCGGGGCTTTTACCGGTCACATACTTGCCAACCTACCGAGTGGAGCCCACTTCGCAGCTATTGAAAAATGCCCTATTCTAGCCAAAGAAGTCTCAGGCAAATTTCCCAAAGCTCGAATCATCGAGGGCTGCGCAACGCGCTTGAGCAGTCACTTGAATACGGAAAACATTCCGCGTCCGAATGCAATTCTCTCAGGCCTTCCCTGGGCGATTTTCGATGCGGGTCTGCAAATCTCCATTCTCAGTGAAGTGCATGGCACACTGGCGGAGGGCGGAGTGTTTTCGACATTCGCCTACTACGGCCCGCATCGACTTGCTGCTGGGCAGAGATTCCGAAAAAATCTAGAGAGCACCTTCAGCCAAGTGCGACGGACACCCGTGGTGATGCGGAACTTCCCTCCGGCCTTCGTCTATTCCTGCAAACGCTGAGCACCACGCAGAACCTTGGCCAGACGCTCCATGGGGAGGCCGATGACATTGCTCAATGATCCTTCAATATTAGCGATGAGACGCCCGTTATCCCCCTGTGCAGCATATCCACCCGCTTTATCGAGTGGGTTTATCGATTCTAGATAGCGGTCGATGGATTCAAGATTCAGATCATAAAATGTCACCATGGAGTGTTCCGCAAACTCTGTATAGTCGGCGAGACGACCGACAACAACGCCAG
>Ga0164292_10001577_pt1 | contig 18475 bp, 13 predicted proteins | sample GEODES117metaG_FD_111486 | JGI IMG/M metagenome (GOLD analysis project Ga0164292, IMG submission 111486) | Eutrophic lake water microbial communities from Lake Mendota, Wisconsin, USA - GEODES117 metaG | ecosystem: Environmental > Aquatic > Freshwater > Lake | place: USA: Lake Mendota...
CACCAAAGCTGCAGCGTTCGCCGAAGTCACCAAAGTCGGTGCAGGCAATGCAGATGGTGTATTTGAGCCACCGCCCGAACCACCGCCGGACGACGCGCCGTCCAAGGCGATCTTGAAGACGAATCCCGACACCGGCCCGGAGCCGTTCGGATATTGAGCTCCGGCCACGTAGAGGCCCGACGAGGCGACCGCGACGGATCCGTCCGAAAGGGTGCAGGCACCGGATGAAATTCTGGCCGGACTCGCGACGAGCGTGCCGATGGATGATCCATCGGGTCCGATGGCCGACATCAACCACTCAGGATTCATACCCATGTTGAACCTGGACAGAATGGCCGATCCGTCAGAGAGAAAGTCGATTTCTTGGGTCGACATGGAACCGGTTCCCAAGCTGGCAACACCCGCGGTTCCAAAACTCGCGTCGACATCGCCATCGGTGTCGACGCGAACTGCCGACTCCGTGAAGGACGTCATCATGCCTCCCATGCTCGACACCCTCACGACTGCGGTGATCTTTCCGTTGGCCACGGCGACCGCGCCGATCGATTCGCTACTTGTCTGAGAGGTGTTGAACACCACTTCGCCATTGGTGCCGAACGCGGTGTCAGCGGTTCCGGACGACGTGTACTTGACAATCCTGGCGTCCGTCGGGTTGCTGGAGGTTTGACCGCCGGCGTAGAGGTTGCCTGATCCGTCGGCGCCGACCCTGCTCAATTGGGAAGGGAGGGTGAGTTCGCCGTTCGTGGCGAAGGACGAGTCGAGCAAACCATTGGCCTGCACCTTGTAAACCTTCGTGCTGGAAGAATTGCCGGAGGCGAAACCAATCACATACAAAGACCCGGACGGGGCAATCTGCAGATCTCGCACATAGACGTTGCTCATGCCGGACCCCGAGTGGATGGTCGCGAAACCGTTGGTCGCAAAACCGGTGTCGAGAACACCAGCCGACGTAAGTTTTGCCAGCCGTACTTCTTGTTGCGGATTCGGCCCCGCGATATACACCTGAACCGCAGCAACGACGCTTCCATCGGGCAACACCTCGATGCTGGTGACGTTCTCGAAGTAGGTCGTCGAGGAGTTCACATCGATGTTCGCCACACCAGCGGTGCCCCATGTCGAGTCGAGGGTTCCATTAGGAAGCATGCGATAGATATTGGAGGATGAATTAGATGGCGATCCTCCCCCAAAGTTCACGCCGACCAAGGCAGCCACCACGATGGTGCCGTTGGGCCCCGGCCTCACGTCCACCGCCGGGAGCGAATCGCTCTGGTTCATGATCTGGTACACGCCGTCGGAGGAGAAGGACGAGTCGAACGTGACCGCCGAGTTCGTCGACGACGGGGCCCCGGCCACGCACGGCGTCGAGTTGCCGGTGATGTCGAACGTGATGAGGTAGGTGCAGCTCTGTGAACCGTTGCTGACGGTGATTGCAGAGGTCATTCCCGACGCGCTGGATGTCGGGGTACCGGAGATGCTTCCATTGGAGCTGAGGTTGAGTCCCGGCGGGAAATACGAGTTATTCGCCAAGGTAAACGTCGGCGCGGTCGAGTAGCCCGAGGGGGTGGGCGCCGCGATACTCATCGGTTGGCCCACGGTGCCCATCTCCGTTCGCGAAGAGGGCATGATGCTCGCACCACCGGAGCAGCCGCCGCCACCGCCACCGCCACCGCCGATTCCACCGCCACCACCGCCGGCTGATGGCGTGCCAGTTGAAGCTGCACTCCATGCACCTGCACCAATTGCGTTAACTGCCCGAACCTTCACGCTGTACTGCGTGCCGTTGGTGAGGTTAGGAATAGTGATAGAGAAGTAAAAGCCATTTGATCCAGAAGGTCGCGGCACATTAGCAAAGGTATTTCCGTTATCAACTGTGTAGTCGTAACCCGTGATGATTGAACCACCATCGGCGGGTTGTTCGATACTGACATTGAGTGAACCGTTACTCGGACTAATCATGTCAATGGTTGCTGCAGCAGGTGCCGACACCACGAACACCTTCGTTGGCTTGTTCACTCCCGGACCAAAAACTTGGCCGACTCCGAGTCTTCCTCCGAAAGCAGAGCCCCAACAATACGCAACCTTGTTTTCAATAGCGCAGACATGGCCCGAGTTACCGCCCGAGCCACTTGCCGTCACTGCGGTCACCACGCCAGTGCCAACGCCAGTATTGGTAAAGCCTGCAACTTCAGAAGGACTCACCTTGACTGGGATATTCGAATTTGATGAACCGCCATTTCCAAGGCGCCCTTCACTTCCATTTAGACCCCAGCAGTACAAAATGCCAGCTTCAATCGCACAACTGTGCTTGTCACCTGCAGCGCCACCTGTCACTGCAGATGCATTCGTAAAGCCACCTCCCTGCGCAACCGCTGCCGGGATCAGTTGGTTGGACGATGCTCCGCTACCCAGTCGACCGTCAGTTCCCCGCCCCCAGCAACTCAACTTGCCCGAAACGATTGCACAACCGTGATTGTCTCCCGTGAAAGCCGACGAGAGGGATGCGTTGGTGAATTCAGTACCAGGAGTCGAGTTCCCCACTAATTTGGGTCGGTTGGAGCCGCTGGTGCCACCATCGCCCAACTCACCCGCACTTCCGTAGCCCCAACACCACAGTTGACCGCCAGCCATGGCGCAGTGAAAGTTAACGCCCATGTGAAGACTCGTCGCAGTTGCGGCACGAAAGCCGGGCGTCGCGCTGTCGGCGACCCTGTTGGCATAGGCCGCGGACGTTGTGGCTGATTGACCACCGAGACCGAGTGCGTCGTTCTCGTAACCCCAGCAGAAGACCTTTCCACTCTCAATCGCACACGTGCGCCCAAAAGAGGCAGCAACATCTGTGACGTTTCCATTATTGGAAAAGGCGTCTGCGCCCGACCCGTTGGCCAGAACTTTGATCGGCAGAGAAGAACTGTTCAACGTTCCGTTTCCGAGGTTTCCGGCAAAACCTCCGGAACCACCCCAACACCACAAAGATCCGCCTTCAATGGCGCATGTGGTGTCGCCTCCCGCCGCCACCTTAGTCACGGCAGTGTTAGTGAAGCCTTCGTTACTCGAAACGAGCACCGGAACATTCGCTTCGTTATCTGTCCCGTCGCCAATCGAGCGAGCCTTTCCCCAGCAGAACACCGAACCAGTCGTGGCACTTGGGGACGAACCTTGAATGGCGCAGGTATGTTGTCCACCGGCTGCAATCGCGATGATGTTTGTGTTGGTCCATGTCGGCACAGACTGTGCACCGATACTTGGACTCGAAGTTACCGCGCTCGGGGCAACGACACCAGTTGCCGAAGCTTGCGGCGCCACGGGCACCGCCACTGTCGATCCGGCCACAACTGCTAGGGCCAATACTGAACGACGAAGATTCTTGAACATTTGTTTCTCGCTTGTTCGACTAGGGCTCACTCCGCTGTGAACCATAGGTCTAAGTTAGCACGCTTTTCTAGACCAAAAAAATAGGAAATGGTTATAGGCGGCACACCTCGTCAAATACGGCACAAAAAAACTGGGTCGGTTTTCGGACATTAGATGTCCGAAAAACGACCCAGAAACTACTCACTAGATGGAGATACGTAACTAGATAAGGGAACTCCGGCGTCCACGGAAGAACAACGCACCAAACACCAAGGTGAACAAAGCGATGATGACAACGTTCTCAGTTGAAGTACCAGTGGTCGGCAACGCGGCTGGCACCACGCGAATACCCATCATGGCGTAGGTCGAACCAGCAGCCACGACAAGCGTGTGATCGCCAACACCAATTGAACTTGGCAATGTAGCCGACTTGGTGAAGTCACCAGCCGCCGTGGTCTGGAAGTTTGCGAGCAACGTCGGAGTCGACATTGCAATGATTTCTCCGTTTGCACTGACACCAAGTCCAGATCCGGTGACACCAACGATTGCGCCAGCACCAACCTGATACTTACCATCGGCAGTGATGTTGGCATTGTTTGAACCGATCATCAACGACAACTGCGGGCCATCAAGGAACACGATGTCTTCAACCGGAACGTTGACTGAATTTCCGTTCGCATCGAATACCAAGTTCTGCATGACTGCACCAGTTGCCGTATTCACAACAGTCACATTTGAAGTTGCACCAGCGGGCAATGAAGCCAAGAACTGTTGCAACAACGCCGCGCCAGCCTGCTGAATTGACTTAACTTGAGCAGCGGTACGTTGCGCTGCTGGTGTGCGAGCGGCCGGGATGTTGACATTGTTCGATTCAATAACAACTTCTTGACCGTTGACAATGATCGATTCTGAGCCAGGTGCACGCACCAATGCAGCAGCGTTCGCTGAAGTCACCAAAGTCGGAGCAGTCGGTGTTTCGGTGTTTGAACCACCGGCCGCGAGATCGACATTCGCCACCGACGCCTTCATGATCCAACTCCTGGGGTTCGCCCCCGCCCCGGAAGGATAATTGGTGGCGATCAGCAACACGCTCGAACCGACAGGAAGCAGGTCGAACTGCGAGGCTACGCACGCCCCGGCGGTCGCATCGATGAGGGTGGTTCCACTACCGGCCAAAGGTGTGCCGTCGGGAGCAACGAGCGCGACGGCAGTGGAACTGCTCTGACCTGGTTGAATGAGGGTGAGAATCCCGGTTCCGTTGCCCGTGAATTCGGCTCTAACCAAGGCCATAGTTCCGCTGTACACGGTCGCGACACCACTGGTGCCGTACCCGCTGTCGACAGAGCCGTCGGCATTCAGTCGAACCAGTTTCGCCGCAGACGACGGGGCCTGGCCAGAAGCCGACGTCACGACGTTGACTGCAACCAAGACTTTGCCACCGACGACAGACGCTGAGACTGCCCTTTCGGACAAGGTACTAGTGTCGACAGTGGCTACACCCGAGGTCCCAAACGAGGTGTCCAACGAACCCGTCGCCGTGTACTTCGTTACCGTTGCATCAGGCGTCGTAGCCGAAGAGGCTCCAGCCACAAATAATGTCCCCGACGGACCTTCCGACAGGTCTGCCCCGGATCCCGAGAGCGTCAGCGTCCCCGACGTACCGAATGAAGAGTCCAGGGAACCCGTCGAAGAGATTTTTACAATCTTCGTCGTTGATGTTGAACCCGAGGATCCTCGTATATACAGGACGAGTACCGAGTCGCCGACCGAGATCATTTGCGCCGGGTATACAAAGCTTGGTTGTGTCGCCGAATCAAGGGTAAGAATTCCGTTCGTACCGAACGAAGTGACGGGGCTTCCGTTCGACGAGAACTTCATGACGACCGCCGACAGAGACGAACTAGCCCCGAAGACGTTGAGGGTTCCCGTGACCATGATCGAACCATCCGACTGCTCTGCAATGAAGCTCGGCCCAAAGTTCTGCATCGCCGGCACATCAAACCCACCGATCCCATTTGTTCCAAATGAGGTGTCAAGCGAACCGTCAACGTTGTACCGAACCAAACGCACGCTTCCCGTGAACGGGGATGCCGTCAACGACGCCGTCGCCGCTACAAGAATCTGCCCTGATCGAGTCACTGTTCCAGTAGCCGGGCCGACGGAGTTCGAACTATCGCCCATTGACAGGGACCCGCCGCTTCCAAATGAGGTATCAAAAGTTACCGCAGTATTCGAAGAGGTTGGCGCACCGAGGGTGCAAGACGGTGGAGGCGTGTATCCGCCGCCGCTACCGCCACCGCTGCCACCGCCGCTACCGCCACCTGACGATTGCGCTTGTTTCTTGAGAACCGACATGACAAGTCGAGAGTTGACGTCGCCTTGAGCCAACTGGCCGAACGAGTTTCCGCCCCAGCAGTACCGTCCATAGCAGGCATGACCGTTCGAGACTGAAGGACTCATTGCCATATAGCGGATGTCGGGGCTGTACAAACCGTGCCCGTTGGTGAAGCCGAGTGTTGGGTCATCAGGCATCTTGTATGGCGACACAACATTGTTTCCGACCGCAGCATCCGATGGCTTGGCCTGACCCGCATCATTTGCACCCCAGCAATAGAGAGTTGCGGTGGGGGTGCTTGTGACGTTCTGTGTGCAAATGGTCGATCCGCCGCCAAAGATGGTGCTTGGTTCAGTGTTCACGAATGTTCCAGACGACGGAACCACTTGAGGTGCCGTGACATCGGTTCCCGTGGCACCGGTTCCTAACTGACCACGATCGTTGGCGCCCCAGCAGCGCATCTTGTCGGTGTTGTCGGCCAGAGTGCGCGAACGTGAGGCACAGGTGAAATTGTCACCGGCCACGAAATAGTCGGCACGCTGAGGCCCAGTAATGTCGCTGAACACCGGAACGAGCGAGTCGGTGGTGGTGCCGTTGCCCAACTGACCATCGTCGTTATCACCCCAACACATAAGTGGATACGAACGGGTATCGGAGCCTCCTACCAAGCCATCTTTGATCGCGCATGTGTGACCCCTGCCGACACTCACGGCATCGTACATGACACCGTCAGTTTCCATTCCGCCACCGATGACTGACGTGGGAACGTTCTTGTCGATCGTGGTCCCGTCACCGACTTGCCCTTGGTCGTTGCGGCCCCAGCAGTAGAGCTTCATGATCGATCCGTTTGACTTCACGGCGCAGGTTGTGTCGTATCCCGCGAAGACTCTCTGAACATCGGAGTTCGTAAAGCCAGAGGCCTGATTGTTGGCTACCTTGGTGGGACGAGAACGCAGCGTGTTCGTACCATCACCGAGCTGCCCGTACTGGTTGTCACCGAAGCAATAAACCGCACCCGGATCTGGGGCATTTGACGACGTCACGAAACAGAAGTGACTCGAGCCACCATCGGCGTAAAAGATGTTGACGAAGTTCATGAACGAAGCGTCGCTACTACTTGGTGTCCACATGCCCTTCAGCCATTCGCGCGGCGTCGTGGTGTCGTCGCCTAACTGTCCGGCGTTGTTCTTGCCAGCGCAGTAGGGCATGTTCATGTCAATCACACAGGTGACCCCATCACCAGTCCAGACCTGCGGCCCCTGAGTCGTCAACTCGGTCAACGCCGGTGCGACTGCCGAGGTCGGGGCTGCTGCGGTAACCACCGATAGGGCGGAGGTCAGTAATACTGCGGCAAACGAACGGGCTAACTTCATAAGGGGACTCCTATATGTGTGTACACACGACTATTGATTTTGCGACGTTAGCACACCCTTCTAGACCGATAGAATAGGAAATGGTTACAGGCGGTAAAAGAAAACTGGGTCGGTTTCAAGACGATCAACGTCTCGAAACCGACCCAGTCAGGTCAGATATGTGAGTGACTTCAGATACCGATGCGCTGAGCCAGCAACTCGCGGTGGTACGTCGGGTCACCGAACAACAATTCAGATGACTTGGCACGCTTGAAGTAGAGGTGAGCTGGGTGTTCCCATGTGAAACCAATACCACCGTGGATCTGAATGTTTTCAGCGGTTGCGTGGAAGTACGCCTCTGAGCAGTAGGCCTTGGCGAGTGAAGCAACCGAAGCGAGTTCGTCGTTCATTTCGCTGGCGCACCACATGCCGTAGTAGGCAGCCGACTTGGCCGATTCGACTTCGAGCAACATGTCTGCACACTTGTGCTTGATGGCCTGGAACGAACCGATCGGGCGACCGAATTGCACGCGAACCTTGGCGTATTCAACAGCCATGTCGAGCACCTTTTGCGCTCCACCGACCTGCTCGGCAGCGAGGCCAACAGCAGCAAGATCGAGAACAGTTGACAAGACGCTCCAGCCAGCACCTTCGGTACCGATGAGCTCGGCCGGGGTGTTGTTGAATTCAAGCTTTGCCTGCTTACGGGTCTGATCCATGGTGCTGAGTGCGGTGCGGGTGAGGCCAGCAGCGTTGCCGTCAACGGCGAACAAGCTGGTTCCCTTGCCGGTCTTGGCAGCCACGATGATCAAGTTGGCGGTGTGTCCGTCGAGGACGAACATCTTGGTGCCGCTCAAGGTGAAAGCTGATCCGCTTCCCGAAGCCTGCATGGTGATGCCGCTCTCGTCCCACTTGCCCGAGGGCTCGGTGTAGGCGAGGGTTGCGATGGTCTCGCCAGCAGCGATGCCGGGGAGGTACTTCTTCTTGGCGGCTTCGTCACCTGAGTGAATCAAGGTGTTGGCAGCCAAAACGACAGTTGCGAAGTACGGGGCGCACAGCAACGAACGGCCCATTTCTTCAAGCACAACGCCGAGTTCGACGTAGCCGTAACCCGATCCGCCGTACGCCTCGGGAATGTGCAAGCCCTGAAGGCCCATCTGCTCGCCCATCTGTGACCACACGGCCGGGTCGAAACCGGCCTCGGTGTCCATCTGTTCGCGCACTGAGGCTTCGCTGCTCTTGGCATCGAGGAAAGCACGGACTGTTTTACGGAGTTCTTCTTGTTCTTCTGAGAATGCAAAGTTCATAGGTTCATTGTGTCGCGGTGGTTGGGCCAATGACAACTTGTGATGTGTACCGTTGTGTACACAAAGGTGTTGATTCGTTGTTATGTTGTGGTCATGAGTGAAATGGGCATTCGCCAACTACGAGCCGATGCCGCGGCCTCGGTGCGCCGAGCTGCTTCGGGTGAACACATCGTCATTTCGATTGGTGGTCGACCGATTGCACAGTTGGGTCCGCTCGGTGCGCCAGAAGGTCAAGCACGACTCAGCGATTTAGTGGCGCGCGGTTTAGTGATTGCACCGCGACGCGGTGGCACGTATCAACCAACACCTGCAGTGAGTGTGTGGAGCGGCGGACGTATCGACAAATTGTTGCGCGATATTCGATGACTGTCTTTTTGGATTCGTCAGCGTTGTTGAGTGTTGCGATTGAAGGTCGCGGTCGACAAGTAGTGATTGATGCATTAGAGAACGACGCGCAATGGTGTGCGTCGGCATTGGCTTTGTCTGAAGCATTGGCATTGGTGCCGCGACTCACCGACGAACAAGTTTTGCAAGACGATGTTGAAGATGCAGTGCGTTTGTTATGGGATCGCATTCACATTGTGCCGGTTGATCAAATGTGTCTAGATCGTGCAGCCATGATTGCGCGCGAGCAACCAGTGCATATCAACGATGCAATTCATTTAGCTGCGGCCGATCGTTTGCCGCGACCACTGCAATTCATCACGTTTGATCCAGCGCAAATACCGGTTGCGCTCTCAATGGGTTACGACGTTATTAGTTCGTAAATCAGGCGTACGGAAAATCGACGTTGTCGCGAATAGAGACTTGCAAAGCGTCAATCAAATTAGTGATATCAGTGAAATTCGGATTACCTGGGTTGATGAGCGGCGGAGTCAAACCAATTGATTCTTTGACTGATGCTCCACTTCGCAAACGATCAACCAGTGATGAAAATTCTCCAGCCGAAAGTGATGTACGTACCGTCCACCGCATGATCTCGGTCAGGTTTGGGAAGCGCAACAAAACGTCGCTGCCTTCAACTTGACTAGCTAAGGCAGTCAGTAGTTGACGTTGACGACCCATGCGGCCGTAGTCGCTATCGGCCGAACGTGAACGCGCATAGCCAAGCGCAGTCGTTCCATCCATCGTTACCTCGCCTGGCCCAATGAATGGCGGGTATTGCGTTTTTGCTCCCGGAACATTTCCGGGCATCGGCAACTTTTCATCCAGCGTGAGCGTCACGCCACCAAGTGCATCAATGATTTCGAGGAAACCTTGCATATTGACCAACACATAATCGTCAATCGTGATGTTCATTGAGTAACTGATTCCTGATGCAAGAGCGATTGCTTCTGGCTGCAAATCGCCACGAACGTACGTGGCCGAAATCTCCTCATGCGTAAACACATACGGATAAATCGCGTTGGCCAATTCGGGGAAGCCCTTCGGGAATTCATTAGCCATTGCCGAACCCGGCGGGAACTGCATTTTGTACATGTTGCGCGGAATCGAAATCATCGCGATGCGACCCGACTCTTCGTGAATAGTCACCAAGATCATCGTGTCGGTGCGTAATGCCCACCGACCGGGACCTTCATCGCCACCAAGTAACAAAATAGTTTTGAAACCATCGCCTGACGCATCGCCATTTGCCGCCAACGGATCGTCACTGCCCGAAGACACAAACACATCATTGATGACACCCGACAAATCGTTAGCTCGCGCCACCGACCACACCGCCGGTAACGCCAACAGAATCACGCCAAAAACGCCCAGCGTTGACGCCAGTCGTCGCGGTGAACCCTCGGATCGTGAGCGAATGACCTCAACGACCGAGATCAGTCGAGTCACAACAAAAAGAACAGCAATCACTTGCAATGCAAGAAGGAAATTCTCGTCAAGCACCAATGACGTAATTTCGTTGCGACGAACCAAAGCCACAACAACTGTTGCGACGGGGATAACGAAACCAAGCAACAGCAATAAGGCAGACAACAGCCAGTTTCGAAAGAACGATGGTGACCCAGGTGCAATCAACGCCCCAAGCACCGCTCCGGACGGACCACGTTTCTGCGATTCGGGTTCGCTCGACGCTGAGGTTGCGGTGTCCATATCTGCCAATCGCTTTAACGCCTTGTGATCACTCGGCGTGGCGAGGTCTGTGAAATCAGGACGATCTGGGGGTAGAGCCACGCCGAAACCTTACGACGCGCAACTGTTGTGGTGGTGTCACCTTCACCCTTTATGCCATGCCGTGAGATACTTGTCTCATGAGTTCCTCATCCTCAAACACTTTGCACTGGTCTAATTCGACAGTCGAGGTTCACAAAGTGGTCGTCGGCGATTACGACAACAATGTTTTTGTCGTGCGTTGTCATCAAACTGGAGAAGCCATCTTGATTGACGCAGCGAACGAGCACGAGCGATTGCTAGAGATGTGCAAACGGCTCGGTGTGACGCGAGTTCTTGAAACTCACGGCCACTTCGATCACATTCAGGCAATTCCTGCGATGCGCGAAGCTGGCTATCACGTTGCAGTGACCGAACTTGATGCACCGATGTTGGTCGACAAGGGTTACGACGGATTCATCGAACATGACGAGATGATTGAAATCGGACAGTTGCGCATTCAAGCGATTCACAACCCAGGCCATACACCGGGTTCAATTTCGTTCCGAGTGCTTGATACGCCTTTGTTATTTACAGGTGACACGTTGTTCCCCGGTGGCCCCGGCAACACCAAGTTTGAGGGTGGTTCGTTTGAGACCATCATCAACTCAATTGACAACTTGTTGTTGGTCTATCCCGAAGACACGATCGTGTTGCCAGGCCACGGTCTCGATACCACCATCGGAACTGAACGCCCCCATTTACAAGAGTGGGTTGACCGTGGTTGGTAGTCCGCGCCTTGGCGGAATGGTTCGTCACGACAGATTGTCATTAGGCAATGCGACCGATGACGTGATGCCTGATGGGCGATTAGTGAGTAGTCGGCGTGATGCTTTGCGCCAGATTCCTTCAGTTCGCAACGGCCTTTCAGTTGTTTCAGTATTTGCGCAAACTGCGGTGTTGATTTATCTAGCGGTGCACTTTGGTCCCATTGCATGGTTGCCAGTTTTTGTCTTGATGGGTCGAGCGCACGCTCAGTTTGCGTCGCTCATGCATGAAGCTGCACATCGTTTGCTGTTTCGCAATCGTTCGCTGAACGATTTCGTTGGACGCTGGTTGATTGGTTATCTGGCGTTCACAAACACCGACGCGTATCGTCGCGTGCACATGGCGCACCACCGCGAAGAATTCGGACCCAACGAACCCGATATCGCGTTGTACGCCAACTATCCAATAAGTGCTGCAAGTTGGCGACGCAAATTGGCGCGCGATGCCCAAGGTCGAACTGGTTTGCGTTTGTTGCGAGATCAGTTGCGCGGCGCTCGCAGCGAAGTAGCAGTTGTGCGCCAAACACTGTTCAAGATTTTGGCTGTGCAGGCCGTCTTGATCGTTGGCGCAATTGTTGCTGGATATTGGTGGGTCTACCCATTGTTCTGGTTGTTGCCGTATCTCACGGTCTGGCGTGTGATTAATCGCTTGCGTTCGGTCGCTGAACACGGTGGCTTAATGGCGTCTGACGATCGTCGAATTGCCACGCATTCAGTTGAGCAACATTGGACGGCTCGGTTTTTCTTGGTTCCGTTCAATATTGGATTTCACTTAGCTCACCATGTTGATGCCGGCGTTCCGTTTCGCAATCTGCCCAAGTACCACCAAATGCTGGTCGACTCGTCGTATGTGACGGTTGGTAGCGACGGCCAGGGCTACCAATATCCCAACTACCGATCCCTCTGGTCAGCCCTCCACACCTAAATCCCCTTATGCTTCTGGTGCAGGATTGTTGCGTATTCCGTGACATTTCTGCACCAGAATCACAAGATAATTAGCACTACGGAGATAGGAGAAATAGGGGGCGGGCTCTAGACTCGCCCATATGAGTAGTCCCCTTTTCCAGGTTGTCGACCTGCATGCCCGGCCCGCCACCGATGATCTCGACACCGTGGTCCCCGCCGACATCTTGAAGGGGCTCAACATCGCGGTCAACGCCGGCGAGGTGCACGCCATCATGGGACCCAACGGATGTGGCAAGAGCACCCTGGCGAGTTGCCTGCTCAATTCATCTGAATACGAAGTCACCAGCGGACAGATTTTCTTGCACGGTGACGACATCACCGATTGGCCCACCGACGTGCGTGCCAAAGCTGGTCTCTTTCTTGGCTTCCAATACCCCCAAGAAATTCCTGGCGTCTCGGTGATTCAGTTCTTGCGCCAAGCACTCAGTGCTCGCAAAGGCATCGATCTTTCGGTTCTTGAACTTCGCCTCGCCACCATGGACTGGATGAAGCGTCTGGGCATGGATTCATCGTTCGTTGATCGCTATCTCAACGAAGGTTTCTCGGGCGGCGAAAAGAAGCGCAACGAAATCATGCAGATGGCAATTCTCGAACCCGATCTTGCCGTACTCGACGAAACCGATTCGGGTCTCGACATTGACGCACTGCGCATTGTTGCCAAGGGAATTCGCGAAGTGCGCGTTGACCGACCAACAATGGGTGTTGTGTTGATTACTCACTACCAACGTTTGCTCGACGAACTTGCGCCCGATCACGTACACGTCATGGTTGATGGTCGCATCGTTGCGAGTGGCGGAATGGAAATTGCCGAGAAGCTTGAAGTCTCTGGATACGAGTCGTTCCGTCCGTGAACACGTCTCGCGTCGATTGGGCTGCCGTTAAGGCCGACTTCCCCGTTCTTCAACGCATGGTTGACGGCCAACGTCTCGTTTATCTCGACTCGGCAAACACCTCACAAAAGCCCAACGCAGTCATTGACGCAATGGCTGAATTCATGCGTCACGGTTACGCACCCATCAATCGCAGTGCCTATCGCATGGCCGGCGAAGCAACTGATTTATTTGAAGGCGCACGCGGCAAAGTACAGCGATTCATCAATGCCCGCAGCCTGAATGAAGTTGTGTTCACGAAGAACGCCACCGAATCAATCAACCTCATTGCACAAACATGGGGTCGTGCCAACCTTCAAGCCGGCGATGTTGTTGTACTCACTCACATGGAGCATCACGCCAACATTGTTCCGTGGCACATGCTCGTCGCTGAACGCGGTATTGAGTTGCGTTGGATTCCACTCACCGACGATGGTCAACTAGATCTCTCTAACTTGTCATCGCTGCTTGACGGCGCAAAAGTTTTGTCGTTCACCGCGATGAGCAATGTTCTCGGAACAATCACTCCAGTGAAGCAACTGTGCGCTGCTGCTCATGCTGCTGGAGCAATCGCGATTGTTGATGCGTGCCAATTCGTTCCGCACAATGTCACCGACGTTCAAGCATGGGATGCCGACTTCGCAATGTTCAGCAGTCACAAGATGGTCGGTCCGTCGGGTGTTGGCGTGTTGTGGGGTCGCGAAGAACTACTTGAGGCAATGCCACCATTTCTTGGTGGCGGCAACATGATCGCTGATGTGCGCCTTGATGGTTTCACCACTGCCGAACTGCCTTCAAAGTTTGAAGCTGGCACTCCGCCCATCGTCGAAGTGATTGGCCTTGGTGCTGCCGTTGATTACTTGAGCAACATCGGCATGGCAAATATTCGCCAACACGAAATGGAACTGACCGAGTACGCATTGAGCACTTTGAACGCTCGTTACGGTGACGACATCGTGATTCACGGGCCTCGCAACGTAGAGATTCGCGGCGCAGTTTTGAGCTTTGCTTTCCGTGGTATTCACCCCCACGACATCAGCCAGATTCTCGACGAGAAGAACGTCTGCGTTCGGGCAGGACACCATTGCGCCAAGCCACTGATGAAGCTGCTTGGTGCCAATGCCACCGCCCGGGCCAGTTTCTATATATATAACGACCAAACAGACGCTGACGCTTTGGCTGATGCCCTCGATGGTGCAAGCGATATCTTTGGTGTGTAGCCACGAGAGGAAACCATGCCCGGCTTAGAAGATCTGTACCGCGAAATCATCCTTGACCACTACCGCACACCGCGTAACCGTGGTGAGTTGGCGCCTCCTGCCGTGATGGCTGAGGGTCATAATCCGCTGTGTGGCGATGAAATCACGATCTATGCCCAAGTTGAAAATGGCATCTTGGTCGACGTCAAGGTTTCGGGTCAGGGTTGCAGCATTTCGCAGAGTTCAGCCTCAATGATGAGCCAGGCAGTGAAGGGCAAGTCGCTTGCCGAAATTCAGGCATTGATTCATCGCTTCAAGGTGATGATGTCAATCGAAGAAGATTCCGATGATGCTCCCGCTGTAGAAGTCAAAATGGGCGATCTCGAAGCATTGCAAGGTGTCGTGAAGTTCCCGGTGCGTATCAAGTGCGCCATCTTGTCGTGGAACACCTTGCTGCAGGCCCTCGAAAACGCATCAGCGTAGTTCTGTCACCTTGGGTGTCACTTGTGTGACATACTGACTTGATGAAAGTCACTCTTCTCGGTACTGGTAGCCCAATCCCCGACCCCAACCGCGGTGGTCCGTGCACCTTGGTGCAAGCGGGTCAACAAAACATCATGATCGACTGCGGTCGCGCCGCAATCATGCGTTTGCTCGGCGCCGGTGTTCTACCTGGAATGGTGAGCACCATTTTGATCACCCACCTTCATAGCGATCACATCACCGATCTCAATGACCTCGTCACCACGCGCTGGGTCATGATGCCCGTGAACGTTCCGCTCAAAGTTGTTGGACCAGTGGGCACCCGCCAAGTCGTTGACGCAATGCTTCATATGCTCACGCTCGATCAGGGTTATCGACACGCTCACCACGACGACTTGCGCGCCAATGGTCCACTCACTGTTGACGTTGTCGAAGTTGGCCCCGGCGAAACTTTCAATATCGGCGAAGTATCGGTGTCGACTCACGCAACCGATCACCGCCCCGTTGACCCCAGCATCGGTTTCCGAATCGAACACGACGGCAAAGTGGCTGCTTTAGCCGGAGACACCATTCCGTGTGCCGGACTTGATGATCTGTGTCTCAATGCCGACATCTACGTGCAGACCGTCATTCGCGACGACATGGTCAAGCAACTCGCGACGCTTTTGCCAAACAGTCAGCGGTTCTTGGACATTCTCGATTACCACAGCACCGTTTCACAGGCTGGCCAAACCGCAGCCCGCAACAATGTGAAGACCTTGATGTTGACGCATTGTGTACCAGCGGTTCAGCCAGGACAAGAAGACGACTGGATCGGGCTAGCGAAAGAACACTTCGCAGGCAACATCGTTCTTGGGCCAGACCTCACGTCGTGCGAGGCCTAAAGAAACTTTTGATGACAATTAAGTGACTAATAGAAAGTATTTATTGGGCTCACTGTCCTCAAAGTTCATTCAACCGACCACATGCAATACGATGACGACGTGGCATCCATCCGACTCGTCGGCGTATCCAAGCACTTCGGAGACGTCAAAGCCGTCGACAATGTTTCATTAGACATTGCCGACCGCGACTTCATGATCCTTCTCGGCCCTTCGGGTTGCGGCAAATCAACTTTGTTGCGAACGATTGCTGGGCTCGAAGACCCAACTGCTGGTGAAGTGTGGATCGGCGACAGCATGGTCAACGATGTTGAACCCAAAGACCGCGATGTCTCGATGGTCTTCCAGAGTTACGCGTTGTACCCACACAAGTCGGTGCAAGCAAATATTGAGTTTCCCTTAAAGGTTCGTGGTGTAGATAAAGCCGAACGCGCCGAGGCTGCCAAACAAGCCGCTGAAGTTTTGGGACTGACTCCCTATCTTGAACGTCGACCCGGAGCCTTGTCAGGTGGTCAGCGTCAACGTGTTGCACTGGCTCGAGCGATCGTGCGTCAGCCAGCCGTGTTCTGCATGGACGAACCGTTGTCAAACCTTGATGCGAAGTTACGTGCCGAGACTCGTGCCGAACTTGTCGCGTTACATGATCGTCTCAATGCAACATTCGTCTACGTCACCCACGATCAAGTTGAAGCAATGACGATGGGCAACCGCATCGCAGTGATGCGTGACGGAATTATCGAACAAGTCGGCTCACCAAAAGAGGTGTACGACAAACCCGCATCGGTTTTTGTTGCGCAGTTCATCGGCACGCCACCGATGAATATCTTCCCGGCCGGAAGTGTTGAAGCGGCCGATCATGTTGTCGGTGCTCGCCCCGAGCACACGCACATCACATCATCAGGTGTTGCGGCAACGGTTGCGCTCGTCGAACATTTGGGTCACGAGATTCAAGTTGTATGCACCATCGATACCGAGCATCGCGCGATTGTTCGTTTGCCGGCTGGCACCGAAGTTCCGAGCAACGGGTCATCGGTGTTTTTGACCGCAGATGAAAACCATCGCCATCGTTTCAATGTTGAGACTGGTCTCAGGATTTCTTGATGGCTGTTAAGACACGTCGCTTGCGCGATATTCCTTTGGCGTTTGCCATGCTTGGGCCGTCGCTTCTTGTGCTGCTCACTTTTGTTTTGTACCCGCTCGGCAAAGCAGTGTGGCTCGGACAACAAACGTGCGATGTGCAGGGAAAGAATTGCAAATCGGTTGGCTGGGGCCAATACACCACTGTCATAAAGAGCGATCAGTTTCAACACGCGCTGTGGGTCACGGTTAAGTTTGCGCTCATTACGGTGCCGATTGGCCTGGCGCTTGGTGTTGGTCTTGCAGTGCTTGCCGACAAGCAACTACGTGGCATGCGTTTCTTCCGCACGATCTTCAGCAGCACTATTGCAACATCAGTTGCTGTTGCTTCTTTGATGTGGTTGTTCTTGTTACAACCTTCCGTTGGCGTGTTGGCCAACTTGGGCTGGTTGCGCGACATCTTCCCCGTCATTAAAGAGCCCGGATTACTGAAAGATCCAGGCACAGCCTTGTGGTCGGTTGGCATCTCATCGATTTGGGCCAACCTCGGATTCACATTTATTTTGGTGACGGCTGGCTTGCAAAGTGTTCCGAAAGAAATGCACGAGAGTGCTTATGTTGACGGTGCTGGTGGATGGATGCGCTTCACCAACATCACGTTGCCACTCATCTCACCCACGCTCTTATTCACCACGGTTGTTTTAACTTCGCGCGCATTTCAGGCGTACGGCGAAATGGACCTACTCACCAATGGTGGACCAATCCCCCAAGACTCAACGACAACTGTGACCTATCTCATTTACGGAAGCAGCTCAATCATCAAGAACAACGATGGCTTGCAGGCTGCCGTTGCTGTTTTGCTCTTTGTCATCTTGCTTGCACTTTCGGCATTGCAGTTCCGCGGGTTCGGAAAGAGAGTGCACTATGGCTCTTGATACCGCACCCAGGGGCTGGCGCTCGTTGGCCCGCTATTCAATGTTGATTGTCGTCGCATTGTTTATTTTGTTCCCTGTCTACACGACCGTTATCGCCGCTCTGAAACCAGGCAACAAGGTTCTTGATAATCCGCTTGTGCCAGATGCATTCACTCTCGATGTTCTCAAGGACGCCTGGACTCAAGGTCGGCTCGGTCGTTACTTGATGAATACGACGATCGTGGCTCTGATCATCACGTCGGTTCAGTTGGTGACATCAATCGCTTCTGCGTATGCGTTTTCATTTCTGAAGTTCCCGATGAAGCGTTTAGTTTTTGGCATCTTCTTATCAACCATGTTGGTACCGCTTGAAGTGACGCTCGTTGTCAATCGCCGCACCATTGATTCACTCGGTTGGCTGAACTCATTCCAAGGTTTAACCATCCCATTTGTTGCGACAGCATTCGGAACCTTCTTGCTCCGCCAAGTTTTCATGCAGATTCCGCCAGACCTGCGTGAGGCTGCACAAATGGATGGCCTGGGTCATTGGGGCTTCATGAAAGAAGTCGCCATTCCATTAGTGCGCCCAACTTTGGGAGCCCTCGGATTGTTCTCATTCTTGTCAAGCTGGAATCAGTACCTGTGGCCGTCACTCATCACCACCGAAGATGACATGAACACCTTACAAACAGGCTTAAGACTCTTGGCATCGTCCGACCTTGACAAGCCAAACTTGATCATGGCTGGAACGATCATCGCCGCAGTTCCGATTTTGATTGTCTTAGTTGTATTCCAAAAACAATTAGTGCGTGGGCTCACCGCC
>Ga0164292_10001578_pt1 | contig 18467 bp, 13 predicted proteins | sample GEODES117metaG_FD_111486 | JGI IMG/M metagenome (GOLD analysis project Ga0164292, IMG submission 111486) | Eutrophic lake water microbial communities from Lake Mendota, Wisconsin, USA - GEODES117 metaG | ecosystem: Environmental > Aquatic > Freshwater > Lake | place: USA: Lake Mendota...
TGCAGCGTGCGGCAACCAACGACCTCGCAAAGGTCGCACCGGGACGCGCGCAGTACAGCCACATGTGCAACGACGCCGGGGGCATCGAGGACGACGTCATCATCTGGTGGATCGACCGGTCCGAGTTCCACGTCATGCCGAATGCGTCGAACACGCGACGCATCCTCGACGTCATCGGCGGTCGTGACGTCACCGCCGAACGCGTCGTGGTCGCCGTGCAGGGTCCGCGGGCGAGGCAACGACTCGGCGAAGTGAGTGCCGACGCTGCGGCGGTCGGTCGCTTTCGCGTCGAACGTGTCGACGTCCTCGGCGCGCCGTGCGTCGTTGCCGGGACGGGTTACACGGGCGAGGACGGCGTCGAGATCGCGCTGCCCGTCGAACGTGCCGAGGCGTTCATTGCCGCCATCGCCGCCGCGGGAGTCGTTCCGGCCGGATTGGGAGCCCGTGACACGCTGCGGTTGGAGGCGGCACTGCCGCTACACGGCCACGACATTTCACCGATCATCTCTCCGCTCGAAGCGGGGCTGGCGTGGGTCGTCGGCTGGAACAAACCGCACTTCGTCGGACGCGATGCTCTCATCGGGCAACGCGACGCCGGACCCGAGAGATGTCTCGTCGGAATTGCCACGGAGACCCGCCGCCCGCCGCGCGACGGCGCCGAGGTCGTGGTGACGAGCGCCGGCTCGACGCACCAGCAGGTGGGTCTCGTCACGAGCGGCAACTACTCACCGGTGCTCGGACATGGCATCGCCCTGGCGATGTGCGCGCAGGGGAGTGTCACCGTCGGCGACGACGTCCGCGTCGTCGTGCGCGGTCAGGAACTGATCGGACGCGTCGTGACGACGCCGTTCGTCAGCCCGCCGAAGCGCCGGTAGCGCCCGTCCCCGATCCTTCGGGTGACGATGATGGTGACGGTGCAGTTGCCGGCGGGGTCGTCGCTGCTGCTGTTGCAGCTGAAGCTGTGGCTGCTGACGGTGTTGCCGACGGCGGCTTCATGCCGAGCATCGCGAGCATCGGACCGAGTTGATCGGCGACGAGGGCGAGCTTCTTCACGGGCTCCTCGATCTCGTCGAGCAGGGCGGTGACGCGGGTCGAGAGCTGGTGCAGGTTGTCGAGTGTCGCGCCGACGTTGCGCAGGGTCGTCACGAGCGATTCGACCTGGTGGCGTGCCTGTTCCGTCTTGCGGCGTCCCTGGTCGACGACGTCGAGAGTGCGCAGCGCCTGGGCGAGATCGGTGAGCGCGGTGAGCGCATCGTGCGCGAGGCGCTCGGCTGACGAGCGGTCGGTCATGGTTCAACGGTATCGGGAGTCGGCGAATGCCTCGAGCGGTTCGCACGAGCAGACGAGATTGCGATCGCCGTGCGCCGCGTCGATCCGCGACACGGGCGGGAAGTAGCCCCGCGAACGCAACTCCGGCAGCGGGAACAGTGCGTCGTTGCGGTCGTAGGCGCGTTCCCACGTGCCGACGACGTCTTCGACGGTGTGCGGGGCGTGACGCAACGGGGACTCCTCGATCGTCACGGTTCCCTTCTCGATGGCTGCGATCTCGCCGCGGATGGCGATCATCGCGGCACAGAAGCGATCGAGCTCGCGCAGCGACTCGCTCTCGGTCGGCTCGACCATGAGCGTTCCGGCCACCGGGAACGAAATCGTCGGGGCATGGAAGCCGTAGTCCATGAGACGCTTGGCCACGTCCTCCACGGTGACTCCCGTCGACTTTGTCAACGGACGCAGGTCGAGGATGCACTCGTGGGCGACCCGACCGGAGTCTCCGGTGTACAGCGTCGGGAAATGGTCGGCGAGACGACGCGCGACGTAGTTCGCAGCGAGGATCGCCCGCGACGTTGCGAGCACGAGACCGTCACATCCCATGAGACGGATATACGTCCACGAGATCGGCAGGATGCTCGCCGAACCGTGATTCGCGGCGCTGATCGCCCGCCGCGCGAGTGCGCCAACACGCGGATCCTCGGGGAGGAACGGTGCAAGGTGAGCGCGCACGGCGACGGGACCGACTCCGGGACCGCCGCCGCCGTGGGGGATGCAGAACGTCTTGTGCAGGTTGAGATGGCTGACGTCGGCACCGAAGTGTCCCGGTCGCACGAGGCCGACGAGCGCATTGAGGTTCGCGCCGTCGACGTACACCTGCCCGCCGTAGTCGTGGACGATCCCGCACACGTCGGCGATGGCGCTCTCGAACACGCCGTGCGTCGACGGGTACGTCACCATGAGTGCGGCGAGACGGTCGCCGACTTCGGCGCACAACCGCTTCACGTCGTCCACGTCGACGTTGCCGCGGTCGTCGCATTTCACGACGACGACCTCCATGCCCGCCATCACCGCACTGGCGGCGTTCGTGCCGTGTGCGCTCTGGGGGATGAGACACACCGTGCGTGCCTCGTCGCCCCGGCTGTCGTGATATGCGCGAATGGCGAGCAGTCCGGCGAACTCGCCCTGGCTGCCGGCATTCGGCTGCAACGAGACCGCGTCGTACCCGGTGATGTCGCAGAGGAATTGCGACAGCTCGTCGACGAGCATGCGGTAGCCGGCGATGTCGGAGTCGGGCGCGTGGGGATGGATGCGGGCGAACGACGGCCACGTGACGGGAATCATCTCCGTCGTCGCGTTGAGCTTCATCGTGCACGATCCGAGCGGGATCATCGTGCGGTCGAGTGCGAGGTCCTTGTCGGCGAGGCGACGCAGGTAGCGCAGCATCTCCGTTTCGCTGCGGTAGCGGTGAAACACCGACTGGGTGAGGAATTCGTCCGTGCGCAGGTCGTCGTCGGGAATGAGGATCGAGGCCGACAGTGCGTCGATCGCAGCGTGGTCGGTTACCACGCCGAAGGCGCGACACGCCGCGACGACGGTTCGGGGGTCCGACGTTTCGTCGAAACTGAGTCCGATAGTTCGTTCATCGACCCGACGAAGAAGAAGGTCGTCGGCGAGTGCGCGACTCAGCACGCCGTCGGCATCCACGCCGCGTACCGTCACGGTGTCGAATGCAGCCGAGTTGGTGACGTCGAGGCCCGCTGTCCGCACGACGGACGTGAATGCCGCGGTGAGACCGGCGACGCGCCGGGCGATGCTTTGCAGCCCCTCCGGTCCGTGCCACACCGCATAGAAACCGGCGACGTTGGCCAGCAGGGCCTGTGCGGTACAGATGTTCGACGTCGCCTTCTCGCGACGGATGTGCTGCTCGCGCGTCTGCAATGCGAGTCGCAGTGCCGGGCGTCCGGTGGTGTCGGTGCTAACGCCGACGAGTCGACCCGGCAGCGCACGGGCGAACGACTCGCGCGTTGCGATGTACGCGGCGTGCGGTCCGCCGAAGCCCATCGGTACGCCGAAGCGCTGCGCGCTGCCCACTGCGATGTCGAAACCGATCTGCCCCGCGGGCACGAGCAACGTCGCGGCGAGCGGATCGGTGATGCACACCGACACCGCGCCGGCGGCCCGGGTGGAAGCGACGAGCGTGCGCAGGTCGCGCGACGGTGTGACGGCGCCCGACGAACCCGGCTGGGCGACGACGATGCAGAAGGCATCGACGGTTCCGATCTCGGCGATCGGGCAGGTGTGGACGACGATTCCGATCGGTGCGCACCGCGTGTGCACCACGGCGAGGATCTGCGGATGCACGTCGGCATGCAGCGCCACCGTCATCGACGCGTGCTTCGTGCTGCGCCGGGCGAGCACGATCGCCTCGGCGACGGCGGTGGCTTCGTCGAGCAGCGATGCGTTGGCGAGTTCCATGCCCGTCAACTCGGTGACCATCGTCTGGAAATTGAGGAGTGCTTCGAGACGCCCCTGGCTGATCTCGGGTTGGTACGGCGTGTACGCGGTGTACCAGGCGGGATTCTCGATGACGTTGCGCAGGATCACCGGTGGGGTGATCGTGTCGTAGTAACCCGTCCCGATGAGGCTCGTACGCACCGCGTTGCCCCGTGCGATCGCTTCGAGCTCACCGAGAACGTCGACTTCGTCGACCGCGGCGGGAACGTTCAGCGCAGCCGTGCTGCGAACGGCGGCGGGAACGACGTCGGCGATGAATGATTCGAGATCCGAGTAGCCGACCGTGGCGAGCATGTGCCGTTCGTCGTCGGCGGTCGTACCGACGTGGCGGGCGACGAAGTCGTCGCGTCGCGGTGCCGCACCGGCATGCGACTCACTCATGCAACGTCACGCCGGTGCGATGACGACCGACCCGTTGTGGCCGCCGAATCCGAAGTTGTTCGAGATCGTCGGGCCGGGCGTCCAGGGCCGTGCAGTACCGGTGACGACGTCGCACGTGATGTCGTCACCGAGAACGGTCGTGTTCGCAGTCGGGGGAATGAGGCGATGCTCGAACGAGAGCAGCACTGCGGCGGCCTCGAGAGCGCCGGCGGCACCGAGCGGGTGACCCGTCACGCCCTTGATCGACGTGACGGGTGGTGTCGAAGTGCCGAAGAGCGCGGAAACGGCGTGCGCTTCTGCGGCGTCGTTGAGCGGCGTCGACGTTCCGTGCGCATTGATCTGGCGGATGTCGCCCGGTGCGAGACCGGCGTCGTCGAGCGCCGCCGACATGCATGCGATCGCGCCAACTCCGCCCGGTGACGGTGCGGTGATGTGGTGCGCGTCGGCGTTGCTGGCAGCGCCGAGAATTTCGCCGATGATGGTCGCGCCGCGAGCAACGGCGAGATCCCACCGCTCGAGGACGAAGACGGCAGCACCCTCACCGAAGACGAACCCGTCACGCGTCGCATCGAACGGCTTGCTCACGCCCGTCGTCGACAGCGCAGTCATGTTCGCAAAGCCGGCGATCGCGGTGATCGTGCCCGCCGATTCGGCACCGCCGGTGACGACGGCATCGCAACGCCCCCAGGCAACGAGTCGCGCTGCGTATCCGATGGCATGGGTGGCCGCGGCGCATGCCGTGCAAATCGTCTCGGCGGGGCCGCGCAGGCCGTATCGCATCGACACGGCCGCACCGCATGCATTGGCCATCATCATCGGTACGAGGAACGGCGACACGCGTCGCTCGCCCTTCTCGACGCGAACGATGACCTGTTCCTCGAGGGTGCGCAGTCCGCCGATGCCCGTGCCGAAGATCGTGCCGACTCGCGCCTTGTCGTAGGGCAGTTCACCGGATTGGGTGAGTGCCTCGTGTGCCGCGGCGAGCGCGAACTGTTCGACGCGATCGGCGCGACGCGCCTCCTTCGGATTGTCGAAGTACGGCGACGGATCCCAGTCGGCGAGTTCGATCGACTTCGCCCCGGTGATGCCGGGACCGAGCAGTCCCTTCCAGAACGCGTCCTTGCCGACACCGCACGGAGCGAGGACCCCGTATCCGGTGACTGCTACGCGGTGACCTGCTCCCTGCATGGCGACGGGGTGCTGCACACCGAGGTGTGCAGTTACTTCACCTTGGAAACGACGAGGTCGTACGCCTGTCCGATGGTCGCGATGCCCTCGAGGTCGCTTTCGGGCACTTCGATGCCGAACTCCTCCTCGAGCGACATGACGAGCTCGACGAGGTCGAGGCTGTCGGCTTCGAGGTCTTCCTTGAAGCGGGCTTCCTTCGTGATCTTGGCGGCATCGACCGACAACACGTCGACTGCGCACTTCGTGAATCGTTCGAACATGTCCTGGCTCACATCAACCTCCTCGGGGTTGCGACGAGTGTAGTTCGCGACTAGTGGCCCATCCCGAGACCGCCGTCGACGGGAATGACCGCACCGGTGATGTAGGCGGCGTCGGGAGAAGCGAGGAACGACACGACCCCCGCGATTTCGTCGACCGTGGCGATGCGTTGCAGCGGCACCGCAGCGGAAAACTGCGCCAGCTTCTCCTCGCCGAGCACTCGCGTCATGTCGGTGTCGACGGGCCCCGGTGCGACGACGTTCACCGTGATCGAGCGCGATCCGAGTTCGCGGGCGAGCGATCGGGCGAGACCGACGAGTCCGGCCTTCGATGCGGCATAGTTCGCCTGCCCGGCCTGACCCGACAAACCGACGACGCTCGACACGAGAACGATCCGGCCGCGTCGCGCCCGCAGCATCTGCTGGGCTGCGCGCTTGCACACCCGATACGCGGCGGTGAGGTTTGCATCGACGACGTCCGTGAAATCACGCTCGCTCATGCGCAGCAGGAGCGTGTCACGGGTGACGCCTGCATTCGACACGAGAACCTCGACGGGTCCGAACTTCGCCTCGACCTCGGAGAACGCCCGGTCGACGTCCTCGGAATTCGTCACGTCGCAGCGCACCGCGAAGACGTCGTCGGGTGGGGGAGACGTGTGATACGTGACGGCGACGCGATCGCCCGCAGCCGCGAAGCGGCGGGCAATGGCCAGACCGATGCCGCGATTGCCGCCCGTGACGAGAACGACCCGCGACGTCCGTTCTGCGGCTCCGTTCGCCCCAGATTTGCGATCGTTGCCTTCGTCGTGTGCCGTGTCGTTCACGCCTCATCCTTTCGTTGGGTGCCGAGTCGCGGATCGTGCCAGCGCAGGACGGTGCTCGCCGCGGTCATGCCCGCACCGAAACCGACGAGCAGGACGAGATCGCCGTCGTCGAGCCGCCCGGCATCGGCGGCATCGAAGAGTGCGAGCGGGATGGATGCCGATGACGTGTTGCCCGTCTCGTGCAGCACCACAGCGGTGCGGTCCATCCCGACGTCGAGCTTCTTGCACGCCGCCTCGATGATCCGCAAGTTGGCCTGATGGGGGACGACGAGCTTCAACTTGTCGGTCGTCACCCCCGCCGCAGCGAGCGACTTTTCCGCCGAGTCGACCATGATGCGCACGGCGCGGCGGAACACCTCCTTGCCGTCCATGGTGATGTAGCCACCGTGTTCGGTGTACAGCAGCGGCTCGAGACTTCCGTCGGAGTCGAAGTCCCAGCCGAGCAACTGGCCCTGATCCTCGACGGCGTCGATGATCGCCGCGCCCGACCCGTCGGCGAAGAGAATCGCCGTCGACCGGTCGCTCCAATTGGTGATGCGCGACAACGTGTCGGTGCCGATGACGAGAATGCGCTTGGCTCCGATCGCAAGCAGGCCGTGCGCGGCGATCGTTGCGTACATGAAGCCGCTGCACGCAGCGTTGACGTCGAACGCTCCGCAGCGCAGCCCGAGGCCGTGCTGCACGCTCGGTGCAGTTGCCGGCACCATGCGGTCGGGGGTCGATGTCGACAAGATGAGCGCGTCGATCGTTGACGGATCGACACCCGCCATGGTGATGGCCTTGCGTCCCGCCTCGATCGACAGTGAAGCCGTGCTGCCACCCACGTGACGCCGCTTGATCCCGGTGCGCTCGGTGATCCATTCGTCGTTGGTGTCCATCATCTTCGAGAGGTCGTCGTTCGTCAGCACCCTCTCGGGGAGCGCGGTTCCCCAGCCGATGAAGACGCCGCCGACGACATTGCGCGGTGCGGCGGCCATCAGTGCGTTCTCAGCCAGGCGATCGGCTGGCGCGCACTCACGCGTTCGCCGGCGACGGCAATGTACGCCTGCAACACGCCCGAGAACGCCGAGCGCACCTCGTGCTCGCCGACCGTGCCGATGACCTGGCCGGTGGCGATCGGCGCACCGTCGGCGAGCGGCAGCGGCGTGAACACTCCGGCCGCCGGGCTGACGACGAGTCGCTCGACGGCGAAAAGATGCTCGCCTTCGAGCGCGGTGGGCGGGGTCGGCGTCATGCTGCCCACCCACTCGATGAACTTGTCGAGTTCGTCGGGTGTGGAGACGCTGATCGTGCGCGCATCGTCGAGCGTGCGCTTCGCCATGCCGGTGAGCACGCCGCCCGGTCCGAGCTCGACGAACGACGTGACACCAAGTTCGCCCATCGTGAGGAGGCAGTGCTTCCAGCGCACCGGGCTCGACAACTGCGCCGACAAGAGCGCCGACCATTCGCTGCCGCTCGTGTGCGCGAGGGCGTCGACGTTCGACACGACCGGAGTGTCGGTGTCGCGCGGGGCGGCCGCGGCGATGGCGTCGCGCAACCTGTCGCGCGCTGCGGCCATGAACGGTGTGTGGAATGCACCTGCGACCTGCAGGGGCATGACCTTCTTCGCGCCGAGCTCTTTCGCGTGCACCGTCGCCTTCTCGACTCCCGCGGGTGAGCCGGCGATGACGACCTGTCCGGGTGCGTTGAAGTTCGCCACCCACACGTCGTCGTCGGCGCGGCGACACGCAACTTCGACGTCGTCGTCGTCGAGACCGAGGACCGCCGCCATCGTCCCGGGCGACTCCGTTCCTGCGTCGTGCATCGCAGCACCACGTTCGACGACGAGGCGCACCCCGTCGTGGAACCCGAGTGCCCCGCTCGCCGTCAGCGCCGTGTATTCGCCGAGGCTGTGCCCGGCCATGTACGAGGCGTCGATGCCCAGCCGTTCGACGGCATCGAGCACCATGAGACTGCTGACGAAGGTCGTCAGCTGGGCGTTGCGCGTGTCGCGCAGCGTTTCGGCGTCGGCATCGAGGAGCAGGTGGCCGACGTCCCGCCCGGCCACGTCGCTCGCTTCCTCGACGAGTTCCCAGCTTTCGTGTTCCCGCCAGGGTCGACCCATCCCGGGTCGTTGCGAACCCTGTCCGGGAAACGTGAATGCGATCATTCGGCGCGGAACCTCCGAGTACCAACATTACGCTGATTGGTCACGTCGAGCCCGAGTGGCGGAATGGCAGACGCGACGGACTCAAAATCCGTTGTCCGCAAGGGCGTGTGGGTTCGAGTCCCACCTCGGGCACCACGTGTACCGCTCGTAGACTCCGACGGGCGATGTCGGCTTCACTTCCGTTCGGCGTCCGGCAGCGACTGCTGGAGCGAACCCTGCGTCGAACCGTGCTGAACGTGCGCGAAGTACGCGACGAATTGCGGATCCTCGACGAGCAGCTGGCGTACGTCGAATCGGACCTCGCCGACAAGGAACTGCGGGCCATGGTCTCCGAGACCCCGTCCACCGCGTACGAACATCACGACGCGCTGCGTCACGTCGAGGTGATGCGCGCCGAACGCGAGCGGCTCGTTGCGCGACTGCGCGATCTCGAACGCGAGCAGGACGCCGCCCTCGACCGGCTCGGATCCTGACGATGGCGACCCGGATCGTCATCGCCGAGGACGAGGCGATCATCCGTCTCGACCTGCGCGAGTTGCTCCAGGAAGAGGGATACGAGGTCGTCGGCGAAGCGGGCCGCGGTGACCAGGCGGTCGAACTCGTCGCACAGCTCGCACCCGACGTCGTCATCCTCGACGTGAAGATGCCCGGCATGGACGGCATCGAGGCGGCGCGGCAGATCGCCGAGAGCGCATCGTGCGCGATCCTCATGCTCACGGCGTTCAGTCAGCGCGAGATCGTCGAACAGGCGCGTGACGCCGGTGCGTTGGCGTACCTCGTGAAGCCGTTCCAGAAGAGTGACGTCGTGCCGGCGATCGAACTTGCGGTCGCGCGGTTCCGCGAGGTGCGTGCACTCATCGCGGAGAACGAGTCGCTGAACGACCGACTCGAGGCTCGCAAGGCGATCGACCGTGCAAAGGGCGTGCTCATCGACCGCCATTCGATGACCGAGTCCGATGCGTTCGGATTCATACAGCGCAGCGCCATGAGTCGGCGCGACACGATGCGCAACGTCGCCGAGGCGATCGTGCGGGGAGACTTGCTGCCACCCGCATGAAGATCATGGCCCTCGACGGCAACTCGCTGACGTACCGGGCCTTCTTCGCCCTGCCGGAAGACATGCGCACGGCCGGGGGCCAGACGACGAACGCCGTCTACGGGTTCTGTTCGATGCTGCTCACCCTGTTGCGCGAGCACAAGCCCGACGGTGTCGTCGTCGTGTTCGATCGCAAGGAGAAGAACTTCCGCCACGAGGTGGCACCGGAGTACAAGGCGCAGCGCGAGAAGCAGCCCGACTCGCTCTACGAGCAACTCGAGCTCGTGCGCGAGATGCTCACGGCGATGGGTGTCGCCACCTTCGATGCAGCCGGCTACGAGGGCGACGACATCATCGCGACGATTGCGCGGCTCTCGTGCGAGAGGGGCGACGACCTGCTCATCGTCACCGGTGACCGCGATGCATACCAATTGGTGAGCGATCCGCACGTACGTGTTCTGTACAACAAGCGCGGAGTGTCGGATTACGCGCTCTACGACGAAGCGGGGATCAAGGAGCGCACGGGGGTCGCGCCCGAGCTCTACGCGCAGTACGCGGCGTTGCGCGGTGATCCGAGCGACAACCTCGCCGGTGCTGCCGGAGTCGGGGAGAAGACCGCCGCCAAGCTCCTCAACACGTACGGCTCGCTCGGCGAACTCTTCGAACGCGTCGACGAGCAGACGCCCAAGCTGCGCGAGTCGTTGCACGAGTCGCGCGAACGTGTCCTGCGCAACGTCGACGTGATGACGCTGCGTACCGACGCGCCGATCGACATCTCGGGTGACGTCGTCGGTCCGCGTCCCGATGCCGCGGCGGTGCTGAGGATGTTCGACTTCCTCGAATTCACGACGATGCGCCCGCGGTTCGAGGCCGCGTTCGCGCCCTTCATCTCGGCATTGTCGGCACCCCGTTCGGCGGATCCCGCGGTGCGCAGCGGTGACTCGGCAGCACATGCCGCGGCCACAACCCCCGCCGTGTCGGGCGAACTCGAAGTGGTGTCCGTGAACGATGCAGACGGATTGCGTGCGCATCTCGGTGCCGATGCGACGGAGTCGCTCGTACTCGCCGCGCAATGGGAGAACGAGCCGGGTCGCAGCCCGTTGTCGTGCCTTGCCGTTCTGCCACTCGCAGCGGAATCCCGTGCGAGTGGCGGCTCGGCGATGCGCGTCGCCGTGGTCGATGGTCGTGACGTTGCGTCGGTGGCCGCGGTGCTCCGCGCGGCGGGAGAGATCGTCGCCCACGATGCGCGTGTGACTCTGCGCGGACTGCTGCATCTCGGCGTCGACGTGCGCAACGTCGGCTTCGACACCGCGATCGCGGCGTATCTCGTCGATGCATCGCTCGGTGATTACGCGCTGTCGCACGTGGCCGATCGTCTCCTCGGTGCGATGCCCGCAACCAGTGCGGACTCTGCGGCACCGCCGGCGACGACGGGAACTTTGTTCGTGGAAACCGATGTCGTAGCTGCTCGCGAGCGGGCCGCCGCCGATGCCGTCACGATTGCGCGTCTCGTCCCCGTGTTGCGTGCGGCCCTCGAGACCGAAGGCGTCACGGCGCTGTACCGCGACATCGAGAATCCGCTCATCGGTGTGCTTGCGCGAATGGAACACGTCGGCATCGGCGTCGATGTCGCGCGACTGCGGGGGATCGGCGAGTCGCTGGCGACGCAATGTGCTGCACTCACCGCCACTCTCCACGCCGTCGCGGGGCGCGACTTCAACCTCAATTCGCCGACCCAGTTGCGCACGATCCTGTTCGACGAGCGCGGGTTGAAGGGGAGCAAGAAGACGAAGCAGGGATACAGCACCGACGCTGCATCGCTGGAGAAGTTGCGCGACGAGTGGCCGGAATTCATCGATCCGCTGCTGCGCTACCGCGAGGTGGAGAAGTTGCGCAGTACGTATGCCGAGGGACTTCTCCACGCGGTCGACGCCGACGGCCGGATCCACGCCACGTTCAACCAGACGGTGGCGCGCACGGGACGGTTGTCGAGCGACCGACCCAACCTGCACAACATCCCCGTGCGCACCGAAGAAGGTCGTTTGTTCCGCGAGGCGTTCGTGCCGGCTGCGGGGTGCGAGTTCCTCGTCGCCGACTACAACCAGATCGAGTTGCGTTGCATCGCCCATCTCGCCGACGATCCGGGTCTCATCGCCGCATTCGTCGAGGGTCGTGACGTGCACCGTTCGGTGGCGTCGCAGGTGTTCGACGTCGAACCCGACGAGGTGACGTCCGAGCAGCGCTCGCAGGCGAAGATGGTGTCGTACGGCCTTGCCTACGGCATGGAGGCGTACGGTCTCGCGCAGCGTCTCTCGATCGGTGTGTCCGAGGCGGCCGAGATCCTCGATGCGTACTTCGATGCCTTCCCGCGCGTGAAGCAGTTCATGCACGACACCGTCGCCGAGGCGACACGGCGCGGTTACACCGAGACGCTCTTCGGTCGGCGTCGGCCGATCCCGGAACTGCAGAGCGATCAGCGCGCGGTGCGCCTGGCGGGGCAGCGCATGGCGATGAACGCCGGGATCCAGGGTCTCGCCGCCGACATCTTCAAGGTGGCGCTCATCGGCATCGACGAGCGTCTCGCCGCGGGCGGACTCGCCGCCCGGATCGTCTTGCAGGTCCACGACGAGGTGATCGTCGAAGTACCGCATGCCGAGCGCGCCGCCGTCGGTCCGCTCGTCCTCGACGTCATGCACGGCGCGGCGAACCTGCGGGTTCCCCTCGAGGTGAACGCCGCGTGGGGGGAGAGTTGGGCGGCGGCGAAGGTAGCCTGACCCTTCCCGCTCGCGCGGGAGTCCCATCCCTACTCACACATCACAACGAGATTCACCAGTGTCCGACACCACCCTTCTCCCATCGGCCTCGATGGGTTCATTCGACAGCAACGGCAATTACATTCCCCGCAAGGTCACCGAGCGTGACGCATCGTTCGCCGACGAACTCGCCGGCACCTTCGTCAGCCTGAAGGAAGGAAGTCTCGTCACCGGCACCGTCGTGCGGATCATGCGCGAAGAAGTGCTCCTCGAGATCGGCTACAAGACGGAAGGTGTCATCCTCGCCCGCGAGCTGTCGATCCGTCAGGACGTCGACCCGCACACCGTCGTCAAACTCGGCGACAAGATCGAAGCCCTCGTCCTCACGCTCGAAGACAAGGAAGGTCGTCTGCTCCTCTCGAAGAAGCGCGCCCAGTACGAGCGTGCATGGGGTGACGTCGAGCGCATCAAGAACGAGGGCGGCATCGTCGAAGGTCTCGTCATCGAGGAAGTAAAGGGCGGTCTCATCGTCGACATCGGCCTGCGCGGCTTCCTGCCGGCATCGCTCGTCGAGTTGCGCCGCGTGCGCGAACTCACGCCGTACGTCGGCCAGCGCATCCAGGCGAAGATCCTCGAACTCGATCGCAACCGCAACAACGTCGTGTTGTCGCGCCGCGCGGTGCTCGAAGAGACGCAGAAGGAGAACCGCGACGGTTTCCTCGACAACCTGAAGGTGGGCGAGGTGCGCAAGGGTCGCGTCTCGAGCATCGTCCAGTTCGGTGCATTCGTCGATCTCGGCGGCATGGACGGGCTCATCCACGTGTCGGAGCTGTCGTGGAAGCACGTCGAGAACCCCGCCGACGTCGTCAAGGTCGGCGACGAGGTCGAGGTGAAGGTGCTCGAAATCGACAACGAGCGCGAGCGCATCAGCCTGTCGCTGAAGGCCACCCAGCCCGACCCGTGGCAGGAATTCGCCTCCACACACTCCGTGAACGAGCTCGTCTACGGCCGCGTGTCGAAGATCGTGCCGTTCGGTGCGTTCGTCCAGGTGGGCGACGGCATCGAGGGTCTCGTGCACATCTCCGAGATGTCGACGCACCACGTCGAAGCGCCCGAGCAGGTCGTCACGCCCGGTGAGGAACTGTGGGTGAAGATCATCGATCTCGATCTCGCACGTCGTCGCATCAGCCTGTCGATCAAGCAGGCTGCCGAAGGTGGCGAACTCGCCGCCGAGTACCGCGACCAGTTCAAGATCGACGACCAGGGCAACTGGGTCGGCACCGATGACGCCACGCGCGAAGCCGCCTGGTCCGACATGTACGAGGCGGGCGGCCAGCCCACCGAGTGATTCTCGTCGGCCTGACCGGGGGAATCGGGTCGGGCAAATCGTCCGTCTCCACCCGATTGGCAACACTCGGGGCGGTCGTCGTCGACGCCGATGCGATCGTGCACCGACTCCAGCGTCCGGGAACGGACGTTCATGCGGCGATCGTCCGGCGCTTCGGCACGGACGTGCTCGATGCCGACGGTCACCTCGTCCGTCCGCGCCTCGCGGCGATGGTGTTCGGTGACGCCGGCGCCCTCGCCGATCTCAATGCGATCGTCCACCCCGCCGTGGCGCGCGAGATGAACGGCGAGGTCGATGCGCAACGATCGACGAACAACGTCGTCGTCCTCGATATTCCGTTGCTCGTGGAGAACCCGCGCATCGGATTGTGCGGGACGCTCGTCGTCGATCTCGACGAGGAGAACGCCGTGCGCCGGCTCGTCGAACAGCGCGGCTATCTGGCCGACGATGCACGTGCACGCATCGCGAAGCAGGCGACCCGCCCGGCGCGTCGCGCGATTGCCGACTGGATCATCGACAACTCCGGTGACCGCGCGGCGCTGGAGCGCGAAGTGGTCGCGGCGTGGCGTTGGATGACGTCCCTGCCGCACGCCGGTCCGGATGCCGGACGCAGGCGATGAGCGACACCGAGCAGCGTTTTCGCGTCGTCTCGTCGTACGAGCCGGCGGGTGATCAGCCGTCGGCCATCGCCGGACTCGCCGCGGGCATCGACGCCGGCGAGCGCTTCCAGACCCTGCTCGGTATCACGGGATCGGGAAAGTCCGCGACGATCGCATGGACGATCGAGAAGGTGCAGCGTCCGACGCTCATCCTGGCGCCGAACAAGAGCCTCGCCGCCCAGCTCGCACAGGAGATGCGCGAGTTCTTCCCGAACAATCGCGTCGAGTACTTCGTGTCGTATTACGACTACTACCAGCCCGAGGCGTACATTCCGTCGAGCGACACCTTCATCGAGAAGGACTCGTCGATCAACGACGAGATCGATCGGCTGCGTCACTCGGCGACGGCTGCACTGCTCACGCGACGCGACGTCATCGTCGTTGCGTCGGTGTCGTGCATCTACGGCATGGGAAACCCCGACGAGTACCGCGGTCACCTGGTCGAACTGCATTGCGGGGTCGACTACGACATGCAGTCGATCCTGCGCCGGCTCGTCGACCTGCAGTACGAACGCAACGACACCGCCCTCGGTCGCGGCAACTTCCGCGTGCGCGGCGACACGGTCGAGGTGCATCCGGCGTACGAGGAGTTCGTGACGCGGATCGAAATGTTCGGCGACACCGTCGACAAGATCACGGTGATCAACCCCGTCACCGGCGAAACGATCGACTCGCCGGCATCGACCGTCATCTTTCCCGCCACCCACTACGTGGCGTCCGAGGAGCGGATGAAATCGGCGATGACGAAGATTGAGGCGGAACTCACCGACCGACTCGCCTGGTTCGAATCCCGCAACCAGTTGCTCGAGGCGCAGCGTCTGCGGATGCGCACGCGGTACGACCTCGAGATGATGGCGGAGATGGGCTACTGCAACGGCATCGAGAACTACTCAATGCACATCGACGGGCGCACCTTCGGCGAGCCACCGTTCACCCTCCTCGATTACTTCCCGGACGACTATCTTCTCGTCATCGACGAGAGCCACGTCGCCGTTCCGCAGCTGCACGGCCAGTTCGCCGGTGACCGCAGCCGCAAGGACACCCTCATCGAGCACGGATTCCGCCTGCCGAGTGCGCGGGAGAACCGCCCCCTTCAGTTCGACGAGGTGATGGAACGGGTTCACCAGTGCATATTCATGTCGGCCACCCCCGGTGCCTTCGAGTTGCGTCAGAGCTCGAAGATCGTCGAACAGATCGTCCGACCGACCGGACTCGTCGATCCCGAGATCGTGGTGAAGCCGACGAAGGGTCAGATCGACGACATCATCGTTCAGGTGCAGGGGAGGGTCGCCAAGGGCGACCGGGTCCTCGTCACCACGTTGACGAAGAAGATGGCGGAGGACCTCACCGACTACCTCGTCGAACAGGGATTGCGGGTGCGGTACCTGCATTCGAACATCGACACGATCGAGCGCATCGAGATCCTCCGATCGCTGCGTCTGGGTGAGTTCGACGTTCTCGTCGGCATCAACCTGTTGCGCGAGGGGCTCGACCTTCCCGAAGTGTCCCTCGTGGCCATCCTCGACGCGGACAAGGAAGGTTTCCTGCGCAGCGAGACGTCGCTCATCCAGATGATCGGACGTGCCGCCCGAAACGTCGACGGTCAGGTGATCATGTACGCCGACAAGCGAACGAAGGCGATGGACGCCGCCATCTCCGTCACCAACGACAGGCGGACCCGACAGCTCGCGTACAACGCCGAACACGGGATCAACCCGCAGACGATTCGCAAGGCGGTGGGTGACATCCTCTCGATGCTGCGCCCAGATTCTGCGGCGAACGTACCGAATCTGTCGGACAAGGCGGCGCGCACGCGCAAGAAAGTCGACGTCGAGTCGATGGCCCAGTCCGATCTCGAACGGCTCGTACTCGTTCTCGAGGACGAGATGAACGAAGCGGCCGCCGAGCTGAAGTTCGAGTACGCGGCTCGCTTGCGCGACGAAATCCGCGAATTGCGCCGTGAGTTGCGCGACGCTCGCTGAGCCGTCGTTATCCTTTCACCGTGAGCTCGTCGATCGTCATTCGTGGCGCTCGCGAACACAACCTGAAGAACGTCAATCTCGAGATTCCGCGCGACAAACTCGTCGTTCTCACCGGGTTGTCGGGTTCGGGCAAGAGCAGTCTCGCATTCGATACGATCTACGCCGAGGGTCAGCGCCGCTACGTCGAGAGCCTCAGTGCGTACGCCCGGCAGTTCCTCGGGCAGATGGACAAGCCCGACGTCGACGTCATCGAGGGCCTGTCGCCGGCAATTTCGATCGACCAGAAATCGGCGTCGCGCAACCCGCGGTCCACCGTCGGCACGATCACCGAGGTCTACGACTACCTGCGACTCCTGTACGCGCGAGTCGGTGTGCAGCACTGCGTGAAGGACGACGAGAAGCTGTCGCGTCAGACACCCCAGCAGATCGTCGACCGCATCCTCGAGGTGAAATCGGGGACGCGCTTTCAGGTACTTGCCCCGGTGGTGAAGGGTCGCAAGGGTGAATACGACACGCTCCTCGCGCAACTCGCCGGGCAGGGCTTCACGCGTGTGCGGGTCGACGGCGAGACCCACGATCTCGCCGAGTACCTCGCGGCGGGCAAGAAGCTGGCGCGATACGAGCAACACACGATCGACGTCGTCGTCGACCGTCTCGTCGCGAAAGCTGGCATCGAACGCCGTCTCACCGACAGCCTCGAGACGGCGTTGCGGCTCGCCGAGGGCACCGCAACGGTCGAACTGCTCGACGCAAAGGGCAACGTCGCCGAGGTTCTCGCATTCAGCCAGCACCTGGCGTGCGCGAAGTGCGGCACGTCGTACGAGGAACTGGCGCCGCGCAACTTCTCCTTCAACACTCCATACGGTGCCTGCGACAGTTGTCTCGGGCTCGGCACCACGTTCGAAGTCGACGAGGAGCTCGTCGTGCCGGATCCGGAACTGTCGATCAGCCAGGGGGCGCTCGCGCCGTGGCGCAGTGCGCACACGATGTATTTCACCCGCATGCTCGAGTCGGTGGCCAAGGATCTCGGCATCGACCTGAAGAAACCGTGGGGGAAGCTCACCGATCGGCAGCGACGCCTCGTGCTCGAGGGCACGGGTGAGTCGGTACTGGTGAAGTACCGCAACCGATACGGCCGCACGCGCGAATACTCGACCACGTACGAGGGCGTCATTCCGTGGATCAAGCGTCGGCACGAGTCGGCCGAGAGCGATTGGGCGCGCGAGCAGTTCGAGAGTTACATGCGCGAGAAGCCGTGTCGGGCGTGCAAAGGTGCGCGACTGAAGCCGGCGTCGCTGGCCGTGCGGGTGAACGGCAAATCGATCTCCGAAGTGTGCGACCTGCCGATCGGTGAATCGGCGAAGTTCCTCGCCGGTCTCAAGCTCGGCAAGCGCGACGAGATGATCGCGGCACGTATCACGAAAGAGATCAACGCCCGCCTCGGTTTCCTCCTCGACGTCGGTCTCGATTACCTCACGCTGTCGCGCTCGGCGGGCACCCTCGCCGGTGGCGAGGCGCAGCGCATCCGCCTCGCGAGTCAGATCGGTTCGGGTCTCGTCGGCACCTTGTACGTGCTCGATGAACCGTCGATCGGTCTGCACCAACGCGACAACCACCGGCTCATCGACACGCTCGTGCGCCTGCGCGATCTCGGCAACACCGTCCTCGTCGTCGAACACGACGAGGACACGATCCGGGCGAGCGACTTCATCGTCGACATCGGCCCCGGGGCGGGCGAGCACGGCGGCAACGTCGTGTACGCCGGGCCAGTGAAGGGGATTCTGCGCCACGAGGGATCGATTACCGGTGAGTATCTCTCGGGCCGACGCTCCATCCCCGTGCCGAAATCACGGCGAACGACCGGTTCCGATGCGATCGTCGTGAAGGGTGCCCGCGAACACAACCTGAAGAAGATCGACGTGCGCATACCGCTCGGCATGTTCGTCGCCGTCACCGGTGTTTCCGGCAGCGGAAAGAGCACCCTCGTGCGAGACATTCTCCTGCCGGCACTGATGCAGAAGATCTATTCGAGCAAACAGTCACCCGGTCGCCACACGGCCGTGACGGGAATCGACAAGATCGACAAGGTCATCGACATGGACCA
>Ga0164292_10001579_pt1 | contig 18453 bp, 11 predicted proteins | sample GEODES117metaG_FD_111486 | JGI IMG/M metagenome (GOLD analysis project Ga0164292, IMG submission 111486) | Eutrophic lake water microbial communities from Lake Mendota, Wisconsin, USA - GEODES117 metaG | ecosystem: Environmental > Aquatic > Freshwater > Lake | place: USA: Lake Mendota...
GAGGGGTAAGTGGCTCCGCGGCCTGCGCTGAGGTTGCTTGAGAGAGTATGGCTATGGCGATAAGCCATGACCGTTCGCGGGAGACGTTCATTGCGTCGAGTTCTCCGAGGTGTAACGTGCCGTTATTGGTTTGTCTGAAACGCCAACGCCGACGCGAATCGTGGAAATTCGGTGTTCGGATTCGACGAATCTCGGGGTGATGACCGGGGTGCAGAAACCGGTGTCAATGAAATCCGGGAAGGTTCGAAATTGTTTTGGTAAACCACGCGAACCGCGTGAACCAGTACATCCGCGTTGCTGCCCGGCGATGCCACGCTTGTTCGTAGTGATCCTGGAAGATGCATCAGCGCTACTCCGTGCTGCTGATGCGGCAGCGTGAACCATAGTTGCGATTCCATGGACGTAAGCTGATTCGCATCGGCCCGTGCGACGACTTCGTCGTCGGCTATAAAGTCGACATAAAGGATCTTGGGTATGTCGATATGACTGTATTTGAAGACATGAAAAAGACTGTGATGAGCCGGCGTTTTTTCGGGGTCCGATGCCTCGCTGTCGGGCGCAGTGGCAAACATTGCTTCGACGCTGCGGCGGTTGATCCATGCCGCAATGTTGCGCCCAGCGTAGATGCGGGTACCCCGCAGGGGCGATCCCGTAAAGTACGGGATGTCGTGCGTGCACTCCCCGTCGGTATTTGTGTGGCAATTAAGCTTCGTGTTGATTGGAGCCGGGGGCTTATTAACGAAGACCGAGATTGCGCGAATCTCGTGAACCGTGAATTCGTTAGTTAAGCCGCTAGTGCTCCATCGTGTGACAGGAATACCTGTAGTGCCCGAAAGAAATTGAAACCGAAATCGCTGCGGGTCGCGCGTGATCTCCGAGCCCTTGAGCGAGGCTATGCGGTCGTTGTTGCCGTGCAGATGCACCGCACGAATACGTGATGGCTGCACGCCTATCGCTTGAAGGTAATCGATAAGTTTGTATTGCTTGACGCCACTGTCGAGTTGTATCGACGGAATGGGGGGGAGTTCGCCGTACCGAAGAATGCTCGCCACGCGACCATCAATGTAGACTGCAACATCGAGGCCCATGCGCCTCCGCGCGCCGCGTTGCCCGTGTCCGTCGCCGCTTGAATCGGCCTGCTCGGCTTCGTTCGCGGCCGTGGTGGCCACCGGAACAACTTCGGTCGTTCGCGGGGCGGGCGCGAGCGTAGGCGTCGAGCTCGAGGAAGACGCGGCCGCAGAGGGCGGAGTCGGGGGCGTTTTGTGTGTGCATCCCGCTTGGCTTAGCGCGGGCCATACGGCCGTGAGCAGCGTCGCGAGTCGATGCAATTGGGTTGGGCGGGAGAGGCTCATGAATGGCGGAGCGCTTCGATTGCACCTCGTGTGCCTGGTCCCTTCGCCTCGCGGTTTAACGCGCGATTTCCGAGGCAAATACGGATGGTCCGCGAGCCATCGCGGGGAAACGTACGCGCACCATCGATGCCGCGCTCCCTCGCACGGTTGAGGGAGCGCGGCATCGATGGTGCGCAACGCACGCCGCAAGGCGTGGCGCTGTGCGGCGTCCACCAATCAGCCGAGCGAGTGACAGCGCGATGCGTGTAATAAAGCTGGTCTGCGTGTGGTTTGCACGCAGTTGGCCGCTTCTGTTCAGGCGTGGATGAGACACGGAGGCCGCGCAAAACGAGTCCCGATTAACGTGTGGCCCCGGAGCGAAGGATTCCGTTGTTGGGTCCGGGGTGATGACATCCCGCTAAGCCTCGCAGGAAAACGCACCTGCGCAGATGCACGTTCGCAACGGCGTGGAGGCCAACCGGCGACCGGCGGGCGTGCCGAAACGTGTTATGAGCGGCGTCTGCGCGATTGTCTGCCATTCCGGAAAAAACGCGTCGGAGCCCCAAGACCGTGGGCTAACGACTCGTTGTGCGGCGGCAACGTTGTCGACACACCATGATCGGACGATACGGTCTTTGTTTGTGTGAAAACGGGCGAAGCGCTCTAGCGGTTATGCTGTTAAAATATAAAGAGTATTCGTTGCGAGGGTGATTTTGCCTTGTTAAGTTATAAGTTCTTGCAAATTTTCGCTATTTCCAGCGACTCACGCCACAACAGATGATTAGCAGATGAGCGGGGGTGGCTGCTTTAGGTTCCTTCGCTTGATGGTATTCGTCGAAATACACGCTTGTATTAGTTGAATTGTCAGCGATTTTATTCTTATTCACAAAAGTTGGAGGCGATTGCTTCCCGAGGGAGCTGCGCGAAGGGCAGGTCCTCGGTCAACTCGTACACATCATTCATCAAGCATTTGGGGGGACGCACCGCGCCGCAGCCATGACGGGATGCGTGACTGCTGGCGGCAGTTGATGTCGAGTACACTCGGGTTTCGCGTTTCGCTGCTGAAACATGTCGCTGCGGCTGGCCTGAATCATCGTGGTTTCGTCATCACGGCTTGCTCGCAGGAAAAGCGTAGGAGGCGCTCTCGTGCGTGCTCGATGACGGCCAGCGCTCGGTGATGGTCTTGCGTCGCGTGTAAAATCTCACGGCATCGGGGCCGTAGGCGCAAAGGTCGCCGAAGAGCGATCGCTTCCAGCCTCCGAACGAGTGCGATGCTACAGGCACAGGAAGCGGCACGTTGATGCCCACCATTCCGGCGGCGACGCGGTCGGAAAAGGCGCGGGCCGTACGCCCATCTTGCGTGAAGATGCATGTGCCGTTTCCATACGCGTGTTCATTGATCATCGAAATTGCATCTTCCAAGGATTGGGCGCGCACGATTCCGAGTACAGGGCCAAAGATTTCGTCTTTGGCAATCGCCATGGATGGCGTGACCTCATCAAACAGGCTTGGACCGATAAAAAAGCCTTTTTCGTATCCTTGTGGCGGCGGTCGCAAGCGGCCGTCGACGCATAACCGCGCTCCTTCGCGTACGCCGATGTCGAGATAGCGCATGACTCGCTCGCGCGCGGCAGCCGATACAAGAGGCCCCATCTCGCTTTGAGGATCGGTACCCGCCCCGACGCGCAGCGCGGCAAGGGCCGCTGACAGCTTGCCTACGAGGGCGTCGGCGACGGCGTCTCCGACGGCCACAACGAGAGCAATCGCCATGCAGCGCTGACCGCACGAGCCAAACGCCGCGCCCAGCAGCGCGCTTACGCAATTGTCGATGTCCGCATCGGGCATGACCACGGCGTGGTTTTTTGCGCCGCCAAGCGCTTGCACGCGCTTAGATGTGCGTGATGCATGATTATAGATGTGCTCTGCAACATTTGTAGAGCCCACGAAACTTATGGCTTGCGCGCGTTCGTCGTCGAGTACGGCGCTTGCGGTGAGCTTGTCGCCCTGGACGACATTGAGCACCCCGGGCGGCAAGCCTGCCTTGAGGGCGAGCTCGGCAATTTTTAGCGCGCACGACGGGGCGAGTTCCGACGGCTTGAGCACGAAGGTGTTGCCGCACGCGATGGCCATGGGCCACATCCACAGCGGGACCATGGCGGGGAAGTTGAACGGCGTGATGCCTGCTGTCACGCCAAGAGGCTGAAACTCGCTCCACGAATCGACTTGAGGCCCCACGTTGCGGCTGTGCTCGCCTTTGAGCAATTGCGGCGCATACGAAGCGAATTCAACGTTTTCGATCCCGCGCTGCAATTCGCCTGCGGCATCGAGCGTCACTTTGCCGTGTTCTTCGGTGATGCTTGCAATGAGTTCCGGAGCGTGCTTCTCGAGAAGGGTTTTGAGTTCGCTCATCACCCGCGCGCGTTTGAGCGGCGGGGTGGCGCGCCACGCGGGAAAGGCTTGCTCGGCAGCGGATACGGCAGCCTTGACCGTTTGCGCCGAGGCAAAAAGCACCCGTCGGATGGACTCGCCAGTTGCAGGATTGTGCACAGGCGTTGAGGGTTCGTCGGGCGTGACAATCGCTCCGCCAATCAAATGCCCAATGACGCTCGCGCCAACGCTGGCGTTCTCAACGGAGCTGGAGCCGGAGCCAGACCCGGAAGTGGAATCGGAAGCAGGAGGGGTGGCATCACCATGATCGACCGCGAACGAAGAACCATGCATGATCCACCCTCCTTTAGGCCGGAGCCCTAGGCCTCTAGTTGGCCTGAGGCTGCGGCTCCGTGCCAGCTTTTTTGGCGTCGCGCGCGCGTTGCGTCATGCGCTCGAGCGCCGCGCGCACGAATCGCGAAAAAAGCGGATGTGGCGCAAGCGGCTTGCTCTTGAACTCGGGGTGGAACTGGCACGCCACGAAGTAGGGGTGGCTGCTGAGTTCGACCATTTCGACAAGTTTCTTGTCGGGTGAGGTGCCGCTCAAAACGAGTCCAGCTTTTTCGAGAGGCTCGCGGAAAGCGTTCGCGAATTCGTAGCGGTGCCGATGACGCTCGCTAATCTCGGTTGTTCCGTAGGCCTCGGCCGCCATCGAACCTGGCTCGAGGACGCACGGAAATGCGCCAAGACGCATCGTCGCTCCTTTGGCTCGCACGTTTCGCTGGTCGGGCATGAGATCGATCACGGCATTGGCCGCATCGGGATCGAATTCGGCGGAGTTGGCATCCGTGATGTTTGCAACGTTCCGAGCGAATTCGACGACGGCCAGCTGCATTCCGAGGCAGATGCCGAAAAACGGCACCTTGTGCATACGTGCGTAGCCGATCGCTTGGATCTTGCCCTCCGTTCCGCGGTCTCCGAAGCCGCCGGGAACAAGCAGCGCATCGAGATGGGCAAGAAGTTTCTCGGTGCCCTCGCGCTCGACTTCTTCGGAATCGATGTAATGAAGCTCGACGCGAACATCGTTGGCGATACCGCCGTGCACAAGCGCCTCATTGAGCGACTTGTACGCATCTTTCAGGTGCACGTACTTGCCGACGACTCCGATTTTCACGGCGCCTTTCGAGGGTTTGGTGAATCGCTCGACAATGCGGTGCCACGGACCGAGATCCGGCGAGCGGCTCCAGATGTTGAGACGCTCGGCGACCAAGTCGTCGAGACCCTCGCCGCGCAAGTGGCTTGGTAGCTCGTAGATGCACGATACATCGATTGCGCTAATGACTGCATCGACGGACACGTTGGAGAAAAGCGCAATCTTTTCTTTGGTCGACTTGTTGAGTGGCTGCTTCGTGCGGCAAATCAGAATGTCTGGCTGAATGCCAATCTCGCGCATCTCTTTGACCGAGTGCTGCGTGGGTTTCGTTTTGAGTTCGCCTGCAGATTCAATGAACGGGACCAGCGTGACGTGCATGCTAATCGCGTTGTTCGGCCCGGCTTCGACCTTAAGTTGGCGAATCGCCTCGAGGAAGGGCAGCGATTCAATGTCACCGACGGTGCCGCCGATTTCGACAATCGCAACATCGACAGGATGACCGGCCGTGTCGACGGCATCGCGAACGCGAGCCTTGATTTCATCGGTGATGTGGGGAATGACCTGGACTGTCGCGCCGAGGTACTCGCCGCGGCGCTCTTTCGAAATGACCGACTCATAGATGCGGCCGGTGGTGAAGTTGTTGGCGCGCGTCATGCGCGCACTCGTGAAGCGCTCGTAGTGCCCCAAGTCCAAGTCGGTCTCGGCGCCGTCGTCGGTCACAAAGACCTCGCCATGCTGGTAGGGGCTCATCGTCCCCGGATCGACGTTGATGTACGGATCGAGCTTGACGATGGTGACGCGCAGCCCGCGTGCTTCGAGAAGCGCTCCAAGCGAAGCGCTCGCGAGCCCCTTTCCGATCGACGAGACGACTCCTCCGGTGACGAAGACGAATTTGGTCGGTTTACGGCTCATCGCCGCGCCATACCATAAGCGTGCGGCGAGACCCAACGTTCGCGTGACGAACGCGGAATTGAGCCGCGGCGTTTGCCCCAGTCGGCCCGACGGACGGATGAATTCGCATGGCCTTTCATCGCGGCCTGCGGCCGCGCGCGTGCGCAGCGTGCTGTCGTGCCGCGGGCGAAGACACGCATGTGTGAGGTGCTACGGGATTCTTTTCGAGCCCGTGGGGGGCATGCTAACGCCTCGCCATCATCATGACGACCGAACACATTGGGATTGTGGGGTACGATAGTGTCCACTTCGTCGTCGAGAATCTCGAGCGGAGTCGTGCATTCTACACGAAAAATTTCGACTTCAAAGAGGTCGCGCGGGCCGGCGATGATCTCGTGGCGCGAAGCGCACAGCAATCGATTGTGTTCGGCGCGGGCGATGTGCGCGTATGCGTGTCGACGCCGCTTGGGCAGCGCTCAAAAGCCGCGCGCTACCTCAGCCGTCACCCAGCGGGGGTCATGAGCCTTGGATTTCGGGTCAACAACCTCGACGAAACCATCGCGTTTTTGGAGGCACGCGGAGGCACGTTCCTCGCCGATCCCATTGAGGATCGCGACGGCAGCGGCACCTATCGCTCGATCGAGATTGCCACGCCGCTCGGCGATGTGGCCTTCCGGTTTGTAGAGCGCAACAATTACTCCCGATTCGCGCCGGGGTTCGTTGACTCTGGCGTAGGCAATGCGGGGCGTCCAGCGAACCTCTACGGCATCGCGACCATCGACCACGTGACTTCGAACGGACTTACGATGCAGCCGATTGTTGCATGGTACCGCGATGTGCTTGGCTTCGAACCCTTTTGGGACATCAAGTTTCACACGAACGATGTCTCTTCGAAGTCCTCGCGGGCGACGCCGCCCGGTAAAGTCGACCGCGGTTCTGGACTGAAATCGATCGTGATGCACGATCCGGTGAGTCACGTGAAGTTTGCAACCAATGAGCCTTTACGGCCGAACTTTCGCGAGTCGCAAATCACCAAGTTTGTAGACGACAATGGCTCGCCTGGCATCCAGCACATTGCGATGGCGGTCGATAACATTGTTTGGAGCATTGAAGAGCTCAAGCGCCGTGGCGTCGAATTCATGGAAACGCCGAAGGCCTATTACCTTGCTTTGCCCGAGCGCCTCGCGACACTGGGGATTACGAATGTCGCTCAAGAGTTGGCCGAGCTCGAGCGCCTTCAGATTCTCGTTGATGGCGCGCAGGACAAGTACATGCTCCAGATCTTTTTGCGCGAGGCCAAAGCGCTGCACGATGACGAGCGCGCAGGCCCCTTCTTCTACGAGCTGATTCAGCGGTGCGGCGACGAAGGTTTTGGCTACGGCAATTTCCGCGCGCTCTTCGAAAGCATTGAGCGGTTTCAGCAGGCTCAGACGGATTCGACGTCGCGATGATCGACCGCATGACTCTCGGGCTCACGCCCAGCAAGCCCCATACGGTTATGCGCCACGCTTCGGGTGATATTCTCCACGAAGAGATGTTCACCCGAGGTGGCTTCTCGGGGGCTTTTTCGTACTACTATCATCGTTATCCTATTACCGCGGCGCTTGAGGTTTCGGCCTCCACGCGCGGTCACGCTGTTGCGCAAGCGGTGAGCCCTGCCGAAGGCACGGCTGTGCTCAAGCGCCGTCTGTACGACACAAATGCGTTAGCGCCGTCCGGAATGCCTCTCGAGTGCCGCGTTCCTCTCCTGTTCAATCGCGATGTGTCGATTTACTTCGCCTGCCCGACGCAAAGCGATGATGTGTATTTTGCAAATGGCGATGGCGATGAGCTTTGGTACGTCCAAGAGGGCGCTGCGCGGCTTGAGACAAGCTGCGGCGTACTCTCGGTCGCCACAGGCGATTACGTGTGGGTTCCTCGCTCGCTTATCCATCGCTGGCACCTCACGACGCCGTCGATGCGCATGTTGTGCTTCGAGGCGCACGGCGGCGCTTGCGTGCCTGCCGATTTCCGCAATCCCGTTGGGCAGCTGAAGCTCGATGCGCCTTACACGCATCGTGATTTCGTGCGGCCTGAGGCGCCTATCGCCACGATGGATCATGTCCCCGATGGGCCGCGCGAACTCATCGTGAAAAAGAGCGGAGGCTTCACGCGACTGGTGCTCGAAAAGCCCCCGCTTGATGTGGTTGGGTGGGACGGCTTCGTGTACCCGTGGGCGTTTTCGATTCACAAGTTCCAGCCCAAAACAGGGCTCATTCACTTGCCTCCGACAATTCACGGCACGTTCGCTGGACCTGGGTTTTTGGTCTGTTCGTTCGTGCCTCGCGTGACCGATACGCATCCGCAAGCGATTCCGTGTCCGTACCCGCATTCGAGCGTCGATTGCGACGAGGCGATTCTCTACCTCAAGGGTAACTTCACAAGTCGCAGAGGCGTGGGGCCCGGCGCCATCTCGTTGCATCCTGCAGGTATTGCGCACGGTCCGCATCCTGGTGCTTACGAAGCAAGCGTTGGCGCGACGCGCACCGATGAGCTAGCAGTGATGGTCGACACGTATCTGCCGCTGCAGCCGACCGCTTACGCGGCGGGTATCGAAAACGTCGGGTATCACGACTCGTGGCGCACGGCGACGCCGGCAGGGTAGGCGTCAGCGGGTACGTTTCGGGCCTTTGGGTCACGCTGGGGCGCGGGTGATTGGCGTATCGCGGCGCGAACGCGCGTGAGTGTTCGTGCGCGACGCGCGGGCTGTGCATCGGCTTGCTAAGGCGCCTCGGCGTGCGGCTTGCACCACCGTGAGTCATGCGCCGCATCGAGCTTCGCGAGATGTTTCAGCCCGTCTTTCTTCTTGTTGCAGTGTGCAACAGTTCGTGTTTGAGCAAAGCCGCATCGGGCGACCGCGTCGCGGCGCAGGCGGCGGTTGCGCTGACGCAGGGGCAGGTTGCTGCGGGCTCGGCCCCAGCCTCGGCTGCGGAGATTGATCGCGTGCTCGTAGCGGAGCGCGGCGCGCTCGCGATGGTGGCGATGGTTGCGCGTGATGGTTGCGTCGCTACGATGGAGCAGCGTAGCGGTTCGGAAGGTGAAGGCGACATTGAAGAATTGCACCTTCGTTGCCCAAAAAACGAGCGCATCGCGGCGTGGTTTTCGCGTGTCGAGAGTCTTGCAACAGCGATGGTGACCGACTCTCGCGTTGGGAACGCGCGAGGTGATGCGTCCGGTTCCGACCTGCCGCGCCAGAGCACCGCCGCCGCGGAATTTGTCACGAAACGAGGCGAGATTCGCGTGGTGCAAAACCCGCGTGACGCGCAAACGCTCGCCAATGAAGTTCGCGCCTTGTCGCGCGAACTCGCGGGCGCGGAGCATCCGGCACCTGGGCCAGCGTCGGTCAAAGGATGGGAGATGCTTCACGTGGGCGGTACGGCTCACGTGATGCTGCGTGGCGTGCCGACATCAGGACGCTTCGAGGCGCATATGTCGACGAGTGGGCAGTATCTGTGTGAATTTGAAACGCGGACGGGCGACGGTCCGCTGCGAGCGAGCAAAAGCGGACGGATCTCGTCGTTGCTTGCAGCTCGGGCCATCGACGATGTGCTGGGGGCAGTTGCAGAAGCCGATCGCGCGAATGGGGCGCGCGATACGTTCGCATCGGGGACGGTGAAAGGCGCGACGCATTGGGCAAGTCGCGCCGCGACAGTCGGCATTTTTGCGCGATTTTCGCTCGTTCAAGACGCTCTCGGCGATGCGTGTTTGCCAGAGCTCGAGCCACCAGAGGTGAGTGTTGGTTTTTAGATGATTGCGCTATGCAAGCTTGTGTCAGCGTGCGCTCGCGAGTCGGCACACCCGCTTATGGCAGCTGTGTAAGCCCAAGCCAACGACCTTCGGCGCTGGGAAGGAATGCGCGGGCGCGTTCGCTGACAACGGCAACGTGGTCTTCGTGCCAGAGCGGAATCAGCCATGCCATGTCAGCGATTCGCGCCTCGACGGATCCGTAAATCGCTTTGCGTTCGATTGTGCCGAGGGTGGCCGCGCCCTGATCAAGAAGGCGGTCGATTTCCGGATCGCGGACGCGCCCGCGGTTGGAACCGTACGGCGGAATAGATGTGGAATGCATAAAAACCCGAAGCACGTTGGGTTCGGTCAGTTCGGGAATTTGAAGAATGGCAAGTTCGTAATCCCCTGTACTCAGTCGACTTAGCATCGTTCCGAGCTCGAGTTGCACAACGCGAACGTGCACGTTGAGACCGAGCTCGTTCAGTTCCTGAGCGACGAAGCGCGCAATTGACCCGCGCACGCGATCGGTCGACGTAAGCAGCGTGAGCGAACGGGGAGGTGGCCACGCGCGATCGAGCATTTGCCTGGCAGCTGTAGGGTCGAAGGCGATCGGAGGCCGAGGAGAATGCGTCCAATGCAACGGCGGTATCATCGTTGAAGCAGGCTCCGCGTGGCCTCCGAGGAGCGTGCGCGTGATGCGTGAGCGATCGATCGCGACTGACAAGGCTTGCCGAATGCGCGGATCGTTCAGGTACGGCCGCTCGGTGTGACACAGTAGATAAGTGGTATTTGCACCTTTTCGTGCTTGCGTGTACACCGCATGTGAATGGTTGAGCGTTGGCAACAGCGTTGGCGATAGGCCGCCCATGACAACATCGGCGCGCCCCGTAACGAGTCGCAAGAATCGTGCGTTTTCATCGTGCACCGTGCGAAGGACCACCGAAGAGGTCGCCTGAGTGGTCGAGGCGCTGCGGTGCGCCGGCGAAAGCATGATGGCTCCTGGTTGTCGCTGGGTGACGCTAAACGGACCAAGGCCGTCGAGATCGCCGTCGGGACGCGGTGGGGAATGGGCCTCGTCGAAGCGGAGAATAGGAACTTCAAGATCGGTGAGAAGCGTCGCGTGCGGCCGCGATAGATGTATCGTGAACGAAAGTTCGCTCTCTTCGGTGATGCGATCGATGGCCTCGACAACGCGTGCGTGCCGCGAGGCCACGACTTTGGACTTGAGTGCGGCAATGGTCTCGACCACATCGCGCGTGCGCAGCGGGGCGCCGGAATGGAACTGCACGTCGTCGCGCAGTTCGACGCGTAAGGAAAGCGGGTCTACCCATGTCCACCGGCGCGCGGCATACGGTGTAGGTTGCAAAGAATCCGCATCGAGGCGAGCAAGCCCTGCGTGCACAAGGCGCGTTGCGCGCAGGCCAACCGCATCGGTTGCGTAGCGCGGGTCGAGTGTTTCGGCATCGGAGGTGACGATGAACTCGATGGGTTTTGATGCGTGAGGCGTCGTGTTCGCAGGATCGCGCGACGTGCTCGCTGGGGGCTTTACCGCGATCAGCACCGCCACGACCAGCGACAGCGCGACGGCGACACCGACACCGACGTAGCGTACGACATGGGTCGTCGAAATGCCTGCGGTTGCGAGCGACCGCCGATGCGGTCCGGGTTTCGCTGGACTCCAATCGCCTCGCGCTTTTTTCTTTCGTACGTCCATCGTAAGCATTCCGCGATGTTTGCTCGGTCCGCTCCACGCTACGCGTTTCTGGTTGTCGCGGGTGCCGTTGTCTTGCTCGATTCGGGGCACGGAGCCCGGTCTGCGCCGCATCGCGATGCCCGATCGTCGACGCGACCTGCACCGCCGCCGAGCGCGCCGTCTTCCGGCTCGTCTAGCCCGCCGTCAGTGATCGTGAGCGCGCCGACCGCGCCGGCAGGGACATCGCCGGCCGATCCCCCTGCCGTGACCGGTGAGTCGCCGTTGATGACCCAAGCCATGAGCGAGTTCGTGGCGCGTCACCGATCCCCCAGCCAAGCGGTGGTTAGCGCGATCGCCATTGATTGCGATTCGGCGAAGGTGCTTGCGGCATATAACGAGCATGCGGTGGTCAATCCGGCATCGAATGCCAAGTTGTATACTGCAGCCGCCGCCCTCGGGATCCTGCACGGGTCGCATCGGTACCAGACGACGCTGAGTGGCGAGCTCACAAGCGATGGCGCGGTGCAAAACCTTGTCCTTCGCGGTCATGGAGATCCGTCGCTTCGGACGGCTGACTTGTGGGGGTTAGCGTTGGAGCTGCGCGCGCGAGGCGTGCGCCGCGTCGATGGCGATATCGCGGTCGACCAAGCGTTTTTCGACGACCAAACGACCCCGCCCGCGTTCGAACAGCAGCCGAACGAGTGGGCCGCGTTTCGAGCGCCCGTGAGCGCCGTGGCCGTGAACGAAAACACCGTGACGATGGTCGTGCGGCCTCGGGCTGCGGGGGCAAGCGCACTTGTCACGTTTGAGCCGCAGGGAGTCGTCGATGTCGAAGGCACAGTAAAAACGGTCGAATCGGGCGCCGATACCGTTCGACTTGAGCTCGCGAAAGCCCCGAGTGGCCCTTCGCGGCTCGTGGCCAAGGTGTCGGGCGCTATCGCCGCAGATTCAGGTGTTGTAAGATACACGCGTCGCGTGGAGGACCCGCAGCTGGTCGCGGGGTATGCCCTGCGGGCGATAATGCAAGATGCAGGTATTTCTGCCTCAGGCGCCGTCCGGCTTTTCGAAGGCGGCGCGAAGAAGTCGAAAGCAACCGTCCTTGCGCGTCATGAATCGGAGCCGCTATCGACGCTGCTTTATGCGCTCGGAAAATCGAGCGATAACTTCTACGCCGAGATGATCTTCAAGTCGCTCGGGGCCGAGGCCAAGGCAAGGCCTGGGCGCAGCCAAGATGCGGCATCGCTCGCGACGCGCTGGGTCGAGAGCAATGGCCTCGGCGACGAAGGGCTGCGCATCGTCAACGGTTCGGGGCTGTTCGATTCGAATCGCACGACGACTGCAAGCATCGCGAAGCTTCTGCGCTGGGCTTGGCAAGAGCCTGCAGTCCGCAATGAATTTGTCGCGCAACTTGCTATCGGCGGCGTCGATGGCACGCTGCACAAGCGCTTCGGCAAGTTGCGGCAGCACAAGGCGATTCGCGCGAAAACAGGCACGCTTGACGATGCCATTGCGTTGTCGGGGTACGTGCTGGCGCCCGCTGGCAAAAGCCCCGTTGCGTTTGCCATTGTTTTCAATCGTGTGTCGGGGCACGCGAGCGACGCACGCCAGGCCGCTGATGGATTTGTTGAGAAGATGCACGCATTGGTTTGGGACTGACGGCGCGGTTTTCTAACCCGCGCCCTGAGGCGCACGTGTTGCGGGGTGCAGGGAACGTCAGTCGCGCATGTGTTTGCGGATCTTTCCGAGGGCCTGCTCTTGAAGCTGGCGGATGCGCTCGCGCGAAAGATTGTACTTATCACCGATTTCTTTCAGCGTGAGCTCTTCTTCGTCGTCGAGGCCGAAACGCCAGCGAATGATGCGAGCTTCGACGGGCGTGAGGTGACAGAGAAGGCGGCGAACTTCTTCACTCCACTTTTGCGAGGCGAGGGTTTCGTACGGTGAAAGCGCGTTGTCGTCTTGAAGGAAGTCGATGAACTTGCGGCCATCCTCGTCGCCGACAGGTCGATCGAGCGACAGCGGCGCCTCGGACCACGTGACGCTCACTTTGTCGAGCTTGTCGTGAGAAATGCCGGTCTCTTGCGCGAGCTCGTCAATCGTCGGGTTGCGGCCTGTGCGTGCGATGAGCGCGTGAGTGGCGCGTTGCACCCGTTGCTGCGTGTCGAGCATGTGCACAGGAATGCGAACCGCGCGCCCCTTGTCGGCGAGGGCACGGCTGATGGCGTGGCGAATCCACCACGAGGCGTAGGTCGAAAAGCGATAGCCGCGCACGTGATCAAAGCGCTCAACCGCCTTCATGAGGCCAATGTTGCCCTCTTGAATGAGGTCGATGAACGGCAAGCGTCCGCGGTTGTATCGTCGGGCGATTGAGACAACGAGGCGCAAGTTTGCTTTGACGAATTTGTTCTTGATGTTTCGCGCCGCGAGATTGGCCTCATCAATACGTGTAAGGTACGCCGAGTAACTCGCTGCCATGGTGAGCGAAGTGCCGCTTTCGGCCGGAGCGTAGGTCGATGAGTCGGGCGCAGAGGCCGCGTAGCTCTGGTCGTTCGCGGACTGCGCGCTTCGCGAGGTGCTCGTTGGCGACGCGGATGCGAGCGCACCTCGAGTGCCACCCGTTCGGCGCGCAACGGCTTCAGCCTCGGCGAGCCACACGCGATCGGCGTCAATCATGCGCACTGCGCGCCCAAGTCGCTCGCACGCCGCTTCGTAGGAGTCTCGCCCGGAACATGCGGCCGGATCAGAAGCCAGAAGCGATGCTTTGTTATCAATGTAGGATGCAACGAGATTCAGGTGGGCTCGAACCTCGTTGAGTGCCCCAAGTTCGGTCGGGTCGGCCTCGCTTGGGAGGTTGCTCCGGAGGCTTGCGATCACCGCTCCCGCAACAGGAACGTGACTCAGAAGCACAACCCACTGCTGTGTTTCGGCGCGTTCGACGAGGATTGCGGTTTGGAGTTCTTCTTCGGCTCCCATGACCGAATGCGCGGCCATGTCTCGGAAGTACCGGGCGAGAACGGTGTCCCCGGCGCTCTCGCTTGTTGCAGCGCGGCTCTTGGGCGGGATGGTGCGATTAACGGCGTCGACGTCGCCGCCGGATTCGTCTGCGTCGAAGTCGAGGTCGAAGTCTTCGTCGAGCGCGCCCGTTGCGGCGTCGCTTCCCTCCGCACTGGAGACCGGCGATTCATCCTCGGACTCGTGCTCACGCGACCGTTCGCGCTCGGGTTGCGACGCACGCGGTTCTTCCTTCGCTGCGGGCCGCGCACTCGTGCTGCGAGCGGACGCTCGGCCACGCGCATGGGCGACTGGGTTTGATGATGCCCGCTCAAGCGGCCGCTGCGAGGCGCGGCTCGGCGGCGTTGTGGTGGACTCGATCCGCGCGGCGCTGCTTTTAATGCTCATGGGAGCCTCACTTGTGGGGCAGTCAGTTGAACGAACTCGATGCGATGTCCACGTGACATGAAGAAAACGGCGGACACATCGCCGATGCTCAGGGGCGTTTGGTAATACCTGGTAGGCGAGGGGGCCTGGCTTGAACCGGTGCTCATGTCTGAAGACCTTGAGAGCAAGTTGCGTTCCGTTCGAAAGTTGGTTGACCGATCCACGATCATGAGTCATTCGAATGGGAAAGAGGGCCGCCGCAAACGCTCGTCGTGTCACACCGTCGCCCACGAAATGACTCACAAAATTCGGGGCTTGCGCGAGGCGGTCGTCGCTCATCCTCGGGGGCGGCTGTGGACGTTCTCAACGTCCGCCACGAACGGGGGCGGGGCGCCGCTCACTCGACCCGGTGGAACTTCGATCCATCCCGCCCAATTATTTCCTGATGGGGGCGTATCGCCGAGCCGCTGTTGCGTAACGTTGCGTGCGTAACGATTCGCGGTGTTGCGCCGTGTTACGCGGCGACGGTAGTCACGCGCACGTGGATGCGAGCGTGGACCTAAACAACCCGACGCGAACGCTGGGCCTGTGGTGCAGTTCGGTTGGCGCAAATCCCTTGCGCGCTGCTTCTGCGGCGTACAGTAGCGATGGTGTGATGTGTACCCGACGTTGGGAGAACTGAATGTGGAATGCATTGAGTAGCAGGCGACGAAGGCCGAGGTTCCACGACCGAGGTCGGGCCCATGCACGGCGAATGACCGTGGGGCTAACCCCGTGGTCGGGCCAGGGTTGCGAGATGCGTGTACATTGCCTTCACCCGTCGTCGTTCGTGGGTGTGCGGAACATGGGCCGACTCTTTCGGTCCCACGTAGTCGCGAGGACTTTGGCATTCGCTGCTGCTGCCTCCGTTGTGGCGATGGCCTTGACGTTGCTGGGGTGTTCGCACGCATCAAGTGCGGGGCCGCGCGTTCGCTGGGCGAACGTGGCGCGCTCGGTGCAGTCGAACGACTTTGTTGCATTGCGCAATGAGTTTGCGCCGGTTCACTCCCGAGGCTTGGTCACCAACGATGCGGCTGCGCGTGCGGCTCGCCTGGTGATCGAACACGAACTGCGACCTCCAGCTTTGTCGCGTCGCGCCCCGGCCGGATCGACGATGGCGCCGAACCCCGGTGCAGGTGCAGACATCGCGCGCGGGAAGAGTCATGACGCGGACGTGGATGGGATCAGCGATGGCAACGATGAAGCCCTTCGCGTTCGCGAGCTTGGACTGTGCGCGCTGGGCTTTTCCGGGCGCGCTTCGGATGCCGGCTCCGACGACTTCGGCGATCCGACGTTCGCGGCAGACCTCGAGGACTGGCTGATCGCGCGCGCGGGTGTACACGACGCAGCCGGAGCCGAAGCCGCATGGGCGCTCGTCGACAGCGGGCGCGTTCGTCCAACCGATGCCCGTGTCCGCGCCTTTGTAACCGCGACAGGCACCGGCACCGCCGCGAAGCCGAATTCGGACAACCGCTGGCGAGCCGTCACCGCGCGCGCGTTGTCGCAACGCGATGATGGCGACAGGCGTCGGGCAGCGCTGCTAGACCCGAGTCCGAGGGTGCGAAAGGGCGCAATTCGCGCCGCGGCCGAGGCGCGCGACAAAGCAGATTGGCCCGCGCTTTACGACGTTCTGCGCAGCGATCCGGAGCCCATGCTTCGAAACGAAGCGGTGCGAGCGATGAATGCGCTGGCGCGCCGCGCTGATGTTCTTGTAGTGCGCACGTATGTGCAGCGGCTTCGCGATGCGTGGGTCACGGGGGATGACGCCATTCGCCAGGAAATCGCGGTCGCATGGGGAATGCCTCCGATGGTAGAGAACGGAGGTGGCGAAGCGCTTTTCGCCGTGATCAATCGCGAGCCGGGACCAGGCGCGATTGCTGCTGCGGCCTCGGCACTCTCCGCAGTTCCGCTTTCGGGATCCGCCTCGAAAGTCGCGGCGCTCGACGGGGTCGAACGTGCATCGCTCGTTTCCGCGGCGCACGCCCTCCTGGCTCGTACGCTTCGCACGGGCACGACACGCGACCGCGTGCATGCCGCCTTCGTTGCGCCTTTCGAGGGCGAAGTGCTCCAATCGTTGCGTTATGCATCTTTTTCGGATGATGAGTCAGTGCGCGTCGCCTCCTTAGCCCGGTTGCTTGGGTCGAAGCCTGATCACGACGCGTCACTTGCCGCGTTACGCCAGGTGGCAGGCAACGTCTTTGGGAGCGAGACCATCGCCTTTGAACAGATGGGAATGGTGCACAATGCAAGCAAGTGGCTCCGTGCCCTCGATGCGTTGCGCGCACTCGCCCGCGCGAACGACCTTTCGGTACAGGCCTGGGTTGAGCGTCTTTTAGCCTCGCCCCGGGCGTCGGACCGCGTTGAGGCCGTGACGCTGCTCGCGGCATTAGGAAGACCGGCGCGTGGGGTACTCGTCCTCGCGGACTCTGATCCAAGCGTCCGCTCGCGTGCGGCGTGCCTGCTCGCGGGCGCCTCACGGCGTTGACATGCGTCGGTGTGGGCTTGTACGACTCGTCGCCACGTAGCGATGACAAAGAAGTGGTTTTTGTCTTTGGTTTGGTGTGCCGCGGCAGCGAGTCAATTCGGGTGCGTGAAGTCGATGATCCTCGACAGCACGATCGCATCCACACGCATTGGCGCGGGTGCGGGAGATTCGATTGGCGATTACGAGCTTGCTCGAGCGGCCGCATCGGCGGCAGTGCTTCAGTTCGAGGGGATGCATCGCCTTTCACCGAACAACGAAGATGCGCTGTACTTGCTCATGAAAGGTTGGGCTGGCTACGGCTACGCTTTCGCTTCAGATGACTACGAAGCGGCGGTGCTTGCTCAAGATGAAGAGGCTGCGCAGTACCATCAAAAGCGAGCGAAAGAGGCCTTCGACCGCGGCATTGCGTATGGCTTAGAGCTCATGAGCCACAAGGCCAAGGGCTTCGATCTGGCCGCAGACAAAGACGCCGACACGCTCGGCGCGTGGCTTAAGAAGCACTTTCGAGACAAGCAGGATGCCGAAACGCTTTTTTGGACGGGTTCGGCGTGGCTTGCGCGTGTGAATCTTTTGAAAGATCAACGCGAATACGTTGCCAAGTTATTCGTTGGCGTCGCGATGCTCGAGCGAAGTCGGCAGATTGATCCGGAGCTGATGTCGTGGGGCGCGACATCGACACTCGGGGCGTACCACGCACGCTCGTCGATGGCAGAGCTCGATGAGGCGAAAAAATTGCTCGATCAGGCTTTCGAGAAGACCAAAGGTTTGTCGCTCGGGGTTCATCTCAACTACGCGCAATATGCATGCGTCACGAATAACCAATCGCTTTACGAATCGATGCTTCAAAAAGCAGTGAGTGCGAGTGATGTCGACCCAGAGTTGCGCTTGCAGAATGCGGTAGCAAGGAGGCGCGCCGTTCGCGCCCTTTCGAAACCCGCGATGGAGGAGTGCGGATTTCATGCCCCCGCTCGCCCTGCGGCGTTGTCCGGTGGTAGCTAGGCTTTCGTCGAGGCGGCCAAAGGCGTGAATGTGCGTCCGAAGCGTTTCGTCGGACCGGGGCGAGAGCTCTACGCGGTTCAGGGCTTTTGCGTGACGTGAGCAGTTCGCGGCCTATCCGGTGCGCGCCTGCGGCGAGGAGGCAGTCGACCATGGTTGATGGTGATGTCACCGCGCCCTCTCAATGCAACACGAAGAATAACGGTGTGAGGAGGTTTCGGATGAAAGTTCTTAACGGAGTGGTCGCAGGCTTTGCAGTGCTTGCATCGATGGTTGGTCCTGCGGCGACTTCAACGGCCCGTGCTGAGAATCCCGCGCCCGCGCCCAAAGCGGACCCTGCCGTTCAGGCGAAAAA
>Ga0164292_10001581_pt1 | contig 18439 bp, 12 predicted proteins | sample GEODES117metaG_FD_111486 | JGI IMG/M metagenome (GOLD analysis project Ga0164292, IMG submission 111486) | Eutrophic lake water microbial communities from Lake Mendota, Wisconsin, USA - GEODES117 metaG | ecosystem: Environmental > Aquatic > Freshwater > Lake | place: USA: Lake Mendota...
CCACTCACGCTCCAAGGGCTGGAGCAACGCATTGACCAGGGCAGTTTGTCGCTGCTTCAGGGTCGCGCCAGTTTCGGCCTGTAACCCGTACTGCAACTCCTGCAAACTCAAGAGCGCATTGCCGACTTTCACAATGCGGTCGATGAGCGGAACTTGGCGACTGGGGCGCCACGTGAGTCGCTGCTCGATTTCGTCCAGCACCGGCTGGCAAGCGGCTTCAATGTCTCCCTGAAACAGGTACCGCAAGGCAACAGGATGAACTACTACCGGTGGCAAGCCTTCCTTGTCTCGCCGCTTGGCAGCTGCCCGCGCGATAAAGGCCGGGCCATCCATGAGCGCCAAGAGGAAGTCATTTGTCCGACTGGTCGTTCCCTCCGGGAAGATCAGCAAGGGACGTTCACCGTACTCCAGGATCCGAATGGCCTCATCAATTGCCTGGCGGTCGAGCCCTTCGCGATACACGCTGAATGCTCCCATCGCCCGCAAACGCAACCGATTGAACCAACCCTGATTAAACAGGTGCCAACTCGCCATGATGTACATCGGGCAAGGTGTCTCCCGGGCGAGACAGGCGAGGGCAAGCGGGTCCGATTGGCGAGGATGATTCGGACAAATCACAATCGCCCGCCCGGCCTGAAGCGACTCGCGCAGCAAGTCCAGTTGGCGGCATTCGTGCGCAATCACGCCAAAGGATCGCGCCAGGTGACGCTGGACAAACCCTCCTGCGAGCAGCAGGCGCTGTGGCCAAGCGGCACGCAGGGTAGGAACAAACTGATAGGGCTTTTCGATCAGGTATTTGCGCATCGCTAGGCTTCCTGCGATTTCCGCGCAGCTCGTCTTTTAGTGAGCACCGCTCCACAGACTCCAAAGTCGGGGCCCGAAAATCAGCAGCCCGACAGCCAACGCCGAGGCTGATGCAACCAAGACCGCTCCTGCGGCCGTATCCAACGCCCGTTCGATCGATCGATTCTGCTCGTTGGTCAACCCTTTGGCAAGCGACTCTAAAGCTGAATTTGCCAACTCGAGCGAGAGCACCAGACCAATTGCCAAACCAAGCACGGCCCATTCGACAGACGAAACCTGGAACCAGGCAGCCAACCCCACGACCAAGGCGGCTGCTGGCAAGTGCACGGCGAAACTGTCCTCGCCTCCGACCCCGGCTGCGACACCGCGAAAAGCGAGACCAAATTTCCGCATCCACCGCTTCATCAACCGCGCTCCCGCACTGAGAATTCCGTTTCAGGAATTGAAACTGGCCTACTCCAACCACCGCGAGCCGGCCGGTGAGACGGCAACGCCACCAGGCTGGAACAAGCGTTGCCTTGGCAGGAAGCGAGGTTCCAGCCCGAACAGGAAGCCCACGTTGTCGCGAGCCATGTCCGCATTGACGCCAAACCGCCAGATGAAGGACTCGCCGATGTAGATCAGGCTGAGCGACTGGCCAATCGTTCCCGTTTCACCAAAGTCGACCGCCGACCCGGCTCGCACGCCCCACTTGTCACTCAGACGATAGACCGCCGAGGCAAGCAAAATGTTGCTGCTGACCGGTCCTTCGATCGATCGGTAACCGAGAAAGAGATTGCCAATTTCCGGGCGGCTGAGATGCACGCCAAAGCTGGCGGTCCGCAACCCCTGGGAGAAAAAGTCAAAGTAGCCGTCCGAGACGAAGCTCACCCGATCGCCAACGTGCCAGCGAAAGTCGTAATCAAACAGTCCCCAATTGGAGCCAAAGTTATCCCGGTCCGCATCGGGGAATAATACCGTCTCTGCATCCAGCGTAATCCAGTCAATAATCCGCTCACGACCCGGCAAGCCCCGCTTGGTCTGCCACCGTTGCCTTACGCCGAACTTCGCGGCGGCCATGTCATCGGCGATTTCCGCGCTCCCGGCCGTGACCCAACTCTGCATTCCACGGCGAAACGCAAAGAAGCGTTCGTCGTACTGCAGCGGCACATCCCCCGGCGGCGCGATGCCGAAAGTCGTCGCTGCCATCCGATGCCGAAAAGCTTCCTGGGCATCGTCATCCAAAGGATCATACAGAGGCAACTGGGTAAAGCTGTCCGAGGCATTGGCATACAGCAACTCGGTGTCGAACGTGATTTTGTGAGCCAGTCCGTTAACGTTCCACAGCGTGCTTTGAATGGTCGGATCGACCTTCCAGAAAGGCAAACTTGCCCGCACGCCGCCCTGACCGTAAGTCCTCGTCAGGCTATCGCCGGACAAATCCTCTTGCCAATAGGTGACGTCCCCGAGCAAGTAGGGCGTGACCTTAACCGGCCCCAACTGCACCGGCAAATCCAACTCGTTGCGGGATCCCATCCGGACGCCGGTCGAGTCAACTTCCCAGGGTTGCAGATTGAAGGTGGCAATCTCGGCCGCGTTCAGGGGAGCATCGGCAACCCGCAATCGCCCGTAACCGATTTGCGAATGCGAATGCCAGACCAGCCGGTTGTTGAGCAGGGGCTGGCCCAGAACAAAATGATCAAACCTTGGAAGCCATGAGGTCTGCGTGAAGAATTCGTTCAACTGATAATCGGCAATCAGATTGAAGGACTGCGTTCCGACATTCCGTTCCAACCAGGCTCCAGTCGTGTAGTCCTTGTCCTGATCCCAGCTGCGTTCATAAAACTGTTCGAGGAAGTTGCGATCGCTGAGGTAGCCAACCTCGGCACGCAGCGCGAAGCCTGGTTCAAACTGCTGGCGATGCTGAGCCAACCACCGCCCCCGTCGCTCTTCTTCTGGCACCAAATTGCGACGGTCGCGTCCTAGCGTATCGAGACCTTCGTCCTGCAGAAACCAGCTGCGGGTCATTCCGGTTGCCTGACCGGGCAAGCCGAAAAACCCATCGGACTGGTAATCCCGTTCGAACCCCAGCGCCAGTCCACGTTCGCTAAGGTAGTCGACGACGCCAATCCAGCGGGAATTCGCGGGCCGCTCGCGGAAGTTGAGCAGTTGGTACAGATCCCAGCCGGTGTAAACCTGGTAGCCAAAGATCTGATCATTGCCGAAGCGCAGGCGTTCCAGATAAAGATTCGGGTCATCCAGACTTGCCCGGAATCGCGGCCAGTAGAATACCGGCGTATCTGCCACATAGACGTAATTGCTCCGACTGTCGACGAAGTAGTTGTCCTGCAATTGGGGCTGGCCTGTGTAGGGATCGACCAGCGGGCGGCCGCTTGCCGGGTCCAACTGCTCAGCCGCCCGTCGTTCCAAGTCAATCGTCGAAGATTGCAACCAATAGCGGGGCACCCCCATTCGGCTGGAAGTGAAGGCCGCTCCGATCGCTTGCATGTTATTGGCGTCGACCTGTTGAATGACATCGGCTTTCAAACGAACGAGGCCGCGATAACCTTCGATCGGGGTCAACATGTCGGCGTTGAGAATCGTTCCCTTTTGGTCATTGGCGCTGTAGTACAGCCGCTCGCAATAAATGACCCGCGTCCCTTTGGTAAAGACGACGTTGCCTTCGAGATAGAGTTCCCATCGCGGTTCACCGTCACCCTGTGTTGTTTGCCAAGCGACAACATTGTCAGCGAGAATGACGACTTGGCTGCCACGGTCGATCTGCATCCCGCGAAGATTGGCAATTTCTGGACTGCTGATGGTCACTCGGCATCCACCCGACCCCAGCCACAACCGCTCGGCCGAATTCTGCGGGTTGTTTTGAATCTTGATATTGAAGTCGACAGTCGAATCTCGTGCGGTAATATCGACTCGCGTCGGCCCACTGGGAGCCAAGGGGGAGGACGGCGAACTCGCGCTCTGGCTTCCCGCGGATGGCGTGCCAGGCTGGCCGTTAAGCTGCGGGCGCCGGACGTCTTGGGATTCGGGCTGCCAGTTCGGTGCCGCTCCCTGTTCCTGGGGAGGCGGCGGGATGGTTTGAAGTTGCCCGGTCAAAGGCGAGACGAGCACTTGCGCCCCTGGAACGGACTCCTGAAACTGGACCTGCTGAATGGAGGCGATGTTGCCTTGCAAAAGTGCCGTGCGAGCCCGTTGGTAAACGCTTTCTGCGTTCGTGCCGGCGCCCGCTGCGACAGGTTCGAGGGGAATCGCGAACTGAATATCGCTGGTGGTGAACAGCCGCCCCAACCACTGCTCGTCTTCCAGTCGCTGGGGGCTTGCTTCGGGCAACGTGCCCGAGCCGCCGGGAACGTCACTCCTGGGCAAGACCATCTGCACTCCACCTTCGAGGTACACGATGACTTTGCGCTCGGCGACGTCGGGCGCTCGCACCGTATCAATGAACAGCACAGCCTCGCGTGCATTCGCTTCAAGCGTCCCCTGACGCAATTGCAGCGGCCCGGTGAGGTGCACGACTTGAAAGCCACCCTCGCTCCACGTTTTGCCGCTGGCCGCAGTGACGGCAATCGAATGGGCCTCGTCGGGCGGACTGAAAACCACTTCTTGGGCTTGGCAGGCACGGCCTTCCGGCCCGAATTCCGAAGCCGCACTCCAGAGGACGCAAGCGATGAGGAGCGCGCAGCGCCAGCGGATCACGCTTCGCCAAGCGGTTCGCAGGAGGGTTGCGGATTCAGACGACGAACTTCGCTTCAAGTCGCCGGGTTCCTCAAGTCGATATCGATTAAGTCCAACTCTGCGCGCAGGCCAAGCGGCAGAAAAATGCTGGCGGAGTATAGGAACCGCGCCGATCGGTCACAAGCTGAGAATTCGCGGGCACCAAGAGCAACTGCTAGCAGATGCTGGCATGCCTACCGGCCCGCTGAATGCGGCAATCGCGATTGTCGCTACACCAAATGTAGCTACACCAAATGTAGCCACGCTCGCCTGGAGCGTTGAGAAACTCCAGTGCGCGGAAAGCCGGCAATGGAAAGCCGGCAATGCAATGCCGGCCAGTGCGGCAACCTGGGGAGACCGCCTCCTCATTGCATCCGCCTTCTTCGCGAAGGTGGCTACATCACTTTGGCAAGAAAAGGGCCGGTTAGACTTTTGGACCGGCGGCGGCAATCTCGGGATGGCTTGAGCGATTGTATTTTTCGAAGTTGCCGTGGAATTGCTGAGCCAAGCGGCGTGCCATCTCATCATAGGCTGATGTTTCAGCCCAAGTGTTCCGAGGATTCAAAATCCCGGTCGGCACGTGATTACAGGACTTCGGCATTGCCAATCCAAAGACAGGGTCGCTTTCGAACTCGGCATGGGAGAGCGAACCATCATGGATTGCATCAATGATCGCCCGCGTGTACTTGAGGCTGATCCGCGAGCCAACTCCGGCCGGTCCGCCCGTCCAGCCAGTGTTGACCAACCAGGCATGAGAGCCATGCTCCTGCATTTTTTCAGCCAACATTTCCGCATACTTGGTCGGATGCCAAACCAGGAAGGCCGCGCCAAAACAGGCTGAGAAAGTCGTCTGCGGTGTAGTCACCCCCATCTCGGTGCCAGCCACTTTGGCGGTGTAGCCGCTGATGAAGTGGTACATTGCCTGAGCGGATGTCAGTTTGCTGACCGGGGGCAAGACACCGAAGGCATCGCAAGTGAGCAAAATGATGTTCTTGGGGTGCCCTCCCAAGCAGGGAACTTTGGCGTTGTCGATGTACTCGATGGGATAGGAGCAGCGCGTATTTTGAGTCAGCGCATCGCTTTCATAATTCACGATCCGAGTCGCGGCGTCTTGGACGGTGTTTTCCAAAATCGCGCCAAAGCGGATGGCCCGATAGATTTCAGGTTCCTTCTCCTCGCTGAGACCGATGCATTTGGCGTAGCATCCGCCTTCGATATTGAACACGCCCTGGGGTGACCAGCAATGTTCGTCGTCCCCGATCAAATGGCGGCGGGGATCGGCCGAAAGCGTCGTTTTGCCGGTACCTGAGAGTCCAAAAAACAGCGAAACGTCGCCGCCATGCCCTTCGTTGGCCGAGCAGTGCATCGAGAGCACTCCGCGCTTGGGCATCAGGTAATTCATGATCGTGAACACACCCTTTTTCATTTCACCGGCGTACTCGGTGCCAAGAATCACCATTTCGCCACTGTCGAAATTCAGGGCCACACTCGTCTCGGAACTCACGCCCGGGATGGAGCGATCGGCCTGCGTCTGACCAGCGTTATAGATCACGTAATCCGGCTGGCCAAAGTTCCGCAATTCTTCCTCAGTCGGTCGAATCAGCATGTTGTGCATGAACAGGGCATGATAGGCCCGGCTGCAAATAATGCGAATCTTCAAGCGCGTGGCGGGGTCCCACCCGGCGAACGCATCGACCACATACAAGTGCTCGCACTCATCCAGAAACGAGACCGCTTGTTTCCGCAGGGCTGCGAAAGAGTCTGCGCTCAGGGCGACGTTGACGTCACCCCACCACACGTCGTCGTGCACCGATGGCTGGTCGACAATTCGCTTGTCTTTGGGACTACGGCCCGTCTTGGCACCAGACAGGGCAGCAATTGCCCCCGATGCGGTGATCAAGGCTTCGTCAAAGCGGACTGCCTCTTCGTACAGCCGAGCCGGCGTGGCATTGCGCAGTACGCACTCGGCAAAGTGGTTTCTCGAGATGGCGGCGGTCGTAGAACTGGTTGCTGTGGGCATGCGGATTCGCTCTGACAAAGAAAGGTCGTGACAGAGAGTGGACGGGCGGACCCTCCGGGACGGTCCCCCTAAGTTAACCGCTGCCGGCCTTTTTTGTAAGGCGAAAGGCCGCCCCCCTGAGCCGAGGTTAAAGCCAGTTTTCCGCTGTTATTTGGTCACAGCCGGCTGGTGCCAATTCCTTGTCGTTTTGTTCCTCGAAGCCCGTAGCTGAATTTGAGCAACCTTGGCCTCGAGCAGGCTTGGGGCTGGCGGCCAAACCTCCTCTCCCCGAGGTATCGCCCCTCCTTTAACACTTGCTCCCCCATCGAACCGCACTCGGCTGCTGCGGGCAATGTTTCGCACAACTGAGTGACTCCAGCAGGGTACCTCGCAAAGCTAATGGCGACCGGGACGTGGGGGGACCAAATATCCCCTGGCCGCCTTCGGTTCGCGATGTCGCCGGGTTTGGAAAGGTCAGTGGAGGGAACCCTCCTGCAGCATCAGCCTCGTTCGGCAGCGTGCCAGATACGGGTTAAAACCCCAAGAGTTGTGGGCAATTTGGAACAACCAATCACGAGTCCATCTTTTTCCCTCCTCAATTTGCCGCAGTCAATCTGCCAGGTCCAATCTTGAAAGGGTGGGCTGGCAGTGGAGCCGTTTTCCCCGATAATCTGGTTTTGGGGCTGATGTTGCCCACATTCTCCCTTCCTCGCCTGACCAAAAATGATCAACTCCTCGCAGCCAGACTCGGCCGGAGCCCGCTTTTGGAACGCACTCCAAACCGAACGACCGCTGCAGGTCGTGGGTGCTATCAATGCCCTCTCTGCCTTGATGGCGGAACAAGCTGGATTTCGTGCGATTTACTTATCGGGAGCTGGAGTCGCAAACGCGTCATGGGGTTTGCCGGATTTGGGCATGACTTCGCTCACCGATGTGGCTGTCGACATTCAACGGCTGACCAGTGTCACGCAACTCCCGCTGCTGGTTGATGCCGACACGGGGTGGGGCCATGCTTTCAACATCGCCCGAACCACGCGCACCTTTATTGCTGCCGGTGCGGCGGGCATGCACCTTGAGGATCAACAAAACGCCAAACGCTGCGGACATCGACCAGGCAAGGCAATCGTCGATGCGGATGAGATGTGCGACCGAATCAAAGCGGCAGTCGATGCGCGAACCGACTCGAATTTCGTGATCATGGCGCGGACCGATGCCCTGGCCAGTGAAGGTTTGGAGGCCTCGCTCGAGCGCTGCCGCCGCTACATCGCCGCGGGCGCGGACATGATTTTCGCTGAGGCCGTCCGGACTCCCGAGCAGTATCGCCTCTTCGCTTCGGAACTCGCTGCCCCGGTTTTGGCCAACATGACCGAATTTGGTCAAAGTCCGCTGCTGACTGCCAGTCAGCTGGGAGAACTCGGAATTCGTCTCGTGCTTTATCCTCTGAGTGCGTTCCGCGCCATGAATGCCGCGGCTGAAAAGGTCTTCCGGGAAATCCGGGCACAAGGAACTCAACAAGCAATCCTCGGGGACATGCAAACCCGCGATCGGCTGTACGAAATCATCCATTATCACCAGTACGAGCAGGCCCTCGACCGGTTGCTCGGAAAGGAAGGCTCATGAACTCCCCAGCTGCTACTGCCGAAACCGCCGCCAAGAAGCCGCAAAAAACCGGAGGCTTGGCCGGAATCACTGCTGGTCAAACTGCCATTTGTACCGTCGGCAAGGAAGGCAAGGGATTGACCTACCGCGGCTACTCAATTGAGGACCTCGCAAGCCAAGCCAGCTTCGAGGAAGTCGCTCACCTGCTGTTGATCGGCCACCTTCCCTCTCGCCAGGAGTTGGCCGAATTCACACACCGCATCGTCAGTCAGCGCGGCCTGCCTGAAGCCCTGATGGCGACCTTGCGTTCAATTCCAGCTACCGCGCATCCGATGGATGTCCTGCGGACTGGCTGCTCGCTTCTTGGTTGCCTCGAACCGGAACGCGATTTCTCCGAACAACTCGACAAGGCCATCCGCCTGCTTGGCGCCTTCCCTTCGATGCTCACCTACTGGCATCGCTTTGGTCAGGACGGAACCAAAATAGATTTCCACTCCAACCAGACTTCAATCGCCGGCTACTTTCTGGAAAAGCTGACCGGCAAGACTCCCGACGAATTGCATGTCCGTGCGATGGATTCTTCGCTCACGCTTTACGCCGAACATGAATTCAATGCCTCAACGTTCACTGCTCGAGTTTGCGCCGCGACACTCAGCGACTTCTACTCCACCATTACGGGAGGCATCGGAACCTTGCGAGGTCCGCTGCACGGAGGGGCAAACGAAATGGCGATGGAACTGATCGAACAGTTCACCACGCCGGAGGGAGCGGAAGCCGGACTTCTCGAAATGCTCCAGCAGAAAAAGCTGGTCATGGGATTCGGCCATCGCGTTTACAGCGTCTCCGATCCCCGCAGCAACGTCATCAAAGAGTGGGCGCGGCAACTCGCCGAGCAAACTGGCGACAAGGTGCTGTACCCCGTGTCGGAACGAATTGAAGCGGTGATGTGGAGGGAGAAAAAACTCTTTCCGAATCTCGACTTCTACAGTGCTTCCGCATACCACTTCATGGGTATCCCGACCCCGATGTTCACACCGATCTTCGTGCTGGCCCGGACGGCAGGTTGGGCGGCGCATGTGTTTGAACAGCGAGCCAACAACAAATTGATCCGGCCCAGCGCGGATTATGTCGGTCCCGAACCGCTCGCGTTCGTGCCACTCGATCAGCGCTAAGCCGGCATTCCACACGCCCTGAGCGCATGTCGGACATATCCCAACGGCGGTTCTCCTGCGCGGGAGGGCGGCTTACGCGGCCCTCCGCCGAATTGCGTCCGTTCCTGAAGTCAGGCTGACAGGCGACTCGGTGGAAACCTCGCCCGGCAATGGATAGTTGGCTTTCTGCACGCCAACTTCACGGAGTATCAAATCGGCGGAACTAAGCATCCACTCTACCGACCACTCTCCAGATTGCCAGCGCACGCCCACGAAGCTTCCCCCACGCAGCAGGAAGGACTGCTGAATTGCAGCCAAATCCAACTCCGGCAAGTGTGCAATCAGGATGCGCCCGGCTTCACGCTGGGCGTTCAGGAGTTTACTGGCGAAGGAATTCACTGGGACACTCAAAGACAAAGAAGGGCGTCCGCCTCCTTCCTTAACACAATCTCCTCGCCCCGGGTTGGGACAGGTGCAGGCGGCACCCTTCGATCATCGGCCACGCGGCCTACTGGCCACCGTCATAACCCAGCTCCTCGGCAGATTCACTGGCAATTTCCCCAGTTTGAAATCACCCAAGCTCGAAATCGCCCAAACTCGGAATCCCCGTCACCATAAACTTGCAAGATTGGGGGCGCGATTCATTTCACTGCTAGCTTTTCCGCGACCGTTGAAATCATCTCTAGCTGGTTCGCCCCAGCGAATTCCGTTCAAGGATTGCTTCGTTGATTGCCTTCAAAACCTCAGCCGTGGGAGTCCAGTTAACCGCTGCAGCCGACTCTTGAATCTGCCAAGGGCGTTTCGCCCCGCAAAGCACCGCAGTGATTCCAGGCTGAGAAACAGTCCACCCCAAAACCAGGGTAATCAGCGACACGCCAGCTTGGGTTGCGATGCCGTCCAGGCGGTCGAGCAATTGCTGATTCCATTCCCACTGTCGACCAAGAAACATGGGATAAGTCAGGCGTTTGTCCGCCGGATCAAACCGATGCCCTCGTCGCAACTTGCCGGCTAAGAGCCCTTTCATCAGCGGCCAATAAGCTACGACTGAAATTTGCTGCTCGAGACACCACGGGACAATATCCTGTTCGATATCGCGTTGCAGCATGTTGTATTTCAACTGCACGGCCGTCACGGGGCAAATCGAGTGAAACTGTTGGAGCTGGCTGAGGTTCACGTTGGAGACACCGATCACCCGCGCCTTGCCTTCCTCCTGAAAGCGGGCCATCGCGGCAGCCGATTCCACAATCGGGGTCACTTGGTCCGGGCTGTGGAGGTAGAGCAGATCAACGGCCGGCAATCCCAGCCGCCGAAGGCTTTCATCAAGCTCCATTTCGAGCCGCCGCGGCGAGGCATCATTAATCCGGTCTAGTCGAGCATCCCAGTGCACTCCGCCTTTGGTCGCAAGCACCATCTGATCGCGATGCTTGCGCGCCACTTCGCCCAACAACCGCTCGCTGATGCCGTCGACGCCGTAACAATATGCGGTATCAAAGAAGTTCAGGCCGCAGTTCAAGGCGGCCTCAATGGTTTCGCGGCTGTCGGCTTCCGATACTTCGAGGCTGGTCATGCCAGCAATCGGCCATAAGCCCAATCCGATTGGATGAACCAGCAAGTCGCTTTTTCCCAAGCGGCGTAGCATGCGAAAATCTCCTCGAAAAAAAACCTGCGACGGAAAGGGCTCACTGCATTCCCGTCACTCTTCGTCGGGTAAGGCCGATTCCAACCCGCCGCATGGGCAGCCGCGCTCGGCGACCACCATCATCTGCCTTTCTGCCAAGCGATGTAATTCACTCATCAATTATCATCGGATAGCGGAACGGCGATTGGCAACGCTGCGCGAGCGAAATTCACCGCGAAAGCCAAAATTCGCCTGCCGAAGGTTGCCAAGCTGCCAGCCCCGGGCGCGGCTCAAAGGTCGCATCCGGCAAATTCGTTCAAAGAACAAGAGAAAAGGAGAATACGAGGGAAGGCAGCTCGCATTTGGGTGGAGCAAAGCACTCGGCCCCACGCGAGCAAGTGCTTGAGCAGTTTGAAATCCAGCCACCGAGCAGAGCGCAAGGCACCCGGGAACAGCGCGAACTCCAGCTTCACAGGCGTCAGGCGGTGAGGCGTCGCGAGCGCACCGCTGGCAAGTTAAAAGGCATCGCGATTTCGCAGCTTGGCCCCCTCGGTGGTTGCTCCGTTCCGGTTATCTGGGTGGATACAGAATCCGCTCGTAACCCAGCCAAAAGTCACCGCTGGCTTGTCACCGTTCGCCGTAAGTTAGCTACATGATGCTGAAAGGTCCTTTTCAGCCCAGCTTCTTGCCTTGGAATTTCGTTGGGCCGGATTTGCCGAAAGTAATTTCTTGGCTCCATCAGGTCCGGGCAAATAGATGAACACAAAGCAGAGGGTTGGTTGCGGCTTAGGATTCTTGAAGCAAGTCAGTCGTCATCCTTGGATAAGCTCCCGGCCGTTAATACCGACTTCGGGAACCTGATGGAAACCGGGCCATAGGGCATAGCGAAAAGCAGCGGCTCCCACCCGGTTCATCCGCCAAGACAGGCGGTCGCCGCGATCCAAAAAAAACCGGCGGAGCACGACCAATTACGGTGGTGATCAGCCGGTTTAGTTGTAATCAGACGGTTTAGTTCGCTGCCCATCCGGGCAAAACTGCTTCAGTCATCGACCAATCACAGCCGCCTGACAACCGCATTCAATAAACCGGCTACTCGAAAAATGGTTACTACAAAAATATAGTAACTCTCAAGCTAGTGACCCCGACGGGACTCGAACCCGTGTTCCCGCCGTGAAAGGGCGGTGTCCTAGACCGCTAGACGACGGGGCCTCTGGACAAATCTCAAACCGCGAACGCGGCGTGAAGTAAACAAACTAACTCTCACCCGGTTAAGGGTCAAGGGCCACCGAATTTGGGCAGGCCAATTCGACGCCCTTTTGGGTTTCGGCTTCTGCAGCGTCCGACACAAATTCAGAATGATCACGCGGCACAACCGCTAAATTCTCGCGGAATCAACTGCGATTTGAAGAAAACGCCGGCGGTCCAAGCCGCGGCCCACAGGTGAATAGTCAACCAAGCAGACCAGTCAACAACCATGCGGGGCTACCACCGATGTCGGGAAAACTCACCCGGCCCCAGTTTGCGGGAAAAAACCTAGCGTTTTCCAACCTTCATCGCTCTTCCCCGAAGCGGAAACGGTCCGCAATACGTGGAAAACTGGCTGAAACGGGCTTCCGCTTAGTTGTCGCCGGGAGTTGACCCGTTTGACTGACTGGGAGATTCAGCCTCGGCTCGCTTAATCGCTTCATAGACTTCTAGACGGTGGACGGGCACGTCTTTTGGGGCTTCAACCCCGAGACGAACCTTATCCCCACGAATCTCCACCACGACAATCGTGATGTCGTCATTGATGACGATGCTCTCGTTTTTCTTTCGCGATAAAACCAACATGGCGCATTCCTTTGTTTTTCAGGGAGCCCCTCGTTTGGGAGGAGGCAACCTACTCGGCTCCTGGCGAGCTTTCTGGCGAGCTACTCGGCAGTGTGATTCGAAGTTTGTTGTGATTTGATGGGGCTGTGTGACTGAATGTTCGGCGTGATTCAATCTGACGCTGGACGATGGCATCCCGGACAATTTCATCCTGGAAGCGGGTACCTAAGCGAGAGAGGTCTTGGCGGCAAGCGTCCGGTGAGCGGCTGAGTTCGAGAAACTCACCTTGGAACACCCTTCGATGGAAGCATCGTCGGTGGTCCACAGGCATTCCCCGTGTGCTAATCCCTCTACCAGACTGGGCTGAATTGACTGAGCCTCCGAAGGCAAAGCCTGCGTCAATTAGACTATTCAATTTTTCCCTCGCTGGGGGCTTGACAACGTAACTCTTCCCCCACGATCACTCTACCTCTCGACAGTCAATAGTCAACCAAACGAATTCAATGAAAACGGGGAAATCCGAGGCATTGGCCAAGCTCTCCAAGGACAACCGTTTTTTCTGCAATATTTTCACAAAAGCTCAAGGTTTGCCCGGTTTAATCCCCTCGCATGCGAAATTGCCGCTGTTAGCCGTTTTACAGCGACCAACTCAGCCATGAACTCGACACTTTCGCACGTATCCCTCAATTCAAACAACACCGAGGCATTTCCCGCCGCGGGGAACGGCCACCCGGGGAACTTGGCAAATCGATTTTCAGCCGGTCGTTACCATTCCGGTTCCAGCTCTCAGGTTGGGACGACGCCTTTTCGTGACTTGCTGGCGACCTAAAATCGTCACCTTTCCGACTCCCTCTGCCTCCCAGCGGCTTCCAGGCCGCCGACCTGCTTCGCACCATCCACAAATTCGCCCCGCTAATGATGCCAGCTTCCCCCCTTTACGATACTCACGCTCACCTGGCCTACCCGCAACTTGCCGAGCAACTCGACGAGGTGCTCCAGCACGCGCGCGAACATGACGTCCATTGCCTCAACTGCGTTGCTACCGAACTGGCCACAACCAAGGCCGCGATCAAACTTGCAACCAAGTACCCTCAAATTCAGGCCACCGCGGGCTGGCACCCCAACGACTGCCTCGAATTGACTGACACACTGTGGGACGAGATCCGACAATTGGCGACTGCTCCGCAAGTCGTCGCCTTGGGCGAAACTGGCCTCGACCTCTATTGGAAAGACTGCCCTTTGGAGATCCAGCAACACTGGTTTTCCAAGCACTGGGAACTGGCTCGAGAGTTGGACAAGCCAGTCGTCATTCACATGCGGGACTGCGAACCCGAGATGCTGTCTGCCCTGGAACAGGAATACTCTCGGGGAGGGCCACTCAAAGGGGTGATGCACTCCTATTCTGGCTCGGCGGCGACCGCGAATCGTTGCCTGGAACTTGGTCTGCATATCAGCTTTGCCGGCATGCTAACCTACAAAAACGCTGCTGACTTGCGAACAGTCGCCGAGTCCATTCCGGCGGACCGCCTGCTCGTGGAAACAGACGCTCCGTTCCTTGCTCCCGTACCACACCGGGGACAAAAGCCTAACCTTCCCGGTTGGGTCCGATACACGGCTCAATGTCTCGCGGAATGCCGGAGCGCCTCGCTCGAGGAAATCTCACTCCTGACTACCGCCAATGCTTGCCGCTTGTTTGGAGTCAAACTTCCGCAAATTGCTGCGACTGGTGAATGAGGTCAACCCCGGTCACCTCTCCGACTTCGACGATTACCCGCCAGTAGATCTCGCCGCCGACTTCGCCATTGCCGATCCGTTTGCCGTCCACTTCAACCACCGGAGCCACCACGCCGGGCGTGCTCAAACTCAGGACTTCGCTGGCCGCTTGAAGCTCAGAGACCTGCAACGGTCGGCGGACAATCTCCAATCCCGAACGGTTGACCAGTTCCAAAAACCAGTCGAGGCAGGTTCCATTGAGAATCGAATCCGGCTGGGGGACCAGACAGCGACGCGTCCGCCCGTCGATCGCCACAATGGTTGCCGCGGGACTCTCCGCCACGCAACCCGCAGCGTCCAATAACAGGGCTTGCGCCCCGGGAAGCGCGAACTCAGCCTGATGCTGGGCAATCCAGTAATGCATGCGACTACGTGATTTAAGCCTGCGGTCGAGGCTGGCAGCCGGAATCTCACGCGTGGGAACGGTAATTAATCGTACGCCCTCACGATGCCGCCGGCCCAACTCGGCATGCGGCAAGCGAAACGCATGCCCCACCAACCGGGTGCCGACCAGAGGTTTGGCGGTGGGATCCCGAAACCGTCCATGATCACCGCCCGTAACCACCAGGCAACAGCCGAGGTCGTCCCCCGGTTCGAGTGTGACCAGACTGGCGGAGACCAACTTGCCCAAGAGCCTTGCCAACTCCTCGCGCGGGTTAACTCCGAGCACTTCCGGCCAATCCAGCCATGCGAGCTTGAGCCCTTGCTCCAATCGGTCCAGATGCTGCTCAACCAGCCAAGGCTGGTGACCCAACGTGCGCAACTGTTCCGTCACCGCCACGCCTTGGGCGAATCCCAAATCCCAGAGCGGAATCGTGGCAGACCCCAGAGGCACGACCGCTCCCTCGATTAGCCCGAACATGGCTCACTCCGCTTGATTTACTCCGCATGCTTTCCAGGGTGACGATCCTGCGGAAACAGACTCAGGTGTATCGAACGCCTCGAATCGCGGATTCGAAAAAGTCAGGCAACAGTCCGTCAACCTGGAGCAATCCCTTGCGGGTCAGCTCCACTCTTTGCCCATCGAACTGCAACATTCCGGCAGCCCGATCCGCCTCCCAGACCGTTCGCCAGTGCTCAATGATGTCGACTCCAAACTTGCGCCGGAAGTAGTCAACCTCAAGGTACCCGCGTTTGAGCAACAAGATCGTTTCGCGAATCAGCAATTGCTCGGCCGTGGGTCGCAGGGCGCGCCCCACGGGCAACTCGCCTCGCTCCAACAAGTCCCCAAGATACTGCTGCATCTCCGGCTTGTTCTGATAATGGACGCCGGACAGATGCCCGAAACTGGCGATTCCCGTGGCGATCAAATCGGACCCCTGAAACAGGTTGTCGCGGTAGCTGAAGTTGACTTTGTCGGGATTTTTGAACACGGTGTAGCCACTGGAAATGGTGTAACCCGCTTCGAGAAAGCGATCAAAGGCATAGTTGACCCAGTCCCGCTTCAGTGGCCAGTCGGCAACGGGAGTTTCGATCTTGTTGCCGAGAATGTCCTGCGAGAAAACCGTATTGAACGGCAGTTCCATCTGATAGATCGTCACACTGTCTGGCGAGAGCCGAATCGTCTCCTCGATGTTGTATTTCCAATTATCCCAAGTCTCGCCAACCATCCCGGAAATCAAATCGATGTTGACATTCGGGAAGCCAATCTTCTGGATCCAGTCCCAAGCTCGATAGATTTCCTTGGAGAGATGGGCCCGTCCGTTTTCCTCCAGGATTCGATCCGTGAAATTCTCAACACCCAGGCTCAACCGGGTAACGCCCAGTTCCTTGAGTGTCTCCAACTTGTTTTCCTGCAGCGTTCCCGGCTCGCATTCAAACGTGACTTCCTCAGCCTGATCCCAATTGATATTGGCCCGCAGGCGATCAACCAGGCTTCGCAGTTGTTTGCTACTGAGAAACGAGGGGGTCCCGCCGCCGAAATAGACAAATCGAAATGGCCTGCCGCCCATCACCGGCAGTTGGCTGACGAGCTCAATCTCGCGGCACAAAGCCGAGACGTAGGTTTCAATCTCAGCCGCATTCTTGTCCGTGAACACCTTGAAGTAGCAGAACTTGCAGCGCTTGCGACAAAACGGAATGTGCAAATAAAGCCCCAACGGCACATCCGGTCGCGGAGGTTGGTTCATCGCCGCCAAGATCTCCGGCACGAGCTCCTTCTTCCATTGGCTGTAGGGCGGGTAATTGGAAATGAAGTAGCTGCCAACTTCGGTCTTGGTCGCTTCTGTGGTCATCGCACTTTTCAGTTGAGGAGCTTCATTTGGCCCCGAGACAGTAGACAAACCCGCGGTCCGTTGCGATCACCAGCCGGTCAAAGCCCACAGCCGGCGAACCAGTCAAGCCGCCATTGAACTCATAACTCTGCAGGGGCTGGCCATTCTTCCAATTGTACTCATAAAGGACGCCGTTGTTCGCCCCGATAAACACCCGCTCCCCGACCACGACGGCGGAAGACTCAATATTCGCCTTGACCCGGGCCGTCCACTGCACTGCGCCGTCCGCTGGATTCAGCGAGACCAATTGCCTTTGGGTGGTACCAATCAGTACATGCCCCTCGATCACCGCGGCATTTCCGCGCACCGAAATCGGCGAATCTTCCCGGTTGTAGTTCCATAACAGTTTGGACTGTCGCCAATCAATCGCGAAAAAGCCGGACTGCTCTGTGCCGAAAAAAATGGCGTTGCCAAGTGCCGCTGGCGTGCATCCGGTCGGAGAAGTAATTTCCACATTTCCAACTTCACTTCCATCATTCAGGTTAATGACATGCAGCAAACCATCGCAGCCGGCAACGAAGGCACGGTCGCCAGCCACCGTCGGCGTCGAGCGCAATTGATCGCCCGCGGCGATCTTCCAAACAACTTCGCCATTGTCCGCACGGAGACAGTAGAACCACGAATCCTGTGAAGTGATCAACACGTTATCGCCAAAAAAGTTGGGGCTGGAATCAATTGACGCTTCCGCCGCGAACTTCCAGACTTCTTTGCCTTGCGCATCGAGGCAATACAACTTGCCTTCAACGTCGCCGGCGTAAAAGCGGCCATTCCGATGGCTGACCGAGCCCACAAAGCCAACTGGGCCCTCGTACTTCCAGACCTCTTCGCCGGTCATTAGATCCAATGCAATCACTGGCCCATTGCCGCTGGAGAGAACGGCTACCTTGCGATCGCCCAACTCCACCAGACACGCGGTAGAGGCAAAACTGTTTTTGGGAATCTGTCGTTCCCAAAGAATCTCCAGCCGATCAGGTAGCTTGCTGCGGGCTACGCCCGTGCTGCCGGCATCGCCGCGGAAGACCGGCCAATCGATCTTGCTGTCTGCTGCCGGGGCCTTTCCGGCTTGCTCCGTTGTTGTTGACGCCGGGCTGCTTGAGGGAGCTGGAACAGAGTCCTGTCCCCACACGCCATGGCCACTTAGGCTCATCGAGATCAACCAAGCCAACGCCAAAATTTTCCAGCCGAATGGTCTCATAATGCCTGCTCGTACAATCGTTCCAAATCACTGGCCGTCACTGCTCGCGGATTGAATTGTGCTGTCCATTGAGCGACTGCTTGCCGAGCCAATTCCGGCAACTCATCTCCTTGCACGCCACAGTCGCGGTACCTCGTTGCCAACCCTGCCGCTTGCAGCAGCCGGCCCAAGAAATCGGCCATTCCCTCGGCACCACTCTCCGGCGGCGGCGTTTGGCCGTCCAGCTGACTGGCTGCCAACAGCTCGGCGTACCACTCATTGTGCACTTGTCCATTAAAACGAACCACATGCGGCAGAGCTATCCCGACTGCTTGGCCATGAATCGTGCCCCGGACTGCGGTCACGGGATTTGCCAGTGAATGGGCCGCGCCCAGCATTGAGTTTTCGATCGCCAATCCGGCAAACGCAGCGCCTAACTGCATTGCGGACCGGGCCTCCAAGTCACTGGGAACGTCGAGTACCCGGGCAAAGCTCTGAGAGAGCAGCCGCCAAGCTTCGCGGGAATAG
>Ga0164292_10001582_pt1 | contig 18436 bp, 22 predicted proteins | sample GEODES117metaG_FD_111486 | JGI IMG/M metagenome (GOLD analysis project Ga0164292, IMG submission 111486) | Eutrophic lake water microbial communities from Lake Mendota, Wisconsin, USA - GEODES117 metaG | ecosystem: Environmental > Aquatic > Freshwater > Lake | place: USA: Lake Mendota...
GAAATACCTTCTTTAAATAAATAATTATATGTTATTTTATTGTTTTGTTTTGTAACATCCATATGATAATTAATAATGTTTTTATTATTTTTTAATTTTTCACAAACATCTATAAAATGTGTTGTTAGCATACTAGAAACATATTTGTTTTTAACTAAATACTCCATAAATGCGGTTGAACCTATAATAGCTTCTTCTGGGTTTGTTCCTGAATATAATTCATCAAAAACGCATAAATGTGAATCTTTTTTATTACTATTAATAATATCTATAATTTCTTTACATCTTCTAGCCTCAGACTGAAATAAACTATCTCTTCCTGAAGTATCTGGAATATTCAAATAACAATGAATGTATTTATAAGGTTTTAATTTTGCGGAATCGTAAAATCCACATCCAAACTGTTGCGTTAATATAACATTAATTAACACAGATTTAAGGACAGTTGTTTTACCAGATGCGTTTGGTCCAGTAATAATCATATTTTTGTCTAGTTTAATACTATTTTTAACAGGATTATTATTTTTTAGAACAGCGTAGTAATTATTTTTAAAACTATTTTTCTTTTTCTTATTAGTAAACTCAGCAAAATTGATTTTTTTCTCTCTAATATTACTAGCTAATCCTTCAATACAATTAACATATCCATTACACCCAACTGAATAAATAAACGCATCATTATATTCTTTATTTTCATATATTTCATAAAAGTATTTTAAAATATGTCCAATTTCAAAAATCTTTTTAAAAGATAATTTATATTCGGATATACTGGATACTTTATTTTTAATCTCTTTTAAAATTTTTATTTTTTCAACTAATTTATCATTAAAATTATAATGCGTATGTAAACAACTCGAATATGTCAAATAATTTTCCATAGAATTAATTGTATTTACCAAATATTTTTTTATATTAACAAAATACTCGTGAATTTTTACCATATTACTATTAAATCTGCTACATAATATAACATTTTGATATATTGAAAACACATAAAATCCTGCTGAAACTAATAAATATATTTTTTGACTGAATTCTACATTATTAAATTCTGTAAAAAGCTTGCCGATAGCATGATTTGAAATAACTGTTTTTAAAACTTCAATGTATTCAGGAATCGTTAATGATAACCCTTTTAATTTTATTACAAAAAAAGGAATAATTAAAATTATAATTGGAATAAAAAATGAAATTACTGGAGACGCAATATTGTAAACACTCATCCACTGTAAAAAATTTTCTGATTTGTTAAGAAATTCTAACATTGCCCAATCAAGATAATAATATTTTTCTTTAAAGCTAGTATCATTTTTGATTTCACTCCATAATTCAATTATACTTGTATATTTTGGCGAAACATCGTCCATATCATGTGGTAATTTTTTATATGTTTTTATTAAAGTTTGATTATCTTTTAAAAAATCAACATCTGTTGTATAATATTGTGTAATTTGTTCGATGCTTTTTTTTGAAAAAGTATTTAAATTATCAAATACATAAGAATAAATTGAATTAGAGGAAGAATCTATTGGTTTAATTAACTCTAAATCAGTAATAATATTTTCTTTTAGTAAATTTTTTTGTTCATTATAATAAATTGGTAATTTAAAATGCTCATTAAAGTCAATGTTATAATCAGTAGTTTCATTTTTTACAGGTTCATTATCCATAGCTTAATATATTGTAAAATAGATTTATATTAAATTTATTTTACGAATTTCTTCCTAATTATTGTAGGTTGTAAAATTGTATTCCGATTTTGTTAATTCTAAACGAAACTTAGGTCCTTCTTTATTATACGTATTAAATATGGTATAGTTACTATTATACATATTATCTTCTATAAGCATTTTTGTTGGGGTTCCCATTTCATAGTTATGTTTTTCACATATTTCTTCTACATTAATATTTGCATCTACACAACATAGATTAGTAATAAATCCCATCCTTCCTCCTTCATATGGTGAAAAACGAGGAATATTTTTACCAAATTCGTTAGAAAGCTGTTTTATTGCTATTTTATAAATATTTGATGATATTGTGACAGTAAAACATTTGACAAACATAAGCATATACATGTATATTTATTAATTATTTAAGTTATTTTCGATTGAAATCAAAATTTGAAGGCATTTCATTAATTTGACAAGAATAATATTCTTCAATTTCTTTAATCTTAGGAACGTCTCTTCTTGTAATAAAATTTATACCAACACCCTTACGTCCCCATCTACCACTTCTTCCAATTCGGTGAAGATATGTGTGAGTATCTTTTGGAATATCAAAATTAATGACCGTGCTTACTTGCTGAATATCAATTCCACGTGCGGTAACATTAGATGAAATCAAAACACGAGAGCTACCAGTTTTAAATTCATTAAAGGCAGCATCTCTGTCTCTTGAGTCCATGTTACTATGAATACAACATACTGGAAATCCATCCTCACGCATAGCCTCAAATAAATCAGCAACACGTTTAACACTATTACAATAAATAATACATTGAGACACTGAAATAGCACTAAATGTATCTTTTAAAATCAAATATTTCTGTCTGTCATCCTCGACTGCTACAAAAAATTGGGAAATTCCTTCTAATGTGAGCATCTCAGCCTTCATAGTAATTTTTACAGGATTTCGCATCATTTTTTTAATTATTGGTTGTATTTGTTCTGATAGGGTAGCGCTAAACAAACCTACTTGAATATCACTACTAAAATGTTGAAAAATATCGTAAACTTGTTCTTTGAATCCCTGAGACAACATTTCGTCTGCCTCATCAAGAACAACAATTTTAATTTTATTACCAGAAATACTACCACGACGCATCATATCAAAGACGCGACCAGGACATCCACAAATAATATGAGGTAAATTTTTCTTCAAAAATCCAGAGTATTCTTCTACAGCAGAACCTCCAAATAATGTTTGAACTCTTAGTCCATCCATCATAGAACCTAAACTGGTCAAAACCTTTGCTGTTTGACTAGATAACTCTTTTGTTGGAGATAAAACTAATGCCTGAGTGCTATTATCAGATAAATCAATCTTAGACAAAATTCCTATCGAAAAAGTTGCTGTTTTTCCTGTTCCTGATTGTGCTTGAGCAATTGTATCTCTACCATCAAGAAGAGGCTTGATTGCTTTTTTTTGAATAGGACTAGGTTTTTCAAACCCATAACCATATATTCCTCTTAAAATTGTATTATCTACTAAACCCTCTAGTTCATCAAAACTAGAAATTTCAAATGAAGCATCATATGTATCTTCATTGTTATCTCCATTCCCACTATCGCTTTCAAATCGTTTTTCAGTTGACATTATATATTATAGTTACATTAAATGTATTTAAGTGTATTTACAAATATTATTATTATTATAAAAAATTGATATAAATATATGTCTAAACATATATTAAGTATAACTAAAAATGTCAAAGATACTTAAATATCCAATTCAAGAATTTAATGCTATTACATTTAATGGATTTAATCTATCATTACCAGAAGCTACTATAAAACTTATTTCGGAATTATCTCTACAGGTTGGTTCACCTGGTTATGTAAAAACTCCTATATTTCAAAAGCGTGAAAATCCATTAAAACAAACAACTCAGCCAGTTATCGATAAAAGAAGGAAAGGAAAAAATGTTGAAATAAATGATGAAGATTGGTCTACAATTCGAAATTTTCAAACTACAAAATTTGCTACAAAAGAAGGAATTACTGTCCAAATTGATATTATAAGGTCTCACTTAAATAAAATGTCAGATAAAAATTATATTGATTCTAGAAATAAAATTGTCGATGAAATTGATAAAATACTGAATGAACATTCAGATACAAGTGATTTAAACCAGGTTAGTCTAATTATTTTCGAAATTGCTTCAACTAATAGGTTCTTTTCAAAAATATATGCGGATTTATATTCTGATTTATTTCTCAAATATGAATTTATGAGAAGTGTCTTTGAAAATAGTTTTGACACATTTTTACAGTTGTTTAATACTATTGAATATGTTGTTCCAGAAGAGGATTATGATAAGTTTTGTAAAATTAACAAGGATAACGAAAAAAGAAAGTCGCTTAGCGTGTTCTTTGTTAACTTGATGATTAATGGAATTATTGATAAGGTTAAGATTGTGCATTTATTAAAAATGTTGTTACTACAATTGTCTGAGTTTAGTGTTATTCCAAATAAAAGAAATGAAGTAGATGAGTTGATAGAAAATGTGGCATTACTTTATAAAAAGGAGTTATTTGAGTGTGATAGTAAGGATGAAAATTTATTGATTGATGGACTGACAATTACTGGTTTTATTACCAAAATAGCTAAAACTAAAGTTCAAAAAGATATGAGTTTAAGTAATAAAACTATATTTAAGTGTATGGATTTAATTGGAATGTAAAATATTATACTTTTTACAATAAAATAAAAAGTATATAAATATATAATTGTTAGTGTATTTAAATGAGTGAAGAAAATATATCTTTTTTTATTGATGATAGTATAGAACAAAATGATGACAATTTTATTAATAATTTAAATGAATTACTTAATATGGAGTATGTTTTTAAAGAAGATGATAATTTATGCACAAAACTAATTCACTATGATATAAATTATACTGTAAAACAATTATTGATAATTTGTGAATACTATGGTATAGCAAAAGATTTAAGAATTACTAAGTGTAATAAGCATGATATTTTAAACACACTTATTATTTATGAAAATAATATTGAAAATCTAGAAAGAGTTAACAAAAGAAAACAATTATGGCATTATATACATGAATTGAAAAATGATAAATTTATGAAGAAATACGTATTGTGGAATTAATTATATTTTATAATTAAATATTAAATATAATTATAAAATATAAATATGGTGTTATCAAAAATAAATAGTGATGTAAGTTATCCGGAATTAAAACGCGTTGATTCTGATGATTTAAAAACAGAAGCAAATTTGTACCAAATAGAAATAAATGGTATAGATGTAATAATAGCAGTAGGAAATTCAAAAAATACGTTCGAAGATAAAAATATTTTATTTTTTCCTGTTTATTTAGTAAAGAGCAATAACAAGGTAATACAAATAGGTGTTTATGAAATTGAAGCAACTAGATATATTAGTTATTTAGATGAGGAAAATAATTTAGATATTGAGAAAATAAATGAACCTTTAATTTATACATTTGTAACGGATAGTATGTTAACTAAGCTAAGAATGGAACCTGAAGTTACACTTAAAAAATTTGAAGAATCAAAAAGAGTTAAAGAACCAGAATCTGAAAGTGATGATGAAGAAAGTAGTGAAGAAAATGAAGATAAACAAGTGCCTGTTGAAGACTATGAAATACCACAAGAACGCAGGGAAATTTTTGTTTTAACAAAAGGGTCTAAGATTCCAGCATTATTACCTGAAGAAAATTCTAAAAAAGCAAAGGATATTAGAGAAAAATATCATGAAGAAAAAAGTGATATGTGGGTTCAAAAATTTATGAAAAATAGAAATTATGATATTACTGATAATGAAGGTGGTGGTGATTGTTTTTTTGCTACAATTAGAGATGCTTTTTCAAATATAGCACAACACACAACTGTTCAAAAATTGAGAAAAGAACTAGCTACTGAGGCAACTGATGAAGTATTTATGGGATACAAAACACATTACGATGAAGCACGCAGTTCATTATTGTCAGATACTAATAAAATTAAGGAATTAGCTTTAGAATATGCTGAAATAAAGGAAAAATTTAAACAAGCCTTAGACAGAAATGAACAAAAATTACTTTCAACAAATTCTAAAAAGGTAAAAGAAGAACATGACAGGTTAGTTAATGAGAAAAAAGTAACATCAAAAATGTTAGATGAATTTAAATTCATGAAAAATATTGATACTCTTGAAAAATTCAAAAAAATAATAAAAACTTGTGATTTTTGGGCAGAGACTTGGGCAATTTCTACATTGGAAAGAATATTAAATATAAAAATAATAATCTTATCAAGTGAAGCTTATAAAGCGGATGATTTGGTAAATGTTTTACAGTGTGGCCAATTAAACGATGTTATTCTTCAAAATAAAGGTGTGTTTACACCTGAATTTTATATCATTTTAGACTATACTGGCAATCATTACAAAGTTATTGGCTATAAGAAAAAGATGATTTTTAAGTTTAGTGAAATACCATATGATATTAAGAAAATGATAGCAGATAAGTGTATGGAGAGAAATGCGGGTCCTTTTGTTTTAATTCCAGATTTTCAAAGATTTAAAGATGAAATAGAAGGACGAGCAATTAGCAAAAAAGCATCACCAGCTTTAGAACCTAAATATGATGATTTAAGTGAAGCAAAACTCAGAGGATTATATGATGATGATATTGTCTTCTTATTTTATTCAAAATCAAATGATAAACCTTTACCTGGCAAAGGAGCTGGAGAGAAAATACCTAATGAAAGATTAAAGGAATTTACAGACTTAGCTACTATTCCACAATGGCGTAAAAAGTTATCCAATTTTTGGATTGAACCTTTCGCATTAGATAATCATCAGTGGTCTTCGGTTGAACATTATTATCAAGGTTCTAAATTTAAAAACTCACATCCAGAGTTTTATTTGAGTTTCTCTCTAGATTCAGGAACTGACTTATCAAAAGACCCAGCAATGGCAAAGGGAGCTGGTGGAAAAACTGGAAATTATTTAAAAAAATTAATACGACCAAAAGAAGTTCAAATTGACAGTGACTTTTTTGGAAAAAGACATAAACAAGAAATGTATGATGCTCAGTATGCTAAATTTACACAAAATGAAGATTTGAAACATTTATTATTGTCTACTAAAAACGCAAAGTTAACTCATCACTCTAGAGGGTCTGACCCTATTTTATTTGAAGAATTAATGCTTATTCGTGACAAAATTAAACGCAAAGAAATGTAAATTAATTAATACGACAATTTGAACCAGATGGGTCTCTTTTGGGTGTATTATTATCAGGACAACAACCAAATCTAGTGCCATTACAACCACCAATAGATTTTTTAGGTCCTGGTTGAGGAGCCGGGTTTGGGTCAGAATTCGTTATACAATTAGTTCCAGGTGGGTCCATTTTTGGAGTTCTGTTATCAGGACAACAACCATATCTAGTTCCATTACATCCACCAATTTGTTGAGGATGTTGATTAGGATGATTAATTCTTGGACAATTTATTCCATCAAAATTTACTTTAGAATTAACACCATCCGGACAACAACCAAACCTAGTTTTAGTACAACTAGCTTGAACTTCGTTTGAAGTAACTATATTTCTAGTTGAAGTGGTTGTAATTGTAACTATAGAATTATTTAAAACTATAAGAATAAATAAAATAATACCTAAAACAATTATTATAACATATTTTTCCATATACTATATTATAATAAATAAATTAATAATGATTTTTATAAATTTTTAAATTAAAAAATAAAAATAAATAGCTTGCTTATTTATAAGAATGAAACTATCAAAAAATAGTAAATTATTGATGTCTTTTTTTATAAAAAATAACTGTATAAATCATGTTTCTCAAACAAAAACTACTGATGTAATAACTACAGATTTATACAAAGAAATAATTGATTCATATAATTATTTATTAAATTTAAAAAAAAATAAAAGAAATAATTTTTACAACATAAAAATTAAAAAAATAACGAATGTATCACAAATTTCTAGACCAAAAAATTTTAATTCAAATAGTTTTCCAGAAGAAATAAGAAATCAAATAGACCATTTGTCTTTATCAGAAATTTCATATACATTTTCTCTCTTTGATAGAAAAATAATATTACATTTTATAGTTGAAGAGCTAGAAGTAGAACATAAAATAGAAATTTATAACAAGTATGTTGATGCTATTATAATGTGGTTTTACATATTAAATGAATATGGCTCAAAAAAATGTTCTTCAACATTTACTATTTTTTTTTATTTTACTTCATTGGAAAAAAAATTACCTGATTCAAATATAGATATTTTAGACCAAATACATGTAAACACAGCTTTTACAACAACTTGTCCAAAAGATTCAGAAATTGTTATTTTTAGAAAAGAAGAATGGTTTAAAGTTTTAATACATGAATCATTTCATAATTTTGCGTTAGATTTCTCTGATATGAATACATCTGAGTGTACAAGGGATATACTATCTATTTTTCCTGTAAACTCAGAAGTAAACTTATTCGAATCATATACTGAATTTTGGGCAGAAATAATGAATGCTTTATTCTGTAGTTTTTTTAGTTTAAAAAATAAAACCAACGCTGAAGAGTTTCATTCAAATTTTGAATTTTTTATTAACTTTGAAAGAACATATAGTTTTTTTCAACTTGTTAAAACACTTGATTTTATGGGATTAAATTACAAAAATATTTATTCAAATACTAATCAATCTGAAATTTTAAGAAAAACACTTTATAAGGAAAAATCAAATGTATTAGCGTATTATATTATAAAAACAATATTAATAAATAATTACCAAGGATTTTTATCATGGTGTAAAACAAACAACTTTTCTCTCTTACAGTTTAAAAAAACAACATCAAATCTAAAGGAATTTTGTAATTTTATTCGAAATAACTATAAAACTAAGCTAATGTTAGATAATGTAAAATCATCAGAAATGTGTTTACAAAAGGTAAAAAATGAAAAAAAAAATAAGCATCAAAAATTTTTACTGACAAACATGAGAATGAGCATATGTGAAATGGGATAAATTTTTATTTTGGCAAATGAGCTTTACAATAATCACACGACCTTAGACTTTCTCTCTTACATTGATTTCCAGATTTGGTTTTTTGAATACAAATATACTTGTATTGTCCGTTTCCAATACATTTTTTGTTAGCCCTCCAAGCTTGACTTGCTTCATCAAAGTTTATTTTAACTTCGTATAAATTCATGTTTAATTGTTTTTTAGCTTGACTTCTAGTATTCATTTTAATATTTAATACATATTATCATATTCAAGCAAAGTATTTCAATTTTATTTATATTAATAATATAAATAAGAATTCAAATATAAAAATATAATATTAATAAGTTTAAAGTATTAATAAATGGGAATTAAACACCTAAATAATTTTTTGAGAACAGAGTGTAAAGACTCAATTAAAGTTATATCAATTGCGGAATTATCTGGTAAAAAGATAGCAGTTGATATTAGCATTTATATGTACAAGTATGAGTCTAATGAAGCATTAATCGAAAATATGTATATCATGTTAACTGTATTTAGGCAACATAATATTATACCAATATTTATTTTTGATGGTAAACCACCTACTGAAAAAAAGGCACTATTACAAAAACGAAAAGAAGATAAAAAAGAGGCAGAAAAAGAATATAATATTTTAAAACAAAAATTAGAGACTGATAGTTCTGTAAATGATAATGATAAACAAGAAATAATATCCAATATGGATTTATTAAAAAAGCAATTTATTTATATTAATAAAGAGAAAATAGACCAAGTAAAGAATTTAATTAGGTCATATGGTGCTACCTATTATGATGCCCCAGGAGAAGCAGATGAGCTATGTGCGCTATTAGTTTTAAAAAATAAAGTTTGGGCTTGTTTAAGTGAAGATATGGATATGTTTGTTTATGGTTGTTCAAGAGTAATTCGATATTTAAGTTTGTTTAATCGCACAGCAGTATTATATGATATGAAAGGAATATTAGAAAGTTTAAACTTTACTCAAAAAGAGTTCAGAGAAATTTGTGTATTGTCTGGAACTGATTATAATATTCAAAAATGTGATAATAAATCAAAAATGTTGCCTAATTTACACGAAACATTAAAATTGTTTAATAGGTATAAAAAAGAAACGGTAGATATAAAATTAGAATTCTACGAATGGTTAAACATAAATTCTAACTATATTACAGACAACGAATTATTAAAAAAAATATATGATATTTTTGATTTAAAAAAAACAAATCTAAAATCATTTGAGAAAATTAAAATTACTAATAGTCGAATTGATTGTGAAAATATTAAAAATATTTTAAAAACAGATGGTTTTATATTTCCTTTATAAAAAATTAAACTAATTGTTTTATATCATCATTTTTTTTCTCAATATAATAATGCTCGGTTATTATTACGAACAAACCCATAACGATTAAATAAATTGGAACATATATTACTAAAAATAATATTATACCCATATATTATATTAATAATAAAAATATAAACATTATTTATATAAGTATTACACAAACAATGTTGGATTTATTTAATAAACAATATGATAGACAAACTTTAAAAGACCACATTTACGCAATTGATTTTTTTGATTTATTAAGAACACAAAAAATAGACGCTACATTTGCGGTTAGATATTTATTAAATAAAAAATATGATTTAGATGATAAATATAAAATACTTACACCTAGATTAATTGTTAGATTACAACCACATATTAAAATAGAAGATTTGCGTTATGAAATATTAAATTATGATTCTGATGATGATAGTGTTACTGATTTTGAAACTGTTTCTAATAACTAAACTATTTATTCTGAGTATCCTAATTGTATTTTTATTGGTTTTATAAATGCTTTTCCACTTAAACAAAGTCTTAACTCATGATAATCCATATCTGGTGTTAAATCAACATACCCATTTTTTAATAAATCATCTAATAATTTTAATTGACTTATATTAGCTCCACCAACAGTATCAAATAATAATGGTCCATCGTGACCGCACGCGTGCCATAATAATGAATCATCTGTATATCTTTGAAAAAATGTAGTAAATGTATTAATTATTTTTTTATTAAATTCTGAATTTTCATATATAATTTCAGCTTTGAATACAATAAATGGTCTATTAAAATCATCGATACCTCTCATCATTACATTTTCTTGAAGTTCGGATTTTTCAATAAAATCAATATAAGAAGTAGAACCATATCTATTACTAATATCTAATTTGGTACAATCAGTATCTCTAATACTAGTAATTAATTTTAATTTTGTCATTCTTGAACTATCCATTTTAAGTTATTTATATTATATAATAGATAACATATATTTGTTTCAATTTTTTTAATTTTAAAATTGAAATATGTGTTGTACTATATTTTATATAATATAAATAACTAAGTAACATGTTCATTATGAGTGACGACCAATCTTTAATTGAAACTACTCGTTTTCCAACAAAAAAGGTGGATTATAAAAAGCTATTAATAATAAATTGTATGTCAATACCTAAAGAATTAATTGATATCATAAAAGTATTTTGTTTTTATGATAACAAGAGTATTTTAATGGCAAAAATAGAAAAATTTATAAAATTTAAAAAAACAAGAATAGTTATGATGTTTAGAGATTTTACAATTTCAAGATTTATGCCAGGGTTTCCTGAAGATATTATACTTGATGATGAAAGTGAACGGTGGCTTATTTTAAATTTTACATATAGAAGAATTGAATTTCAATTAGAAGCAACAAATTGTAGATGCTGTGGAAATTATAAAAATACATCAAGCAATTTTACATCATTACCAAAAATAATAAAATGTATTTGTATTATTTAATATATTATTTAATGTATTATTTATTAAATAAACACAGGAGAATCAATATTAAAAAAAGAACCAGATGCTAATTGAGGTAGTTGAGTAAAATTTGATTTTTTTAATAAATCTCGCATTTTAAGTAATAAATTTCTCCAAGTAATATTTTTTTCAGATTTAAAAGCCTCTAAAAATGCCCATGTCATAGCCCCTTGGTTTTTATTGTTTATAGTTGCGTCACTACTAGTTTGAATATCACTACATCCACTAATCATAATGACATTACCAATTGTTTCAGTTTCATTCTCATTTTCAGTAAAATTATTTTTATCTAAACTATCCATATATTGATATTTAAGGTCTAAAATTGAACCACTATGACAACAATCAAATAAAGCAATTAAAGTAACATCTTTTTTTAAATTAGTTTGAATAATACTTTTTAATTCATCATCAATAATTTCTTTAAAATCACAAGGAATTATCACTTGGTCATTTCCTGATTTTTCATTATTATCTTTATCTAAAATATATGAACCATGACCACTATAAAAAAATAATAGAACATCTCCTGCTTGAGAATTACTTAAAAGATTTTTAAATTCATTTAAAATATTATTATGATTAGCTTTTTTTACAGTATTATCTGTTAAAATACAAATTTTTTTAAAATTATAATTAGAAATAAATGAATTTATAGAATTGGTATCATTAATACATCCATACAATTCATATTGTGTTTTAAAATAATTAATACCAACTAATAAAGCAGAATTATTTTTTATATTTTTTATTTCTGGCATTACTAAATTATTAACAAATAAAATATCATTTTTTAACTGTAATTTTAATAAATTGGTTTTATTATTAACCTCATTAACTAGATTTCTAATTAATCTATTTTTATTAGCATTAGTATTTCTGGAACGTTTAATATTATTTAACGCATTATTATAATAATTTGTTAAATTTTTCATATTTAAGTTATAAATATTATTTATTTTTTGAATTTTTAAAGCCTTAAAGTTTTCGAACGCAGCACTCATTATATATATAATAAGTATTTAAAATAATAATTAATGTGGATAATAATTTTTTAAACTATTTATCCATAATTTTCTATATCCTGCCCTGTATCTTTCATCAAATACAGGTGATTTTTTTTTATTAGATTTAAAAAAATTAATTATACTATCAAACATATTATATTATATAATAAAATATGTTTTTAATACAATATATTAAATATAATAAGTATTTTAATTATATTTTGACTATAAAATATTTGGTCTTTAAAGACCTAATATTTTTATTTTGTTTTTTTGTTATTTATGTAAATGTTTAAGCAGAAACAGTAGCAACATCCTTTGATGCCTTAGCAAAATGAGGGCTCATGTATCTTTGGAGATTGAAGTAAGTGAGCTCATCGGTCTTCTTAAGCTTCAAAAGAGTAGCAAGCTTAGAATCGGGGTTAATCTTACGACCATTCTCCTTATCCTGAAGATTGTTGGTTCGGATATACTTGTTAATATCACGAGTAACCTCAGTGCGAGCCATCTCAGAACCAGAGGGCTTCTCAAGGAACTTTGCTAGCTCATCACTGATACGGGTGGGCTTCACAAAGCCAGAGGGAGCACGGTTTCCAGCCTTTCTCTTTCTCTTGGAACTTTGCTTTTGAGCGGTCTTGAGCTCACGAGTCCACTTCTTCTCGAGAGTTCGATACTCAGCCTTCAAAGAAGAAATCAACACACCAAGCTGTTGGAGCTTAGCAAGAAACTCAACAGATTGCTCGGCAATAGGAGCCTCAACATCAACAGCTAAAGTTGCGGAAGACTCATCAGAAACCACTTGGACGGGAGTAGCGACCTGCTCAATCACAGGAGCAGCCTCAACCTTGGGAGCCTTAACCTTCTTAACCTTGGGAGCCTTCTCGGAAGCAACCTCAACGACAAGAGGAGTAGATACAATCTCAACAACAGGAGCAGAAACAGGAGCGGAAGCGGAAGCGGAATCAGTAGACTTGGGGGTTTTGGTTTGTTTTGGTGCCATCTTATTATACTATATCTAAATAAATACTTTTTAAGTGATTTAACGCAAATAATATATATTCTTATCATAATATGGTATTAATAGTTTATTACATTAATTATTAAAAATGAGATACTGATTGAAACAACCAAGGTAGCGATGTAGCGGCATCAATATTTACTAAAGTAAGGGCCGCAAGAACATAATATGCTCCTAAAGATTTACTATCCGCATCTATTCCATTATTTACTAATTTCTCTAAAACTTCTAAAATAACTTTTTTTACATTATTTATATCTATTTCTGTGTGAATATAAGAAACATTCAGATTTCTAAATGGAAGACCATGAGGAGGACAAATTTTAGTTTTTACTTCTAAAGATAATTGAGCTCTATAATTCCAAATATCACTAAGTTCTCTCACAAATTTTATTAAATTATTTCTAGATAAAGACAAAAACCATTCAGAATTACTATAATTTCCTAAAGCATTTATATTTTGGAATAATGATAATGCTCTTAATTCAATAACTTTTTCATTTGATAAATTTGTTGGTTCATCTTGAATTTCTAAATATATATCTTTCTTTAAGACTTTTCCTATTTTTATTAATATTTTAATATCTATTAAGACTTCTACTGGTATATTGTTTCTATTATATGGATTTTGAGTAGGTTTTTTATTATTATTATTTTTCATGTAAATTAAACTAAAAATAGAAGCTAAATCAAAACCATATATAAATCCATCTACATCCTTGTAGCTAAAAAATTGGTTAAAACTTAAATCATTTAAATCATCCATAGTAATAAAATCCGAACTATTTGTACACATTTTTCTATTTTTAAAAGCTGGACCGTGTAAATTATTGAATTTTCTTTGTAATTTTCCTCTAAAAATTTTTTGAATTTTTGTCACATAATATGATAATTGTAAAAATACAAAAATTCTTGTAATTAATTCTTTTTTTGTTCCACCTGTTTTTAATTTATAATAAGTAGCAAATGTTCTTAGTTGTTGAATAGTATAGTTATAATTTGTTAAATTAATATAATTATATATTGTTGGAATACTTATATTATTTTTATCTATTTTTTCAAGCTTATACGGAAAAATAATTTTATTTTCATAATTTTTTGAAATACTACTTAAGTAATCAATAGGTCTAATATTTTTTATAATATTTTTACTTGGTATATGATGGTCATCCATATTATATAATATATGTATATAAATATCCCTTTGAGTTATTTTAAATTATAATTTATATTATAATATTATATAAATGTTATCTGAAGTCTTCTGGATCGCGTTCGTCTCCACAGCTAGTGGAATGATAATAAAATTAGCATCTATGGCTTACAAAACAAAATGTAAAGAGTGTTCTATATGTTGCTTAAAAATTACACGAGATGTAGAATTAGAAGAAAGAGAAAATAAGTTTGAAATAACACATAGTCAAAGTTCATCTAAAAATCAAGAAAATGAAGAAAAAGAAGAAAAAGATTCATCTGCGTAAAATAAATATTATAAATAAATAAATGACATTGTATATGGTAACAATTTGTATTCCATATTGTTTTTTGATTTATTATTAAAAAAAAAATTGATTTAAAGATATCTGTGTTATATAAATTATACTAGAATAAAATGGCTGAACGAATCATCGACGGAACTCAATTTAATGTTACTGATATTATGTATACTACTCCTAAGGCAACGCCTCAAGGAGCTAAGAGTGTTAATATTTTGAATAAAAGAACTAAGACTGGTCTTACATTATCTACACCACTTATGCTCACCTGGGGAGCTTCTGAATATGTAGACCAAGCCTCTGGTGTTGGAGATGGAAAATTTACATTGTCTCTTCAATTTCCTGGAAAGGAATACGAAAATGAGGACACAACTGCTTTCTTGAATAACATGAAGGCTCTAGAAGATAAAATTAAGGCTGATGCTCTTGTTTATTCCAAGGATTGGTTTGGTAAGGTTCACAAGAGTGCTGAGGTTGTTGAGGCTCTTTGGACTCCAATGCTAAAATACTCAAAGGATAAGGCAACTGGAGATTATGATTATACTAGACCTCCTACTCTTCGTATTAAGCTTCCACAGTGGGAAAACGTTTTTAAGACTGAAATTTACAGCGAGGATGGAGATAAGTTATTTCCTTGCTCTGATGCTAGTGTTAGTCCTCTTGATTATTTGAAGAAGGGTTCTAACATTATGACATTGATTCAATTTGCTGGAATTTGGTTTGTTAATGGCAAGTTTAGCGCTAGTTGGAAGCTTGTTCAAGCTGTTGTTCAAAAGCCCAAGCCAACTCTTCAGGGACAATGCTTTCTTAAGTTAAAGACTCAGGATAAGGAAAAGCTTAAGAATCAGCAAGTTGTTGAGGATGATATTGATGATACTGTTGCGAGCACTATTGTAGAGGATAGTGATGGTGAGGATGAGCCTCTTACAGTATTTAATCCTCCTGTTGCTGTTCCTGTTGTTCAAGTTATTGAGGAAGTTACTTCTGCTCCAGAAGTTGTAGAAGAGCCCAAGAAGGTTGTGAAGCGAGTTGTCAAGAAGAAGACTGATGCTTAGATAAAAAATTGAACAAAAATAATAAAAATAGTTTAATATGTAGTTGTAGATTTTAAAATAATTTAATTTATATTTTTTTTATATAAATTAAAATTCAAATACTTATATTAGAGTAATATTTACAATTATATCTGATTTATTTGACACATCATAAATGTCATTCTCATTTATTTTACTAAGCCCTTCATTTTTTATTCTATAATATTGGTTTAGTTTCATGTATAATTTGTTTACTGGTATACTTAACTCTTTTTTACCTATGTTAAAAAATATTTTTCCATCATTTAATATTAAATTAAGTAAATCATTTAAATTAAATTCTATTTTTACAACTAAATTATTATTTTCATCAATTTTTATATTTTTAGATAACTCGGGTTCACAAGAAACAATTATCTCTTTAAAGTTATTTACTTCTGAACTTTCAAAATATAATTCATTATGCCATAATGGTACCAAAAATAATTGTTCGTTAACATACAATTTATATACATTGTTTTCAAATAAATCATCTATGCTAGGATTTAATTTATAATACTCCATAACATCCTCATACTTTTTATAAACAATTTCCATTAAACTATCTAATAACTCTTGATTAATATGAAGTATATTTTTATATTTAGAGAGAAAGTTATAAATATCAAAAGCCATTTCTTTATTTAGTTCTTTGAATAATTTATTTGGAATCTTTTTAACAATAATTTTTTTTATTATTTCATAAAATTTATCATTATATTTTCCATCAAAAATTTCTGATAAAAATGATTGTAAAATATCTGCGTAAACTGTCGACGTAGTCGTAGATTTTTCACCTTGTTCGTTAAAATTTATTTCTCTCTTCAAATAATCATAAGCTTCATTAATTACTTGAAATTTTTCTTTTGATTCTTTTGTATTTCCATTTTTATCTGGATGATTTTGTAACGCAAGTTTATGATACTGTTTCTTTAAGTATTCTAAATTAATATCACTATATTTTTTTTCAGACATATCTATTTCTAAAATCTCTAAAGCTGTTTTATAATTCATTAAACTCATAATGATAATTATATTTTATACCATAAACTTTAAGTATTTAAATTCACTTTTATTAATTTCTATTGTAGATATATAATGGGTAAAGTCAGAACAAGTGCCAATTTTTATCGCAGAGGTATTCCTAATAATTATTCTAATTTTGCTTTAGTAGCTCAATCCAACTTTACTGTGGTTAATCCAATAAATAAATTTATTGCGAATACTAATTTTTTCAATCGTTCTTTTAATATTATCAGATATCATAGAGTATAAATTTAGAATTATTATATTTTATATTACCAAATTTTTATTTTTTTATTGTTCTCAATAATTTTTTTATTTTAATTTTATATTCAATCCAATCAGTATATAACTTATTAATATCTTCATCAGATAAATTATTTAATATTTTTATTGATAAAACTGATTCAGCACAATAAGTTTGTTGTAATATTCTGATTGCGGTAATTTTATCTTTACGAGTATTTTTATCCATTATTATTACTAGTATTATTTTTTTAAATAATTGTTTTTTTTGTTTTGGAGTGTCCAAATTTATATTTTTTTCTTGATTTGTTTGCTAACATGAATGCCTTTTTTTTATGGTCGCAACCTTTATCTAATATGTCATAATCTACTGCGGCCGCTTTACCAGCTGTTATTGAACTTGCCAATCTTGCCAGGCCCCATGATTGCCCTGTTTGGTTTGGTCTTGAACCTGAAGAAAAATACGCACCTTGGCCTTTTTTTACAATCTTTTTTAATGCGGATATAGAACACCCAGTTGCTTTTGCTAATTCTTTATTTGGTGATATTTTGCTTATTCCATAAATTTTTTGCGCGTTTATTATGTGGTTTGATGTTTTATTTTTATAAGAAGCTAATGGTTTTCTTGTGTAATATTTTTTATTCTTATACATTTTTTGCGATTTTTTTAACATATTAATTTGTTTTTTCTTATCTTTTTTAGATAAGCTTTTTGGCACATATCTAATAGGCACTTTTTTATTTTTTTTATATCCACCTTTTTTTTGACTGGGAGGAGTTATTACTCCGTAGTCATCTATTGTAGGAAGCAAATCTCTATTAACACGAATATATCTTATTAGTTTTGGGTCTTTAATAACTAATTTGTGAACTGTTTCACCAAAACTTTTTTCATGACTCAAACTTAAAGGTTTCACAAAAAATGGAAAAAAATTGTCATCATATGGGTAATCA
>Ga0164292_10001583_pt1 | contig 18435 bp, 17 predicted proteins | sample GEODES117metaG_FD_111486 | JGI IMG/M metagenome (GOLD analysis project Ga0164292, IMG submission 111486) | Eutrophic lake water microbial communities from Lake Mendota, Wisconsin, USA - GEODES117 metaG | ecosystem: Environmental > Aquatic > Freshwater > Lake | place: USA: Lake Mendota...
AGCCTATCTTGCCGGACTTGCAACAGGTTTTTGGTCGAGTGTTGAAGAAATTTCAGAGCAATGGCAGGTTGAACGGAATTTCGAACCTGAAGATCTCGAAAATTATGATGATATTGTTGATGGTTGGAACCGGGCTGTAAGGTCCGCAAAAGCTAATGTGAATCTTTAGATATTATAATTATATATGGCACCTTTTACAGCTGAGTTTTTAGGTACAGCACTTGTTATTTTATTGGGTAATGGAGTTGTTGCTAATGTGGTTTTGACCGGTACAAAGGGAAACGGTGGAGGATTGATAGTAATCACCACAGCCTGGTCTCTGGCAGTTTTTGTTGGGGTTGTTGTGTCGGCTCCTTATAGCGGCGCACATTTAAATCCTGCAGTTACTTTCGCGTTTGCAATCGCAGGGAAGTTTGAATGAGCACAGGTTCCAGTCTATATGTTGGCTCAGATGCTTGGTGCAATGTTTGGTTCTTTACTGGCTTGGTTCAAGTATAAAGATCATTTTGCAGTAACCGAAGACAAAGCATTAAAACTAGCTGCATTTTGTACCGGACCTGCAATTAGAAATACCTTTTCCAATCTTACAAGCGAAATTATTGGTTCATTTGTTCTTTTATTTGTGATATTTCATTTTACTAACGCCGAAATTGTAGATTCCAAAACACCGGTTGGTCTTGGATCCTTGGGAGCAATTCCAGTAATGTTTCTTGTTTGGTCTATCGGACTTTCCCTGGGAGGGACAACCGGATATGCGATTAACCCCGTGCGTGATCTCGGTCCGAGGATAATGCATGCTTTACTTCCGATTGCCGGTAAAGGAAACAGCGACTGGTCGTACTCCTGGATACCGGTTCTTGGACCTATGTTTGGTGCTGGTATGGCTGCTCTTCTATATTTGGTTTTGAATTAACACTTCAATAATTCAATAAGCTCAATTTTTCAAAGTCCGGAGAGATATTTTGAAAATTTTAATCATTACTAAACAAAGCCTTATAAAGGGTTTTACATTTAAAATACTATTTTTTCTAAATGACTGACAAAGGCGCATTATTACATGCAATTATTGAAAATGCGATTGATGGAATCATAACAATTGATCAGCGGGGCTTAATGGAGTCAATAAATCCTGCAGCCTGTGCTCTGTTTGGGTATTCTGCTGAAGAGGTAATTGGCAAGAATATTTCTATGTTGATGCCTCAGCCGGATAAGGTCTTAATTAATGATTCTGATCGTTTAACTAGAGTAATATCTGTTGGTGTGCAAAAAATAGTCAGAGTCAAGTCTTATATTTACTAAAGGCAAAGCCTGAGAATTTCAAAAAAACAAACGCACACTGACATTTATGACAAAATCGGAAATTAAATTCCTCGGAGGACCTCAGTCACGAAGAGAAGAACTTTTGTTCACCCTGGATATTTTTGCTCAGTTCATTAAAGGATTCAGGGCATTACATTTTATCGGACCTTGTATCACTGTCTTTGGATCCGCAAGATTTAAAGAAGATCATAAATATTACGAATTAACAAGAAAAGCCTCCTCGGAGTTCGCAAAATTAGGTTTTACAATTATGACTGGTGGTGGACCTGGAATAATGGAAGCAGCAAATCGAGGCGCTAAAGATGTGGGCGGACGTTCAGTAGGCTGCAATATTCAGCTTCCTATGGAGCAGGGCGTTAATCCATACTGTGATAAATGGGTGGAAATAAAGCATTTTTTTGTTCGAAAGGTTATGCTCATCAAGTATTCATTTGCCTTTGTTGTAATGCCGGGTGGATTTGGTACACTCGATGAGTATTTTGAAGCAATTACTCTAATCCAGACAAAAAAAATCAGAGACTTTCCTATTATTATCTTTTGCAGGGACTTTCATCAGAAGCTACTTGAACATTTTGAGGTAATGAAAGAGATAGGTACAATTTCGGATACAGATATGAAGTTATTTCTTGTGACTGATTCAATTGAGGAGGCGGTAGAATTCATTCGGGAAAATAGCATAAAACGATATGGATTGAAGCATGAAGAAAAGATTAGGCCTTTTAGCTGGTTGTTTGAATCCAGATTTAGGTTCTAAGATTTTCTTGCCATTAGTTATTTATTCCAAATCAATAGAATCTTTTTTACTTAAAAATTACTGATATGATCGTAAACATTAAATTTAAGGGAAATGGGTTCAGGAGCTTGTTTTTTTTCTTTTTATGCCTTCTCCCAAACCTTTTTGCTTTTGGACAACAGCAAACCTATGTTTATCATTCAGGAGAAATTGAAGTAAGCGGTTTTACAAATAATTATAACTGGAAGATGAAAACAGACAGTGTTGAATGTAAGGCTATAATCACTCTTCAAAATAGGCAATTAAAGGCTATCAATAATTTAAATTTTAATGTTCCTGTACAAATTTAAGTAGCCCTAATACATATATGGACAGGATAGCACATAGAATTCTTAAATCATATCCATTTAATAAAATATATTTCAAGTAAAGTAATTTTTTCTGTGGAATTATTTTAGCTATTTAGTTCAGTAGATTCAGTTTTTTTTATAACTTGAGACATGGAGCTAAAATTTTTATTATTGGTGTAAATTTATTGTGATGAAGAATTTTCTATTGAGGATGCTGGCAATTATCAGCGTTTGTGTTTTATTTTTAAATTTCCATAATTATCTCTCAGAACCAGTTCAAAGTGACTGGCCGGAATATCTTGGTGGTCCAGACAGAAATCATTATTCCTCCCTTAACAATATAAATATAGAAAACATAAAAGCATTAAAGCCAGTTTGGGAATTTCACACCGGAGATTCTGGACAGGTACAATGTAATCCTATCATCATTGAAAACCGTTTATATGCGGTAACAGCTTCAAATCACTTGTTTGCGCTGAACGCGGCAACCGGACAAGAATTATGGCGATTTGCTCCGGAAAGTAAGGCAGCTGCCAACGTAAATAGGGGTGTTGCTTATTGGTCGAAGGGAAAGGATAAACGAATAATGTACACTTATCTAACATGGCTTTATGCTATTGATGCTGTAACGGGGAAACCAATTGTTTCCTTCGGTGATGAAGGCAGAGTAAGTTTAAGAAGTGGTCTGGGAAAGGAATCTGAATCAAAATTTGTTTCCTCAACAACACCTGGAACAATTTTTGGCGATCTGATCATCATGCCTTTAAGGCTTGGTGAAGGTACTGGTTCCGCACCAGGATTTATCCAGGCATTTAATGTAAAAACCGGCAAACTGGCCTGGGTGTTTAAAACTATTCCTCATCCTGGCGAAAAAGGATATGAAACCTGGCCGAAAGAAGCCTATAAAAACCCAGCTATAGGAGCAGCAAATAATTGGTCTGGAATGTCTGTTGATCGAAAGCGTGGAATTCTGTATGTACCAACTGGATCGGCTTCTTTTGATTTCTATGGTGGAAACCGCGAAGGACAAAATCTTTATGCTAATTCATTGCTTGCCCTGAATGCTTTAACAGGAGAATATATCTGGCATTTCCAGACTGTTCATCATGATGTATGGGACAGGGATCTTCCTGCGCCTCCTAATCTGCTCACGATCAATAGAAACGGTAAAAGTATTGATGTTGTTGCTCAGGTGACCAAATCAGGTCACATCTTTGTTTTTGACAGGGTAACCGGAGAACCGATTTTTCCAATAGATGAAGTTCCTTTTCCTCAATCTACCTTGCCAGGTGAAAAAACATGGCCCACTCAACCCATACCACGATTGCCAAAACCATTTGCAAGACAAACACTTAGTGAAAATGAGATTACTCCATTTTCAGGGAAAAGGGATTCTCTGTTAACCATTTTCAGACAGGCAAAGTTGGGTGCTTTTGAACCACTTGATTTTCGGCAAACGCTTATTTTCCCCGGACCTGACGGGGCAGCAGAATGGGGCGGGGCTGCAGTGGATAAAGAAGGTATTATGTATGTTAATTCAAATGAAATGGCCTGGTTATTTAGCCTTAGTCCCAAAACTGAATTAAAAACGAAAGCTCTGAGTACTGGTAAATCTTTGTATCTTAATCATTGTCAGTCATGCCATAAGCCTGATTTTTCCGGTAATCCCCAAAGTGGTTACCCAGCTTTGATTGGGATACGAGAGCGGTTAGGACGCACGATAACAACAAGTCTGATTACAAACGGAAAAGGAATGATGCCCGGATTCAGCCAAATCAGTGAAGCCGATAAGCAATCTATTGTATCCTATATTTTTGGTGAAGAGAAACAGGAGTCATCTGTTGTGGTCAAAGATGAATACCCAGATGTTCCTTACCGCTTTAATGGATACAATAAATTTTTGGATGAAAAGGGCTACCCGGCTATTAGTCCGCCCTGGGGAACACTTAGTGCAATTGACCTCAATACGGGTGAACAGGTTTGGAAGATTCCTTTGGGTGAAATAAAAGAATTAAGTAAAAAAGGTATTCCTGTTACGGGAACTGAAAATTATGGCGGACCATTGATAACTGCTGGAGGTTTATTATTTATTGCTGCAACCAAAGACAATACGTTCAGGGCTTTTGATAAAAAATCCGGCAAATTACTTTGGGAATACCCTTTGCCTGCATCGGGTTTTGCTACACCTTCAACGTATATGATTAATGGCAAACAATATGTAGTGATCGCCTGCGGTGGAACCAAACTGGGAATGAATAAGGGCGACAGCTACGTAGCATTTGCCCTGGAATAACTCATTTGACGGAAAATTGAGGATTGAGATTATTCTCAATCCTCAACCCGATAGCCATCGGCCCTCAATTAATCATATACCTATCTTATTAAAATTTATTCCTAAATGGAAGTTGAAACCACAGCAATTAAGTTTGCTCTACTTTATGCTCTAGTTCAATGGTTTGTTAAATATGCAGGAGATAATTTTGGCGATAGCGGAACCTATATTGCAGGAGCAATTTCAGGAATAACTGATGTGGATGCTATTACACTATCTATGGCCAAAATGGCAAAATCCGGGGGAGATTCTGCGATTGCTGTTAATACCATTTTAATTGCAGCACTTTCAAATACGTTGGTAAAGTTTATGATTGTACTTAGTTTAGGAAGTATAGAATTACGTAAAATTGCGTTCCTCGCATTTTGTTCAATATTTTTTACCGGATCAGCCTATTTCTTATTCTTCACAAATTTTCAATCATATTCGGGTACATAACCTATATTTTACATACTCTAGCATGAATAAACCATTTTATTGGCTAATTTGCTCATACTATATAACCCATCAATTCATTATGAAGAGAATATTTTTAACAACCGTATTATTTTTAGGAGTGGCTTTTTTAAGCTTTGCTCAAATTGCCCCTGCTGCTATGACACTTTCTACAAATGCATTTGCAGACGGGACAATTATACCCGTGAAATATAGCCAGGCAGCTCCGGGAGCAGCACCAGGTGAAGGAACATCACCCGCATTGTCTTGGGGAAATATACCAGCAGGTACAAAAAGCTTGTTATTACATATGCATGATCTTGATTTTGTTCGGAATAAAACAACAGATGATCAGGTTCACTGGCTGGTTTGGAATATTCCAGCAAATGCAACAGGCTTACCGGAAGGGCTGCCTAGAGGAGCGAAATTGCCTGATGGAAGTTATCAAATAAGTGTAACTGGTCCGGTTTACCGTGGACCTGGAGCCGCTGCAAGTGGCCCACTTCATCATTACATGTTCGAAATTCTTGCTCTTGATATCACCCTCGATTTTCCAGCAGTAAACAATGATCCTTTCGAGACCAGAGCAAAGGTTATGCAAACAATTCAGGGACATATTCTTGGCAAGGCAGTTACGGGCGGTTTATTCAAAAGGCCTCTTAATTGAATTAATTCTTTTTTGTAGAAAATATTTTTTACTCATGTAATAGCATTTGATTGTAAAGGACTGTTTTGGTTTTTGTAATCAGTCCAATAAGTATGTTCAATCTTTTACATTCAATAGCTTAACCATGAGTCTAAACAGGTGAAGGTTTCAGGCAATCATCAGTCATTGATTTACTGAATTCAGTAAGATTTGGTTAAATGCTATATTTTTTCAAATTAAATCGATTATTCCAAAGGTCTAATGTCTGATGCTGTGTTGTAAATCTTCATGATTAGTCCCGATAGTTTATATTTAAATGTAATTCAACCAAGAATACTTGCATTTTGCTGTATCCTATTTAATTTGTTTGATCAAATTTTCATAAGGCTGAAAGCTTTTATTGTAGGTTGAATGTTATCTCAGTTCAAAATATTTCAAAAATATCCATTTAAACATTTTATCTAGTTAGAATAAACTTTTCGAATTAGTATTATTGTAATGTAATCCTCAGGCCAATCCGGCTTTTAGTCAGAATTTAGTTATTCAGACTAAGGGATATACACTTAAAGCGGTACATATTCATGTAGGATTATATGGCAAAGAACAAATACTTTTTCCCTTTCATCATGGTTACCTCACTTTTTTTTATGTGGGGTTTTGTTCATAATCTTGATCCAATACTTATTCCTCATCTAAAAAAATCTTTTAGCCTCAACATATTACAATCTTCATTGGTAGATTCTGCTGTTTTTATAGCTTATCTTTTGGTTGCTATTCCGGCAGGGATACTGATGAAAAAATATGGTTACAAGACTGGTATTTTATCCGGACTGGTTTTATTTGCAATAGGTTCTTTCTTGTTTATTCCAGCAGCAAATACGCAGCAATATTCGTTTTTTCTCGGCGCATTGTTCATCATTTCCTGCGGATTAACAATACTTGAAACAGCAGCAAATCCCTATGTTTCTTTACTTGGGGATCCTGATACTGCCACCAGCCGACTTAATTTTGCGCAGTCATTTAACGGATTGGCAGCTACCCTCGCTCCGATAATCGGTGCAAGATTTATTTTAACAGAAGGCTATAGTGATAAGGAATTAGATTCCATGACAGAAAGTGCAAGGCAGATTGCTCTGGCATCCGAAGCTTCTACCGTTAAATTGCCTTATTTTATTCTGGGAAGCTTGATTCTGCTTATTGCTATTATCTTTTATTTCTTACGACTTCCTGAAGTTGAAGATAAAGATGAGAGTAAAAGTCTAAACGTATTTAGGGCATTCCAGCACAAGCACCTAACATGGGCTGTTATAGCACAGTTTTTTTATGTAGGCGCTCAGGTATGTATATTCAGTTTTTTTATTTTATATGCTGTTGAAGTTTCAGGTATTGACAATGTTCTAGCAGCCGATTATCTGGGCTGGGGATGCGGGCTCGCGTTTATGGTCGGACGTTTTTTTGGCGTTTTTTTAATGAAATTTATAGCATCTGAACGTTTATTGGCAATTTATTCGGTTATCTGTATTATACTTTGCATTTTGGCGACCATTAGTCACGGGTTTATAGCGATTTACGCTGTCATTGGAATTACATTTTTCATGTCCATCATGTTTCCGACAATTTTTTCATTGGGAATAAAGGGTTTAGGCAGAGATACACAATTTGGTAGTAGTCTGATTGTGATGGCTATTTTTGGTGGAGCAGTTCTGCCTTTATTTTTTGGATATATTGCAGATTTGACAGGTAAAGTTCAGTATGGTCAGATTGTGAGTTTACTTTGCTTTTGCGTGATTTTAGCTTTTGCAGTGCATGGCTATAAAATTGGAAAGCCTCAAAGCGAATAGTATGAAAAGATATTGCCTGGCAGTCGATTTGAAAGATGATCCAAAACTCATTGCAGAATATGAGTTATGGCACACAAAGGTTTGGCCTGAAATAATCGAGAGCATAAGAACTTCAGGAATTGAGGATTTGACTATTTATCGTTATTCAAACCGTCTGTTTATGATCATGGAGGTTAATGATGATTTTAGCTTTGAAAAAAAGGCTGCTTCAGATCTTGCAAATGTTAAAGTTCAGGAATGGGAGGAGTTCATGTGGAATTTTCAACAAGCCATTCCAGGTGTTAAAGCTGGTGAAAAATGGGTACTAATGGATAAAATATTTCAATTATAGTTTCAAATGAACAGTAATATTAAAGCGGGAACAAAGCATAGATTTCTTCAGATTCATCCAAAAGATAATGTTTTGGTGGCCTTACAGAATCTTGAACAGGGTGAACAAATAGATTTTGGAGCTGGAGGACTAGTTCTCAAAACTGCGGTAGAATCCAAACATAAGTTTACCATTGAAGCCTTAAAAAAGGGAGATAAGGTTATCATGTATGGTGTTTTAGTTGGCATAGCCAATCAGGATGTTGAGCAAGGAGCTGCCATTACCGTACAAAATGTGGATCATGCGTCAAGTGATTATGTCTTAGGTTTGCGTAAGCTTCAATGGGACAAGCCTGATACTTCCGCTTTTGTAGGCAAATCCTTTAACGGATTTTACCGCTCAGATGGTTCGGTTGGAACCCGTAATTACTGGTTGGTTATCCCATTGGTTTTTTGTGAAAATAGGAATGTGAATGTTTTAAAAGAAGCACTGGATGAAAAATTGGGATATAAAAAGGTAAAAAGCTATGAAAATGAGGTTGAAAGTTTAATCGCTTTATACAAAACAGGAAAATCAACTGAAGAGATTCTTAACGCGGATTTGAAGGCTACTCCAAATGCAGCTAAGAGAGAACGCTTATTTCCAAATGTAGATGGTGTAAAGTTCATCACACACGATATGGGCTGTGGGGGTATCAAATTAGATGCTGATAGTTTATGCGGACTAATAGCTGGGTATATTACTCATCCAAACGTTGCGGGCGCGACAATTTTAAGTTTGGGTTGCCAGCATTCTGAGGTTAGCACTTTACAAAGAGAGATCAATAAGCGTGATTCTCATTTCAGTAAGCCGCTTGTAATTCTTGAGCAGCAGGCCTTGGGTACCGAATCAAACCTAATGCAGGAGGCTTTAAAAAGAACATTTGCAGGTCTTGTGGAGGCAAATAAAGAAGAACGAAAACCTGCACCAATCTCCAAAATATGTATTGGTCTGGAATGTGGGGGTTCTGATGGTTTTTCTGGTATTTCTGCAAATCCAGCACTTGGATATGTTTCAGACATCCTGGTTTCATTGGGTGGCGCTGTTGTACTCTCTGAATTTCCTGAGCTTTGCGGGGTAGAGCAGGAATTGAGTGATCGTTGTGTGGATGAAGAAACTGCTACCCGTTTCATGGATTTGATGAGCACTTATAATGCACGGGCAGTTGCCAATGGATCTGGTTTTTATGCAAATCCATCTCCGGGAAACATCCGAGACGGATTGATTACCGATGCGATGAAATCTGCTGGTGCAGCAAAAAAAGGTGGCTCATCACCGGTAACAGCAGTTCTTGATTATCCTGAGAAAGTTAAAAGTATGGGACTAAATCTACTTTGCACTCCGGGAAGTGATGTAGAAAGCACTACCGCAGAAGTTGCTGCAGGAGCTAATATCGTACTTTTCACAACCGGATTAGGCACACCAACTGGAAATCCAGTTACTCCTGTAATTAAGTTGAGTACCAACACTAAAACATTTCAGAAAATGCCTGATATTATCGATATTAACTGCGGAACCATCATAGATGGTTCTGAGACTATACCAGAGAATGCACATCGCATTTTAGATTATGTAATCAGCGTTGCCAGCGGTGAAGAACAGCCTAAAGCTATGCAATTGGGGCAGGACGATTTTATCCCCTGGAAGCGTGGTGTTTCATTATAACGTTATCAAAAATTAAAATAATATGTTCAGTTTAAAAGGAAAAACAGCAGTAATAACAGGTGGGGGAAGTGGTATTGGTAAAGGCATCGCTATGGTGTTTGCAGCCCAGGGCGCCTCAGTTAAAATAGTTGAGTTAAATCAGGATGCAGGTCTTGCAGTGGTTAAGGAAATTACAGAACAAGGGGGAATTGCTTCTGCACATGGCTGTGATGTATCCAAACAAGCCGATGTACTATCTCTGTTTAACAGTATAGGGCAAATTGACATTCTTGTTAATAATGCAGGTATAGCACATGTAGGAAGAGCCGACACGACATCCGAAGCGGATTTGGACAGGATCTATAATGTAAATGTCAAAGGTGCATACAACTGTCTTTTTGCTGCAATACCTCTAATGAAGAAAAGTGGTGGCGGTGTAATTCTCAACCTTGCATCTATCGTGGCTATTGTTGGTGTTGCAGATCGCTTCGCCTACTCTATGAGTAAAGGTGCAGTTTATGCGATGACTCTTTCTGTTGCTAAGGATTATCTCTCAGATAATATTCGTTGCAATAGTATCTCACCTGCCAGGGTTCATACTCCATTTGTAGATGGATTTATAGCTAAAAATTATCCAGGACAGGAAAAGGAAATGTTCGAGAAGCTCTCTAAAACGCAACCGGTTGGAAGAATGGCAACACCTGCTGATATTGCAGCAATTGCACTTTACTTATGTTCTGATGAAGCCAGCTTTATAACCGGAAATGATTATCCGATTGATGGTGGATTTATCAAGTTGAATAGTTAATATTTATAATTCAAATAATGCCTCCGGGCTTTTTATTTAAACAGAAAGATTGTTTTTAGATAAAAACAATTAGCCTACCAAAATTCAATAATAAAATGAAATTAATCAGATGGGGGAAACCCGGACAAGAAAAAACAGGAGTGATTATTAATGATGTAAAACTTGATACATCTGCTTTTGGGGAAGATTATAATGAAGCTTTTTTTGAAAACGACGGATTAAATCGTCTGGAAGCGTTTTTGAAATCAAATCTAGGTAAGCTTAATACAATTGGTGATTCAGAGCGTTTAGGTTCTCCTGTGGCTAGACCTTCTAAAATCCTGTGTATTGGATTAAATTATGTGAAGCATGCCGAGGAGTCGGGAATGGCAATTCCTGCAGAACCGATTTTGTTCATGAAGTCGACCACTTCTTTGGTTGGGCCTTTTGATGATATTACCATACCTAAGAATTCTGTAAAATCAGATTGGGAAGTAGAACTCGCCTTTGTAATCGGTAAAAAAGCCAGTTATGTCTCTGAAGCAGAAGCCATGGATTATGTAGCTGGATATTGCCTTCACAATGACGTTTCTGAGCGTGAGTGGCAGTTGGAGCGTGGCGGCACCTGGGATAAAGGTAAAGGCTGCGACACTTTCGCGCCGGTCGGCCCTTTTTTGGCGACTAAAGATGAGATCGCAGATCCTCATAAATTGAGATTATGGTTAAAACTAAACGGTAAGATTATGCAGGATAGCAATACTGATGATCTTATTTTTAATATTCCTTTCCTGGTATCGTATTTAAGTAATTTTATGACACTTCTGCCTGGAGATATCATTTCAACAGGAACACCTGCAGGTGTGGGTTTAGGCTTCAAACCTCCAATTTTCCTTAAAGACGGAGATGTAATTGAGTTAGGTATTGACGGATTGGGAGAATCAAGACAGGTTGCAAAAGCCTATGCTAAAAATTGATTCCCATCAGCACTTTTGGCAGTTTGATCCAATAAGGGATAATTGGATTACCGAGGAAATGGAAGTCATTCGTCATGACTTCCTTCCTCCTGATCTTAAACCATTGCTCGATGCCAATGGAATACATGGCTGCGTCGCTGTTCAAGCCGATCAATCAGAACAAGAAACCAATTTCCTTCTTGATTTGGCAAAAGAATATGATTTCATTAGAGGTGTAGTAGGTTGGGTAGATCTTTGTTCTCCTAATATTGAAGAGCGACTCGAGTATTTTTCGCAATTCCCAAAACTTAAGGGATTCCGGCATATTCTGCAATTAGAGTCCGTCGAGTTTATGCTTAAACCCGAATTTAAAAGGGGAATTTCAGCCTTAAAGGAATACCAGTTTACATATGATATATTAATATACCCGCCTCACCTGGCATCGACTCCTGAACTGATACGTGAAAATTGCGATCAGGCTTTTATCATTGACCATCTCGCTAAGCCTTATATAAAAAAGGGTATTTTCAATAATTGGGAAGCTGAGATGAAACATATTGCTTCATTTGAGAATGTTTATTGTAAACTCTCAGGTATGATTACCGAAGCTGATCTTAAAAACTGGAAAAAAGAGGATATCTTTCCATACATGGATAAAGTTTTTGAATTTTTTGGTGCAGATCGTTTGATGTTTGGTACCGATTGGCCGGTATGTAAACTGGCAGGGGAATATGATGAGGTTTGTGGATTGGTTGAAGAATATTTGAGTAAGTTGAGCACAAGGGAGCAGGAACTGGTTTGGGGCAAGAATGCTGAAACATTTTATAAATTATAGTACAATGGATTTAAAATTAAAAGATAAAGTAATTCTGGTCAGTGGTGGTGCCAAGGGAATTGGTGAGGCAATTGTCAAAGTTTTGGCAGCCGAAGGAGCCATTCCAGTGATTATTGGCCGAAATGAATCAGATAACCTGAAAGTACTTGCTGAACTTGAATCCCTAGGATCTCAGGCTTTTCAGATTAGTGCCGAGTTAAGCAAGCCTGAAGAATGTGAAAAAGCGATCAGATTGACTTTGGAAAAGTTTGGCAGGATTGATTCATTGGTTAACAATGCCGGAGTTAATGATAGTATTGGTCTTGAGAATGGTTCATACGAAGGTTTTATGGCGAGTTTGCACAAGAATGTAGTTCATTATTATTTACTTGCACATTTTGCCTTACCCTCGCTAAAGAAATCTAAAGGAGCAGCGATTGTAAATATCAGCTCTAAAACTGCTGAAACAGGGCAAGGAGGTACTTCTGCCTATGCTGCCGCGAACGGTGCCCGCAATGCCCTGACCAGAGAGTGGGCTGTTGAATTATTACCTCACAGCATTCGTGTCAATTCTGTGATCGTTTCAGAATGCTGGACTCCTTTGTATGAGAGCTGGGTTAAAACCCTTTCAAATCCTGAAGAAAAATTGAAGGATATTGTCAGTAAGATTCCTCTGGAAAACCGTATGACTACTGCGAAGGAAATTGCAGATACAGTTGCCTTTTTATTATCAGAGCGATCTTCTCATACAACAGGGCAGTTGATCCATGTGGATGGGGGATATGTTCATCTGGACCGAGCAATAGGGAAGCTTTAAGCTTAAAGCAAAAAGCCTAAAGCTAATTTCCGTTATTTGTGTCATTCCGAATGCAATGAGGAATCTGTTTAATATGAGCAATCTATGTCTACTTTTCCAATTCCAGGCTCCTTGATTTTCTGTTTTCAACCCTCTGTCCTTAGAGTTTCAATCGATTACCAAATTTGATTTTACAGTACAAATAAACTGCTATTGTACAGATCAGGAGATCACAGTGGTACGCTTGTTCAATAGGCTCCAGCTTTAGCTGGAGCTAAGATTTTGTTAGTTTTCGGGCCAGTCCGAACGGAGTTCATCCGGGCGGGCTTCAGCCCAACATTAAGCAAACAGTGAGGAACATCAATGGGGCTTCAGACCGATAGTTTGAAATTCTCAACTACTCGGTGAGTTTCCTGCGGTTACCAAAATTGATTTTTTTACAACATTAATAGCTGTTGTACAGTTTCAGCGCAGTGTCTCTAAGGATTATTAAATGAAATGGAGTCTTATACTCCAAAAACATAAGGCTCTATAAATCATTTGAAAAACCCGATGCTTGCAGTATCCCTTACCGTTCCATCAGCATCCTGATAAATAAAATAAGCTTCCAGTTCCTTGTGTTTTTTCAAAAAGGCAAAGGCCTTTTTAATGCCCATTCCAATCAGTACATTATCATACCCATCGGCACTCATAGCATTAGAGGTTTTGACAGTCACACTTATAAGTTCATTTTCGAGCGGTCTGCCCGTTTTTGGATCCATTAGATGAGAAAGTTTTTTGGACCCATTCTGAAGATATTTTCGATAATTCCCGGAAGTAGTAATAGCTCCTCCTTTTAATTCTATAATTTTTGATATGCCAGATTCCTCTTTTTCATCATCATTAGCCGGCTGTTCAATACCAATTCGCATAACCTGATTACCGGGATATTTACGTCCTTTTACCCTGATCTCTCCGCCAATTTCGATCAGATAATTTTTAACACCTCTGGATTCGATGTAATCAGCAATTACATCAACGCTATAACCCTGGGCTATTCCGTTCACATCAATCTTCAGGCATGGAATGTCCTTGATCAATTGCTTTCCTATAACATGCAACTTATCTGAACCTGAACAGGCGAGTGCATTTTTGATCACTTCGTCTGATGGCTGATTACTATGTCTCTTTACTCCGAATCCCCAGGCTTCAACAATTGGTAATATACTGATATCAAATATGCCATCACTTTCTTTCCAGATCTTTAAAGATCGCTGTACCACCTTGAATAGATGTTCGTCCATCGTTATTCCTGTTTCAGAATTATTGAACTGATTGATCAATGAATAGGGTTTATAGATCGAGAGTGAGTTATCAAGTTCAGAGAATTTTTGGTCAATTGATCTTGAGCTGATGATCGCATTTTCTGCATAATAGGTAATCTGGTAGCTGGTACCCTGTGCGAAACCTGAAATTTGGAATTGGGAGAACGACTGAAATTTACTACTGCTACAACGGGGTAGGATTAATAGGATTGGTAGGATGAATAGGATTACAATTTTTCTAATACTCACAATCCTACCATTAATAAAAATCCTACTCATGCTAAAGTCTTCTAATCTTCTAATCCTTTAATCCTCTAATCCTCTAATCCTCTAATCCTTTAATCCTCTAATCCTTTAATCCTCTAATCCTTTAATCCTATTACTTTAGTCGTAGTATAATACTTCGCAATCATGTTTGGAATTTCCCATGCAGGCATAGCATTATTCAGTAAATACCCGATCGCTACTTCTGCTGAGTTGGTACGTTTGAATTCTCCCGGAATTACGATCCATTCTTTATCTTTTTGAATAATATCGAATCCGGGGTATTTTACTTTCATTTTATTTTTTACATTTTCAATCACCGAAACAAAGTCGGCGGCAGGAACTCCCGGAGCTGGCTTGATATATAAGTTAGCCCGATACTTCTCCTCTACACCTTGCCTAAGTTCCAGATCAGCTTTTGTTCCTCGCATCAGTGCATAATGAGTATCACTTGAGCCTAAAGGTTCCCTATATCTCCAGTTAACAGTTACTTTAGCGTGAATTCCTTTAATGGTATAATTAATCTCACCATTTGCTAAAACAGATATTATACTATCCTTAAGGTATTTTTTGAGATATTCCGGGTATTCTACGCGAGTAACCCGTTTAAATTCTGATGGAGTTAGATCTGTAGGCCATTCCTTGGAGCTCAAAATTTTTATATCCTTTTTATAGTTGAGTATAACTTCAGGAAATCCTGCCCATTGTGACATATCAACCAGGTGAGTGCTCACATCAGTGATGCCATGACCCTGTTGGTCAATATCAAAGAACCATGCTGGTCGCCTGGCAGGTTCAGAACCTGAAAATTTCAGAAAATGGTGTAGATTCTCCTGAATTAGTGAAGGATCGTCAAGACTTCCATTTTTAAGATTGCCAAACAATTCAGGTATTGCTGCCAGTTCTTTCTGTAGGATATTACTGATATCATAACGAAGATCCATGGGGTCAAAAATCAGCACCTTATTTTTATGAGCCAGTTTGAATGATTTTTTCAATTTTGCAAAATCTTCAGGTGTTACAGCCATGGGTTTATCCGCTAAAACATGTAAGCCAGCCTCGATCGATTTACGCATATATTCAGCTTTTTTGCTGTTATTTCCTGAAATAATTACCGCATTGCCATTTTTTTCGGCCAGCATCTTTTCCAGGTAATCTGGCCCGGTATAAACCACCATTTTCCATTTTGTAGGATTGGAAGAGCGGAAATTCATGCCGTTAATACTTTTAAGATAGGTTTCAACTTCAGGTCCTGCAGGTGCATATACATACACTTCCGGATCCAGACCTTCATACATTCTGCCTTGCATGTAAGTTGCATGTCCGTGGCCCGGGTCCAAGACTATCAGTTTGATCGGATTATTTTGTGCAATTCCCTGGGCAGCAATTATGTTCAATAACAGAAAAAATACGACTTCAGAAAATTTATTTTTCAGGTTTATCATGTTGTTAATACTATCTTTTCAAGAAAATAGGGGATATTTTGAAATGTTTGCAATAAACTTTTTAAAGTCTTTTGTTATCAGACCGTAAAATAATCAAAATTAAGAGAATTGATTAATTCTGTATTTTCATGTGTATTCAAATACAATCACTCTGCTTTAAAATGAATAATTCGTCTTTGCTGTTGGGAGTCATTTCATAGGCTAAAAATTCAGGAATCAAGATTCAGAACTGGCTACACTAATGAATTTAGTTTTTATTGAGATGTGGAGCATTCCAGTGCAGGGTGTGCCTTTTATAAATGGATGACCTTTTACAATGGAATAGTTCATGTGACATTAGCAATTAATGTCTCGATTTCTGGTTCCTAGATCAAAAAAACTACTATTGGATCACAAAGTAATCATAAATCATCTTGGATATTTTAGCCATCGACTTCACAGCGGCTTTATCATCCTGTAATTCTTTTGATAACAATACCAAAACATATTTTCGTCCATCAGGAAGAATCACAATACCGGCATCATGGTTTACGCCGGTGATCCAGCCGGTTTTATGCGCCACTTTTACTTTTTTCGGAAGTTTTGCAGGGATTTTATCATTAAATTTCTGATCGAGAAGAATATCAATCATCGCATCTGACGACTGTTTATCCACAACATGACCTTGGGCCATTTGGGTAAAAATCAGCATCTGATCGTACGCTGTGGTCGTGTTGTTAAGTCCTGCACGGAAAGCTTTGTTATCTTCCACACCTCTCAAAACCTGGATATCCATAGCGCCCATTTCCCTCATGGTTTTGTTTGCATTGTGTGCTCCCACCAGATCGATGATGATATTTGTAGCCAAATTGCTGCTTTGAATAATCATTTGATACAGCAAATCATAAATTTTGACTTTTTTTCCTGCTTTTTTATACAAGTCAGTCTCACTATCGTCTTTTGGATTTAGTGAATAAGCACTTCCATCAACTATACTTTTGAATTCATTTTTAATGATCAGCGAGTCATCAATTGAAAATTTTCCAGCTTTTGCATGTTTATAGGCTTCAATTAGTACAGGGGTTTTCATTGTACTGGCAGCATGAAAATTTATTTTTTCATTGATTAGAATTTCTTCACCGCTAGCCAAGTTTTTATAAGCCAGGGCAAAGATTCCTTTGTTTTTAGCGAGTTCTTGATTGATCTGATACTTGAGTTCTTTCGGGTCTTTAGCACCTGATGGCAGCATGAAAAGTAGAATTGATAGGATTAATGAATACATCTTAATACTCCTAAATAATAGGGGAGCTGCAGTGAATATAACAATAAATTGAGTTTGATTAGTGGTATCTAGCTTATTTTATACAGGTTAATCCTTAGCGCATAACGATGGGAGCGGCATCCCTGCCTGTCGTCAGGCAGGCTTTTTGGCTATTTGAGACCAAAAAGATAGAGCGTACAGCGTGTTAAAACGCCAATAATCCTGTTATTAATAAATAACACGTTTTTGAGGTGCCAAAGCCAGATCAATAGTATAATTTGTATTTTTAGTTTCTTAAAATAGTATGAAATTATGATCCGGTCAACTAGTTTTTTGTTGTGTGCTTTGTTGTTAACTATGTTTCAGGTAGCCCTTGGACAGGTAAATCTTAAAAATGTTGATCTGGCATGGGATCATTATGATCGGTACAGAGAACCTATCATTCAAAACCGCTTTTTAAAGCATTCAGATCTTGTTTCCTTAATCAAGAAACACGTAACATCTAGTCTGTTGATTTCCAAAGAAATTGGACAATCCGTTAATGGAAGAAGTATTAATCACTTAATGCTCGGTACGGGTAAGACTAAAGTTTTATTATGGTCGCAAATGCATGGTGATGAGTCGACTGCCACGATGGCCTTATTTGATTTGTTCAATTTTTTCCATGCCGATGATGAGCACAACGATTTAAGAAAGTTGATTCTGGGTAGTTTGGAGCTCCACATTGTCCCTATGCTCAATCCGGATGGAGCACAGCAATGGAAACGAAGAAATGATCTTGAGATTGACATAAACCGAGATGCCCGAATGTTAGTGACACCAGAGGGTAGGGCATTGATGAGTCTTGCAAAAAAGATTCAACCAGTAATAGGCTTTAATCTTCATGATCAAAGTACATTATATGCTGCCGGGCGTAATGACAATACTGCTACTTTATCCTTTCTTGCTCCAGCTTATGATTACCCTAAAAGTATGAATGAGGTTAGAAAAAGAGCTACACAACTAATATTGACAATGAACGAGGCCCTGCAAACAAAGGTTCCTGGAAAGATTGCTAAGTATGATGATGTATTTGACCCACGTTGTTTTGGAGACACTTTTCAGGGGATGGGTATTTCCACGATACTGATTGAGTCAGGAGGCTTTTATGCAGATCCTGAAAAGCAATACATCAGAAAGCTG
>Ga0164292_10001585_pt1 | contig 18431 bp, 16 predicted proteins | sample GEODES117metaG_FD_111486 | JGI IMG/M metagenome (GOLD analysis project Ga0164292, IMG submission 111486) | Eutrophic lake water microbial communities from Lake Mendota, Wisconsin, USA - GEODES117 metaG | ecosystem: Environmental > Aquatic > Freshwater > Lake | place: USA: Lake Mendota...
AATCAATCAATTTGCGTGCAAACCATGCCTCGCCCAGGCGCCAGTCGATCCCCAGATCCTTGGTCAGGAACGAAGCGGTCACCATGCGCAAGCGGTTGTGCATGTAGCCGCTGTGCTCGAGCTGAAGCATCGCTGCATCGACGAGCGGATAGCCCGTTCTCCCCTCGCACCAAGCCTCGAACCGTGCAGGGTCATTGTCCCACTTGATCGCGTCGTATTCAGGTCGAAACGATTGCGTGACCACCCTCGGATGGTGCCAGAGGATCTGGAAATAAAACTCACGCCAAATCAGCTCCGACAGCCAGGTCTGGGCCCCCTCTGCGGCGCCGGGGTCGGCCTGTATCGTCTGCCAGGCGAGCCGCGCAAGCGTGCGGATTGAAACCGTGCCAAAACGCAGGTGTACGGACAGGTAGGAAGGGCCTTTGACTGCCGGGTAGTCACGGGTGGCCTGATAGCGACCGATGCGCCGCGCGAAATCCTCGACGAGCTTCTTCGCGCCATCCTCGCCGGCCTCGATGCCGAGTTCATCAAGCGCTGTACGCTCGAAGCCGATCGCACCCAGATCCGGTACCCAAGTGGCGAGCGGGTCAACCGGCGCCACCCGCCCCGGGAGCTGAACCGGATGCGCGTCGAACAGGCCGAATGCGACCCGCTTCAGCCAAGCGCGCTTGTAAGGCGTGAAAACCGAGAAGCTCCGCCCATCCAGGGTCATCACCTCGTCAGTCTCGAAGATCACTTGATCCTTGCAGGTGATCCAGTTGCAATCGAACGAAGCGAGCGCGGCTGCGACCGCGCGATCACGCTCGATCGCGCTGGGCTCATAGTCCCGGTTGGCGTAGACCGCGGCAATATTGAGCGCGCGGGCGAGCTCTGGAATCCGTTGCGTCGGATCACCGACCAGTACCCAGAGCGCGCCGCCCTGCGCGCGCAACTGGGCATCAATCTGGACAATGGACCGGTGGATGAAATCCACGCGCCGGTCGTGTGGAGGTAGCGAATCGAGGATGCCACGGTCGAACACAAAGGCCAGATGCACCTGGTGATGATCGCGCAGGGCCGCGGACAAAGCCGCGTGGTCGGTCAGCCGCAGATCGCGTCGCAACCAGACGAGGGCATTCGAACGTGATGTGGAAGAGCTCGATGTCATCGGAATTGTCTCAGGGGTTCGAGGGGGGCCTATAATCACCGGATGAAGTCTGACAGCGCATCCAACCTGACTGGGCAGTTCCTGATTGCCATGCCGAGCATGGACGATCCGAATTTTGGCGGCACGCTGATCTTCATTGCGGAGCATAACGAAAAGGGCGCGCTTGGGCTGGTCGTCAACCGTCCAATGGAGCTCGATCTCGGCGGACTCTTCGAGCGGCTCGAGCTCAAGCTCGAGGATCCGTCGCTGGCCCGAAAGCCGGTGTTTGCTGGCGGCCCCGTCCATGGCGACCGGGGTTTTGTACTTCATCAGCCGGTGGGTCAGTGGCATTCCACCGTTTCGGTCGGTTGCGATTTTGGGTTGACCTCCTCCCGCGATGTGCTCGAGGCCGTTGCCTCGGGGCGGGGCCCGTCCCGGCTGGCCGTGATGCTGGGCTACTCGGGTTGGGGTCCCGGTCAGCTCGAGGACGAGGTCTCGCGCAACGCATGGCTCACGGTCGAGGCCGATCCTGAACTCATCTTCGACCGGCCGCCGGAGGCGCGTCTACAGGGCGCTTTCAAGCTGCTCGGCATCGATCCCGCGTTCCTGGCGTCGGTTCCAGGCCATGCCTGAGACCTTGCATGCGACCGAGTCGGCCGCGTCGCTGGGCGATTCGACCCGGCCGATCGCCCAGTGCCTGCTCGGGTTCGACTACGGCACCCGGTTCGTAGGCGTTGCGATTGGCAATACCTTGAGCGCCGACGCGCGGCCGCTCAGCGTCATCGAACACCGCTCAAATGAACAGTTGTTCAGCGCGATTGCCCGGCTGCTCGCCGACTGGGAGCCTGACAGTCTGGTGGTTGGCGTGCCACGACACCCGGATGGCACTGCCCACGAAATGACCGCACGCGCCGAGCGTTTTGCCCGTCAGCTCGAGGGCCGATTTGGCCGGTCGGTTCGACGGGTCGACGAGCGCTACTCTTCGGTCGAAGCTGACGACAACGTCCGAACCCATGGCGCATCCGGCGCATCCCGAGGCCCGACCCGCAACGCCGCGCTAGCCGCAGCGGCCCGGGGCACGACCCGCAACGACGCCGTAGCTGCATCGTTGATTCTGAGACAATATCTGAACGCAATCACCCGGAGCCCTGATGACGACCGCGCCTGACGCCGAAGCTGCCTATCGGTCGTTGCGCGGGCACATTTCGGGCGCGCTGGCCCGGCGCACCGAAATCCATCTGGTGGGTGTGCACAGCGGCGGGGCCTGGGTGGCCGAGCGCCTGCATCGCGAGCTGGGGCTGCGCACCGCGTTGGGTTATCTCTCGAGTGCTTTTCATCGGGACGATTACGACCGCCGGGGCCTACCGGCCGACATCAAGGGCTCGGAGCTCCCCTTCGAGGTCGCGGGTGCCGATATCGTTCTGGTGGACGACATCCTGTTCACTGGACGTACGGTACGCGCCTCGTTGAACGAGATTTTCGATTATGGTCGGCCTGCCCGGGTCACCCTCGCGGTGCTGGTGGACCGGGGTGGCCGGGAGCTCCCGATCTCGGCCGAATTTGTCGGCCTGTCCCACCCGCTTGACCCCGAGCGCAGCTTCACGCTGGGTCGCATGTCGGACGGCTCATTCGCGTTGAAGGTTGAATGAACCGTCTGGCCGCTTTGCACGCGGTTCTCCCGTCACAAGATTGATCGAACGAGTCTCTCGACCCATGCCCGTGCGACATCCCCAGCTCAACGCCCATGGCGAACTCAAGCACCTCCTGACCATCGAGGGACTGCCGCGCGATCTGATTCATCGCATCCTCGATACAGCGGCCGGTTTCGTTGGTGTCTCGGATCGCGAGGTCAAGAAGGTCCCGCTGCTGCGCGGTGTGTCGGTTTTCAATCTGTTTTTCGAAAACTCGACCCGCACCCGCACCACCTTCGAGATCGCCGCCAACCGGCTGTCCGCAGATGTGGTCAATCTCAACATCAACACCTCGTCCGCATCCAAGGGCGAGTCGCTGCTCGACACCATCGACAATCTGGTTGCCATGCACGCCGATATGTTCGTTGTGCGGCATGCGCAAAGCGGCGCCCCCTTCCTGATTGCCGATCATGTGGACCGCACGCGCGGCAATGTGCACGTGATCAATGCCGGAGATGGACGACACGCCCACCCGACACAGGGCCTGCTCGACGCCTACACGATCCGTCACTTCAAGGGCAGTTTTCAGGACTTGACGGTTGCGATCGTGGGCGATGTCCTGCACTCCAGGGTGGCACGATCGGATATCCATGCCCTGAGCACGCTGGGTGTACCCGAGATCAGGGTCATCGGCCCGGCCACGCTCGTACCTTCTGGCATCGAGCAGATGGGCGTGCGGGTCTTTCACGATATGAATGAGGGCTTGCGCGGGGTCGATGTGGTGATCATGCTGCGTTTGCAGAATGAGCGCATGCGCGGCGCGTTGCTGCCGTCGGCGCAGGAGTATTTCAAACACTACGGACTGACCGAGGACAAGCTCGCGCGGGCGCGGCCCGACTGCATCGTCATGCATCCCGGGCCGATGAACCGGGGCGTTGAGATCGAGTCGGCGGTTGCCGATGGCCCTCAGGCAGTAATCCTGGAACAGGTCACCTTCGGCATTGCCGTGAGGATGGCGGTGATGAGTCTTTTGTCGAAATCATGAACGACAGTATTTGTCTGACGATCGAGGGCGCGCGACTGATCGATCCCGAACGCTCGCTCGATATCGCGCCAGGTCCCGCCTCTCGCTTGCACATTCGCGAGGGGCGTATCGTCGCAATGGGCGACACGCCGGCGGGCTTTGCCGCCGATTCGGTTCACAATGCCGAAGGCCATGTGCTGATGCCCGGGCTGGTGGATCTTGCAGCCCGGCTACGCGAGCCGGGTTTCGAGTACAAGGCCACGCTCGAGTCGGAGATGCGCGCCGCGATGGCTGGCGGGGTCACCCGTCTGGCCTGCCCGCCCGATACCGATCCGGTGCTCGATGAGCCCGGGCTGGTCGAGATGCTCAAGCACCGTGCCCGCAGCATAGAGGGCGCCCACCTCCATCCGGTGGGTGCGCTCACGCGCGGTCTGAAGGGTGAAAATATCACCGAGATGGCCGAGCTCGCCGAGGCCGGCTGTGTGGGGTTCTCGCAGGCGCTGGCACCGATCACCGACACGCAGGTGCTGATGCGCGCGATGCAGTACGCTCGTACCTTCGGCTTTCGGCTCTGGCTCCAACCCCAGGATCCCTACCTGTCGCGCGGCGGCGTCGCCCATAGCGGCCCTTATGCCAGCCGGCTGGGTCTGTCCGGGGTTCCGGTGATTGCCGAAACGATCGCGCTCCATACGTTCTTGGAGTTGGTGCGCAGCACAGGTTGTGCGCTCCACCTGATGAGGCTCTCTTCAGCGGCCGGTGTGGATCTGGTACGCAGGGCCCGCCGCGAGGGCCTCCCGGTTTCCTGCGATGTCTCGGCGCATCACCTTCACATGATTGACCTTGACATCGGATTTTTCGACAGCAATTGCCGGGTCGACCCCCCTTTCCGGTCCGAGCGGGATCGGGACGCGCTTCGCGCCGCACTGCTGGATGGCACGATCGACGCGGTGTGCTCCGACCATACGCCAGTCGATGATGACGCAAAGCTGCTCCCCTTTGCCGAGGCCGAGGCCGGCGTGACGGGGCTGGAGCTTCTGCTGCCGTTGGTGTTGAAGTGGTCCCAAGAGAGCGGCGTTTCGCTCGCCAAGGCCCTGCGCAGCGTGACGACGGGTCCGGCGTGCGTTCTGGGCATCGATGCGCCGAGTCTCGCAGTCGGCATGCCCGCCGATCTCTGTCTCTTTGATCCGAACGAGCATTGGACCGTCTCGCGCGGTACTCTGGTGAGTCAGGGCACGCATACGCCCTACCTGGGCCGTTCGCTGCAGGGCCGGGTCCGAGCGACCTGGATCGCGGGCAAGCAGGCCTGGTCTGCGGCCGCCAAGCCGGGCTGATTGAGGTAAGGTCTGATGCGCGTGCTTCGAGTGTTGTGGCGCGTGCCCGTCATGATCGTGCTTCTTTTTGCCGGCCTCGCGATCATCGGCGGCATCTTTCCCTTGCTCGGATTTCGTCGTCGCGAGCGGATCATCTCGATCTGGTCGCGCGCGCTGCTCGGCGCCTGTGGCGTGAGGCTGGACAGCACCCTGCCCCTTGGCTCGCGCGCTGACCCAAGGCCGGAGGTCGCAGACGCAACGCTCCGGGCTGCGGACCCAAGGCCTGAGGTCGCAGACGCAACGCTCCGGGCTGCGGACCCAAGGCCTGAGGTCGCAGACGCTGTGGACCCGAGGCCGGAGGCCCTGGACCCAGCCGAGCATCGAAGCACCGGCACGCTCATCGTCTGCAACCACATCAGTTGGCTCGATATCTTTGTGGTGCTCGCTTTGAAGCCGGCCCGTTTCGTGGCGAAGATCGAGATTGCCAGCTGGCCGCTGGTCGGACTTCTGGTCCGGGGGGTCGGGACGCTTTTCATCGAACGGGGCCGGCGCCATGCAGTCCATCAGTTGAACGAGCGTATCGAGTTCGTGCTCAATGCTGGCCAATGTGTGGCAGTCTTTCCCGAGGGTACGACCAGCGACGGCCGGCGACTGCTGCCCTTTCATGCCAATCTGCTTGAGCCCGCGATCCGTAGCGGGGCGGCGGTGATCCCGATCGGTCTTCGATATCTCCGGCCCGACGGTTCCCCACATGAGGCCGTTGATTTCACAGGCGATACGAGCCTGGTCGGTTCGATGCTCCGAATTTTTGGTGCCTCAAGGCTGAGGGTTCGCGTGATCGAGTTGCCCCCCGTGCGCGGGACCAGGCGCCACGCCGTGGCGGCCGAGGCGCGGACTGCGCTGGCCCAGGCGTTGGGGCTGCCGACCGACGATACGATACCCGAGACCCTCCAACGTGCGATCCAACGCGATGCGGCGCGAACGAGCGGCGGTCGCGGCTCTTCCTGACCGACGGTCCTCAATCCTTCAGACTCGCCTTGATATTCCCGCACTCGACCTGTACGCAGGCGCGGTCGATGAGCCGCATAGCGGTGAGCTGTCGCCCCCACACACAGCCCGTGTCGATCGAAAGCAGGTTGGGCCGATCGATCAGGCCCAGACTGGACCAATGGCCAAACACGATCGGCGTGCCTGTGGTTTGTCGCGTCTCGACCTCGAACCAGGGCTGATACCCAGCCGGCGCCGCTCCGAGTCCTTCCTTGGTCGCAAACTCCATCTCGCCATCGGCGCTGCAAAAGCGCAGTCGCGTGAGTGCGTTCACGATCACGCGCAGGCGATCGGCTCCGACCAGTGAATCGTCCCAGCGAAGCGGATGGTTGCCGTACATGCGGTGCATGAACGCCCGCCAGTCCGGACCTGCCAGCACGGCCTGCGCCTCCTGGGCAAGCGCCATCGTCTGCACCACGCTCCATTGCGGGAGGACGCCCGCATGGACCATCAACCAACCGTGCTCGAAATGTGCGAGGGGTTGCCGGCGGAGCCAATCGAGGAGCTCGTCGCGGTCGGGCGCAGCGAGAATTTCGTCGAAGGTGTCGCTGCGGTGGGGGGCCCGCGCGCCTGCGGCAACGGCCAGCAGGTGCAGGTCGTGGTTGCCCAGCACCGTGGTGAATGCCTCGGCGTGGCGACGTGCCCAGCGCAGCGTTTCGAGCGACTCGGGACCGCGGTTGACCAGATCACCGGTCAGCCACAAATACGCATCGTCCGGCAGCCGGGCGCGAAGCTCCAGCAATTTGCTCAGGCACCCCTGCAGATCACCAATCGCCCAGATCCTTGGTTTCATGTCAGCCCGGATTCGAGGGAAAATCCGAATCTTGACACTGACCGGCGTATCATCGCCACCGCTTGACCGATCCGCTCGCCCACCGTAACCGGCGCTTCTCGCAGCGTTCCCCAATTTTTTTGGATGCCGTGCCGCCCATGCCTGCCCTTTCATCCGCCATTTTCAAAGCCTACGATGTTCGTGGGATCGTCGACGATACGCTGACCGAGTCCGCGGCCCGCTCGATCGGGCACGCGATGGGTCTTGCCGCGCGCGAGCGGGGGGTGGGCGAGGTGGTCGTGGGCCGCGATGGGCGCCTCTCGGGGCCGAGGCTGGTCGCAGCGCTCTCGGAGGGCTTCATGGCGGCCGGTATTGATGTCATTGACATCGGTATGGTCACCACGCCGATGGTCTACTTCGCAGCGTTCGAGCTGGGCTGCGGCACGGGGGTGGCGGTCACGGGCAGTCACAATCCGCCCGAGTACAACGGGCTCAAGATGATGATTGCGGGCGATGCGCTCTATGGCGAGGCGATCCAGGCGCTCCGTCTGCGGATCGAGGCCGGTTTGCCCGCTGTTGCAGCGCGGCGCGGCGAGCGCCGCACGCTCGATCTCGCAGAGCGTTATCGCGCCCGGATCGTGGAGGACGTTCATCTGACGCGGCCGATGCGGATCGCGATCGACTGCGGCAATGGCGTTGCGGGTGCAGAGGCTCCGGCGCTCTTCCGGGCGCTGGGCTGCGAGGTGGTCGAGTTGTTCTGCGAGGTCGACGGTCGGTTCCCCAATCATCATCCCGACCCCGCCCGCCCGGAAAATCTTGCGGATCTGATCGCGTGTCTGGCGCGCGGCGAGGCCGAACTGGGTCTCGCTTTCGATGGCGATGGCGATCGTCTGGGCGTGGTGACCTCGAGCGGCCAGATCATCTATCCCGATCGTCAGCTGATGCTGTTTGCGCAGGACGTTCTGAGCCGCAATCCGGGTGCTCAGATCATCTATGACGTGAAATGCAGCCGCAACCTTGCGCACTGGATCACGCGTCACGGAGGCCGTCCACTGATGTGGCGTACGGGCCACTCGCTGGTCAAGGCCAAGCTCAAGGAGACCGGTTCGCCCTTTGCCGGCGAGATGAGCGGCCATATCTTTTTCAAGGAGCGTTGGTACGGATTTGATGACGGCCTCTACGCGGGCGCGCGCCTGCTCGAGATCTTGTCGCGTCATGCCGATCCGGGCGCGATCCTGGAATCCCTGCCGGATTCATTGACCACGCCCGAGCTCCAGCTGGAGACCGCCGAAGGCGAGAACTTCACCCTCGTTGAGACCTTGAAGCGCGAGGCGCGCTTCGAGGGCGCATCCGAGCGGATCACCATCGATGGCATTCGGGTCGAGTACCCGGACGGGTTTGGTCTTGCCCGTCCCTCCAACACCACGCCGGTCGTAGTGCTACGCTTCGAAGCAGATGACGCGGCGGCGATGGCGCGTATTCAGGCGGCGTTTCGCGCCGCGATTCTGGCGGTCAAACCCGGCGCTGTGCTGCCGTTTTAGGCGGTCAAGCTCGGCTCAGTGCCGCCGTTTTAGCGCTGCGGGGCTGGCGTGAGGAGCGTATTCACTTGTACCAGGTCCTCTTCCTTCAGCGCGCCTGATGTGGTTTTCAGACGCAGCCCGTTCAGGATGGTTTCGTAGCGGGCTCGCGCCAGATCGCGTCGCGTGGTGAAGAGCTGCTGTTGCGCATTCAGCACGTCGATATTGATCCTCACACCCACTTGATAGCCGAGCAGGTTGGAGTCGAGCGCCAGCTGGCTCGAGCGCTCCGCGGCCTCGAGGGCGCGCACCTGGGCGAGACCGCTATTGACCACGTAGAACGATTGGCGGGCGCCCAGTTCGGCCTGCCGCTGCGCGGTTTCGAGATCCGAACGTGAACGCTCAAAGGCCGACATCGCCTCGCGTACCCGCGCCTCGGCGCCACCGCTGGTGTAGAGCGGCTTGGCGATCTGGATGCCAGCGACTGTCGCTGTCGTATTCACCCCGGGAAGATTGAAGATGGCATCGCGCTGGTGCGAGATCGACCCGACCAGGTCAACCGTGAAACTGTTTGAGGCGCGCTGGCGATCGATCTCGCGGCGGGCGACTTCGCTCCCGATCCGCTGTTGTTGAACGTTGTAGTTATTGCTGCGGGCGGCAGATGTCCAGTTCGACTCCACCGAGGGTTGCGGCCCCTGAAGGGTCACTCCCGGGCGCAGCACGTTGATGTCGCTCACGGATCGACCGACGAGCGTGCCGAGCGCGGCGCGCTTGACTTCGACATCGTTTTGCGCGGCGAGCTCCTGGGCGGTCGCCAGATCGAACCGGGCCTGCGCCTCTTGTTGATCGGTGATGGTGGCCGTGCCGACTTCGAAATTGCGTCGGGCGGCGGCGAGCTGCTCGGTGATCGCGCGTTTTTGCGATTGGATGGTCTGGAGATTGTCCAGTGAACCCAGCAGGTCAAAGTAGGCCTGCGAGACGCGCAGGATGAGATCCTGTTGGGCGAGTTCGAGCGCGACTTCGCTCGCGGTGACCTGAAGCCGGCTTTGTTCGAGTGCTTCGACGTTTTGCACCCGATAGAGCGGGACCGACAACTGCAACCCCAGGCTGATCGGCGAGAAATTGTAGGTGGGCCCGGGATCACGCTCGAGGTTTTGACGCTGTACCGAGGCTGAGCTGCTGAGTGCCGGTCGCAGTGCCGCCTGGGCCGAGTCTGCACGGGCCCGCACTGTCTCGAGCTGGGCACGAGCGCTGGCCAGCTGCGAGTCATTGGCCTGAGCGAGGCGGTAGGTCTGAACAAGATCGAGCGCCGAGGCGGCCGGCGCAGCGGCGCCCAAGATCAACGAGGCCAGAGCAAGCGCGAGCGGGGAGGTTTTCATCTTGGGGTTCCTAGAACACGAATCGCTGCGGGGTCGGGAAGCCCTTGAGCGGTGCGGCCACCGTATCAAAGAGCACTTCGGTCGAGAATTCGCCGCTAGCCATCCTGGTGATCAGCTGGGCGTTCATGACGGGCAATTCGCCCACGATTGCGACGAGCCGCCCACCTGCGGCGAGGAGATCGAGCAGATCCTGAGGGAGGCTTTGCACCGATCCGGAAAGCACGATCAGGTCGTAGACCTCACCCTGTCCACAGGCCGACAGGCCGTTGCCTTCGCGCACGTCAAGCCCGCTCAATCCCGCCCGGGCCAGGTTCGCCCGACCGAAGGCCGCGAGCTCGGGCAGGATCTCGTAGCTCACCACGTGATCAGCCAGACGCGCCAGCAGCGCCGCCATGAATCCCGATCCGGTTCCGATTTCCAGGACCTTGTCCGAGCGGTCGACGGCAGCCGCCTGGAGCAGCCTCGCCTCCACCTTGGGTGCCAGCATCACCTCACCGGTGTGACGACCCCCGATGTCCAGGGGGATCTCCATGTCGGCGAATGCGAGGTTCCTCAAGGCAGGGGGAACGAATGCCTCGCGTCGGATTTCGGTCAGCGTTTCGAGCACCAGCGGGTCCAGAACATCCCAGGGTCGAATCTGCTGTTCGATCATGTTGAAGCGAGCTCGTTCGAAATCCATTGCAATCGCATCCGGCAGAAGGTGATGAGACGGGTAAGGGCGATGATCGATCTGAAATCAGTCGATTCTATCAATCCGATTGCAGGGGTGATGGTTTGTGTGCGTTCTTTTTGCGCAGCTTCAGCGCCAGATCATCCAGAAGCGAATAAAGCACCGGCACGACCAGCAGGGTCAGCAGCGTCGAGGCAATCAGGCCGCCAATCACCGCGTGGGCGAGCGGGCCGCGCTGCTCGGAACCTTCGCCGATCCCCAGGGCGAGCGGCAGCATCCCGAACACCATCGCGAGTGTGGTCATCAGGATCGGCCGGAGCCGGATTTCGGCGGCACCCAGCAGCGCCTGGGCGCGCTCGACGCCCCGTTCCCGTGCCTTGTTGGCAAAGTCGATGAGCAGAATCGCGTTCTTGGTGACCAGGCCCATCAGCATGATGAAGCCAATCACCGAAAAGATGTTGAGCGAGGATCGCCAGGCCAGGAGCGCCAGGATGACGCCCAGCAGCGAAAGCGGCAGCGAGGCCATGATCGAGAGAGGCTGGATGAAGCTGCCGAATTGCGAGGCGAGGATCATGTAGATGAAGATCACGGCGAGCGCGAGCGCCTGAACTGCATAGCCAAAACTTTCCGCCATGTCCTTGTTGCCCCCGCCGATCGCCAGGCGATAGCCTGGCGGCAAGACGATCGCGTCCAGATGCGGCTGCAGGAGCGACCCCACCGTGCCTGCGGCCACGCCGTCGGTGTTGGCCGCGACCAGCACCTCGCGCGTGAGCGCCTTTCGGTTGATCTGGGTGGGGCCCAGGCCCGAGTGAAACTGCGCGATCTGCCGAGCGGCAATCATCCTCGGATTGCCCTCCGCATCGTTCTGGGTCGACGTGATCGACAGACTCTCGAGATCGGCCACCGAACTGCGGCCACTTGCGGGCAGGCGCACCCGGACGTCGTAGTTCTCACCATCGGGTGCCCGCCAGCTGGTCGCCGCCTCGCCCGCCAGCAGCGGACGGAGCGCCGACGCCAGGCGAGCCACGCTCGTCCCCAAGTCCGAGGCAAGCGCCCGGTCGACTTCGACCGAAATGGTGGGCTTGGCCGGCTTGGCGCTCGAATCGATCTCCACGATCGCCTCGCGACCCAGAGACTGGTTCACCTTCAGCATCGCCGCCTTGACCGTCTCGCTGATCCGCTCGAGCTCTTGGAGGTCTTGTCCCTGTATGCTCACCTGGATCGGCTTGCCAGACCCTACGGCAACCGGCGCGCCAATGTCGGTGACGGTGACCCCTGCGAGGTTTCGAAGCCGCTCCCGAAGGGGCTTGCGCATCTCCTGCACCGACAGTTCCCGTTCGGCGCGCGGCACCAAACGGGCATAGATCAGTGCATAGTTGCGTCCGGCAACGATTCCGGTGTTGATCGTTGCGTAGGTGTTGAGCACGCCACCGGTTTCACGCAACACCGATTCAACCAGGCGCACGCGCTGCTCGGTGAAGCTCATCGGCGAACCGGCGGGTGTGTAAAAGACCAACTGAAGCTCGTTGTTGTCTGCCTGCGGGGCAAATTCCTGGCCTACCCAGCGGGCGAGCGGAAAGGCCGATAAGAAGGCCACGAGCGCGAGCACCATCGTCGCTGTGCGGTGCCGCAGTCCCCAGCCGAGTAGCCGCACGTAGCCACGCTCGAGTTTTGTCATCAGGGATTGGAAGGCGCTCAGCACACGCCCGATCGGGCCGCGCCCGGGCTCGCCATGAATCGCGGGGTCGTGCCAGATCGACGAGAGCATCGGGTCGAGCGTGAACGACACTAACATCGAGAGCATCACCGCGAAGGCGACCGTGATGCCGAATTCGCGAAAGAACTGGCCGATGATGCCGCCCATGAACCCCACTGGCAGGAACACCGCGACGATCGAAAGCGTGGTGGCGGCAACCGCCAGTCCAATCTCTCGCGTGCCTTCAAGTGCGGCTGTGCGCGGGTCCTTGCCCATGGCCTGGTGGCGCACGATGTTCTCGCGCACGACGATCGCATCGTCGATCAGCAGTCCGACGCAGATCGAAAGCGCGAGCAGCGTGAGCAGATTGATCGTGAAGCCCATGGCAAACATCACCAGGAAGGTCCCGATCAGGCAGATCGGCAGCGTGAGTCCGGTGATGACGGTCGAGCGCCACGAAGACAGGAACAGGAATACGATCAGGATGGTGAGGATTGCGCCTTCGACGATGTTGCGTTTGACGCTCGCCACCGAGTTGCGGATGGCGGTCGACGAGTCGCGAACGACAACTACATCGACGTCCGGAGGGAGTTCGGCGCGGAGTTCCGCCGCAACGCGGCGCACGTTGTCGACGACCGCAATCGTGTTTTGGCCCTGGGCCTTGATGATGTCGAGTGAGACCGCAGGCTGTCCGTCGACGAGCGCGATGCTGTCGCGCTCCTGCTCGCCGTCGGCGATGTCTGCGACCTGGGAGAGCCGCACCGGCACGCCGCCCCGCCGCGCGACGATGATTTGTCCAAATTCCGCGACCGAACCGATCCGCGCTCGGATTTGCACGACCTGCTCGCGGTCGCGTCCCAGGAGCGTGCCAGCGGGCAGTTCCTGATTCTCGCTGCGCAGTGCGGCGACCACCTGATCGACGCCTACCCTGAGCGCCTCCATGTTGGTGGGCCGCAGCGAAATCATCACTTCGCGCCGTACGCCGCCCACCAGGGTCACGCGGCCCACGCCTTTGGCGTTTTCGATCCGCCGCTTGACGATCTGCTCAGCCATCATGGTGAGCTCGCGAGCACTCCGCTGAGGCGATCGCAGTGCGAGCGAGATCACTGGATTGTCATCGGGATTGACGCGCGATACCGTGGGTTCCTTGACCTCGGGCCGGAACGCGGCGCGAATCAGCGCCACCTTCTCCCGAACATCCTGCGCGGCCTGGACCGGATCGATCGACAGGTCGAAGCGGACGATGACGACCGAACTGCCCTCGTAGGATCGGGATGAAAGTTCGTTGACACCGCTGATCGTATTGACCTGCTCTTCGATCTTGCGGGTCACGTCGGTTTCGACGACCTCGGGCGAGGCGCCGGGGTATTCGGTGATCACCACGACCACCGGGAAGTTGACGTCGGGAAACTGGTCGACCGGCAGCCGGTTGTAGGAAAAGAGACCCAGAACCACGAAGGCCAGCATCATCATCGTCGCAAAGACGGGATGCTGGATCGACACGCGGGTGAACCACATCGAGCTTGTCCTGGGCGTTCAGTCGGTGATGCGTGCCCGCGCACCCGGGCTCAGCTGGCCGAGATTTTGGCGGATGATCTGATCGCCAGCGTTGAGACCCGAGCGAATCTCGGCCACGCCGATAAAACCGCCTGGCGCGCTCGCCGATTCGTCGATCAAGCCGGTTTCGACGGATCGTTCGACGATGCGGCCGTTTTCGATCAGATAGACATGGCGCTGGCTGCCGCGCTCGCGCAGGGCCGAGAGCGGCACCAGCAGCAATCCATCCCGCTCATCAACGGTGAGGCTCCCCTGGGCAAACATCCCGGCGCGCAGCCGCTCATCGACCTTGTCGAGACCGAGGTAGACGGTGACCGAGCGGGTGCCGGCTGCAGTCGAGGGATTGATGCGCAGCACGCGGGCCGAGCTTGGTTGCGCCATCCCTTCGATCCGAATCTGGGCGCGCTGTCCAATCTTGACCGAGGCGATTTCCGAGGCGGGCACCGCAGCCTCGAGTTCGATACGACTCAAATCGACGATCGATACGATGCGACCGTCGGGCGAGATCTTTTCGCCGGGTTGCACGAAGCGCTGGGCAACGATCCCGGTCATGGGGGCGAGAATGCGTGTGTCAGCCAGTGCCTTGCGAGCTTGTGAGAGCAGTGCCTCGGCACCGTCGCGCGCGGCAGCGGCGACCTCGACCGCCGATTGGGCGTTGTCGAAAGCGTTTTGTGAAATGAAAGCTTTGTCCAGCAGCCTCGCGTTGTTTTCCAGCGTCCTGCGGGCTTGGTCGAGTTGTGCCTGGGCCGAGCGCAGCTGCGCGGTCCGCTCGTTGACGCGCAGCTCGAAATCGGTCGGATCGATCCGGGCCAGCAGTTGACCCGCTGACACGCTCATGCCCTCGCGAACCGGGATGTCGAGGACGTCGCCCGCGACCCGGGCGCGGACCAGCGTCTGGGCGCTTGCGGCAAGCGTCCCGGTCACCGGGAGTGTGCGCGTGAGCCGACCCGGCTCGATCCGCAGCATGTCTGCCCGGGCAAGCTCGACGACGGGCTCGGTCGGCCCGCTGGACGCAGGTGCGCCCGTGCGTCCCTGCGCGGGCGGAGCGGACAGGCGGGTTGAAAGCAGGTACCAGGCGGCCGCGGCGACCCCTAGCGCGAAGAGCGCGATGACTGTGAGACGGGCGCTTCGTTTCATGTCGGATCGGCCGCCTGGATGATCAGGCCCCTGAGAACCATGTCGATGTGGGCCGTGAGCATGCGCTCATTCGAAATCGGGCAGATGTCGGCGCAACACGGCTGGATCGAGTGGTTCCAGATCGCCCTCAGGACCAGAGGCGACAGGAAGAGCTGCGCGCTGGCCTCGGCGTCGATGGCCCTGAACTCGCCTGATCGCATGCCGCGTTCGATGATTCCAGCCAGTAATTGGTGGTTGGGTAGTGTGACTTCGTCGTGGAAAAAACGGGCAACATCGGGGAAATTGCCGGCTTCGGCAACGATCAGCTTTGCGATGCCGGCGAGCTTGGTTTCGCCGACGCGCGCCCACCAACCCAGCAGGAAACGCCGCAGCAGCTCGGCACTCGAGGCGCTTGACACCGTGACCTCGCGCCGGAACTCGTCGATCAGCGGGATGATGTTTTCCCGCACGACCGCCATGAACAGCTCGTCCTTGCCTGCGTAGTAGAGGTAGAGCGTGCCCTTGCTCACGCCTGCGCGGGCGGCGACATCGTCGAGCCGGGTCGCGGCAAAACCGCGCTCGACAAAGCAGTCGAGCGCAGCCGCAAGCAGCTCAGCCGGGCGCCGCTCCTTGCGGCGCTCCCAGCGCGGTGATCGTTCAGGTGAAAGCATTTCCATGCTGGTCTCAAAGTGACTGACCGGAAAGTTATTTATTATATACGTTTGATTACATATTTTTCACGATTCGGCTGGGGGCGTCCGCCCCGCGCTGATATTGTTTGACCTCATGAAAAGCCGATCGCGTTTGGTCGACCGGCCTGAAAGAGGAGCCCTGAAATGCGACGAGAAAAATTGCTTCCGGTTGCCGCGCTTGCCGTCCTGCTCGCCTTGCCGGCGACGTCTCGCGCCTCCGAGCCCTTTTGGGGCGCCTTGTTTGGTGCGGGGGCCGGCGCCTTGCTTGGCAAGGCGATCGGCGGTGACCATGCCGCAGTGGTCGGGGGTCTGCTCGGTGCAGCTGTGGGCGCGAGTAGCAGTGCACGCGGCGACGTCGCGGTCCATGGCTACGCTTCCGTACCGGTTGCGCCCGGGGTGGGCTATGGCGTGGGCTACGGCGTGGGCTACGGTCCGGTGGTCCCGGCCCAGCCCTACACCTGGGCCTATCCCGCTCCTCCGGTCGTCTACGCGCCCCCGGTCGTGGTGAGCCCGCCCGTGGTGTACGCGCCGCCCCGTGTCTATGCTCCAGCATATGCGCACACGCCCCGCGTCTATGTTCCGGCCTACGTGCACACGCCTCGCGTGATCGTGACACCCCCGCCGGTCTACGTGCGGCCTCGTCATGCACCTGCACCCAGCGTCCACTATCACGTCTATCCCGGTGGTGCCCAGGTCGAGCGCGCCCGCGCGCCTCGCGAGTATCGTCGCAGTGACGGTTACCAGAGGGGGGACGGTTACCGGGGCGGGTACGTCAGGGGCTGAGCCGCTTTGCGCCTGACCGTTCTCGGTCAGGCGTCTCGAGTGTCGATCAGGCCGTCCAGTCGATCCAGCCGCCCCAGGCGGTCAGCAACACGATCGCACCAAAGACGATCCGGTACCAGGCAAAGGGAATGAAATTGTGGGTCGCCACATAGCGCATCAGCCAGTGCACGCAGGCGAGCGCGCTCAGGAAGGCCACCACCAGGCCGACCAGGAACATCGGCAGGTCGGCCGCCTCAAGCAGGGCGCGATGCTTGAATAGGTCGTAGGTGCCTGCTCCGACCAGGGTCGGGACCGCCAGGTAGAAGGAAAACTCGGTGGCCACGGGCCGTGACAGGCCAAACAGCATGCCGCCGATGATGGTCGCCCCCGAGCGACTGGTGCCGGGTATCAGTGCTAAAGCCTGAGCAAGCCCCAGTTTCAGTGCATCGCTGGGGCCGATCCTGTCGACTTCGCGGATCCTGACCAGATGAGGGCGCGCGCTTGCGCGCTTTTCCGCCCAGATGATGACAAAACCTCCCAAGATGAAGGCCGTTGCGACAGGTACCGGGTAGAAGAGGTAGGCCTTGATCTGGCTGGCGAAGATCAGTCCGAGCAGCGCGGCCGGAATGAAGGCGATCAGGATATTGGCCGCAAAACGCTGCGCCCGCGGGTCGCGGCGCAGCCCCACCAGCGTTTGCGTGAAGCGGGTCCGGAAATAGACGATTACCGCGCACATGGCGCCGCTCTGGATCGCCACGTCGAAGACCTTGGACTTGTCTCCGGTCATACCCAGCAGGCTGCCCGCGAGGATCAGATGGCCCGTGCTTGAGATCGGCAGGAACTCGGTGAGACCTTCGACCAGTCCCATCAGTGCAGCTTTGACCAGCAACGGGAGCGCGATCAGCAGTTCGAACATCATCACACTCCCTGGGTAGGGCAGGATCGGGCCGGGTACGCTCCCGAACGCCTTGTGAACAACAAATCCCAGACGCCGTGACCGAGTTGCACACCCCGGTTCTCGAACCGAGTGAGCGGGCGCCAGGCCGGTCGGGGTGAAAAGCCCTGGCAGTCTTCAGGCTCATCGGCCAGGTGCACCGGCCCGGAGGTATTTTCGAGCAGGGGTTCGTTCCCAAGCACTTCCAGCATCCGGACCGCGTAGGGTGCCCAGTCGGTTGCGCAATGGATCAGCCCGCCGGGGGCCAATCGAGATGCGATCAGCGCGGCCACCTCGGGCCGGATCAGCCTGCGCTTGTGATGGCGGGCCTTGGGCCAGGGGTCTGGAAAGAAGACATGAACCGCAGCAAGCGAATCGGGTGGGATCATGCGGGTCAGCACCTCGATCGCGTCGTGCTGGATGATGCGCAGATTGCTCAAGCCCCCGACTTCGATCTTGCGCAAGAGGGCACCTACGCCTGCCGGATAGACTTCGACCCCAAGGAAGTCGCAGTCGGGCCGGTCTCGCGCGATCACTGCGGTGGTTTCGCCCATGCCGAAGCCGATCTCGACAACGAGTGGGGCCCGGCGGCCGAAAACGGCGTGCGTGTCGATTGCGTCCGGTGAGAAGGGCAGGCTGAATGCGGGCAACAGCCGCTCGTAGGCACTGCGCTGCCCGCTGGTGAAGTGGCCTCTGCGGCCGGAGTAACTTCGGATGGGAGGGTGTTCCGGTGCATTCATCAGGATGGCCGTGGGGTCGGCAGGGGATTCGGGTTGGATCGGCTTGCGCTCAGTTTACCGGCATGGACAATACCGGTTCGCGCTTGTCCCCCTCCGTCATGGCGGCTGTAACGATGATGTTCAGACTTATTCTTGTACTGCTGCCATGTCTTGTCGCGCCTGATCTTCAGGCGCAGGAGCGTGAAGTCAACCGGGGCAGTGGTCTGAGTCTTTCCTTGCATGCTGGATGGCACACTTATCGTGAGCCGGCGCTTGGCATGCGACTCGATGGGCCGCTGGTTGGGGGCCGTATTCAGTGGGCGCCGGCGCAGCTTCAGGGTGGGGCGGTCGACTTCGAGGCCGAGTGGGGTACGGTCGATTACCGCAGTCGCGACTCGGGATTCATGAATGGTTCGCCAAGACTTCGCACCTCGACTGCCTTGTTTATCGGGCCGCCGAACGCTTCGATCTGGCCGCGC
>Ga0164292_10001586_pt1 | contig 18431 bp, 10 predicted proteins | sample GEODES117metaG_FD_111486 | JGI IMG/M metagenome (GOLD analysis project Ga0164292, IMG submission 111486) | Eutrophic lake water microbial communities from Lake Mendota, Wisconsin, USA - GEODES117 metaG | ecosystem: Environmental > Aquatic > Freshwater > Lake | place: USA: Lake Mendota...
CGCACGAAGTGCTGTTTCCCGCCGACTACAACGCCGAGTTCGCCGATATCTTCGACCGCGACCGGCCCCCGGCGGCGCCGACGGTCTACCTGTGCGCCCAGGAGCGCTGCCACGGACTACCGGGATGGGCCGACGCCGAACCGCTGTTCGTGATGGCCAACGCTCCCGCCGAGCCCACGGACCGGCCGCGGCCGGCGGCGGTCTGGGCCGATCTGGAGGCAGCGGTCGAACAGCGCATCCGGGCCGCGGGCCGGTGGAGCCACGGCGATTCGATGCTCTGGCGCCGCACTCCGACGGAGTTGGCGGCCGCTTTTCCGGGCAGCCGCGGCGCCATCTACGGAGCTGCCAGCAACAACCGGTTCGCCGCCTTCAAGCGGCCGCCCAATCGGGTGCCTGGCGTACCCGGTCTCTACCTGGCTTCCGGCAGCGCCCACCCGGGCGGGGGATTGCCCATGGTGGCGCTGTCCGGCCTCGCTGCGGCGGACTGTCTCAGCGACGACTTCGGACTACCGGGGGGACTACCGGGGGGACTACCGGGAGGCCACTCGGGGGCCGTATCGGGGGGCCTGTCGACGGCCTAGCGGCAGGCGATAGGTCAAGATTCACCTATGGGCACCACGATGGGCACCACGATTGTCGACGAGCTCACCTGGCGCGGCCTGGTGGCGCAGTCCACTGATATCGAGGCGCTGCAAGCGGCTGCGGTGCAGCCGCCGCTGACCGTCTACGCCGGATTCGATCCGACCGCGCCGAGCCTGCACGCCGGAAACCTGGTGCCGCTGTTGACATTGCAGCGGTTCCAGCGGGCCGGGCATCGACCGATCGTGCTCGCCGGTGGTGCCACCGGTCTGATCGGCGACCCCCGCGACGCCGGTGAGCGCACCTTGAACACCGACGACACCGTCGCGGCGTGGTCCGAGCGCATCCGCGGTCAACTCGAGCGGTTCGTCGACTTCGACGACACCGCGACCGGGGCCGTGGTGGTGAACAACCTGACTTGGACGAAGCCGCTCGGCGCGATCGAGTTTCTGCGCGACGTCGGCAAGCATTTCTCGGTCAACGTCATGCTCGACCGCGACACCATTCGCCGCCGGCTCGACGGCGAGGGCATCTCCTACACCGAGTTCAGCTACATGCTGTTGCAGGCCAACGACTACGTGGAGTTGCATCAGCGCTACGGGTGCTCGCTGCAGATCGGCGGCTCCGACCAGTGGGGCAACATCATCGCCGGGGTGCGGTTGGTCCGCCAGAAACTCGGGGCGACGGTCCATGCGCTGACCGTTCCATTGGTCACCGCCGCCGACGGCACCAAGTTCGGCAAATCCACCGGCGGGGGAAGCCTCTGGCTCGATCCGGAAATGACCAGCTCGTACTCCTGGTATCAGTACTTCGTGAACACCGCCGACGCCGACGTCATCCGGTATCTGCGCTGGTTCACCTTTCTGCCTGCCGAGGATCTCGCCGAACTGGAAGAAGCCACCGCCACGCGACCGCACGAACGCGCCGCGCAACGCCGACTGGCCCGCGAATTGACCACGCTCGTGCACGGCGCGGACGCCACCGAGGCCGTCGAGCATGCATCGGCGGCGCTATTCGGTCGCGGTGAACTGGAGCGGCTCGACGAGTCCACCCTGGCCGCTGCGCTGCGGGAAACCTCGGTGGCCGAACTGCCGCCCGGCGGCCCCGACACCATCGTCGACCTGCTGGTGGCGACAGGGCTGTCCGCCAGCAAGGGAGCCGCGCGGCGAACGATCGCCGAAGGCGGAGTGTCGGTCAACAACGTTCGGATCGACAGCGAGGAGTGGGTGGCCGAGTCATCTCACTTCCTGCACGGACGCTGGCTGGTTCTTCGCCGGGGCAAGCGCAACATCGCCGGGGTGCAGCGGGTCCCAGTGCTGCCATGAAGCGCGGTGATGTCGGTGCGGCGCCCAGTGTGACGGACGTCGGCGCCCAGTGTGACGAACGTCAAAGCCCTTTGGTGCTCAGGGGATTTGACTCGCATGGTCGCCTGACGTAGCTTTACGGAGTCGTTGCGACGCGGTTCTTCCGCAGAGCGCGGCGGCACCTCCATGGAATAGATCCGGTCTTCGGTTCGGTTCCAATGTCCGTAACGATGAGCACGCGGCAATCGCCGCGGGTAAATCGCGCGGCCGGAGATGCCGGGTGTGTTGTTTGAGAACTCAATAGTGTGTTTGGTGGTTTTTGTTTGTTGTTTGTTTTTTGCTGCACTTTGGATACCCCCGTGTTTGGGGTGTGGCGTTTTTTGCCAGTTTTGTTTACTGGTTAGGTCAGGCTTGTTCTGATTCGGATTCTGCCGGGTTTGTCCCGGGGTTTTTGTTTGGAGAGTTTGATTCTGGCTCAGGACGAACGCTGGCGGCGTGCTTAACACATGCAAGTCGAACGGTAAGGCCCTTCGGGGTACACGAGTGGCGAACGGGTGAGTAACACGTGGGTGATCTGCCCTGCACTTCGGGATAAGCCTGGGAAACTGGGTCTAATACCGGATATGACCATGCGCTTCACGGTGTGTGGTGGAAAGCTTTTGCGGTGTGGGATGGGCCCGCGGCCTATCAGCTTGTTGGTGGGGTAATGGCCTACCAAGGCGACGACGGGTAGCCGGCCTGAGAGGGTGTCCGGCCACACTGGGACTGAGATACGGCCCAGACTCCTACGGGAGGCAGCAGTGGGGAATATTGCACAATGGGCGCAAGCCTGATGCAGCGACGCCGCGTGGGGGATGACGGCCTTCGGGTTGTAAACCTCTTTCAATAGGGACGAAGCGCAAGTGACGGTACCTATAGAAGAAGCACCGGCCAACTACGTGCCAGCAGCCGCGGTAATACGTAGGGTGCGAGCGTTGTCCGGAATTACTGGGCGTAAAGAGCTCGTAGGTGGTTTGTCGCGTTGTCCGTGAAATTTCACAACTCAATTGTGAGCGTGCGGGCGATACGGGCAGACTGGAGTACTGCAGGGGAGACTGGAATTCCTGGTGTAGCGGTGGAATGCGCAGATATCAGGAGGAACACCGGTGGCGAAGGCGGGTCTCTGGGCAGTAACTGACGCTGAGGAGCGAAAGCGTGGGGAGCGAACAGGATTAGATACCCTGGTAGTCCACGCCGTAAACGGTGGGTACTAGGTGTGGGTTTCCTTCCTTGGGATCCGTGCCGTAGCTAACGCATTAAGTACCCCGCCTGGGGAGTACGGCCGCAAGGCTAAAACTCAAAGAAATTGACGGGGGCCCGCACAAGCGGCGGAGCATGTGGATTAATTCGATGCAACGCGAAGAACCTTACCTGGGTTTGACATGCACAGGACGCCGGCAGAGATGTCGGTTCCCTTGTGGCCTGTGTGCAGGTGGTGCATGGCTGTCGTCAGCTCGTGTCGTGAGATGTTGGGTTAAGTCCCGCAACGAGCGCAACCCTTGTCTCATGTTGCCAGCACGTAATGGTGGGGACTCGTGAGAGACTGCCGGGGTCAACTCGGAGGAAGGTGGGGATGACGTCAAGTCATCATGCCCCTTATGTCCAGGGCTTCACACATGCTACAATGGCCGGTACAAAGGGCTGCGAAGCCGCGAGGTGGAGCGAATCCTTGTTAAAGCCGGTCTCAGTTCGGATCGGGGTCTGCAACTCGACCCCGTGAAGTCGGAGTCGCTAGTAATCGCAGATCAGCAACGCTGCGGTGAATACGTTCCCGGGCCTTGTACACACCGCCCGTCACGTCATGAAAGTCGGTAACACCCGAAGCCCGTGGCCTAACCCGTAAGGGAGGGAGCGGTCGAAGGTGGGATCGGCGATTGGGACGAAGTCGTAACAAGGTAGCCGTACCGGAAGGTGCGGCTGGATCACCTCCTTTCTAAGGAGCACCACGAGACTCATGCCCCGCCCACAACAGTGTGGGACTTCGGTGTGCTGAGCGATTCGTTGGATGGGCCGGCCCTGTAGTGGGTGCCGGTTCTGGTGCACAACAGACATGCCGGTTTTTCGGGGAGTGCCCTTTGTGGGGTGCGGGCCGGCGGGAATTCACTGAACACACTATTGGGCTTTGAGACAACAAGCCCGCGTCGCTTCTTTGCCCTGCTCAATGGGGAACCGGAAGCGGTGATCGCCCTTTCGGGGGTGGCGCCTGGGTTTTGTCTGGGTGTGGTTGTTGTCGCCCCGCTTGGTGGTGGGGTGTGGTGTTTGATTTGTGGATAGTGGTTGCGAGCATCTAGCGAGCAATGACCGTGGCGCCGCCAGGTTTCCCTTGTCTTCTTTCGAGGAGGTGGGGGGGTTGGGGGTGTGGTTGTTGTTCTCTGATGTGCAATTTCAATATTGGTTTTTGTGTTTGTAAGTGTTTAAGGGCGCATGGTGGATGCCTTGGCACTGGGAGCCGATGAAGGACGTGGGAGGCTGCGATAAGCCTCGGGGAGCTGTCAACCGAGCGTGGATCCGAGGATGTCCGAATGGGGAAACCCGGCACGAGTGATGTCGTGTCACCCGGCACTGAATACATAGGTGTCGGGGGGGAACGCGGGGAAGTGAAACATCTCAGTACCCGTAGGAAGAGAAAACAAAAGTGATTCCGTGAGTAGTGGCGAGCGAAAGCGGAGGATGGCTAAACCGTATGCATGTGATACCCGGCAGGGGTTGTGTGTGCGGTGTTGTGGGACGTTTCTTCTGGTGTCTGCCGGCGCCAGCAGGAGTGATAAACCATGGTGTTAGGTGAAGTGGCCTGGGATGGCCTGCCGTAGACGGTGAGAGCCCGGTAACCGAAAACTCCATGGCTTCTGTGGAACTGTTCCCGAGTAGCAGCGGGCCCGTGAAATCTGCTGTGAATCTGCCGGGACCACCCGGTAAGCCTGAATACTTCCCAGTGACCGATAGCGGATAAGTACCGTGAGGGAATGGTGAAAAGTACCCCGGGAGGGGAGTGAAATAGTACCTGAAACCGTGTGCCTACAATCCGTCAGAGCCCTCCTTCGTGGTGGGGTGATGGCGTGCCTTTTGAAGAATGAGCCTGCGAGTCAGGGACATGTCGCGAGGTTAACCCGGGTGGGGTAGCCGCAGCGAAAGCGAGTCTGAATAGGGCGTATCCACACAATAGTGTGTGGTGTAGTGGTGTGTTCTGGACCCGAAGCGGAGTGATCTACCCATGGCCAGGGTGAAGCGCGGGTAAGACCGCGTGGAGGCCCGAACCCACTTAGGTTGAAGACTGAGGGGATGAGTTGTGGGTAGGGGTGAAAGGCCAATCAAACTCCGTGATAGCTGGTTCTCCCCGAAATGCATTTAGGTGCAGCGTCGCGTGTTTCTTACCGGAGGTAGAGCTACTGGATGGCCGATGGGCCCCACAGGGTTACTGACGTCAGCCAAACTCCGAATGCCGGTAAGTCCAAGAGCGCGGCAGTGAGACGGCGGGGGATAAGCTCCGTACGTCGAGAGGGAAACAGCCCAGATCGCCGGCTAAGGCCCCTAAGCGTGTGCTAAGTGGAAAAGGATGTGCAGTCGCGAAGACAACCAGGAGGTTGGCTTAGAAGCAGCCACCCTTGAAAGAGTGCGTAATAGCTCACTGGTCAAGTGATTGTGCGCCGATAATGTAGCGGGGCTCAAGCACACCGCCGAAGCCGCGGCAACGTATTTATACGTTGGGTAGGGGAGCGTCCTGCATCCGGTGAAGCCACAGAGTGATCTAGTGGTGGAGGGTGTGGGAGTGAGAATGCAGGCATGAGTAGCGATAAGGCAAGTGAGAACCTTGCCCGCCGAAAGACCAAGGGTTCCTGGGGCAGGCCAGTCCGCCCAGGGTGAGTCGGGACCTAAGGCGAGGCCGACAGGCGTAGTCGATGGACAACGGGTTGATATTCCCGTACCCGTGTGTGGGCGCCCATGATGAATCAGAGGTACTAACCACCCAAAGGGTGGTCCATCAATCCCCTTCGGGGGGGCGAGGGCCGCCGGCTGCGTGGGACCTTCTTTGGTAGTAGTCAAGCGATGGGGTGACGCAGGAAGGTAGCCGTACCAGTCAGTGGTAATACTGGGGCAAGCCCGTAGGGAGAACGATAGGTAAATCCGTCGTTCACATATCCTGAGAGGTGATGCATAGCCGAGTGAGGCGAATTCGGTGATCCTCAGCTGCCGAGAAAAGCCTCTAGCGAGCACACACACGGCCCGTACCCCAAACCGACACAGGTGGTCAGGTAGAGAATACCAAGGCGTACGAGTGAACTATGGTTAAGGAACTCGGCAAAATACCTCCGTAACTTCGGGAGAAGGAGGACCCCTTGCTGTGAAGGCCCTAGCGGCCGGCAGCGGCGGGGGGTGGCACAAACCAGTGAGAAGCGACTGTTTACTAAAAACACAGGTCCGTGCGAAGTCGCAAGACGATGTATACGGACTGACGCCTGCCCGGTGCTGGAAGGTTAAGAGGACCCGTTAACCCCTTGGGGTGAAGCGGAGAATTTAAGCCCCAGTAAACGGCGGTGGTAACTATAACCATCCTAAGGTAGCGAAATTCCTTGTCGGGTAAGTTCCGACCTGCACGAATGGCGTAACGACTTCTCAACTGTCTCAACCATAGACTCGGCGAAATTGCACTACGAGTAAAGATGCTCGTTACGCGCGGCAGGACGAAAAGACCCCGGGACCTTCACTATAGCTTGGTATTGATGTTCGATACGGTTTGTGTAGGATAGGTGGGAGACTATGAAGCGATTACGCCAGTAATTGTGGAGTCGTTGTTGAAATACCACTCTGATCGTATTGGACCTCTAACTTCGAACCGTATATCCGGTTCAGGGACAGTGCCTGGTGGGTAGTTTAACTGGGGCGGTTGCCTCCTAAAAAGTAACGGAGGCGCCCAAAGGTTCCCTCAACCTGGACGGCAATCAGGTGTTGAGTGCAAGTGCACAAGGGAGCTTGACTGCGAGACGTACATGTCAAGCAGGGACGAAAGTCGGGACTAGTGATCCGGCACCTCTGAGTGGAAGGGGTGTCGCTCAACGGATAAAAGGTACCCCGGGGATAACAGGCTGATCTTCCCCAAGAGTCCATATCGACGGGATGGTTTGGCACCTCGATGTCGGCTCGTCGCATCCTGGGGCTGGAGCAGGTCCCAAGGGTTGGGCTGTTCGCCCATTAAAGCGGCACGCGAGCTGGGTTTAGAACGTCGTGAGACAGTTCGGTCTCTATCCGCCGCGCGCGTCAGAAGCTTGAGGAAAGCTGTCCCTAGTACGAGAGGACCGGGACGGACGAACCTCTGGTCCACCAGTTGTCACACCAGTGGCACCGCTGGATAGCCACGTTCGGACAGGATAACCGCTGAAAGCATCTAAGCGGGAAACCTTCTCCAAGACCAGGCTTCTCACCCTTTTAGAGGGATAAGGCCCCCCGCAGACCACGGGATCGATAGACCAGACCTACAAACCCCGCAAGGGGCGCAGGGAACTGGCACTAACCGGCCGAAAACTTACAAAAACACCACAAAAACTCGCAACCACACATTCACACATCGTGAAAACACCCACCCCACCACCAAACACACGGGGCCAACTCAACAATTTACATAAAGTTACGGCGGCCATAGCGGCAGGGAAACGCCCGGACCCATCCCGAACCCGGAAGCTAAGCCAGCCAGCGCCGATGATACTACCCAACCGGGTGGAAAAGTAGGACACCGCCGAACACACATTAAAGTCCTGAGCCCCCCATATTCGTATGGGGGGCTCAGGCATTTTTGTTTATGCGTGTATCTCGCTGCCGAATTCAGCCAAAACAAGCCAATTCAGACAATTCAGGCGAACAGTGTCGACTCGGCTTTGGATCCCATCTCCGGGGATGCTGTTTTCTCCAGTGCTGTTTTTCCAGTGTCGTTTTTTCCAATGCCAGCAGCGTCTTTTTGCGATCTAATCCGCCGCCGTATCCGGTGAGTCCTCCATTCGACCCGATCACCCGGTGGCACGGCACGATGATGCTCACCGGGTTGCGCCCGTTGGCCAGGCCGACTGCCCGTGAGGCCCCAGGTGATCCGATCTGGTCGGCGATCTGTCCGTACGTGCGGGTCTCGCCATAGGGAATGGTCTGTAACGCCGTCCAGACTCGGTGCTGGAACGGTGTCCCCGCCACGTCGAGGTCGACATCGAATTCGGTCAGGGTGCCGGCGAAGTAGGCGTCGAGTTGCTCGACGGCCCCGGCGAAGGCGCCGGGATCGGCCGGCGTCCAATGAGAACGGTCAGGTTCGTGGCTCTGCTCGGTCATCCGCAGGTGCATCAGCGTCGACCCGACGCCGGCCAGCGTCAACAGCCCGACCGAGCTGTCCACAATCCGATACCGCAACGACGTCATGCTTCCGATGGTTGCACAGCGGCGACCTTCCAGCCGATCCGCTCGGCATCCGACGCCGCAGGTATCCGGTACCGGTGGTATTGACTGACCCCGTTGCGGCCTTAGCGTCCATGTCCTCGGACATCAATGAAAGGGGCCGCCCCGGTAACCACGTCGATCTCGGCTGACGCTGTGCGGGGGCTACCCGGGGCTAAGATCCGACGGTGGCCGACCTGGTTCAGCGCTACCTCGACCAACTGGTGGCCGAGTACGCCGTCGTCGATGACGGGGAACTGGCCGACTACATCCCCGAACTGACCCGGGTCGACACGACCGGCTTCGGTCTGACGTTGTCGTCCTCGGATGGGTTTCTCTACGAATCCGGCGACGCTCGAACCCAATTCACCATCCAGTCCATCTCGAAGCCGTTCACCTATGCCCTGGCGCTTGATGTGGCCGGCCAGGAGGTGGTCGACGCCAAGATCGGTGTGGAGCCCTCAGGTGACGCCTTCAACGAGATCAGCGTCGACCCGCACACCAAAACCCCGAAGAACGCCATGATCAACGCCGGTGCCATCGCGGCGGTATCGCTGGTCCCCGGGGCCGGCCCCGATGAGCGGTTCGCCAAGATCCGGGACTTCTACTCCGCCTGTGCCGGCCGGCCGCTGGAACTCGACGAGGACGTCTACCGCTCGGAGAAGGCCACCGGTGACCGCAACCGGGCGATCGCCTACATGCTGAGCAGTTTCGGGGTGCTCGACGAACCCGATGACGTTCTCGACGTCTATTTCCGGCAGTGCTCGCTGAAGGTCACCAGCGTGGACCTCGCCCGGATGGCGGCCACCCTGGCCCGCGGGGGCATCAACCCGCAGACCGGGCGACGGGTCACCAGCACCGCCGTGGTGCGGCGCACGCTGAGTGTGATGGTGACCTGCGGGATGTACAACGGGGCCGGGGACTGGGTGAGTGCGGTTGGCATGCCGGCCAAGAGTGGCGTCGGCGGCGGGATAGCCGCGGTGCTGCCCGGCCAACTCGGCATCGGGGTGTACTCACCGAGACTGGACTCCCGCGGCAACAGCGTGCGCGGGGTGCTGGTGTGCCGGGCGTTGTCCGAACGGTTGGGTCTGCACTTCCTGACCGTCAGCCGGGAGTCGCGGGCCACCATCCGCGCCGTCTACCAGGCGTACGACGGAGTGCGGGTCTACGAGATGCACGGTGATCTGATGTTCGCCGGCGCGGAGAGGGTGCTGCGCACTGTCGATCGCGACAGCGACGACTTCGCCGTGGCGATCCTGGATGTCACCCGCGTCGACACCATCAACGATCCGGCCCGCGCTCTGCTGGCCAGCATGAGCGAGACGTTGAACGCAGCCGGCAAGAAGGGTCTTGTGGTCGATCCCGATGCCGCGGTGATCCGTCCGGATCGAGGTTTCGACCACGTGGTGTTCGGCACCATCGATGCTGCGGTGGCCGCGGCCCAGGAATGGCTGGCGGCCGGCCGACCCGGTTAGTGACCGCCGATCAGGCTGGCGATCTGCACGCGGTCGTCGTACCCGCGCAACTTCACCGGCTTGCCGAGTCGCCAGAAGCGCTGTTCGCGTTCGGAGGCGGCCGCCACAGTGGCCGCTGAGGCCAGCGCGCGACTCGGTTCCGAACGTGCCAGTTCGGCTAGCCGGGCGGCCTCGTTGACCGGTTCGCCGATCACCGTGTATTCGAAACGCTCTTTCGCACCGACGTTTCCGGCGACCACCTCCCCGGATGCCAGGCCGATCCGGGCCGGGCAGTCCGGGACTTCCAGGCGCAGTCGCCGGGCGATGGTGCGGGTGGCGCACAGGGCGGCGGTCTCGGGGCTGTCCAGGGCGACCGGGGCGCCGAATATGGCCAGGGCGGCGTCGCCCTCGAATTTGTTCACCAGGCCGCGGTTGCGGTCGACCTCTTCGACGATGACGGAGAAGAACCGGTTGAGCAGTTCGACCACCTCGATGGGCGGACGGCTGGTGACCAGTTTGGTGGACCCGACGATGTCGATGAACAGCACCGCTACGTGGCGTTCCGCACCGCCCAGTTCGGGTACTTGCATTTCGGCCGCGGCGGCCACCTCCCGGCCGACGTGGCGGCCGAACAGGTCACGCACCTGTTCCCGCTCGCGCAGGCCCTCCACCATGGAGTTGAAGCCGCGTTGCAGTTCCCCGAGTTCGGTCCCGTCGAACACCACGACTTTGGCGCTCAGATCGCCGTTCTCGACGCGCTCGAGGGCGGCTCGCACCACCCGCACCGGCGTTGCGGTGAACCAGGCCAGAATCAGCATCAGGATGAAGCCGAAGACGAACGCCGCGGTGGCGGTGATCAGAATGGCGACTTCCAACTGCCGTTGGGTCAGGTTGCCCAGGATGATGGAGAACATTCCGGTCAGGCCGATCCCGATCAGCGGCAGCCCGGAGCACACCATCCAGATGATCATGGTGCGGCCCAGGATTCCGGGGGCCAGTCGCCGCGGGGGATTCCCGGCAGCTAGCGCTTGGGCGGCCACCGGCCGTAACGCGAACTCGGCGAACAGATACGAACCCGCCGCCACCAGAGCCCCGCAGAACGCCATGGTCAGCGCGATCCGGGGGATGAAGTCGGTGTCGTAGAACCCGTAGAGCGCGGTGAGCAGGAACGCGCCGACTCCCCACAGCACCAGGTGGACCAGTGCGACCCGCCAGGGGGTGAGGAATACGTTGCGCTGGTCGGTGCGGTCGGGCAGCCGGTCTTCGATGGACCAGCGCAGGTCATCGACGGTGTGGCTGGTGATCCACCAGGTCCCGATGGCCAAGGCGCACAGTGTGTAGGTCGGCAAGACGACGGTCGGTAGCCAGAACGGCACGTCGGTGAACACGTTGGGCGCCGGGAACGCCACGGCGATCAGCAGCAGCGCCACCGCGAAACCGATGATGTTCACCGTCAGCATGGCCAGGGTGAAGATGGTTTGGACCCGAACCCGGCGCCGTGCCGGGCTTTCCGCCGGCCGGCCCAGCAGCATCGAGCCGTAGGCCGGTGTCGCGGCTAACTGCCCGCTCTGTCGGGTGACCCGCTCCAGAACGCGGCCCAGCCGCTGCGCCACGCTCGTCATCATGTGGCCGTCAGCCTAGTTCTCGGGGGCGGCACCCCTAAGCTGAACCGGTGCGACTCGTGATCGCCCAGTGCACCGTCGACTACCTCGGCCGGCTCACCGCCCACCTGCCTTCGGCCCGGCGGCTGCTGCTGGTCAAAGCCGACGGCTCGGTGAGCGTGCACGCCGATGACCGTGCCTACAAGCCGCTGAACTGGATGAGCCCGCCGTGCTGGCTGACCGAGACCCTCGACGGCGACGCCGCGATCTGGGTGGTGCAGAACAAGGCCGGCGAGCAGTTACGGATCACCCTCGAGGATGTCGAACACGACTCCAGTCACGAATTGGGCACCGACCCGGGGCTGGTCAAGGACGGTGTGGAGGCACATCTGCAGGAGTTGCTGGCCGAGCACATCGAACTGCTCGGCGAGGGCTACACCCTGGTGCGCCGGGAGTACATGACCGCGATCGGACCGGTGGACATCCTGTGCCGTGACGCCGGGGGCCGCTCGGTGGCCGTCGAGATCAAGCGGCGCGGCGATATCGACGGGGTGGAGCAGTTGACCCGCTACCTGGAACTGCTCAACCGGGACACGCTTCTGGCGCCGGTGGCCGGCGTCTTCGCCGCCCAGCAGATCAAGCCGCAGGCCCGCACCCTGGCCGAGGATCGCGGTATCCGTTGCCTCACTTTGGATTACGACTCGATGCGCGGTATGGACAACGACGAGTTCCGGTTGTTCTGATGTTCCGCCGGATCGAGACCGGGCCGGACGGGCACGACTTCGAGGTCGTTCCGATTCCGGGTGCGCGGGCCGTCAAGACCTATCGGTGTCCGGGATGCGACCACGAGATCCGTTCCGGCACAGCCCATGTGGCGGTGTGGCGGGTCGAGGATGCAGACGGTGATGACCGGCGGCACTGGCACACCTCGTGCTGGAGGAACCGGGCCACCCGAGGCCCGACCCGCAGGTGGTCCTAGCTGTTGGCGGCCGGCTCGACCAACTCCACCAGGACGCCGCCGGCGTCCTTGGGGTGAATGAAGTTGATCCGCGAGTTCGACGTCCCGCGGCGGGGGGCGTCGTAGAGCAGTCGCACACCTGTGGCGCGCAACCGCTCGGAGAGGGTGTCGAGGTCGCTGACCCGGTAGGCCAACTGCTGCAGGCCCGGACCGCGCTTGTCGATGAACTTCGCGATGGTGCAGGTGTCATCCAGTGGCGCCATCAACTGCACCTGGACGCTGCCCCCGGGGGCGCCCCGCACGGCCAACATGGCCTCCCGCACACCCTGCTCGTCGTTGATCTCCTCGTGAACGACGATCATCCCGAGGTGGTCGTGGTACCAGGTGATCGCGGCGTCCAGATCCGGCACCGCGATGCCGACATGGTCGATACCCGTCACCAGCGCGCTCGCCAGCATCGGGCGGGCATCGACATGATCGGTGCTCATAGGGACACGGTAACCTCTCGACCGGGTGGTTGGTCAGGCCAGTCGACAGGTCGTGGTCTGGATCACACCGCTGGCCACCACTGGTGAATGGGTGAGGAGGCAGGAATGACGACGTCGGTGATCGTTGCCGGGGCGCGGACGCCCATCGGACGGCTGATGGGCTCGCTGAAGGATTTCTCCGGCGCCGAACTGGGCGCCTTCGCGATCAAGGCCGCCCTGGAAAAGGCCTTCCCGGGCCACCGGGCTCCGGCATCGCTGGTCGAGTACGTGATCATGGGTCAGGTGCTGACCGCCGGCGCCGGCCAGATGCCGGCCCGCCAGGCGGCTGTGGCCGCCGGCATCGGCTGGGATGTGCCGGCGCTGACCATCAACAAGATGTGCCTGTCCGGGATCAACTCCATCGCGATGGCCGATCAGCTGATCCGGGCCGGCGAGTTCGATGTCGTGGTCGCCGGTGGCCAGGAGTCGATGACCAAGGCCCCGCACCTGCTGATGGACAGTCGCGCCGGATACAAGTACGGCGACGTGACGGTGCTCGACCATATGGCCTACGACGGCCTGCACGACGTGTTCACCGATCAGCCGATGGGGGCGCTGACCGAGCAGCGCAACGACGCCGACAAGTTCACCCGCCTGCAGCAGGACGAGTTCGCCGCCGAATCGCACCAGAAGGCGGCCGCTGCGTGGAAGGACGGCGTGTTCGCCGACGAAGTTGTGCCCGTGTCGATTCCGCAGCGTAAGGGCGACGCAGTCGAGTTCGGCGAGGACGAGGGCATCCGCGCCAACACCACCGCCGAGTCGCTGGCCGGCCTGCGGGCGGCATTCCGCAAAGACGGCACCATCACCGCCGGTTCTGCGTCGCAGATCTCCGACGGCGGTGCTGCGGTGGTGGTGATGAGCAAGGCCAAGGCCGAACAGCTCGGACTGGACTGGCTCTGCGAGATCGGCGCACACGGGGTAGTCGCCGGGCCGGACTCGACCCTGCAGTCCCAGCCGGCAAACGCCATCCGCAAGGCGGCCGAGCGGGAGGGCATCAGCGTCGATCAACTCGACGTCGTCGAGATCAACGAGGCTTTCGCCGCCGTCGCGTTGGCGTCGACCCGCGAACTCGGCATCGACCCGGAGAAGGTCAACCGCAACGGCGGGGCCATCGCCATGGGCCACCCCATCGGGATGTCGGGGGCGCGCATCACCCTGCACGCCGCATTGGAACTCGTCCGCCGCGGCGGGGGCTATGCCGCCGCCGGGCTGTGCGGGGCCGGCGGCCAGGGCGACGCGCTGATACTTCGCCGCCGCTGATCCGGCTGGGGCCCGTGATGACGGGCCCAACTACGACGGCCGGTCGTAGCTGGCCGCGGGCGTCGGCACAATGGGCCCATGGCGGAACTGCTGAAACGTGAATTTGACATCCGTAGTCCGGCTGGGCGGTTCCGGATCATCGCGCTCGCCGAGGCGGTCAGCTGGATCGGCCTGCTGGTGGGCATGTACTTCAAGTACCTGGGCAGCCCCCGCACCGAGGTCGGCGTCAAGATCTTCGGTATGCCGCACGGGCTGCTGTTCGTCGCATTCCTGGTGACCGCACTGATGGCCGGTTTGGCCTATCGCTGGCGCCCCGGAACGTGGCTGTTGGCTTTGCTGGCGAGCATCGTACCGCTGGGCACTGTGATGTTCGTCATAGCGGCGGACCGGCGGGGGTGGCTCACCACCCCGGCGGCGGCACCGCAACTGTCACGGCCGGGGCAGGCCGTGACAGACTTGTCTGCGTGAGTAGTCCCCGCCCACGAGTTGCCCCGGCGATGGCTGGCGCCGTCGATCTTTCCGCTCTCAAGCAGCGCGCCCAGGCTGCGGACTCCGCCGCCGGACCGGCCGGAGGCGTCGAGATCACCGAGGCCAACTTCGAAGCCGAAGTGCTGGTGCGCTCGGGCGAGGTTCCGGTGGTGGTGCTGCTCTGGTCGCCGCGTAGCCAGGCCTGCCTCACACTGCTGGACGGACTGGACGCCCTGGCCACAGCCGACGGCGGTAAGTGGTCGCTGGCGACGGTGAACGTCGACTCCGCACCCAGGGTGGGAGCCATGTTCGGGGTAGAGGCGGTGCCCACCGTGGTGGCCTTGGCCGGCGGACAACCGCTGGCCAGTTTCGAGGGCCCGCAACCTCCCGAACAGTTGCGCCGCTGGATCGACTCGTTGCTGTCGGCTACCGCCGGAAAGCTGGCCGGTGCCGGCGCCGGTGCCGGTGCCGGTGAAGCCGAGCAGGAGGTGGACCCGGCACTGGCCGACGCCCGCGACAAGTTGGACGGCGGCGACTTCGTCGCCGCTGCGGCGGCCTACCAGGAGATCCTGGACGGCGATCCGGGCCACGCCGAAGCCAAGGGCGCGCTGCGCCAGATCGTATTCCTGCAGCGGGCCTCAGCCCACCCGCCCGCCGCTGTCGCGGCGGCCGACGCTGCGCCCGACGACATCGACGCCGCGTTCGCCGCGGCGGACGTGCAGGTGCTCAGCCAGGACCCGGCCGGGGCGTTCGACCGGCTGATCGCATTGGTCAAACGCACCGCCGACGACGACCGCACCCGGGTCCGGACCCGGCTGATCGAACTTTTCGAGTTGTTCGACCCCGCCGATCCAGACGTCATCGCCGGCCGGCGCAACCTCGCCAACGCGCTGTACTAATTCCCGCGAGGTTGCTTTGTGCTGGCCCGCAAGGCTGGCTTCATCGTGGCCGACGTCGCGGGCCGGCTGACCCCGGACCGAGACGAAGCGATGTAGGTGTGGCATGGATGGAATGTCAGACCCCGTTGCGATGATGAGGCCATGTTGTCGAACCCATCTCCTGACGACGCGGAACTCCCTCCCGCCGAACGTCTTGAGGTGCTCTTCGCCGAGTTGGCGGAGCTGACCGGTCAGCGCAACGCCATTGATGGACGCATCGTGGAGATCGTCGCCGAGGTGGATCGCGACGAGTTGTGGGGCAACACCGGGGCTCGGTCGGTGGCAGCACTGGTGGCCTGGAAGACCGGCTGTTCATCGGCGAATGCGAGGTCTATCGCCACCGTGGCGCACCGACTGGAGGAATTTCCCCGCTGCACCCAGGGCATGCGGGAGGGCCGACTGTCGCTGGATCAGGTCGGAGTCATTGCGCAGGGCGCCGGCGACGGGTCCGATGACCACTACGCAGAGTTGGCTTCGGTCGCAACGGTCAGTCAACTGCGCACGGCCGTCAAGCCCGAACCACGACCCGACCTCGACCGCCGGCCCGAACCTGAGCGCTCGATCTACAAACACAGCGATGAGCGGTTCAGCTACTGGCGGATCAAGCTTCCGCACCTTCAGGCGGCGAAGTTCGACGCTGCCCTGGCGTCGCACCGGGATGCGCTGATCGCGCAGTGGAAGCACGATCACGGCAATCGTGACAACACAGCCGATCCGGTGCCGCCAATTCCGGACACGGTCGATGCGTTCCTGCGTCTGGTCGAGGCAGGTTGGGACGCTGACGCGACCCGGCGGCCGCACGGGCATCACACCACCGTGGTGGTGCATGTCGACGTCGAAAAGCGCGCTGCTGCCTACCATCTCGGGCCGCTACTCGGCGACGGTGACCGCGGCTATCTGACTTGCGATGCCACCTGCGAGGTGTGGTTTGAACGTGATGGCGAGGTCATCGGCGCGGGGCGGGCGACCCGGGTGATCAATCGGCGCCTTCGCCGCGCCCTGGAGTACCGCGACCGTGCCTGCGCCGTTCCGGGTTGTGGCGCCACCCGCGGTCTACACGCCCACCACATCAGGCACTGGGAAGACGGCGGCCCCACCGAACTGGCCAACTTGGTGCTGTTGTGCCCTTATCACCATCGGCTTCACCATCGCGGCGGCATCGCCGTCGCCGGCACCGCCTCCGAACTGACCGTCACCGACAGCGACGGGCGAGTGCTGTCCGACGCAGCGCTGGCCCGTTCACCGGCCACCCCACCACCTGCGGTGGCGCCATGCCCCGGACCCACCGGCGAACGCGCCGACTGGTGGTGGTACCAACCCTTCCAGCCTCAACCACCGCCGACGGACAACTGAGGTCTGGCGGGCCTTCCGAAGGATCACTGGGCGGGCTCCAGCCACAACGCCGAGGTGGGCGGCAGCACCAACTCCGCTGAGGCCGGCCGACCGTGCCACGGCTCGTCGGTCGCCGTCACCGCGCCCATGTTGCCGATGCCCGAACCGTTGTAGACCGTCGCATCGGTGTTGAGCACCTCACGCCAGGGGCCGGCGAGTGGCAGACCCAACCGGTAGCGGGTGTGCTCGTTGCCGGCGAAGTTGAACACGCACGCCAGCACCGACCCGTCCGACCCGTATCGCAGGAAGCTCAGCACGTTGCTGGCCGAGTCGTTGGCGTCGATCCACGAATACCCCTCCGGCCGGGAGTCCTCACTCCACAGCGCCGGGCGACTGCGGTAGATCGCGTTCACGTCGGCCATGAAGCGCTGGATACCGCAGGAGAAGCCGTTCTCGTCGAGTTGATACCAGTCCAGGCCGCGTTCCTCGGACCACTCGGCGCGCTGCCCGAAATCCTGACCCATGAACAGCAGCTTCTTGCCCGGATGGGCCCACTGGTAGGCCAGCAGGCTGCGCAGCCCGGCCGCTTTCACGTGGTCGTTGCCGGGCAGCCGGCTCCACAGCGTGCCCTTGCCGTGCACCACCTCGTCGTGGCTGATCGGCAGTACGAAGTTCTCGCTGTAGGCGTACAGCATCGAGAACGTCATCTCGTGGTGGTGGAAGTTGCGGTAGATCGGGTCCCGGCTTATGTAGTCCAGGGTGTCGTGCATCCAGCCCATGTTCCACTTCATCGAGAAGCCAAGGCCGCCAAGGTTGGTCGGCCGGGTGACGCCCGGCCACGACGTCGACTCCTCGGCGATGGTCACCACACCCGGGGCGAGCTTGTGTACGGTGGCGTTCATCTCCTGCAGGAACTGCACCGCTTCCAGGTTCTCCCGGCCGCCGAAGGCGTTCGGAGTCCAGCCGCCGGCCGGGCGGGAGTAGTCCAGGTACAGCATCGAAGCCACCGCGTCGACCCGCAGGCCGTCGATGTGGAAGTCCTGCAGCCAGTACAGCGCGTTGGCGACCAGGAAGTTGCGCACCTCGGGGCGGCCGAAGTCGAAAACGTAGGTGCCCCAATCGAGTTGCTCGCCCCGGCGCGGGTCGGAGTGCTCGTAGAGCGCGGTGCCGTCGAACCGGCCGAGCGCCCAGGAGTCCTTGGGGAAGTGCGCCGGCACCCAGTCCACGAGGACGCCGATGCCGGCCTGGTGCAGTCGGTCCACCAGGTATCGGAAGTCGTCGGGACTGCCGAACCGGGAGGTCGGCGCATAGTAGGACGTGACCTGGTATCCCCATGAACCGCCGAACGGGTGCTCGGCCACCGGTAGCAATTCCACGTGGGTGAAGCCTTGCGCCACAACGTAGTCGGTGAGCTGCTCAGCCAGGTCGCGGTAGCTCAGCCCAGGCCGCCAGGAACCCAGGTGCACCTCGTAGGTGCTCATCGGCGCGAACACCGGGTTGGATTCGGCGCGGGCTGCCATCCAAGCGGCGTCCTCCCAGGTGTAGTCCGAGACGAACACCCGC
>Ga0164292_10001587_pt1 | contig 18422 bp, 18 predicted proteins | sample GEODES117metaG_FD_111486 | JGI IMG/M metagenome (GOLD analysis project Ga0164292, IMG submission 111486) | Eutrophic lake water microbial communities from Lake Mendota, Wisconsin, USA - GEODES117 metaG | ecosystem: Environmental > Aquatic > Freshwater > Lake | place: USA: Lake Mendota...
AGCTTTCAGGACTCATGGATCTTTTTTACTTTAGGAAGAGACGACGATTGAAGCAGATTTTTTCTATTGGCTAATAGGAGGCTATGGTCAAAGGTTAAAGCTCGTATTTATCCGATGGAGATGAAGTGAGGAAGCTGTAGATCTCTTTTTCGTCAAGTTATAGTGTTATATCGTTTCATTCCATTTTTGAATATTGCTAACCTGAACAATTGCCTCGAGAATGAGTATGTCAGAATACAGCTGACGATGCTCATTGTTACAAAGGTCGCTGACCATGTAGTGGGCTTCAATGGTTTCTAGCGGAACGTTAACTTTATATCATGCTATATTTCTCCCTCATAGGCGCAGCTGGATATGTTGCGCCGCGGCACATGAAAGCGATCAAGGACCTGGGCCACGAGCTCGTTTCTGTTTATGATCTGCACGATGGCCTGGCCAGTTTGGATCAGTATTTCCCCAACGCAGCCTGTTTCAGCGATGTCCATGAATTCACCGAGTTTCATCGTTCCAACCCCCTTGATTATGTGTCCATTTGCTCGCCCAACCATCTGCATTTTGAACATATCAACTGGGCTATGGCCCAAAATGCTCATGTGGTTTGCGAAAAACCGCTGGTGGTGGATCCCGCGCAACTCGAGCAACTTGTTGATCTGGAGAAGACTTACGGCAAGAAGATCAGTACCATTCTACAGCTTAGAAACGTTGAGGCGGTAATCAAACTGAGGGAAAGAGTTATGTCATCCCACGATACTTATAAAGTGGATGTGCGGTATGTATCCGCCCGGGGAAACTGGTACTTTAATTCCTGGAAAGGCAATGAAGAACTTTCGGGCGGGATCGTGACCAATATCGGTATTCACTTATTCGACCTCCTGCTGTGGCTCTTCGGTCCCGTCAAAACGGTTGAACTGGAAACCTACAATTCCCATAAGGCCGCGGGCGTGTTAAATCTCGAAAAAGCCCAAGTGAACTGGTTTCTCAGTGTAGATGCGGCTGACCTCCCGCGGGAAGGGCCACGGAGCTTCCGCCAAATGACGGTTAATAACGAGGTCATTCGGCTCGATGCCGGAATGGAATACCTTCATAATCAATCTTATAGGGATATTCTGAAAGGGATCGGTCCCGGTATTCAAGAAGCCCGTCCCTCAATAGAACTTTGTCAGATCATCAGGGCTTTGGGGAGAACCACCTGAAATATTTTGTTTAAGACTATTGACAAAATAATTCTACAGAAAAAGCGCTTTGTATGACATTTCTTGTTTAGATTCGTGTCGTACAAACCTAAACAAAAGACTATGGCTACTGCAGAGTTCAATAAGATGCTGGTTCAGAACGCCGATTTTCTGAAACCCTTCGCGGTGACACTGACCAAAGACCATGAGACTGCAAAAGATCTCCTTCAGGAAACCATGTTCCGTGCATTAGCCAACCATGAGAAGTATAGCGTAGGCACCAATGTCAAGGCCTGGCTCTATACCATCATGCGTAATATCTTTATCAATAACTATCGCCGCAAGGTGAAGCAGAATACCATTTTTGATAAATCTGCCAATGATTATTTGCTCGACTATCAGCAGTCGGCCATTTCAAATGAAGCTGAGTCTAATCTCAGGATCAAAGAAATCCAGGCGGCGATCCACGACCTTCCCGAGATTTTCCGTCAGCCTTTCATGCTGTATTTCGAAGGTTTCAAATACCACGAGATCGCAGATATGCTCGCCGAACCCCTTGGTACCATCAAAAGCAGGATTCACTTCGCAAGAAGACTGCTGAAAGAACAAATTTCTAAATATTAAGCCGCTTAAAAACTCCCGGATCTGGTAAAAAAGTTTCCTGATTTTGTCGTCCGTTTTAGAGTTTTGACTTTCTTTATACTGTGAGCAAAAAAAGAGTACTCATTATCGGCGCTGGTTTCGCCGGATTATCAGCCGCTGCCTTTATGGCGAAAGCAGGTTGGAGCGTCATGGTGGTGGAAAAACACCCAACTCCCGGTGGTCGTGCCAGGCAATTGATCGAAGACGGATTTACATTCGATATGGGTCCCAGCTGGTACTGGATGCCCGACGTTTTTGAACGCTTCTTCGCGCAGTTTGGAAAAAAAGTAAGCGATTACTATCAACTCACACGACTCGAACCTTCTTACAGAATTTATTGGGACGAAGGAAGCTCCGATGTACCGGCTGACTATAATGATTTTCGAAAGCTCTTAGAAAGTATGGAGCCCGGTGCTGCAGTTAAACTCGACAAATTCCTCGATGAAGCCGCTTATAAATACGAAGTAGGCATCCATAAATTGGTATTCAAGCCGGGTCAGAGCCTGTTGGAATTTGCCGATATGGACCTCGTAAAAGGGGTGTTCAAACTCGACGTATTCACATCTATCAAGAAACACATACATAAGTACTTTAAACATCCGCGCATCCGGCAGATGCTGGAATTTCCAGTGCTGTTCCTGGGCGCTTTGCCCGAGAATACACCCGCGCTTTATAGTCTGATGAACTATGCCGATATCAAACTCGGCACCTGGTATCCGGAAGGCGGCATGTACAGCATCGTCGATGGGATGTATAATCTCGCTGTTGAACTGGGTGTTGAGTTCAGGTTCAAGCGCGATGTTACCAAGATCGACATAGAAGCTGATTCAGTAAAACGTGTGGTATGCAATACGGGGGAAGATTTCCATGCAGATGTAGTGATTGGCGGAGCAGACTATCATTTCATCGAAAGCAAACTGCTGCCTGAACAATTCAGGAGTTACTCCGAGAGTTGGTGGGATAAAAAAGTGATGGCGCCCGGAAGTCTCCTTTATTATATTGGCATCAACAAAAAGCTCAAGAACGTGCTTCATCACTCCCTGTTTTTCGATGTGCCGTTCGATGCCCATGCCAAAGAGATCTATGTCACAGAAGAATGGCCGCAGGAGCCGTTGTTCTATGTAAGCGTTGCATCGCAGACCGATCCTGCATCCGCCCCTGAAGGCTGTGAGAATATCATGTTTCTTATACCCGTTGCCGCTGGCCTTGAAGGCGATACAGAAGAGTTGCGAATGAAATATCTTGACATTATCCTCAGGCGATTTGCAGAGAAAACGGGTGAGGATATCAAGGATTATATTGTTTACTGCAAAACCTATGCGCACCGGGAATTTGTTTCAGACTATAACGCCTATAAAGGGAACGCATATGGTCTGGCTAATACACTGATGCAAACCGCAGTGCTGAAGCCAGCCTGCAGGAGCAAAAAATTAAAAAATCTGTTTTATACCGGGCAACTGACAGTACCCGGACCAGGAGTACCACCAAGCCTTATTAGCGGCGAGGTAGTTGCCGGGCAGGTGGTAAAGCATTTCGGATCTTGAACTATCTTGCCCGAATATTGTTACCTTCAATGCAACAAAATTTGCCGGGGGGTATTTCTTTTTTTAGCTTTACAAAAACCGAGCGACCAAATTTAGTAACATGATCAGCCTCTTTCACGATGTCAGCCAGGAATGCAGTAAGATCACTACTGAGAGATACAGCACTTCTTTCAGCAGTGCCATCCGCATGCTGCATGCTGATCTGCGCACACCAATCTATAATATTTACGGATTTGTTCGATTCGCCGATGAGATTGTAGATAGCTTTCATGATCATAAGAAAGAGGATTTGCTGGCGAAGTTTAAACTGGAGACGTACGCGGCTATTGAGCAAGGCATCAGCCTCAATCCGATCCTCCATAGCTTTCAAATCACTGTTAATCAGTTCGATATAGATCACGATTTAATCGAAGCTTTCTTCAAGAGCATGGAATTCGACTTGTCTAAGCAGGAATACGACCAGGCAGGTTACGAAGAGTATATCTACGGCAGTGCGGAAGTGGTAGGTCTGATGTGTCTGTACGTCTTCTGCGATGGAAATAAAATGCAATATGAGGCACTTGTGCCCCATGCACGTTCACTCGGCGCGGCTTTTCAAAAAGTAAACTTTCTCCGGGATGTAAAAGCGGATTTCCAGCAATTAAACAGGGTGTACTTCCCCGGTGTGGATTTTTCCCATTTCACCACCGACATGAAAGCAGAGATCGAAGCCGATATCGCCAAAGATTTTCACCACGCTTACGAAGGAATTGTAAAACTTCCCCTGAAGGCTCGTTTTGGTGTGTACGTGGCTTATAAATATTATCTCAGTCTGTTCCGTAAGATCAAACAGATGGGTCCCAGCCAAATCCTCGAAGAAAGGATCCGCATACCTGACTATGCCAAAGCCTGGGTAGCTGCCAAGGCCGTAGTAAGAACCCAGTTGAACATATTATAATATTTCTACACAGTGGTTCAATTCGCCAATCCGCCAATTGTTTATGGAATACGTAATTCTGGTAGACGAAGAAGATAATGAGATCGGTTTGATGGAAAAGATGGAGGCTCATGAAAAGGCCTTGCTCCACCGTGCATTTTCTGTTTTTTTATTTAATACGAAAGGGGAGATGCTGCTTCAACGCCGGGCCCTTACCAAATACCATAGCGGCGGCCTTTGGACCAATGCCTGCTGCAGCCACCCAAGGCCGGGTGAAACCAACCTGGAAGCCGCCACACGAAGGACTTTCGAAGAGCTCGGTATCCGGCCCACGATAAAACACGCTTTCTCATTTACTTATCGCGCTGATTTTGATAACGGACTGACCGAAAACGAATTCGATCATGTTTTTGTAGGTACCTACGAAGGGGCCATAGACCCCAATCCCGAAGAAGTGTCGGAGTACTGCTATAAATCCATCCCCGACATCCGTGACCAAATGCAAACCGATCCCCATCATTTTACGGAATGGTTCAAGATCGCTTTTGATGAGGTTCAGAAACATTTACGGATTGACGAATTGTCGAATTGACGGATTCTTTAATTCGATAATCCGCCAGTCCGCCAATTCGCCAATTGATTCAGAAACATGAAGAAAAAAGTTGTTGTAATTGGTGCTGGAATGGGCGGCTTGGCTATCGCCATCCGAATGGCGTGCAAAGGTCATAAGGTGCAGGTTTTCGAAAGAAATGCCGGGCCGGGCGGTAAGCTAAGCCACTTTTTTCAGGATGGCTATTCGTTTGATGCGGGTCCATCTCTTTTTACCCAGCCCGCTAATATCGAAGAACTTTTTACCCTCGCAGGAGAGCCCATAGAGGACTATTTTTCATACCGGAAACTGCCGCTGGCCTGCCGGTATTTTTTTGAAGGTGGGAAGCAGATAGATGCATTTACAGCCCCCGATCTGTTCGCCAATGAACTGGAGCAGAAAAATGGCGAAGATCCGGAACTGATCAAAAAATATCTCGCTACCGCCGAACGCGCCTATAACGCTATCGGAACGATCTTCCTGGATTTTTCGCTGCATAGGAAATCGACCTGGTTCAACCGTAGAATATTTCCGGCTATTGCGGCCACCCGTTTACGTTATCTGATGCAGTCAATGCACAATTATCACCGATCTCATTTTAAGTCGCCCCAGACTGTTCAGATCTTCGACCGATTTGCTACCTACAATGGAAGCAATCCTTACAAGGCGCCAGCCATGCTGAGCATGATCCCGCACCTTGAACAGAACGAAGGTACTTTTTATCCCGAGGGTGGCATGATCAGCATCACAAACGCGTTGCATAAACTGGCACTGAAAAAAGGCGTGAACTTCTGTTTCAATACCAAGGTCGACAAGATCCTCCATCAGGATGGACAGGTCACGGGTGTTATGGCGGGAGGTAAATCATACCAGGCGAACATGGTAGTAAGCAACATGGACGTCTACTATGTGTACCGCGATCTTCTGAACAACGAGGCCAAAGCAGCATCGGTATTGAAAAGGGAAAGAAGCAGCAGCGCCATGATCTTTTACTGGGGTATGAAGAAGGAGTTCCTGCAGCTCCATCTTCACAATATCTTCTTTACCGAAAATTATGCAGAGGAGTTCAGGCATCTTTTCGTTACCAAGGAAATGTATTCCGATCCTACCATTTATGTCAATATCACCTCAAAAATGGAGGCAGGACAAGCCCCTGCAGGTTGTGAGAACTGGTTCGTGATGTTGAACGCCCCGGCAAATACCGGGCAGGACTGGACCCAGGTTCGGCTCTCAGCGAAGCATGCCATTATCGATAAATTGTCACGTATGTTAGGCGAAAACATCGCTCCTTTCATAGAAACAGAAAGGGTGCTCGATCCAACAGGTATCGAGGCGCAGACCCTCTCCCACATGGGTTCCCTTTATGGCACCAGTTCCAACTCGCTATTTGCGGCTTTTTTGAGGCATCCCAATTCCAATTCTTCCATTAAAGGGTTGTATTTTACCGGGGGAAGTGTTCATCCGGGTGGCGGAATTCCGCTTTGCCTCAAGAGTGCAAAGATCGCTGCGCGATTGGCGGATTAAACGGATTGGCGGATGGACGGATTAGCGAATTGGCGAGTTCATCTAATCATTTACTATTTTCTCCCCCGATCCTCCAATTCCTTAAATTCATCTCATGAATAAAGTATTCTCGGCCTTGCTTCTCTTTCTTAGCATAAACAGCTTCGCGCAGCAAGACGTTCAGAAGCAACTGCAGACTAAACTGATCATGGTGGAAGATGGGGAAACCATCGACCTTGATGAGGGCACATTCATCATAGGTACCACACTCTCCATGGAGGGAAAGAAGAATGTTACCATTAAGGGTAAAGGCATGGGGAAGACGATTCTTTCTTTCAAGGGCCAGTCGACCGGTGCAGAAGGGCTCCGTATTTCCAATGGCGAGAATATTACCCTTGAAGATTTTTCCATCCAGGATGCTAAGGGCGACTGCATCAAGGCCATGGATGTTAAAGGCATCACTTTTCGCCGTATTAAAGCGGAATGGACCGGTAAGCTGAGCGAGAAGAATGGCTCCTATGCGTTATACCCCGTGCTCTGCGAGAAAGTGCTGATTGAAGAGTCCATTGCACGGGGGGCATCAGATGCAGGCATCTATGTGGGTCAGTCGAAAGATATCATTGTTCGCAACTGCAAGGCCTACGAGAATGTAGCGGGTATCGAGATCGAAAATTCATTGAATGCGGAAGTGTATAACAATGAAGCGTATAACAATACAGGCGGTATCCTCGTGTTCGATCTGCCCGATCTCAAACTGAAAAAAGGTGGTCACTGCAAGGTGTACAACAATATCATTCGCGAGAACAATCTTAAGAATTTTGCGCCGGAAGGGAACATCGTTGCCAAAGTTCCTTTAGGTACCGGTATGCTGTTGATCGCAGCCAATAACGTTGAAGTATACAACAACAAGTTCCTTAATAACCGCACCCTGCCTACCGGTATCATCAGTTATTACATGACGGAGAATAAGATCAAAGACGAATCCTATTATCCTTATCCTACCGCCATCAACATCCATGATAATGAGTATAGCAAGAAAAGGAAGAAGGCTACGATGAAAGGGCGACTTGGAAAGATGTATCGTTTTAAACTCAAATTCGGGAAAGATGTACCGGATATCGTGTACGATGGGATCCTGGATAAGAAACTCCTCGTTGACAATAAGTATCCCGCTGACAAGCGCATATGCCTAAGCAACAATAAGGGGGCTACCTATGCTAACCTGGATGCGGAGAATGATTTCAAGCATGTTAGTCGTGATATCAACGCAGTATCGTGTAACTGATCATCAAACATAGCAGGTTGATTTTATGAAGAAAATTTTGATCATCATCATACTAACGATTCCCTTCCTTGGCTTCCGGTGGAACGGGGAACGTGCGCCGAAAATGAAATTATCCGACTACGGTTTTTTTCAGGGTGATCTCAGGCAGCAGATCCCTGCCACCGGCGTAGTTCCTTACCATCTCAACACACCCCTGTTTTCGGATCATGCGGAGAAGTTAAGATTTGTGCACTTACCAGCGGGTTCTACCATTCCCTATAACGATACTGCCGTTTTCAACTTTCCCGTTGGCACCTCACTGATCAAAACATTTTATTACCCCCTTGATTTTCGGGATCCTTCCAAAGGCCGGCGATTGATGGAGACCAGGATATTGGTCCACGAAGAGAAGGGATGGAAGGCTTTGCCCTATATCTGGAATGTGGAGCAGACCGAGGCTGTGTTGGACGTGGCTGGAGAAACAATGCAGGCCAGTTATATCGACGGGCAGGGCAAGAAGAAAAGCCTGGCCTATGTGATTCCGAATATGAACCAGTGTAAGGGTTGTCATAATAAAGCGGAAGTGATGATGCCCATTGGTCCCAGTGTCTGGCAGTTGAATGGTGAGCACGATTATGGATCAGTAAAAGAGAATCAATTGAAACATTGGGCCAGTGCAGGAATGCTGACTGGCATGCCAGGGCAAATGCCAAAAGGTATTGTATGGAACGATCCGGCTACAGGCACCGTGGATGAAAGAGCGCGTATGTGGCTCGATATCAACTGTGCTCATTGTCACCGGGGCGACGGTCCTGCCAGCACATCGGGCCTTCATTTGGGCTGGCAGGAGAAAGATATGCTGAAGTTGGGTGTAGGGAAAACACCTGTTGCAGCAGGTCGCGGATCGGGCAATCTAAAATTCAGCATCGTTCCTGGTAAGCCTGATGAATCCATTATTTTATATCGTCTTAAATCAACGGATCCAGGTGAAATGATGCCGGAGTTGGGCAGAACGCAGATGCAACCGGAAGCCGTGGCATTGATCAGGGAGTGGATCGCGGGGATGTAGAGAGTTGCAGGCCGGTTTTCGCTCAACTCAATCCATGTAGCCAACCCTTTCAAATTGGTTTAGGTTATCTAACTTTCCGGTTTAGTAGACTGGCATTCCAGCAGTATTTTTAAGAATCAATGAATCCACGCATTTCCATTATTACTGTTTCCTTAAACGCCGCAAGTACCATTGAGCGTGCTATTCAGTCGGTGTTGGCGCAGGGTTACAAGCATATTGAACACATTATTGTTGACGGTGGAAGTACGGATAGTACGCCAGAGATCGTGCGGAAGTATCCACATATTAAATTTAGTTGGGAGAAAGACCAGGGCCAGTCGGATGCCATGAATAAGGGTTTCGATAATTCGACGGGCGAGCTCATCGTATATTTGAACGCGGACGATGAGTTTGCGCCGGGTGTTTTCGATAAAGTGATCAAGGCTTACGAGCGAACGAATCGTTCCGGAAAGTTTATGATAGTCATGGATCTCCTTATTGAAGAGTCAGGTGGCTTGCATTGGACGGCTGTACCTTCCCTTACGTTCTCTGATATTGCGGACCCGGGAAAGATGCTTTTTCCCTTTAATCCGCTATCATATTTTTACCATCGCCATGTGCAGGAAGTTGTCGGTAAGTTTCCGATTGAACTAAAATATGCTATGGATTACTATTTTCTGCTACGTGCCTATAAACTGGCGGAGATCCTTTATGAGCCATTTGTGGCGGGTACATTTTACAATTTCGATAATAAAACTAGGGAGAAAAAAAGTTCGGAACTTCAGGGCCTCCAAGTGTTGATCTCCTACTACAAGAAAAAAATGCCTTTTGTTTTTGTTTTCCATCCCAATGTTATCAAAGCAAAGCGGATCATGGGTCAGTTGAATAAGGGCATGTGATCAAGCGGCAGCGTGATCGAAGTTGCCGATGTGAATGATCAGCCAAAAAAATAATAATCTATCTGAGTACCAGAAAAAATGCAGCCTGGATCAACAGGAGATTGGACGCAAACGCATGAGGTTTCATTTTCATTAGGGCGAATACCGCCAACAAGAACAAACTGATCAGAAACCAGGAGATGTAATTGAGCAAGGGTATTTGGCCACCTTCCCAACTCCAGAAGCCAAGATTTACGGCAGCAGGTTCCATGATCCAGTCGAACACTGTTGCAATTATTGCACCGTCGATAACGAGCGATAAGCCGAACCACTTGCTGTAAATGGCTTTACCGGGAAAAGGTATATGGATGGCGATCCATTGCCTTATCTGTGAAGCCAACATTCCTGAACCATAGATCACGATGAACCAGTTGATGCTAATCAGCAAAGGAACATCATTGATTTTCCACCCCAATATATTGCTGTAATGGTAGCTGCCGAAAAGTGCCCCGGTTTGAACGCCGATCATTTCGCAGAAGAATCCGGTTAAGGAGGCAATGACGATGAAAACGGCCACCTTCGAAGATTTCTCAGGCAGCGTCCAGAGCAGCAGGCCGAACATGACCAGGAGATTGAAGGGAGTGAGTTTCGCAAACAGTTCCTCCATGCCCAACAGATTGCCGAGCGCACCTGTGAGGTGCATGGCAATGGCCAGGGTAGTGGCGAAAAATGTTCTGTTGGCTGGTCTCATATAACTAAAAAAACATTAAAATTCCCGAAATGTTCACACGAAGATGGCAGATCTGAGACAATCAAGTTCGGCTCCGGCCATTGCTCCTCGATTACTTTAACCGCTCAACTCATATGTTGTATCTTTGATCTGATGAAAAATCTTCAAAACAGCCTCAAATTCTCCATGCTGGACACCATTTGTGACATGCAAGAGGAGTTGATCTCTGTTTGGGATATCCATACAAAGGAAGTAGTATTTTTCAATAAAGCCTACAGGAAATACGTGGGGGAAGATGTTGATTCCCTGCAATTCCGGGATGCGCTATCCATCCTGACCCCAAACAGCCCGGCGGCTGATCGGATAGAGGCAGAATTTCTCGAAAACCGAGGTTTCAACGGCGATATGCAATTCGGGAACCGGGCAGGCGACGTATTCTATGGAAAACTGTTATTGAACAGTTTTGAAATTGGCGGCACAACCTATATTCTCCAGCGGATCATTAATATTGAGGAGCTGAGTTCCGCAGAAGAGGGTGTTAAACAGGAGAAGCAGCGTTTTGAGGCCCTGTTCCAGTACGCTACCATGGCCATTATAGTGGCTAACAGTAAGGGTGAGATCACCATGGCCAATAAATTCGCCAAGGAATTGTTCGGGTATGACGATGACATCTTCACACGCCTTGTGGAAGATCTGATTCCCCATAGATACCGGAGGACGCATGAAGGTTATCGCAAGGGTTACAACGTAAGCCCCCAGAACCGGCCGATGGGCCATGGAATGGACCTGTACGCCCTCAAAAAATCCGGTGCTGAGTTCCCCGTTGAGGTGAGTCTGGGCCACTACCAGATCAACAATGAGAAGTTCACCATTGCCTTTATCATTGATATTTCCGCCCGCAAGGAAATTGAGGAGACGATGGTCAGCCAGAAGGAGCAACTCGTAGAAAGCAACAGGGAGATCGAGTTGTTGAATGATGAGCTGGAACTCAAAGTGATCTCCCGTACTCGGGAATTGGAAGAAACGCTGACGAAGTTGGAGGAATCGAAGCAGGAACTCCAGGTGGCGTTGAATAAGGAAAAAGAGTTGAGCGATCTGAAAAGTCGTTTTGTGTCCATGGCCTCACACGAATTTCGGACCCCACTGAGTACCATATTGTCGTCTGCTTCTTTGGTAGCCAAGTACCGGCAGGCCGAGGAACAGGACAAAAGAGACAAGCACATACAGCGGATACGTTCAGCGGTTAGTAACCTGACCGATATTCTGAACGAGTTCTTGTCGATCGGAAGGATAGAGGAGGGGCGGGTTCAGGCCAGCTTTTCTTCTTTCAATATAAAGGAACACATACAGTTGGTTTGTAGTGAAATGGCTACTATATTGAAGCCCGGACAGAAGTTTAACTATATTCACGCTGGTGGGACTAGCGTATATCTTGACCTGTCGTTATTAAGGAATATTTTGATCAACCTGTTATCCAACGGGATCAAATTTTCTGCGGAAAAGGCCCAGATTGAGGTAAGAAGTGAAGTGAATGATAAAGCCATTCTTATCTCCGTCAGGGATAATGGCATTGGCATTCCGGATGAGGATAAGAAGCACTTATTTGAAAGATTTTTCAGGGCCAATAATGTAACTAATATCCAGGGGACGGGTTTAGGATTGCATATTGTATCCAAATATGTAGAGCTGATGAATGGCCGGATCGAGATGGACAGCGAACTTGAGAAAGGAACAACTTTCAACATACATTTTAATTATGAGCAAGATCCTGTTGATAGAAGACAATCATGATGTAAGGGAGAATACAGCGGAGATCCTTGAACTCGCCAATTACACCGTATTCACCGCTGAAAACGGTAAGCTGGGTGTGGAAATGGCCATGCTGGAAAAACCCGACCTCATCATATGTGATATCATGATGCCGGTCCTCGACGGGTACGGCGTGTTGCACATGATCAACAAGCATGAAGAGCTCAAAAACATTCCTTTCATTTTTCTCACAGCAAAGGCAGAGCGCGGGGATTTCAGGAAAGGCATGGAAATGGGTGCCGATGATTACATCACCAAGCCGTTTACCGATATTGAACTCCTCAATTCGATCGAGAGCCGGCTCAGAAAAGTGGAACTGCTCAGGAAGGACTACACCACAGATATCAAGGGAATACATGAGTTCATGCAGGATCTTGGTAAGGGTGATGCGCTCAAGAGTCTCTCGGAAGGCAGGAATATCAATCACTACCGTAAGAAGCAGATCATTTACACAGAGGGTAACCATCCCGGCCGGATGTTCTATGTGGTCAGTGGTAAAGTCAAAACCTTCAAGTCAAATGATGACGGCAAAGAGCTTACCGTTGGATTGTATGGCGAAGGCGAATTCTTTGGATATATAGCCTTGCTGGAGAACGGTGTATACCACGAATCTGCAGAAGCTATGGAAGATGCGGAGATCGCCCTCATTCCGCGCGACGATTTTGAGCAGCTCATCAATAACAACAGTGAGGTAAGCAGAAAGTTTATTAAGATGCTTGCCCATAATGTAGTGGAACGCGAAGAGCAGCTGCTTAACCTGGCGTATAATTCACTTCGTAAGCGCGTAGCAGATGCATTGATCACCCTGCAACGCAAGTATCAGAAAGGCAACGTAGAACATTTCTCCATTCATATCTCCCGAGAGGACCTGGCGAATATTGCCGGCACCGCAACGGAGTCGCTTATTCGTACTTTAAGTGATTTCAGGGGCGAGAAACTGATCGATATTAAAGACGGGAATATTATTCTTCTTAACGAGAAGAAGTTGCACTCGATGCTCAATTAGCTCATTGGCTCATTGGCTAATTCTTTTTTCAAGATGTTTATGTTCTTTTGAACTGCCTTGAACGTAGGAATCAGCTAATGAGTAAATTAGCCAATAGGATAAGAGGGCAAAGCCCTTTTATCCGAAAATTTGTTCGGTAAGATAGTTATTGAATTCATTTTTGAGCTCCCCGAAGTCTTTCTCGAGGTACTGCATCTGGTCGCGAAGCCTTTCCTGCAACGAAGTGAATGAATCAGCAGAGCCATTGATCAGCGTTTTTTTGGAGTAATCACGCATTATCCTGGACTGCTCATTGATATCATGTTTTAGTTCGTCAATGAATTCATCTTTTATTATGAATTGATTTTGAAAATGTTCAGCCTGGGCTAAAAAGTATTTGTCCGAAGTTTTGTCAACCACGGCCGCAAGCCGATCCTTGAGATGCGCATTTTCCTGTTTGAAGAATTCCAGCGACCTCACCCATGTCATATTTTCATGTTGGTATTGATCCAGTTGTGCGCTCATATCTCTCAGTTTAATCATTGTTTCCAAAACGTATCTATTTCATTTTAAAAATAAGCCCTGCTGCATCCCTCTTACAACAGGGCTCTATTTAATATCCCTTTCGGGTATTCTGCCATTCAGCAGGTTAAATCCTTCTCAGGGGCTTTAACGTTACAAATCTAATTTCCCTGCCCACCCGATTCAATGTTAGCAGTCATCCTAAGAACTGACTTTAATCATGGCAATGTATTGCTCCGGAAGAGGAAATGTTCAGGGATGGGCTCAGGTATGGTATACCCAGATTCATCCCTCTCAGGATCAGCAAAGTGGCCATAACCATCATCATAGCCGGAAACAGCTTCCTGGCGCTGTTTCGGAGAGAAGGGGTCAGCCAGGCTCCAAAGTAGCCCACTGCTGTCATGGCCGGTACGGTTCCCAGCCCGAATAAGGCCATGAACAAGCTTCCGTTCCACGCAGTTCCGGTGGCTACTGCGCCTGCGAGTGCCAGGTAAACCATGCCGCAGGGCAATAGTCCATTCAACAGTCCGATGCTATACACAGAGGCCGGATGTCCGTTAAATAGTAGTTTTCCAAGCGCCGTTCTCACTTTCGTCATGGCCTGATTGCCCAGCCGGGTGAAATTGTTTTGGTTTTTTATCAGCCGGGGAATGATGAGTGCAGCGATGATCAACACGCCCAGCGTAACAGATATCTTTTGCTGCCAACCAAACCAGGCAAAGCTTCTTCCGATCAATCCAAACACCAGCCCGAACACCGCGTAAGTGGTGATCCGTCCGGCATTATATAAGAGAATGTTCCATAATGCAGATTGCCTGTAAGTCTTTTCTGCTACCGGTTGGATATTGAAGCGACTGTTGGGAACCGACATGGCAATGGGTCCGCACATGCCTACGCAGTGCAACGAACTCACCAGTCCCAGTATGAAGGCTACGATCATGGGATGAAGATAGTTTTAGCGGAATAATACTTCAGTCCCTCTGCTTCCCAGGAAACCTGCACTTCATGCATGCCGCTATTCTTTTCAGGAACCGATATATTCACCTGGCCATTGGTTATGGATATGTTGGTGTTGATGTCGTTGCTTTTGTTAGCGGCACAGTAGAGCAGGGCCTGACCAGTGATCTTCTTGCCGTTGAATTCGGGCGGAAATACCACCGTGATCACATCATGTTCAATACTGCAACGAATGGAAGTAGAGAGCGTTGCAGTCCGGTTCAACTCATCGATCCGGTCCTGGTACTTTAATTCCTGAGCATAATAGTCGGGCGTTACGAGGTCCACCTCTTGCTGGCTCGACCTGATCACCAGGTACATCATACCAATCACAAAACTAATGTAGACAGCTGCTATTTTGTATCCCCAGTTAAATCTCATTGTTCTATTTTTTAATTAATCACATTGACTTAATAAACGTTGTCTTGACTGTCTTAAGTTTCACATTGCCCTCCCATACTCCGATCTCCACAGGTGTTTTGCGTTGTGTCAGATCTTTTTGTTCTACTTTAATAATGAAAGGCTGGGTTTTATATCCTTCACCGGTTACTTTCAATGAATCTCCCACGATCTGGATCTCGCCCTTGATATTTTCCAGTTTCAGGGTAACCAGCATATCTTCCCGGGTTTTGTTTGCCATTTTGATATTGTACACATTTGCCAGCCTGCCATCTTGAAGCTTTTGGGAGATAGAGCCTGAAGCGCGCAGGATCGTTACGTCTACCGGATCCCGGGTGACCAGCATAAAGGCCAGCGCTGTGATCAGCAGCGAGAGTACTGTTGAGTATGCAATTATCCGTGCATTGATCTTCGGCTTTTCGCTGTTTACAATATTGTTCTCTGATGCAAAGCGGATCAGTCCGGTTGGCCTGTTGACATGGGTCATGATATCGTCGCAGGCATCTATGCAAGCGGTACAGTTTACGCACTCGAGCTGGGTGCCGTTTCGGATGTCGATGCCGGTTGGGCAAACCCTCACGCAGGCCGCGCAATCGATGCAGTCACCCGCTTTTTCAACCTCAGGTTCCTGTTTTTTGAGTTTAGTGCGGGGTTCACCGCGTACATAGTCGTATGCAACTACAATGGAGTTTTTGTCTAGCAGCACGCCCTGCAATCTGCCGTAAGGACAAACCACGATGCAGACCTGTTCCCTGAACCAGTAGTAAACGAAAAAGAAAACCCCTGAGAACACCAGCAGGGTTACGAAGGTCCCGAAATGCGCGGCGATGCCTTCATGGATATACAGCTTTACCCGGTCCATTCCAATGAGATAAGCCATGAAGAAGTTCGCGATCAGGAATGACAGGGCATAGAATACAACGATCTTGGTTATGCGTTTTCTGATCTTTTCTGCGTTCCAGGGCATGTCCCGCAGTTGTTTTTGTTTGGCCATATCACCATCGATCCAATATTCAATTTTACGGAATACCATTTCCATGAATATGGTCTGGGGGCAGGCCCAGCCGCAGAATACGCGGCCAAACACCACAGTGAAGAGGATCACAAACATCATGAATGTGATCATGCCGAGCGCGAAAATGAAGAAATCCTGGGGGCCGAAGATCTGCCCGAAAAAAACAAATTTTCTTTCCAGCACATTGAACAGGAAAAGGGGCTCGCCGTCGATCTTGATAAACGGAAGGGTGAAGAAGATGATCAGGTATACGATACTTGCGATAGTACGGAAATTATACAACCGCCCCTTCGGTTTCTTGGGGTGGATGTATTTTCTGCGGCCATCTTTGTCTATCGTGGCCACAGAATCGCGAAAATCATTGTTTATGTCCATACATTCAATTGGCGAATTAACGGATTAGCGGATGGCCGGATTAATTCGCTAATCCGTCAATCCGCCAATTCGTCAATCCTTAAAAAGGTCTCCTTGCGGCGCTTTTGCGTTTGCTGGTTTCGTTCCTTTGATCGACTTCACATAGCTTGAGAGGTCTTTCATCTGAATGGGGCTCATCATGGATTCCCATGCCTGCATGCCTTTATCGGGGTATCCGATCTTAATGGTTTTATAGATATCGTTCATGGAGCCACCATGGATCCAGTATTCGTCGGTCAGATTCGGACCAATTCCGCCTTCACCATTTTGGCCGTGGCAGGCGATACATGATTGTTTGTATAGTGTTGCTCCCGCCGCAATACCACCTGCATCAGACATCGCTACATTGTTTTCATCCACCAGGTTCTTAGTCTTTGCTTTGTAAGCTTCCTCAACTCTTCTGCCTTGTTCCATTTCAGCGGCATATTCCTGTTCCGGGTTTTTACCTGTTCCAAACACGTGGTAATTGCCCACATAAATAAAGGCGACTACAATAGTGAAATAGAAGCCGTATTTCCACCATGGTGGTAAAGAATTATCCAGTTCCCTAATGCCATCATAGTCGTGGTCAAGGAGTACATCAGCTTCTTTTTCGACTGGAACAGCCCTGGTCATCCATTTTTCATCCATCCGCTTCCACCATGCAGAGAAGCTGGTTTCCCTGGATTCAATAGATCGAGCAAGCGCAGCGTCTGCTTCGCCAGTTAGTTCGCGGTACATTCTTCTCGCCATGAACGCTAAGAACAGGATCACCACCAGTTCGATAAAGATGACGGTGGCCAGTGCCCAGAACTCCAACTCGCCGATTCCTCCAAAATTGCTCGCGAGTGCTGCCGGGGCTGTCGCATCCTGAGCGGTAGCGCCTCCGAAAGCGAACAAGCCTGCGATCACCATGAGAATTTTTGGGATTTCCTGGTTTCTTCTTTTGTTATTGAGTTGTTTGCCGAGGATCAGCAGCACCTGGCCCATTCCCCAGATGACAAACAGTAACACCACGGCAGAAAAGACCAGCAGGATCTCCAGCCAGTTCGTTGTACCCCCCGAAGGGGAAGCAGCAGCTTCCTGCGCAGTTGTTGCAAACGTGACTGTGAGTAACGCAGAAAGTACTGCTGCTTTTCTTTTTAATCCGGTTATGCAGGATAATGACATATCTTAAGTTTTAAAGATTCATTGGTTGGTTGGGTTCCTGAAGGTCAAGTGGCAGGTGGCTCAGTTCGCTCAATTCATCACGCCCCATTTTTTTTACGTAGATGAGCATCACGATGAAGAACACCACAAAGATCACCAGCCCGATCAACGGGAAAATGTTGATGTGTTCGATCTTGTCTGCGTGGTTTCTGATAAACTTCAGCATAATTTATTTTTGAGCAGTTTGTGATTGGGTGATGTCCTTGCCCAGTCTTTGCATGTAAGCGATCACGGCGATCACTTCTTTATGCGGCGCAGTTTCGATACCATCTTTTTTCAGGTTGGCCGCAATCGCCTTGGCTTGTGCATCCAGGTCACCATTGGCCTGAAGGTCGAATCCTTCGGGATAGGGCACGCCCAGCTTCTGCATAGCGCGGATCTTTCCCGGGGTTGATGCCGTATCCAGGTCGCGGTCTAACATGAATGAATAGGAAGGCATGATGCTACCGGTAGAGATGGCCTGGGGGTCATCAAAGTGGTTATAGTGCCATGAATCTGATTTCTTGTTGTTGCCGGTTCCCTCACGTGCAAGGTCTGGTCCGGAGCGCTTGGACCCCCATTGGAACGGATGGTCATACACAAACTCACCCGCTTTTGAATATTCGCCATAGCGCGCTGTTTCTGACCTGAAAGGCCGGATCATTTGGGAGTGGCAGGTATAGCATCCTTCCCTGAGGTAGATATCGCGTCCCTGCAGTTCAAGCGGTGTATATGGTTTAACACTGCTGATGGTTGGGATATTTGATTTGATCATGAAAGTGGGAACCATTTCAACGATACCTCCGATCAGGATCACGATCAGGGTGAC
>Ga0164292_10001588_pt1 | contig 18421 bp, 17 predicted proteins | sample GEODES117metaG_FD_111486 | JGI IMG/M metagenome (GOLD analysis project Ga0164292, IMG submission 111486) | Eutrophic lake water microbial communities from Lake Mendota, Wisconsin, USA - GEODES117 metaG | ecosystem: Environmental > Aquatic > Freshwater > Lake | place: USA: Lake Mendota...
CCAAGTATTGTCTACCATGTATGGTGAATTGATCAAGAATTTGGAATTGAGTCGAACCATGATGGCCAAAGACCAACCCTTGATTCAATTGATTGATCAGCCGCGGTTTCCATTGGAAAAAAACAAGACGTCCAAATTAATGACGGCCATTGGTGGTGCAATGTTGTTCTTTTTCCTAACAACGCTGTTCCTGCTCGTTCACCGATGGTGGCAATCGCAAATGGTAAAAAATAATTAGTGTGGTCCAAAGCAACGAAGCCCATTTGTTAACCATCGTAAATCACTTAAATCATTGATTATCAACGATAAATGGAATTTTCAAATCTTTAGAAATCTTCAAAAATCGATCAAAAACGAGGTAGTTGGTGCGCAGTTTGGTGCGCACTTAATCAATAAAATTTATATATGAATTTAGACGACAAACGAATTGCAATAATTGGCTTAGGATACGTGGGTTTGCCACTCGCAATTGAATTCGGTAAAAAATATAAAGTAATAGGTTTTGATATCAATCAATCTAGAATTGCGGCGCTGAATCTTCTGACCGATCATACCAATGAAGCAGACCTTGTTGGTATGAATAAAGCAATGGAATTGGCTAAATCAAATGCTGGTTTAGGCTTAAATTTTTCTGCCAATGTCGAAGACTTAAAAAATTACAATGTTTTTATTGTAACTGTACCAACACCTATTGATCAGTTTAAAGCGCCTGACTTAACTCCATTATTAAAAGCTTCTGAAATGTTGGGTACAGTAATCAAAAAAGACGATATTGTAATTTATGAATCTACTGTGTATCCTGGTTGCACAGAAGAAGATTGTGTTCCGGTGTTAGAGAAATATTCTGGATTAAAATTTAATCAAGATTTTTATTGCGGTTATTCACCTGAACGAATTAATCCTGGTGACAAGATAAACACTTTAACCAAAATTAAAAAAGTGACCTCTGGTTCAACTCCGGAAATTGCACATGTTGTTAATGAACTATATAAGAGTATTATTGATGCTGGAACGCACAAGGCACCAAGTCTTAAAGTTGCAGAGGCGTCCAAAGCTATAGAAAATGCACAGCGTGATGTTAATATTTCATTTGTGAATGAATTGGCGTTGATTTTTGATCGTATGGGTATTGATACTAATGATGTTTTGGATGCAGCAGGGACCAAATGGAATTTTTTAAAGTACAAGCCTGGATTAGTTGGAGGACATTGTATTGGTGTAGATCCTTATTATCTTGCTCATAAAGCCGAAAGTGTTGGCTATTATCCTCAGGTTATATTGTCTGGAAGGCGAGTGAACGATAATATGGGTCTTTTTGTTGCAAATAAAACTATAAAACTTTTAATTTCTAAAAGTCAAGTTATTGGAAATGCTCGAGCCATTATACTTGGATTTACTTTCAAAGAAAATTGCCCGGATATTAGAAATACCAAGGTAATAGATATTTATAATGAATTAAAACAATTTGGATTAAAAGTTGAAATATATGACCCACATGCATCAAAAACTGAAGTTTTAAAAGAGTATGGAGTTCAAATATTAGATCAAATTGTTGATCAATATGAAGTTATAATTTTGGCAGTTGCTCATGAGGTGTTTTTAGATTTAAACTTTGATACAATTCGAGCCTCAGAAAAATCAATAATTTTTGATATTAAATCTTTTTTGGATAGAAAAATAGTAGATGCGAGATTATAAATACAGCCAAACCTTTATTTGTAAATTGTAAATAATTGAAAGTTTTAGTATTAGGATCGGCAGGTTACATAGGGAAAAATTTTACAAATCATTTATTAATTAATAAATATGAAGTAATTCAATTTGATATACATGACGGGCGCAAATTCGATCTTCGAATTTCTGAAAATCAAGCGTTGAGAAAAAGTATTTCACAAGCTGATTTTATTTTCTTTTTTGCATTTGATGTTGGTAATGCCAATTATATTAATAAAAATGATGCTAATTATAATTTCATTCAAAATAATTCAAAAATTTTGATAAATACATTCGAAGTAATTTCAAATTTTGATAAACCATTTGTTTTTATTTCAAGTCAAATGGCATCAAATAATAATTCAAGTTATGGATTATTAAAAAAGCTTGGTGAAAAACTAACCTCGTCTTTAGGAGGTGTAAATTGTAGATTGTGGAATATTTTTGGAGGGATATTTCCTGATCCTAATAATCATGTTATTTATGATATTATTAGTGGTGCTCAAAATGGAAAGATTTCTCTCTTAACCAATGGAGAGGAAAGGAGACAATTTCTAAGGATGGAAGATTTGTGTTCAATTCTAGAGGGTATAATTAAAAATTACCCAAGCCTTACAAAGTTTGAATTCGTTGATGTTACATCTCATTATTGGATAAAAATTAAAGAATTAGCATTTATGATTAGTGAAATTTACAATCAAATTCCAGTAGAATTATCCGATCAAATTGCAAGTATTAACTCAGATACCCAGCCCAATTCATATTTAAATCATTCAATGATTTATAATTTTGAATTACTAAAAAAATATATAATCCAATGGTCAAAAAAGGATTAATAACTGGAGTTAATGGCCAAGAGGGAACATGTTTTTCGGAACTTTTATTGTCTAAAGGATATTAGGTTTATTTTATTCGAAGGAGATCATCTATTGTTAGTACGCAAAGAATTGATCATCTTTTAATAGATTGGTATTAAGAAAATAATAATTTTATTTTGTATCATGGTAATTTTGCTGATAGCATTAATTTAATTCGTGTTATCCAGGATACTCAACCAGATGCGATTTATAATCTTGCAGCTACGGGTTGTTTATGTGAGTTTTGAAAAGCCTAAGTATACAGCAAACACAGATGCAATGGGAATATTAAGAATCATAAAAGCAGTTAGAATACTTGGTCTTACAAATAAAACAAAAATTTATTAAGCATCTACTTCATGTAGATCGTCAGCATAAAGTGGACATAAGTGTGACTAAACAAAGTTATACTTAAAAACCATAAATTGCTTACAATGAAAGAAAAAGAACCAAAAAATGCGGAGGCGGTTATCAAGGATATTCGCCGACGAACCAAGCGTAAATTTAGCTCTGAAGAAAAAATCAGAATTGTTATTTCAGGATTGCGTGGTGATGAATCCATTAACACCATTTGCAGAAAAGAAGGCATCGCACCAGCGTTGTATTATCGATGGAGCAAAGACTTTATTGAGGCCGGCAAACGGAGATTGAATGGAGACACCTTGCGGGAGGCAAATACAGATGAAGTAAATCAGATCAGAAACGAGAATGCAGAGCTTAAAAACTTGGTGGCCGAGTTGATGCTTAAGAATCGGACGTTAAAAAAAAGCATGAATGGTCTCGAATCAAATTCCACAGATATATGAGAATGACAGCGGCAGAAAAAATGGAGATCATCAAGATAGTAGAACAATCGCCCATTGGCGTTAAGGCTACCTTGGAACAAATTGGTATTCATCGCAGTACGTTTTATGCGTGGTATGATCGGTATGTCAAATTTGGCGAGACTGGATTGGAAATTAGTACATCAAAACAGCATTGTGTTTGGAATAAAATACCCTATGAGATAGAATCGCAGATTATAGATTTTGCTTTGGAAAATCCTGAATTATCTGCCCGTGAGTTGGCCATACGATACGCCGAATCTAGTGAATACTTTGTATCCGAATCAACGGTATACCGCTTGTTAAAGAAACGAGGATTACTAACAGCTCCCAACTACGTGGTATTGAGTGCGGCAGATGAATTCAAAGACAAAACACTTCGAGTGAATGAGATGTGGCAAACGGATTTTACTTACTTCAAAATCAAAGGTTGGGGCTGGTACTATTTGTCAACCATTTTAGATGATTACAGCAGATACATTGTGCATTGGGAGCTGTGTTCAACAATGAAAGCCGAAGATGCCGTTAGGACCGTGGAGCAAGCGCTGGGCAAAGCCAGAATCAAGGTGAATGCAGTACCACGCTTACTGTCGGACAACGGATCTTGTTATTTATCGGGGGAGTTAAAGTCCTATTTATCAAAAAGAGGCGTAGAACACACTCGTGGAAAGCCCATGCACCCACAAACCCAGGGTAAAATTGAGCGTTATCACAGGACTATGAAGAATAGAATCTTACTTGAACACTATTATTCACCAGAAGAATTAGAAAGGGCATTGGGTGAGTTTATTGATTTTTACAACAATAACCGCCTACATGAGTCCTTAAACAATCTAGCACCTGCCGATGTATACTTCAATAGGGGCGCGAAAATCCTGCAACAAAGAGAAGAAATCAAGCACAAAACCATTTTACAAAGACGGATAAATCACCTATTGCAAATTCAAAATCAATCACTTAGTTTTGTTTAACACTTGTCCTAATGAACTTGACGACGTACACAAATTATTTTCGCTCAACTAAGGTTGATTTATTAATTGGCGATCCTAAGTAGGATAATGAGCTTCTAGGATGGTATCCTAAGTATGATATATATCCACGTATCAAAGAAATGTTTGAATTTACACTTAAAATTAATATTAAATTTTTTTAACCAATGATAGAACAAATAGTTAACAATGATTCAATTCTCTCCATTATAATCAGAGCAAATTTTTGTAAAGATGGGATTGAATTCTTCACACCTGATACTTTTTGTCAGCAATTAGGATATATGAACAGGGCGAAAGGTTATTTAATTGAGCCGCATGTCCACAATATCATTAAGAGAGAAGTTTTTCTTACGCAGGAAGTATTGTTCATAAAATCAGGTAAAGTAAGAATTGATTATTATGATGAGGATAAAATTTATCTTGAAAGTAAAATAGTTACCAATGGGGATGTGATAATTCTTGCGAAGGGCGGACATGGTTTTTATATGCTTGAACAGTCTGAGATTATTGAAGTAAAACAAGGACCATATTGTGGGGAATCTGAAAAAACTAGATTTAAAAGTTTAATAAATGATGACTCCCAATTAATTTTTAAAAATTAGATTTAATTATGATGATACCAATTAACGAGCCATTATTAAATGGAAATGAAAAAAAATATTTAGTTGAATGTATAGATAGTGGCTGGATATCTTCTGAAGGTCCATTTGTCTCGGACTTAGAGAACAAATTCGCAAGTAGGATAGGAAGAAAATATGGCATCGCCGTATCAAATGGGTCAGTAGCAATTGACGCAGCGATTGTTGCAATGGGCATTGGAAAAGGAGATGAAGTAATCATGCCAACATTCACTATTATTTCTTGCGCAGCTCCAATTGTTCGTGTTGGCGCGAAACCAGTTCTAGTTGATGTCAATATGGAAAATTGGAATATGTGTGTTGATGAGATTGAATCTAAAATAACAAGTCGAACAAAAGCAATAATGGTTGTGCACATTTATGGCTTGCCTGTAGATATGGACCCCATTATTGAATTAGTAAAAAAATATGATTTATTACTAATTGAAGACGCTGCAGAGGTTATTGGACAAGAATACAGGGGAAAGCCTTGTGGTAGTTTTGGAAATATATCAACATTTAGCTTTTATCCCAATAAACATATAACTACGGGAGAGGGAGGAATGATTTTGACTGATGATATTAAATTGGCTCAAAAATGTAGAGAAATAAGAAATCTCTCTTTTATTCCTCCGCGTAGATTTATTCATGAAGAATTAGGATGGAATTATAGGATGTCAAATCTTCAAGCTGCATTGGGGGTAGCTCAATTAGAGCGTCTAGATGAATTTATTATCAAAAAAAGACAAATTGGAGAATGGTATAATTCTTTGCTTAATGGAATAACTGGTCTTCAGTTACCTTTAGCGAAAGTTGATTATTCAAATAATATATATTGGGTCTATGGTTTATTAATTAATAAGGATATCAACATTAATGCTGTTGACATAATGCAACAACTTGGAGAATTTGGAATTGGGTCTCGACCTTTTTTTTATTCAATGCATAACCAGCCCGTATTTAAAAAAATGGGATTATTTAAAAATGTAAAATTACCAAATTCTGATTATTTATCTGAGAAAGGATTTTACATTCCTAGTGGATTAGGATTAACATTCGATCAAGCTGTTTTTGTCTCAGAAAAGTTAAGAGCAATAATGTTAAATGCTATTTAGTGTATTTTTTATTTACATATGAAAAATAAAGAAACTATAGTATTTTTTTACAAATCCCTACTTGATGCAGGTGGAGCAGAGAGACTTTTGATAAATTCATATCTCTCATTGAAAAAATTAGGTTACAATGTGAAAGTAGTTTCATACTTAATTAACGAAAAAGCTCTTTTTAACTTGCAAATAAATAGAAATGATTTTATTGAAATTAGTTCTCGTTCTTTTTTGTGTAAGTTCATGGAATTGTGTCGAATTTTGAAAAATTACAAAGAAGCCAAGATATTATGTGACTCTGGGCACATTGATATTTACTTAGCTTCTGTTTTTGTTAAATTTGATTATTCTTTACACTTACATCATCCATTATTCATGTCATTTAATGATTTTGATAAATATAGTATATTTTTAAAATCAAAATATAATTATTGGGTCAGCAGTAATTATGGGGCGATTAGGTTTAATGACATAAAAGGTAAGTTAACAGGTTTTGATAGAATATTTATCAATATAAGAGCATTTTTTTCGATTTTATCAATAAAAAAAGCAAAAAATATTTTTGTATTATCTAAGTATGCTTTTGAAGAGAAAAAAAGTTTATTCAATGTAAATTCTAAAATTATTTGTGGAGCATTAGACTCTAATATATTTAATAATACGCCACAAAATTCAATTGATTCATTTGTGACGTTTGAACATGTAATATTAACAATAGCGCGCTTGGATGAAAATAAAAGAATTGATCAAATAATACTAGCTATAAATTCTTTAGTCAAAAAGAAGTATAATGTATGTTTAATTATTGGTGGTAAGGGGCCTGAATATCAAAGTTTAAAAAATTTAGTTGAGCATCTAAACTTAAGTGATAATATTTTCTTTGTTGGTTTCATAAAGGAAGAATTGCTTTACTCATATTATGCATTAGCAGACTTATTTGTTTCTATTGATTGGGCCGACTATAGAATTACAAGTTATGAATCTTTGTTAGCCGGCACACCAGTTATATTGAGTAATGAGGTCGAATATGATGATTATCTTATGAGAAATCAATATGTAATGACTTGTATTCCTAAAGCTAAAGAATTGGGATTGTTACTTGAAGAAAATATCCAATATAAAAACAATAGGTCAAAAGTTTTTTTAAATGATTATTTAGAAAACTTTACTTGGGATAATTATGTTAAACAAATGATTTCATTTTTATAGATTCTTGACGTAATAGAGCTAATGCAAAAAATTTAATGCAACGAGAATATACGCTAAATTGAGCTACTAAATATATAAAAAGATTACAACCAAAAGAACGAGAACACATCTCATTAATGCTTTTAAACAATAGTAAAATGATACAAATTAGAGCTGTTTTAAGTTGGTCTGCCTCAAACATTGTCAGGGAGTTCTACCGGAATCACTCGCCAGGTGGACCTAGGGATTTGACAAAATCCTTGACCTGTGATCGTGGAAAAGAGATGATCCAGCATAAATAATTCACAATTGCTACAAAGATGCAAGTCTATTTTTGCGACCCTAACAGCCCATGGCAACGCGGCACAAATGAAAACACAAACGGGCTCGTTAGAGTCTTTTAATCAAAAATATTGGACTTTATTCTCGTAACCAAAGAGAAATTAAACTGGGTTCAGAATGCGCTCAGTTAAAGGCCGCGACAAACTTTAGGATTTGTTACACCAAAAATAAATATTTAATTCACTATTTTTGAAGTACTAATTATTGCGTTAGCAACTCGAAACCGCCATTTTATGAGTGTTATTTTAAAAAAAATTTTACGAAAAAAAAGAATTGGACTAGTTAATTCAAAAATAGATTTATATCAAAAAATTACAGAAAGAGCAGACATAGAAATTCATCAATTAAACTCTTTTAATAATTCATGGAATAAAATTCAAAATAATAATCATTTTTACAAATATTGGAAACTTAAACATAATTTACCCCATAAAATTGATTCATTAAATAACTTATCAGATTTTCCGATATTAGAAAAAAAAATACTTTTAGAGTATCACGATTTGGTATTTAAAGATAATAAATACTCTTCAATTTCGACTGGTGGTAGTACAGGTGCGCCTCTAAAATTTCCTTATAATAAATCAGATCGAGATCTTTATTATACAAATATGTATCTAGGTAGATCATGGTGGGGAATTTCGCCTCTTGATAATTTTATATCGATTTGGGGTCATTCACACTTGTTTGGCGATGGTATAAAATCGAAAATGCTTGTTACTGAAAGAAAAATTAAAGATTTAATATTAGGGATAAATAGGTTTAGTGCTTATGATATAAATGAAAAGTCTATAAAAGATATTTTGATTTCGATTCAAAAATATAATCCAACTTATATTGTTGGCTATTCATCCGCTATTTTCAAAGTACTTTCTAGTCTTAAATTAAGTTATCCAGTCAGCTTTTTAGATAATAACCTTAAAGGAGTAATATTGACTTCTGAAACTGTTTCTGATAATGAGATTAAACTAGTACAAGAAGTTTTAAATACAAATTCTATTGTCGAATACGGGATGGCAGAAGCTGGAGTAATTGCATTTTCAAGTCCAGTTAATAATTTCTTGAAAGTGTTTTGGGATTCATTTATTTTGAATCAAATTCAAGGTGAAGCTATTTTAACTACAATTGACAATAAGGCGTTTCCATTAATCAATTATTCTACAGGTGATATATTAAAAAATTATGGGTACGAATATTCAATTTTAGAGTTTGAAAAAGTTATAGGAAGAAAACATGATATTATTTATCTGGATATAGATGATTGTTATATTGATGTTCATGGTGAGATATTCACCCATGTTTTGAAAAGTATAAATTCCATTTTAGCATTTCAAATTGTTCAAAATAATAATTACTTAATAGATATAAATTATGAAACTGTTTCAAAATTATCAATTAATGATAAATTTTTTGAATTGTTAAAAAGGGAATTTCCTAATTTGAATATGGCGCAATTCCGATTCAATAGAGTTGATTCAATTGAGCTTACAAAATCCGGTAAACGAAAATGGATAATTAATAATAGTACTCGAAAATGTTTAGAATAATAGTCTTTAGTGTAGTTGAACATATTATCAGAAATATACCTGGTGTAATTGGTCAGAAAATTAGGTATTATTATTTTAAAGGTAGATTTAAGGAATGTGGGACAAATGTTCGAATTTGTGAAGGCGTAATTATAGAAAATCCTGAGAATATCTCCTTGGGGAATGATGTGATAATACATCCATTTTCTGTACTAACTGCAATGCCAAAGTTGCATACATACAAAAATAGAATTTTGAAAGTTATTGATAATAAAGACTATATAAATGATAATGGTGAAATAATTATTGGGAATGAAGTAGGCATTGGACTCTATAATATCATTAATGGATATGGAGGAGTAAAAATTTGTAATAGGGTTACAACCTCAGCAAGAGTATCGATTTATTCATTGTCACATTATCCAATTGATGAGTCCAATAGAAGTTTAGTTACTTATGCAAATGCAATGGTAAAATCTAATGATATTTCCTGTATTGAATCACCAGTTGTTATATATGATGGAGTATGGTTGGGGTTAAATGTAATAGTTTTAGGCGGGACAATCGGTAAAAATTCATTTGTGTCTGCAAATTCTATTGTAACAAAAAGTATTCAGGAGAACTCATATGCTTCTGGATCTCCGGCAGTAAAAATAAAAAATAGATTTAATTACTAATGAAAAAAAAATTAGCAATCGTTGCGTTGCATCCAATAATGTACCAAACGCCTATATTTAGGTCCTTACAAAATTATATATCAACAGAAGAGGTAAGTATTAATTTTACTGTTTTATTTTTAGATGACGTTTCTTTAAAAGAAAAATATTTTCATGAAATAAATACAGTATATAAACCCAATGTTCCTTCTTTATTAAATGGCTTTAATTATAGATTTTTAAAAAACATTAGAATCCAAAACTCAGGTTTTTTTTCAAGAGTAAACTTCCAATTAATATCATTTTTTTTTACTAATAAATTTGATTATGTTCTTATTCATGGATATGATACTTTTTCATCTTGGGTAGTTTTGGCTTTATCAAAACTATTAGGTCTAAAATTGATTTTTAGAGGGGAAGCTGTCTTGAACGGAAAAAATAAAATTAATAATTATAAAAATAAATTTAAAAAAAAGTTAATTAGCTTTTACCTTAATAATTGCGATGCAATTTTGTATTCTTGTTCTGGGAATAAAGATTTTATTTTAAGTCACCTAAAAAAAAATCAGGCCAACAAATTATTCTCTATACCTTGTGCTGTTGACAATTCTTTTTTTCAGTTAGAATACAATAACTTAAAATCTGAAAGATTAAGATTGAGAGAAAGTTTGGGGATTCCAATTGATAACTTAGTAATACTTTTTTCTGCCCGCTTCACTTCACGAAAACGTCCTTTAGATTTATTGAAATCATTAACTTTAATAGATAATAACCTAATTACTGTATTATTTGTAGGAGATGGCCCTGAAAGAATTAATTTGGAAAAATTTTCGGATGAATATAAATTAAATACTGTTTTTGTAGGGTTTGTAAACCAAGATGTTATTTCACAATATTATACAATTTCTGATTTGAAAGTTATATTGTCAGATTATGATCCTTCCCCCAAGGCTATGAATGAAGCTATGAATTTTGAATTACCCGTAATTGTAACAAATGTAGTGGGAACATCTAAAGACTTAGTGCATTCAAATGTTAATGGCTTTGTAATAAATGTGGGCGATGTGACTTCTTTATCATTGAGAATTGATTATTTAAATAGAAATAGGAATCAGTTAAGAAAAATGGGCGAAATGTCAAAATCTATTGTAGAAAATTGGAGTTTTGATGCAGATGTAAGAGGAATTATTGAGTCAATTAATTTTTTATCATGAACGAGAAATTTGTAAAATTTTACAATAATGTAGACAGAAAAGAGAAGTATTCTAAAAATGTTTCTATGGAATACCATCCATTTTATAAAGAACTTAGAGCGTTTATTGAAAACTTTTCATTGCATGAAAAAAAATGCTTAGAAATAGGTTCAGGAACAGGTTGCTTTCAAAATATTGTTAATGATTATACTGGAGTGGATGTTGCAAATTCATTAAGAAAATTTTACTCTAAAGAATTTTATGTAATTGACGAGGAAAAGGGGTATGATTTTAATGATAATACCTTCGATTTTATTTTTAGTTACGCCTGTTTCGAGCATATACCAAATATTGATCAAATTTTAAATGAAATGACAAGAGTTCTGAAAAATGGTGGATTTATTTTGTTTAGACCTGCGTGGAATGTTAGACCTTGGGCTTCTAAGGGATATAGTTGTAGATCATATTCAGAATTAAATTTTAAAGAGAAATTAGGAAAATTCCTGGTACCTATCAGGGAAAATTATTTTTTCCGTGCTTCTCAAGTTCTGCCAGTTCGAATTATTTATTTACTAATTTATTTTTTTAATCGATCATTCTTTTCAAAGAGCTTGATTTATAAAAAATTATGTCCTAATTATGATGTATTTTATCAATCAGATTCTGATGCGTGTAATTCTCTCGATCCTTTTCTTTTAATTTTATATTTCAAAGCAAATAACTTAGAAGTTTTAAATTTAAAATCTTTAATTAGAGGTATTTTCTGGACTAATGGGTCATTAATTATAAAAAAGTAGATTATGAATTTGTTTTTTGAAACGCCTAGTGATGCGAACTATTTTTGTGGGTATTATGATAAATCACCGATTAACGTAGATAATTCTAAGCTTTTAGCTTTAAGAACCAATTTTATTGATCATATACCTAATAGAAACGATATAGCAACAATTGGTTACTTTGATTTGAATTCAAATGATAAAATTTTTCATACCTTATCTGAGACAAATTCGTTTAATTGGCAACAGGGTTGCATGCTTCAATGGTATGGTAATAAAAAGGATGAAATTATTTTTAACAAGTTTGTAGACAATAAATTTGTTTCGGTTATTTTAAACATTTCAACTAAAATTGAAAAAATATATAATTTTCCAATTTATGCGTTAAGTTCTGACTGCAAATTTGCACTTACAATTGATTTTGAGAGACATTATTGGTGTAGGAGAGCATATAGTTACGATGGTGTAATTAATCCTATAAAAAACAAACCTATTGTAAAAAATGATGGTATTTATAAATTATCATTTTTAGATAACAGTATTAAATTGTTAATTACAATTGAAGAAATCTTAAAAATAAACCCTCTATCAAGTTTTTTAGGTGCTACTCATTATTTAGAGCATATAATGATTTCTCCAACTAATACTCGTTTTGCCTTTATGCATAGATGGAAAGTAGATGGTGTAATTTTTACTAGATTGTATACAGCAGATTTAGAAGGGAATAATATATTTTGTCTCAATGACAGTGGCAGAATGAGCCATTTTTGTTGGATTAATCATGAAACAATATTTGGATGGGGTGGAGTTAAAACTAAATTTACCAAATTTAGAATGACCAATAATTTTGCTAAAAGTAAAGTTTATAAATTCATTTTAAATATTTATAAATGGTTGGTCAAAGGTAATTCAGACAGTGGAATGTCTAAAGTTAGTTCTTTAATTACAAATGACAGATATATCATATTTAAAGATAAATCGGGAATTCTGAATACTATTGACCACTCAAAACTTGATCGTGATGGGCATCCTTCGGCTCGTCCAAATAATTTTCAGGAAATTATTACTGATACTTATCCAGATGATAAGCAATCTCAGCAACTTATCCTATATAATTTTATTTCTGGTTCAAAGATGATAATTGATAGCGTTTTAACAACTACAGAGTATAATTTTTCACCTAATAGATGTGATTTGCATCCGAAATGGTCATTTGATGGAAAATATGTATCTGTGGATACTTTAATAGATGGGATTCGTGGGGTTAGGATTTATTTAATTTTGGATGAATATTAATTCAAAAATTTTTCGAAATTCAATTTGGTCTGTTGTCAATCAAATTTTATCAATTTTGGTTGCGTTTTTTCTTTCATTAATGTTTGGAAGAATTTTTGGCCCCTCTATATTAGGCAGTTATTCTTCTTCTCAAGCTTTAGTGGGTATATTGGCTTTACTCACTAATTTTGGAATACCGACTATTTTATCTAGAGAGGTTGCAAATAAACCAAATAAAATAAATTTTTTACTTTCTTGTTCTATAAGTATTAAAGTAATGTATTCTTTTCCATTATTATTTATATTAACATCTTTAATTACTTATTTTTTAGGATATTCGCAATTTGACATTAAAATTGCTATTTTGACAAGTATTTATTTAACTGTAATTAGTATTTTGAACTATCTGGAATTGGCTATGAAATCAGTTCATAGAAATGATGTTTTTTTAAAAGTAAATATATTGTATAAATTTATAATTTTATTTTCCACATTTATTTTATTGAGTCTTAGTTTTGATCTTGTTACTATCATATTTGTACAAAGTATAATTTCAATTTTTACTTTGGTTTTTACTCTTAAATACATTTTACATTTAACGGGGCGTCTCGTTTATTTTTACAATTACAGAATTTTTAAGACGTATATATTTATTTCTTTCCCATTTGTTTTAGCATCCGCTGCTGAATTTGTCAATTTAAAAATTGATTCTTTATTTATTAGCCAGATATTAGGTTTAGAAAAAACTGGATATTATAATGCTGCTTACAATATTTACCTTGGAGCAACTGTGATTCCGTTAGCATTGATTCAAGTCTATTTTCCTAATTTTATTGAACGGAATAAAATTAGTGTTATTTTATCAAAAAGTTTATTTCATAAATATTTCATTTATTTATTTTTCTATTCGTTTTTCATCGGAATATTTTTTTATTTTTTTGGGGACTCAATATTAGATATATTATTTAATAAGAATTTTTTGGAATCAAAATTGGTTTTAAAAATACTAATGGGGGGGTTGTTTATTATTGTTTTAAACAGGTTGGTGAATTATACATTAGTAGCGCTTAAAGAAAATACATATTATCTTAGGATAACGTTAGTCGGCGCAATAATAAATATTGGCTTAAATACATATTTAATTAAATATTTTGGTATTAAAGGAGCGGCATTTTCGACGTTGATAACAGAGGCGTTAATATTATTTTTAGGGTTAAGAAAACTTTATTTTAATAAATTACTTTGGAATTAAAGACTTATTATACAAATGTTAAAAAGGCAACTTCTGTGGTTTATCTATGGTATTCGTTTGTTTTTATTTACATTTTTATTGATTTTTTTAGAGTTTTTTTTGATAATTCTAAGTATCTATTAATTTTTAATGATTTGTCTATAATTGTTATTTTTTTTTATTTTTCTGTGATAAAAAGGAATTTCTTTTCTTTTATTAATTATTTTCCAATTTATATTTTAATTGGTTTAATTTTTTTTGTGACTTTAATTTTTTTACAGTTATTTAATTTAAGTGAAACTAATTCTGTTACTAATATTGCTGGCCTAAGAACATATATTCTGCCCACTTTAGGTGTTTTAGTTGGGTTTGAGTTTGGTTTATCTAACACTCTTAATCAAACTCAAGTATATAATTTTTTGCTCATAGTTTTATATTTAGTTTTAGGATTTTCAATTTTTCAGATATTTATCGACACGAGTAAGTTAGGCGATATTGCTTTATCATTGGTGACATCTAGAGAGCACGCCGTTCATTCTTATGAAGATGCCAATATTTCTTTGACATCATCATTTTTTGCCAGTGGAAAAAAATTCGGTAGATTCTTGATTTTTTTATATTTAATATATTCGGGTATAAGAGTTAACTTGAATAAAAAAAATACGATATTTATATTTTTATTATTTTTGATAGGACTAATTTCTTCGGGTTCACGTGAATCTATTTATGCTTTTGTTTTTATCAACGTGATTTCATTTTTGAAATTCTCAAATATCAGGTCTGTTCTTAATTTCTTGTGTTACTCTTTCTTATCTTTTTTATTGTTTATTTTTTTCGAACTCAACTCGGATTCAATAACGCGTTTGAATTTTTTGTTAGCATCAGGCGAAAATTTTGGCGACAGAATTATTGGACTTTTCCCATTAAATATTATTAATATTTACAATACTCATATTTTTTTTGGGATTGGTCTAGGTAAATACGGTCAAGAGGCTATTTTAGTTCAATACATTTCTGAACTTGGAGAAAGATATTTATCCGTGTTTTTTGATAATAATTATTCTAATGTTATTAGTGATTCTGGAATTGTGAAAATCATAATTGAAACAGGTATAATAGGTTTTTTATTTTTTGCATTTTTGATTTGTGGTATGATTTATTTTGCACTAAGGATTTTAATTAAGGTATTAAATCAAAATGATCGAATTATTTTCAACATGTGTCTCTATATTTTATTGTGGTCCTTTTTCTTTCTGAAGGCACACTCAATTATTTCAGACATATTTCTAACTTTTCATCTTTTTTTTGCAGTTGGTTATTTATCTACTTTTAGAAAAAATCTACAATTTTAATAAATGCCAAATTCTTTATTAGTATTTACTTCTTACTATCTACCTGGATTTAAAGCTGGAGGGCCGATTAGATCAATTTCCTCATTAGTTGATAAATTAGGATCTCATTTAGAAATTTCATTGGTTACTAGAAATCATGATATCGGTGATAGAGTAAGATACAGCTCTATCAAGACAAACAAATGGGAATTTGCTGATAATTATCGTTGTCTTTATTTAAGTTTTTTTTCATTTGTCCCATTGTGTTTCATAATGAAACGAATCCGTTTATCTGATTATGAATATATTTATTTTAATAGTTTTTTCGATTTGAAATTTAGTATAATACCAATTTTGTATTTGAAAATATTTAATATGTTTGGGTATTATAATGGTATTAAAATAATTTTAGCTCCAAGAGGTGAGTTCTCTACAGCAGCTTTAAGGAACAGTTTTTTTTCCAAGTATGCATGGATATATATTTTTAAACTTTTTTCAGTTAATAAATTCATAACCTGGCATGCAACATCAGTTGATGAAAAGATTGACATTGTGAATATTTTTGGTGATGATGATTCTATTGTTTTGCTTGAAAATTTCCCTTCTTCCAAACCTTTAGATTTTGACAAAATATTATTATCAAATAAATCTAATGTTCTTAAATTGGTTTTTATTGGTAGAGTTTCTCCAATGAAAAATTTATCTGCTGCATTAAATATTCTCAAAAGTGTAAAGTCAAGCGTAATTTTTGACATTTTTGGACCGTTAGAGGATGGGGATTATTATTCTAAATGTAATCAAATTGTTGATGAATTACCGAGTAATATCATTGTCAATTTTTTGGGGGAAATTAAACATACTGATGTACAATTGACTTTATCTAATTACGATTTGTTTTTCTCGCCAACTCTTGGTGAAAATTATGGACATTCAATTGTCGAGTCATTTTTAGTGGGTTGTCCAGTTTTAATTAGCAATAACACCCCTTGGAGAGAACTACAATTAAAATATGCAGGTTTTGATTTTTCTTTAGATAATTTAGAGGATTTTAGTTTGACTATAGATTTTTTTGGGGAAATGAATATTGTAGATTATAATAAGTTTAAAATTGGATCTTATAATTACGGTCTAGAAATATCGAATTGTGTAAATTTACAGAATGGTTATTTTAATCTATTCAACTAATATGATAAAATTGTGGCTGTTTTAATTACGGGTGTTGCTGGTTTTATTGGTTTTCATACTGCAAAATGTTTTTTAGAAAAAGGACATGAGGTTATTGGAGTTGATAATTTGAATGATTACTATGATCCTACTTTAAAAGTTTCGAGACTTGAGGAGCTTGGTATAACCTACAACAATACGTTTGATATAAATTTATCTTGTAAGTATAATTTTAAATATATAAAATGTGATATATCTATCTGGTCTAGCTGGGTGACACTTAAGCAGTTTGAAATTACTGATGTTATTCATTTGGCTGCGCAAGCAGGCGTTCGTTATAGTTTGCAAAATCCAAACGCGTATATTCAATCAAATATCGTTGGATTTCAATATTTATTAAATTTTTGTTCAGATTTAAATATTTTTCATATTTTATACGCTAGTAGTAGCTCGGTATACGGGAAAAACAGTATTCAACCTTTTGATGAGTCAGAGGTGTGTTCTGAGCCTGAGAGTCTTTACGCTGCTACTAAAAGATCGAATGAATTAATGGCGTATTCATTTTTTAAAACTAAAGATATTAAAAGTTTAGGATTAAGATTTTTCACGGTTTATGGTCCTTGGGGGAGACCGGATATGGCCCCAATGCTTTTTGCAAATGCAGCTATGAATAATTATTCAATTGATTTATTTAATAATGGAAATCAAAGTAGAGATTTTACTTACATAGATGACATAGTTAATGGAATTTATTTAGCTCACCAAGCTTTAAAGCAAAACAAAATTTTGGGAGCAGAGGTAATGAATATTGGTCGTGGTGAACCTGTCAAATTAATGTTATTCGTTGAAAATCTAGAACGTTTATTTAATGTTGTATTAAATAAAAACTATAAAGATGCTCAGTTAGGAGATGTAACTGAAACATATGCTAATACTTCAAAGCTTAAAAATTTAACAGGTTATGAGCCTAAAGTTGATCTAAATATTGGTTTGCGTTATTTTGTAGATTGGTATAAAATTTATTATAAAAACTGATTTTTTTAAATTAAATACACCCTAATTTTTACTGTCTAATTGTTCATTTTCTCTAATACTATTGTAATTGTTATTTTATGAAATTATTTAAAAGCTCCGTTCTTCTGATTACCGGTGGTACAGGTTCGTTTGGCAATGCTGTATTGCAACGATTTTTGACTACAGATGTTTTTAATGAAATACGAATTTTTTCTCGTGATGAGAAAAAACAAGATGATATGCGTAATCAGTTAAAGAATCCCAAGTTAAAATTTTTCATTGGTGATGTTAGAGATTATGACAGTGTTGAGCCAGCAACTCGGGGAGTTGATTATATTTTCCATGCCGCTGCGTTAAAACAAGTTCCATCTTGTGAGTTTTTTCCAATGCAGGCAGTAAAAACAAATGTGGAAGGAACGCAAAATGTAATAAGAGCAGCAGGCTTTAATGGGGTAAAAAAAGTGATTTGCCTGAGTACAGATAAGGCGGCCTATCCAATAAATGCTATGGGTATTTCTAAAGCAATGATGGAAAAGGTAGCAATTGCCGAGTCTAGAAATCTGCAAAATACTATTGTTTGTTTAACACGTTATGGGAATGTAATGGCATCTAGAGG
>Ga0164292_10001589_pt1 | contig 18413 bp, 28 predicted proteins | sample GEODES117metaG_FD_111486 | JGI IMG/M metagenome (GOLD analysis project Ga0164292, IMG submission 111486) | Eutrophic lake water microbial communities from Lake Mendota, Wisconsin, USA - GEODES117 metaG | ecosystem: Environmental > Aquatic > Freshwater > Lake | place: USA: Lake Mendota...
GTATCTCCTAAGTAATGCAATATCTTTGCTTACTTAGTTAATTATACCATGTTGTTATTTAATATTATCTGTTTTATAAAAGCCATTACCCTTAAACTGTATACCAAACGGTGTGAAATGTCTTTGTAATCTTTGGCCACAACTTGAACATAAGTATTTTGGTTCTACTGAAGAAATTGATCTTTCTTTAGAAACAATCTTTTCTGGTGAGCACTCACATTTGTATTCATATACTGGCATTACTTACCGCTCTTTTTTCTCTTCTCTGCTAAGGCAACAAAATCTTTGACCTTAGTTTCTCCCATGTATCCCCACGCATAACCATCTTCAATCATTTGTTCGTTAACAGACTTAGTGTTTCCATCAAGGTACACCCAGCCTAGAATACGACCATACTTCTCAGAGCTGTCTGGCTTTTCTGTTTTTACAACAATGTCTTTAACATCCTTTAACTTAGATTTAAGATACTCTTTTGATTCTAAGCCTAATGTTTTTTCAAGTTTATCTGTTGTTCTAGACTCTGGTGTGTCGATGCCAGCTAGTCTAAGTCTTTGAGAATATGAAATGCTGAATCCAAGATCAATATCAACATCAATAGTATCTCCGTCCACTATCCTTGTTACCTGCTTAACTCTGTATTCAAACATAACTCTCCTTAAATTTTAATGAGCAGTTTCGGGACGTGCTCAGGTCCATCCTTCGGGTAGCGACCCGAATAGTCTGCGACTCCCCAGTGACGGGGTGCAGACTTCTATTATACCTTACTTGATTTTAATTGTTTTAGGCTTTTTTTCTTCTGGAACAATACGATCCACACTAATGTGTAGCATGCCGTCCTTTAGCTCTGCACCAGATACTTCCATGTATTCGCCTAAAGCAAACGATCTGACAAACTTTCTGCTAGCGATACCTTTGTGAACAATTTCTGCATCTGCAACTTCTACAATTTCACCCTTAATAATAAGTGTTCCGTTGTCTACTGAAACACTAATATCTTCCTTGGTAAACCCTGCAATAGCAAGAGACAGTCTGTATGTATCTTCATCTAATTTAAGAAGATCATACGGAGGATATGATTGAGAGTTGATTTTGTGTGCACTATTTAGACGGGCTAGGTCTCTGTTAAAGCCAATAAAAAAAGGATCATTGAATAGATCCATTGCGAATTGTGTTACCATTTTATTCCCCTTTCAAGCGAATAAGTTAATTAGGACCCCTATTGGGCGTCCTGTAACAATTATATCATATTTTACTTATTATAAAAATATAGAACTTCTTCAAAAATTGCTCGGCATACTTCATCTGAGGAGTGCCCACGCTGTTCAAATCGTTCAGTGCCATTAAATAAATAATTAAGTGGGCTTACGTTAATTGGAGAGTTTTTTGAAATGCAAGCACCAATTAAAAATTTTACGCCGTAAGTTTTTTCTAACTCACCAAAAAGATTTACATTATCAACAAGCAAAGGTTTGTTTAGAATTATTACAGACTTTCCAGCTTTAGCTAGCTCAGTTAATGTTCCTCTAGCCCACTCAGATGTTGAATTATTGCTAGCATCTATTACAAGGTTTGAGTCATCAGACAATAAATCATTAAGATTAGATGTGTAGTTAGCTGGTGTGTTATCAGAATACTTTGCAACATTTTTAACTAAAACGGTGTTTAAAACAATCTTAGCTCCGTGCTCTTCTCTTGCCAGTAGAAAACTTTCTTCTCTTTCAGAGTTTATTTCTTCTACAAGTCTGGCTCCTACAAAACCGCATCCAATTATTGATACTTTTAAAATTTTAATCTCCCCCTATTTATTGAAAGCAAAGGTGCTTATAACGTACCTTGTTTCACCTGGCTGAACTGTTGCAACTCCATGCAAGTAATCGTCTGTGCCTGGGAAAGTTATTAGTGACCCAGCCTTTGGTTTTAACCTAACATCATGTTGTGTAAAATAAATTTCTCCGCCTTCATAGTTATCGTTTAAATAAATAATGACAGCTCTTTGTAAAGTTAAATCATAGCCCTGATCGTGGTGTTGCTTTAGTTCTGATCCAGGGTACTGTCTTTGGATTCTTGCAATCTGATTAATTCTATATTTATCATCAAAAACTGCTAATGTTCTTTTTGTTAATTCTGTTTGTAGTGCTGGAAACTTTATTGCAAGCATCTTGTCTGACCAAAATGGGTTTTTCTTTGCAACTACTTCATCAAACTCTGGATCACCTTCTTTAAACTTACCGCCTTGAGAAGCTTGTTCTGCAATATCATAATCATATTGGTACGACCAGTCTGCTTCGGGGTTGCTTGCAAACTCAAAAAGTTTTTGTGTTTCTTCTGGTGTTAAAAAATCTTCTATCAACAAAATATCGTTTTTAACGTATACTGGATTAGGCATGTACTTTTCTTTCTATTAATGAAACTGCTAGTTCTCCACCAATTGGAGACCACGCTTCTACCTCATTATCAAGATTTGCTTCACACTTAGGTAAATAGTAATCTACAGATCCATCAGATGCAGATCCACCACTATTTAACCCTAAGTCTTTTTCACATTGTAAACAGAAAAATTTAGAACAGTTTACACAAAAAGGACCTTTGTGTGTGTTATGGTCAAGATAGGCCTCGTTTAATTCCCCGCTAGGTAGGCGAACCCATTTATGGTTTTCTATACTCATTTATATATTATAGCATTTTATTTATATTGTAGGAAGGGTCGAATTTTAGCTGTGATATAATACATATATGTTCTATGATAAGCCAGAATGCACTAAATTAACCGAAGGTATATACGTATTTAAAGGGTATGTTCCTCGTGAAATGTGCGATAGATTTGTTAAAATATTAGACACATTTAACCCAGAATCTTTTAAAGAAGAGGGCAATGCAATTCCTTGGTATGACGATAAAATGAGTCCGCCAGTGCCTGGAATTATAGATCTATGGGAGCATGTTTCAGAATTGCTCTACCCAGATTATGTAATTAATCCTCAATCACAAGTAATTACATCTAGAGTTGGTCACGAAGGAATGTTTTTACATGCAGACAATCCTGGAAAAGACAAGGCTCATGAGTTAACTCAAGAAGATACATACGGAACATGTAGTCTTATTGATTACGGAGTAGTAACCTACCTATCTGAATTTGAAGGCGGAGAAGTTTTTTATCCAGCATTTTTAGCAGATGGCACATTAAAGCCTAATGGTGATATTGAATGCATGCCTGGAGAATTAGTATATAAGCCAGAACCTGGAGACGTGGTTATTCACGGAGCAGAAGCTCCATATTTTCATGCAACTAAACCTGTAACTAAAGGCGTAAGGTACGCATTCTCTTGTTTTGCAACAAAATATGACATGGCGCCAGGAACCTTTTATAATTATAAAAGCGACAAATACTTTAAGTATGTAACTGACAGATCTGAAGAGTCTATAGGAAGATGGCTACTCGGAGACCTTTGGACTGCCGATGATGCTCGTAACTGAGCCTAGATTTAAATCTGATCCTAAAACAGTTAAGCTGTTTGACGAAATTTATTTAATTAAAAATTATTTGGATCCAGAATTATTAACAACATATAAAGATAAACTAAATAGTTTTCAAGAAAACGATTGGCATAGACATGGAAACTATGAAATAGGCGACATTGAAGGTACATTTTGGGGAGATAAGTGCAGCCTTGATGTTATAGATAATCAATTTCATGATCCAATATTTAACTATTTTGCTCCAGAGTATTGGATGTATCAACATGCTAATTTTGTAAGATTAAAAACTGGACAATTTGCTGAAATAAATAACAATTCTTCTTTTTATATTAACGATGATCCAATAGCTTATTATAAAATAGGTTTATATATTGGAGATTTTGAAGGCGGAGAGATTAACTTTCCAAAAATTAATTTTAAGTATAAGCCAGAAGAAAATGATTTATTGATTTTTAAAGTTGATAGAGAATATGAGCATGAAACACTTGAGGTTACTTCTGGTACACGGTATGCATATATGGATTGCTTAATACCACACCCTGGCTATTTTATGCCCTAATACTTGCTGGGGATATAGGATTCGAACCTATGACCTAGAAGTTAACAGCTTCCCGCTCTGCCTGCTGAGCTAATCCCCAAATGCGCCCTTGGCAGGAGTCGAACCTGCGACCAAGACCTTAGAAGAGTCCTGCTCTGTCCTCTGAGCTACAAAGGCTTGTTTAAATTATTTTGTTTTAAATAATCAATAATCCATAATGCATCGTTATTTGGCATCTCTATTAATTTATAATCTATATTATACATTTTACATGCATTTTCGTAAACCCCTACAATTTCAGCGCCATTATTAAAAGCAATAACTTCTGTTCCTGGATTTGATAATACGCAATTAGCAGCAGACGAACCATTCAAAATAATAATTCTTTTTGATTCTTTTGCTAATTTTATTTGATCAAAAATATTCATATCTTCAAAACAATATACTTCATACCCACTATCTAGCATAAATTGTTCTAGTTGCTTTTCATTATCTAAAGTTCTTTCTGGAAAATTTCTTCTAGATATATATATAGACCTAAAAGATTCTATATTGTCATTGTTGATGCCCTTTAAATATTTTACCATTGGTAAAAGTGTATCTGTAGTCTGAGAACAGGTTGGAAAATAAGATATCGAGCTTGGAAATTTATAAAAATCATTCATCCATCTTTTCATATGAATCTTTTTTATTGAATCATAAAATACATATCCAGAACGAGCAATCATATTTTTAAAAAAATCAGAGTCTTTGTAGGTACAAACATAACTAATTTGAGATCTATCTAAAAAATCTTTAAAATGATCTTCTCTATGATTACCAATGTTTTTCCAAGAATGAAAAAGATTTGTATCCTCATCATACTGTGTTTTTTCAGAACACACAAATATAACTAAGACTGCTGGATTAATATTTTTTAAAAATAAAATTTTAGGAATATACTCAAAAAATGTATGAAAATATTTTTCAACATAGGGAAGAACAAGTATGTCTCTATTTAAATTTGGCTCAACGTCTAACTTTGGAATTAATGGATACTCACTCTGCTTCATTGCGTAAGAAGTGTATTGCATATTAGGAAACCTCATACAAAAAGTAGTTTCGGTAACTGGAAATATGTCCATAACATTAATTGTTTGGATTATATTTTTGATAGCTTTCCTCCAAAGAATCTATGTAATAATTTTTTAATTTAAAAATTTCTTGAAACTTTTCTGGTGTTCCTACTAGTAACCTAAGATCTATTCTGTGTAGCCTAAATGGAACAATATCCGCAAGAAACTTATACGTGTAGTTATATTTTTTATTTACTAGTATCTCTGTTACTACGCAACCTGGCTTTGCAACAAACAGGCTTGTAAATCCAGATCCAATTAATCCAGCAACATGTGTGGCGCTTCTTATATAATTTAATTGATCTAAATAAGACATGCCCTCAAAATTAACTGGATGGTATCCACGCTCTACATAATAATCTTCAATCATATTATTAATTTCTGGATCCACGTATCTAAAAAAAGATAACTTATCTTTTTCTTCTGTTAACTCCTTACTGTATCTTGCATCAGCATCTCTTCTAGAAATAAAAATTTTTTTATAAGGCATTTCAGGATAAGATTCTAATTCTTTTAAGAAGATACTTCTCATTTCAGATATACCTATTCTTCTCCACCATTGATGCTCAAATATATCGCCAGTAAATCTATCGCCTTCTTGCCAATTATATCTAGTCCACCAAGCATACGGCACACCAGACCAATGGTTTCCTAGCTGTAAAAATTTATATTTTTTATCAACAAAAAAATCATGCGGATCCCAAACTAAATATAATTCTTCAAAATGATAGTTTGTTTCTCTTTCTTTAGGGCAAAAAACATAGTCTTGTCCGCCAAAAATTCTCATAACATCTTCAAAATATTTATGAACTTCTATTCCAGTTGTGTTTTCATTATGAAAAGATCTTGTTTTTATTTCATTTAAAAAATCTTCTTTGGTATTAGATTTAATATCTGGCTGATATACCCACATTAAATTTAAATCTTTAACATGTTTTTTAACATATATGTAGGCAGCAATTTCATCAAACAAAAAGTGCCATATGTAATACCCTGCACTAACAAAAAATGTTTTACCTGGAACCTCAACAACTTCAGCACCCTGTTTAGGAGTAAAATTAACATTTTTTAATTTAAATATTTTTCCAACTGATTCTGGAACATCAACTGCTTCTACGGAATCAAACTCAAATCTAGCCTTCATGCCATTGTTATGCATTAATTAAACGCCCCTTTACTTCATCTACATAGTCTGTACATATGCCGTATATATCTCCACCAATTTGTTCTTTTTTTAAAGCCTCTTCATTTAAAATAAGTAAAACAGAGTTTGGGGTTAAAGGTTTACCTGGATATGTCCAAAAAATTTTTTTGCTTGTAACCGATACGTCATCTTCCTGATGCCAAAAATAATGGATATTTTTTAATTTAAACATGCAAATCCAAAGGGCCTCTATATTTTTACAATGAACCCAAAATTTTTCAGAATTTGACTCAAGAAATTCTGAAGATATTGGATAATCGGGGCTTGAATGCCCCAGAAATAAATCGTTATCTTTTGCCCATAAATCTAATTCTACTTCACAGCCATACTCTAAAGCCTCTAATATGTAATCAGGATGATTTTCTTTTTCAAGATTTTGTCCAAAAACATTTCCTCTGTGAGCTATAAGCTTCATTGTTTTTTTACTACAACCTTGTCGTTTGTTATTCCAGGAACTTTAACACAAACAACTTCGCAGTCAGTTATAAATTCTGGATCTGCTATTTCATATGGATAAAGTATAAATACGTCGCCTTCCTGTAAAATCTTGTCATGCATTTTCATAGTTCCTCGAACCATAAGATTTATTTCTATAACTTTTTCTTGATAATGTACGGGCCAAAGTTCGCCTTTATGGTGATATTTATATGAAACTTCGCATGCATCTGTTTGAAAAGCCGCCTGTGGGAAATTACCAACAAACCATCCGCCTATTGTTTCATTTAGCTTAGACAACTTCATAATCCGTATTTAGACCAATCCTCTGAAATAAATCCTTCGTCTGTAATTAAACTTACTGCAATTGCTCTATCTGGGTCTCTTCTATTTAATTTATCGTTAATTAAAACTCTTGTGCCGCTAGTAACCCCCATAATTAAAAGGTCCCAAGAAAGACCTAACTCTTCTAAAGCTTTTTCAGTACCTTGCCTTGCCGATTCTTTTCTTGCGGTAGTTAAAATTACTTTATGGCCCTTTGCGTCCCACTCATTAAACTTTGCAACAACACCAGCAAGCGCTTCTGATTTATGTTTGCTTATCTCGCTAAACATATGTGCATGCTTAATTATTGTTCCATCTATATCGCAAAATATTGTTTTTGGTTTTTCTGTATAAAATTCTTTAACCTTGCCTAAATACAAAGCCACGTCGTCAGGGGTGCCGAGATTAATATACTCGTTATTTGGAATAAAATATGGATAAACATAGTATCCATCATTTACTAATCCATTTATTGTATGAGATATATAAACCTCATCTGATCCATCGTTGTTTAATAAAGCTTCTGCAGACCTTACAAAATCTGAACCCTTTGCCCAATAATGAAAGCCTACCATAGCATGATCTGTTATAGGATCTTTTTCTACTAATTTAGTTACTTTATTGTCTACAATTTCTGCATACCCATGCTTTGGGCTTCTAGACTTAAACAAAACTACAGCAGAGTCGCACCCATTATTTGTTACTGTATTTACAAACTCTTCTGCATCCCAATCAAGTATCTGGTCGCAGTTAGCATTATATAGTGGACTATCATTATCAATATATTCTTTAGCAAACATAACTGCGTCTGCAGCACCACGATGCTTAACGTCGACTTTTATTTCCACACAATCTGGAGCACATGATTTTAATATAGATGTAAGCTCTTGGTTATATTTTTCATTTTTATATTTTTTGGTGATAAAAATAAATCTTCCAGGTATACCAATTGTTGTTATTGCATGCTCAATTAAAGTTTTGCCATCAACCACAATAAGAGGCTTAGGCACGTCATATCCAAAATCTGCAAAGCGCTTGCCTTCTCCTGCAAGGGGGATAACAATATTATTCATCTTTTTCATCTACTAACCATATGCCTTTATCTTTTATGTCTTCTACCGCTGTGGGAGAAAGTTTAAATGTTGCCTCTAAATTTTCATTGTATTCTACTTCAATTAATCCCTTTTCATACAAATTAATTAATTGTTTGTCTACGTATTCTATATGAGCCTGCCATAAATCTGGAGCTAACTCTTTAGCCTTATCAGTAACAGAAAGTATTAGTTCTCCATTTGGATCTACCCCCTCAATTGATATAGCCCCAATTTCAATGTAGTGGCTTAGCCTTGAGTCGTAATCCATAAAGTCATCCATAATTACATTATATCTTTATGAATATTTTTAGTCAACAAGAATTCTGTTTATACGAGAAAGTATAATATCTGCAACATGTGCATGCCTATGAGCTCCCCAATGAGCGTGGTCTATGCCGTACTCCCTATCCATGCCAAAATGGAACATTGTACCTAAATCCTCTCTCATTTGACTATGGCAGCTTGAATTGTCTGTATAGTTGTCTAAAGTATTATCATAGTCTGGTATCCATTTATCCATATTAAGATTAAATATATTTGGAAAATCTTCAAACTGAGACATTATATTGTATTGATCCTGGTCCCACGTAGTCCATTCAAACTTTATTCCAGCAATATCACAATATTGTTGTAACATTAATATTAGCTGAGAAGAATAAAAATGTGGTATTTCTGGAGTAATAACTTCTTCTGCAATATGAGGTTGGGCAGAAAGTTTTAAATTAGGTAAGTTTCCAGGCATATGTGCATTTTGCAAAAAATTTCTTTGAAGCCAAGCAGTTAAGTTATTATTTCTCTCCAGAATATCTTGTTTTGTAATTTTTTTCTGGGTTCCAGTAATAAAACTTTTACTATTTGTTGGAAATTCCATTCTTCCAAAATCTGGGTAGACTGCATATAAATATTTAGGGTGTCCATATTTTTTAAAGTAAGCAAATGTTCTTCTGACTTGAGATGAAACTGATTCAGACAACAAGCCTATGTTTGCATAAGAATAATTTAGCTTATTAGATACAATATGTGGAAATGTAAGTTCTACTGGAAGGCCATACCCATATGTCATTGAGCATCCAGAAAATAATATGTCAACATTTTTATCAAAATCTTCGCATCTATAGTGCAGGTTATTGTGTTTATACAATATATTATGCTTAAACCCAGTATGAGTATAAGCTACAAAATTTTCTTCTCCTAGATCATTTAAATATATTCGTCTCTTTTTGTAATCGTTCATCTCAAAGTCGTTATCGACATTGCCAAATATTGCATCTTGTATAGTTCCATATAGCTTACCAGACCTTTGCCATGGATTATTTCTTCTATCAGACATATATTTTTTCCCCGTAATGCTCTTGCCAGATTTTAACATCATTTAAATCATTTACAATTGGTTGCCCTTTAATATTTAAGCTTGTATTTAGCAGCATTGGTATACCAGTTTCCCAGTAAAATTTTCTTAGAGCCATATGCAGGCCTGGGTGCTGTTCTTTATTTACAGTCTGCACTCTTGAAGTTCCGTCAACATGAACAACTGCTGGAACTTTATCTGGATATTTACATTTAACTGCATACTGCATGTATGGAGAAGAAAAATTCATATCAAACCATTCGCTAGCAAACTCTTCTAAAATTACTGGAGCAAATGGCCTAAACTTTTCTCTCTGCTTAATGCTATTTACTTTATCTTTTATAGAAATATCTCTTGGGTCAGCAAAAATACTTCTATTTCCAAGCGCTCTGGGTCCGTACTCAGCCCTGCCGTTTGCAACGGCAACAATTCCATTTTGCTTAATGCCATTTACAATTTCATCAACTGGATACTTTCCAACAATATTATGCCCAAGATAGGGGCCACTCCAATTTAAATGCTTTCCATACAATAACGCTGCTGCGCCTAATGAGCTACCAGCATCTCCTGGGTTAGGCATAATCCAAACGCTATCAAATATTTTCCATAGCAATGTATTAGCAGAACAGTTAAGGGCACATCCTCCCATAAAAACTAAATTTGTTTTTCCTGTTATTGATTTAGCCATATTCATAAAGTCTATAAGCCTTTGCTCATAAACTACCTGAACTGCTGCGGCAATATCAAACTTGTCTTGCTCTGAAACCCATCCCCAGTCAGTAATGCCTTTGTGAAAATTATATTTTTGTTTATCATATTTAGGGAAATAGTTATCTACCTGTTTATAATATTTTGTCCAGTCTCCGTAAGCCGCCATCCCCATCATAATATATTCTTCTTGATTTGGCATTAAGCCTATAAGCTGGGTGAATGCAGAATAAAAAAGTCCAAAACTTATTGGGTAGTTTTGTTTGTAAACTTGTTTAATTTTAGATCCTTCCCCAACCCATACCGTAGAAGTATTAAATTCTCCAATTGCATCTAAAACTACAATAACCGCATCTGTATAATTACTTGTGTAGTACCCTGCTGCTGCATGAGATTTGTGATGCCCAAAAGAAGCCCTAGGAATTTTTTTAAGGGGTGTTTGAAGAAAGTATGGCTTGTCCCCACCAAAACCGCCATGAATGGCTATACGGGCCTTTTTAAGCCATATGTTTTCATAATAAGCTATTTTATCTGGATACCCATATTCTAATGCATTTTTAATTAAACTATCATTTGTAAACCAATCATTTTTTTCTTTACTATATCTTTCTGCATGCCCCGCAAAAAGGATTTCTCCGTCTTTAATTAAAGATACGGAGGCATCATGATAGGTTTCATTTATTCCCATAATTATCATTAATATATATACCTTCTTTTATCTTTATTTTTTTTAAATAATTTAATTTTAATCTTTTGAATAAAATACATTAATCTATATACAAGTTGTCTAAGCATTTAAAGCCTTTTCAAAAATTTCTGCAATATGATAATGCTGATGGATTCCATAGTGTGATCCGTCATTGCCACGCTCAAAAATTCTTGGGTCTAAGCTTCTTAATTCTTCATGGCAAGCGTCTTCTTTATATACAGTTTTTGTTGTAACAAATTTTTCGTAGCCAAACGGATCTTTACCGTAATACCCTTCTATATTCCACATGTGTTCTTCGGAGTCGATATAGTTTTTATAATTTACATTAGACATCATTAAGTTAAACCCCATATCATGACTAGACCATATTAATTTTATATTAAAGTCATCACAATATTGTATTAAATGTTCTATTGATCTCATGCTATAAAAAAATGGTATATCGGGAGTTAAAATGCTTTCTAGATCAAAGGGCATCTTTTGATATTTTTCAAACTCTCTTCTTTTATTTCTTTGAAGATACAGACAAGTCATGTATTCTGGATTTGGTTCTCTAGGATCTTCTTCTCTGATATGATCAGACGTTATATATTTTCTTTGCGTTGGTATTTGCATTCTATATGGGTCTGGTAAAAGTAATAATAAAGTTTTTGGTCTACCAAACTCTTTAAAATAAGCAAATAGGTTATTTACTATAGATGGTATTGAGCCACCGACAATAGAGAGGTTAGGTATATCTACATTTATTTTTTTAGATAAAATATTTGTCCAAATAAATTCTTCATTTACTCCAACGCCAAATGTCTGTGAGCAGCCTGCGGCTAAAAAATCTTTTGATTTTTCAAACTGAATACTTCTGTACCCATAATAATTGTAATTGTATGTTATAAAATCATGCTTTTTCCCAGATTTTCCCATTCCTTTTAAATAGTTAAAATTTCCTTTATCTATTTTATTATATAAAAGAGTATTGTAGTTTTTATCTGTTAAAGTTATGTCTCCTAAAGGATTAAAGAACCATTCATTATGACTCATTTAAATTTTCCTGTTCAACAAGGTTTTGAACGTACTCTGAAAAATGTTTCCTAACTGAGCCACTCGGCCTTTGGCCTAAAGACTTCCATATTCTTTTATATTCCATGCAGTTTGAAAATGTAGTTGGGCATACAGTAACTCCATTGTAGTCTTTTAAAACTGTAGGAAGAGGAACGTGCTTACCACAACACTTACACTCTTTTGCTTTTTCTTGATATGTATTCATACTATTTCCATCCCTTCCAAGGCATCTGACAAACTTTCTGGCATCCTGGGCGGACGAATCATGTTTGTGCTAATAACGTCTGATCTATCTCTACTAAAATCATCATACATGGACATAGATTCATATGTATGAATATTTATTTCATTATTCAAGTCTGGTCTTGTTCTGCTAATTGAATTAAATATTGATCCACAAACTGCATCAGCTAAATCTTTTGAGCCCTTTCGTGGGTGGTCTACCTTGTCTCTCATGATTTTAAGCTGAAGCAATTCATCAATAAGTAACGGTATGTGTGGGCCACTAATTCTTTCTTCTAAAATAACCATAGCCATATCGTCATAATGTTTTTTTGCAACTGACAAAATTTCTGTATTAATTCCATATTGTTTTAATTGTTGCATCATATCGTGAGAGTTCCATCGGTCAAAGGTACAGACACCAATATTAAAACCTCTTGTCCTTAAAGAAAGAATATAGTCTTTTACTTCAGTAAAGTCTACAGACTTATCTGGTGTAGGAGTCCAATATCTTACTGCATCTACATGTACTATTGGAGCTGGTTGAGAGTAATCATTTGTAACTTTAACATTTACCCATCTATCAACATGTGCCATTGCAACTGCACAATGGTCGTGCTTTTGAGCCAAGTCAACGTGAATAAAATATTTTTTGTCTGGGTCTGGCTTAAACCATTCTTCTAGTCTTCCAAATTTATCTACTGCAATTCCAGTATTATTAAAAGCCTTTTCTACTTTTTCTCTTGACTTAAAAAATGCATCAATCATTTCTGGAGGCATGCAAGCAAATCTACCCAAAGCGTCCATAGCATTTTTATAAAATGCTGTTTTAAAATCTTCAATACTTCTTGTTGGATTTACTTCCCATGTGGGTCTCTTTAACGCATATACCTTTGGAATAAGGTATGATTTTATATGGTCTTCTTCCCATTCAATTTCAAACTCATTTCCTTCAGTTCCATCTGGAAGTTCCTCGTCAATTTTAAATTTATGTGTTCTAATTACTGTCTCTTTTTCTCCAATAACTGACTCATAAAACTTTTGAATCGGATCATTTTTAAATCTTGGAAATGATAGAAGAATTACTTTACCAAAATCTGGAAAACGAGAATCCACAGATGCACGGTACATATCGTATATAGCATCAGCAGTTTTAGCTTGATCGTGTCCTGTTGTATTTTCAATAGCAAATCCAGATATCTCGTCTAGAATAACAACAATAACATTGTAACCTTCCCAGGCTTCACGCTCTGAGTGTCCTGAATGAACTGTAATTGCTTTATCAAATTTCATTTCAGATGCTTTAGCTTCATATTTTCCTACAAACCAGGGAGATTTATCGATTCTAGTTTTAAATCCCTTAAAGAAAACATTGTTTGCTTGTTGTGAGTTTATAGCAATATTAATAATATCAATTGCATCTCCTGGTGGCTTCCCATAATAAGAAGCTGGATCTTTTAAGCATAATAGTAAATATACTATATATGAAACAGCAATAGTAGAACAGTAATCTTTTCCACTTCCCTTGCCTAACTGTGCAACTACTTCTGTTGCAGTTTGTTTTGCAATTCTTTTTCCTTCTTCTTCTCCAAATAGTTTTATAAGTGTTGGTTCTTTATATATCTGTGAACTTTTTTCAATCAAAGTATATTGAATATCTGATAACGGAGGAAGACCTAAATAGTTTGGGCTTGTAACAAATTCACGAAGGTCTACTGGTTTCTCTTCAAACTCTTCGCCATCAAGTAGATCAATTAGATCGTTAAAATTAAACGACATCGGACTCTTCTATTACTACGGATTCAACAATACCAGTTATTTGAGACAATCTTTTTGCTACATCTAGTTTGCATTTAGGGCATCCAGCGGTTACTTCTTTTAATATGCCAACTAAAATTTCTTGCTTTCTTTCTGTTTCTGCAATTTGAGATGCAATTTCATTGTTTTCTAAAACGCCAACGGCCTGAAGCATTGTAATTCTTTTAGTCTCTATGTCTGCAATTAATTTAAGTGCGCCTGCTTTAACGTTTAACTGACCTTGAGTATCTGCATCCTCTACAGTTTTCCAGGCTTCTTTAATAAGCATAGCATAATGCTGGTCTGCTCCAGAAATTGCTTCCTTAGCCCTACCACGCAAACTTACATCGTTATGGACTACTTGCTTCCATTCATCAATTAGTTCAACTACTTCAGCTCTTTTAAAACCAGTAGCAGTTGCTATTTGAGTTGGAGTATTTCCTTTTAGCAGCTCTTCAACTACTTTATTCATTCGGTCAAAATGTACCGCTGGCTCTAATTCTGTCATATATACATTATACTTCTAGTCGACTAAAAAATCAAACAGATTTAGCTATTTTATATAAAACTAAATATCCAATCAGATCGTCGACGTCATTATCCCCAGCATACCCTTGATTGTGCATAACCCTATTTAATTTATCATCAATTCTAACTTTAAGTTGTTCTACAGAATCCGCTTGAGAAAATATACGTGCTGGACTTAATGCTGAGTCTCCATAAGATATATTCTTTTCAATTAGTAAGTGTGCAATTTCATGGCATGCCTCCCATATTTTACCACCAGAAGGGGCGCCAACTGATTTTAAATAAAGGTCGTTACAGTTAAAGTTTGTAACATCTTTAAATACTGGGTTTAACATATTATCTCCTAATCAGTTCAAATCGTAGATCATTATTTTCTCTACCTACAAATGTCACCTGAAATAACGGAACGTTATCCCAGTAGTACCTTCCAAACAATTCATACAATTCTTTTTCAGGATCAAAATAGTCAAATGTTTCATGGTGAAAAACTTTCTTATGCGTTGGATCACGATAAGATAATTCGTTGTCCCATGCTGGAAGCCTTAAAGTAAGTTTTCCGCCTACCTTAAGTATCCTATGACATTCAGACAGCCAATCTGCAATTTCTGTATTTAGATGCTCAAACACATCAATTGCATAGACTTCATCCCACTCCTCGTTTTTACAGGGCCAAGGAATAACTTCTAAGTCCCATGCCACATCTATCCATTCGGAATGCTTTATTCTATCATGATGTACGGCACCTTGTAAAGGGACTGAGCCAGACCCAAGCTCTAGTATATTCATCGCTTTTTAATTAATCCAAACTGCTCTATGTATCTTTGTATAGTCATAGCAGATACACCGCATTCTTTTCCTATTTCTGTTACGGTTTTCTTTTGAACAACATATCTTCTATACAACCACTCTTTGCTCTGATAAAGCTTTAACATATTTTAAATCCACCTGATTGAGTTAAAAATAAATAAAAATCGTAGTAGTCTGCGTATGAAGGAGATATAATTTTCTTTACTGTAAAGTTTTGATAACAATAATGATTAATGGTTCCATTTTCTATGTCATCAATCATTAATGTTGCTAACTTTTCGCAAGACTCTTTATCTAATATATCTCCATCATTAGAGTATGCATATTCAACTTTAGACGCTATCTCTGGATAAAGATCACTAATACTATCCCAAAAATAGTACCAAGCAGTAATATTTCTTCTAAAATGCCTTCCTTCTATTCCAGTTGGATTTAAACCAATTAAATCAAATGCCATTTACATTCCTCCAAACGAGTTATAGCCAGGTCTATTTTTTAAATATATTTTAACCTCAGCATAATCAGTATTTATTTGTCTAGGATTTCTACCAAGAATTCTAGTTACAACTCCTGGTTTGCCAAATGTATTGTCTGTCCACCTTTGCGAAGACATAAAATGTCTACCAGCTTGATTAAAGTTATAGGTGTACAGCCCAAATTTTTCTTTTTGCGCTGCAGGAGAATTATTTATTTCTTCTGTAGCATTTTTAATTCGATCTTCCCAGGTCAAACCAAAATCTAAAACACTACTATCATGTGAATCCATTAAATTAACTATTGGGTCTGCGTCGTTACCCAATACGCTAACTACCGCTTTTTGAAAAGACACTGGCCCAGTTAAATCAGTTTTTAAAGAATTTTGATTATCTGGCCAACCATCAACATTTTCTATAATATAGTTTGTTAGGTTAGTTAGAATAGGATTATTTGCTTGTCCTCCAAAGCCCCATTGAGTAAACATTGAATTTTTTTCTAGCTCTAGCGATGTGATAAAATTATAATTGTAATCAATTACATCAGAAAGAGGTCTTCTGCACACAGTGTCTATGTCCATATATATCCCGCCAAGTTTATTTACAACACTATATCTCCAAAGATCTCCCTTCTGTGCTTTATGCTTTAACAACTCGTAAGCTCTTGCGTATTGAGGATCATAGTTTTCTAGTAGCCATTTATGACATTCAGATTCATTCATGTAGATATAATTAAAATCTGGGTTGTTTTGCTGCCATGTTTCTGTACAATTTTTTACATAACTAGGTAAATCTTTGTAATCACAATAGTATGTTTGAAATAAGTTCTTTGGAATCATCTTTGTGTCAACACCTTATTTGCATAATGAGCAATGCCGAATGCATCTGCTACGTCAAAATCTGTAATTGATAAACCGTATTTATTATTAAAATAATCTACAGTCCTTTGCTTACGCATATTACGCAACTGAGTTTTATACCAAGATTCTGCGTAACCTGGGTTAGACAATCTTATTTCAGACTTTTCATCTTTCGTTGGATTTTTATTGCCAATGAACGCCTGCCACGAGGAAGGGCTAATTGTAATAACCTCAGCGCCAGTAGACATAAGCTCAGCAATAACAACTCCATAGACATAAGATAATTTTATCACAGCATCTGGTGATTTGACAAGTATTGCTCCCTCTATTGCAATATAATCTGATTTTAATTCTTCTAGCATAGCATGAGTATTTACTTTTGCATTATATATCTTTTCGTATATGTCTGCTCCAACTAAATTTATCTTGCCCCATTTTAAAGGCTTATCATTTTCCATAAGGCAAAAAGCTACAGAGTTTGTAGAAGCATCTATACCTAAAACTCTATTGGCTTTTGTTTTAACAAGGCTAGCTAATGTCATCTATCATCCTTAAAAGGCTGTTTCTAGATTCTAAATTTATAGACTTTTCACAACTAGAACAAAAACTTTCGTTGTGATATATACTTAACTTTGCCTTACACTTTTTGCACTTTCTTATAATTGTTCCATTTCGTATTGCTTTTTTTTCATAATACTTCTCCATTATTCTTTTATTAGTTGCAATTCTGCAACACTCTTCTGAACAATATTTTTGATTATGAGTTTTAGGAGTAAACTCTTTACCATTTAAGCATTCCTTATTGGCACAAATCATAGTGATGGCACTTCAAATCTTTCTATCTGAACTGTTCCAGTTAATCCAGCATAACACTCCTTTTTAACTGGGCAATAGGTGCAAGGCATCTTTGACTTAGATGCTCCTGCTGGCTTCATAGGAAGATCGCCATCTTTAAAATTATCCCAAACTTCGCACATCCATAAAAATGTATCTTCAATTATTTTAGTATTTCTTTCATTCATTGATACTGGTATTACAAGTATTTCTTGAGTGTTTTTATTTTCATACAAAAAGAATCCTTCTTTTGCATTTTTTAATTTCATGTATGTCAATAACTGCAACAAGTGATTGGCAGTGGGTTTCATCTCTGACTGTCTTGCGTCCCACACTTCCTGCTTAGCAGTTTTAATTTCACCAATCACTGTTTCATTGTCATATTCCATAATCAAGTCAATGAATCCACGAATTGGAGGATATTCATTTATAATTTCTTCTTCTTCGGCTCTAAACTCTGGCATTGTAGCAATTAGCTTTTGAAGTCTTTCATGCGCCTGTGTTCCCTGAGCCATATTTGCAACGGCAACAGCATCGTTGTCATCTATAAACATTGCCCCACTAAAAGCCATATACCAGTATCTAGGGCATGTTCCATGCCCATACCCTAAAGAGCTTGGACTAAATGATTTCTTTGTCATTTCTCCGTCTGCTCTTTTAGTATTACGATATGACTCATCAAGCAACTGAGCAAATCTTTCTGGATCAAAATGTTTCCCAGTATGCTTTTTAAATTTAAGATTCTTTACTATATCTCTACCCATTGTTTGGCACCCACATTTTTTCTTTTCCTTTATTGTGATATCTAGCCATAACAAACAATAGGTCTGATAGACGGTTTAAATACTTAGCAATGTTTGGATTTACATTTTCTATTCTCCAAA
>Ga0164292_10001592_pt1 | contig 18406 bp, 15 predicted proteins | sample GEODES117metaG_FD_111486 | JGI IMG/M metagenome (GOLD analysis project Ga0164292, IMG submission 111486) | Eutrophic lake water microbial communities from Lake Mendota, Wisconsin, USA - GEODES117 metaG | ecosystem: Environmental > Aquatic > Freshwater > Lake | place: USA: Lake Mendota...
AATGGTGTCAAATATTGGTGTAGTTTTGTCAGTGGGAGGTATTTCTTTTTCAAGTTGTTTTATTTTATTTTGTAGGAATATAATATGTTTTTTATTTCTATCAATTGTGTTATTATAACTAGTAGACATCGTATCATACAACACAGACCTTCTTTTATAGATTTCATTCGAATCATTTAAAGATTTATTCATTTGTTTTAAAAGATCATTTTCAGAAATTAACTCTTGTAAATTTTTTGTAGAGTCCATATAGTATTATACATATTACATATTAAATAATCACGCATTTACCGATACTTCCATTCCATGCTTGGCCACTTCCACAACAAGATTGATTAGTACAACTTGATCCAGTACCGGTTCCTGTTCCTGTTCCTGTTCCGGTTCCCATATCCATAGAAGAAGCGGTTGATACTGGGTTAAATCTCCAATTAATATAATCAAAATTATTGTTATTTCTTCTAGAAAAATAATACACGTTGTATATAATCTCAATAATCATGTATGCCATAATAGGAATAAAGAATATTCCAAATATATTATCTGTGATTACTCCAGCGTTCCAAAAAATAACTAATACAATAAGAACAACTAGAAACCCCGAATATCTGTAGAAAAGACTTGTTAAATATCTGTAATATTGGGTGTAATAGTTATTTATTTCTGTTTGGCGTCGTTGAGTCATTATAGCAGATGGATTTACTTCACTTTGGAGATTCATTATGTAATACAATTAGATAATTCTTGGAAAGAAAGCCAAGAAGAGAAATAGACCTATTACAAACGCAATTAATGCGTGTTTAGGATATCCCCCCATTAAAAACACTATGAAAACACATAGAAGATACAAAAACAAAAACATGGAATAGTAATAATTATAATATTCTCTCAATGCCATTGTATGCGAATATTCAAATAATTGGTCGTTCATATACAATAGACATACAAAATAAGAATACTACTATTCCACTAAACATAGATAATCCGTATCTAAGTGATACCGTTTGCTTAACTGGATATAGTTCTTTATAAACGAGTGTTTGAACATTATATTCTCTTTGATTTTCTAAACATTGAAAACTTTTTGGAATATAATATTTGTTGTTCTTTCTACTCAAATAATTATAACACTCTATACTGGGATTATATACCCCATAATAATAATAATTAAAATAAGGAGTAGTTTTTATTCTTGAATTCATTTGTCTAAGTATCCACGGTGGGCGAAACATTTGTTTTGTTATTTCCTTTTATTATATACCATAGGATTAAACATATTCCTAAAAATAAACACAAGTTTGTAAAATAATTTGCCCTATACATTTCTTTGTAATCTCCAAATAATTGTTGTGATTTCACTGGTTGTTCATTTATTATTAAATCAATTTGATTTTGAATATTTGATTTTATTATAGCCAACTCTTGATAATAATCTTGATAATTATCACTATTTTGGTCTGTTTGTAACTTATATTGAATGGCTTGAATCTGGGCGTAAAAGTATTCAGGTGTGTCGGTATTCATATATAAAGAAGTATATAATTCAATGGTTTAATTCAACACAAATTATAGGTTGAATTAAAAGTGAAAAAAATATAGTATTTATATTATAGTTGAAAAGTTCTTATACCAAATATATAGACTACTGTACTATATTCCCCACTTACATGGCAAAGTCAGCATTTACACATAATCTATAATACTTGCTTACAATTGCTGTTTTACTTGGTCTGGAAATCTCACAAAGCTGTCCTGGCTTGATACAAATTGCTTGTGCCACTGGGTCAAATCTAGATATCTTGGGAAACTCTTCCATCTTGATATGTCTAAGTCTCTGTAGTTCTTCAACTTCTTCTTTTTCCATAATACGATGAGGAGGAACCAAAACATGCTTCAAGATATTGAATTGAAGGCGATCTAATGATTGAGAGATAATATAAATGTGGTCTGTTTCCCATTTTTGTTTTAACAGATTGGTCATTGTTTCATTTGGATCTGCCTTGAATACTATATACAATATATCTGTTTTCTTAAGAATTGGTTCTGGTTCTTCTCCACTCTCTCCAACCACAGAATTTCCATAATATAACTCCTCAATTAATCGGTTTATAATAGTTGCGTTCACCTTGCTATTAAGTTCAAAGCGAACATATATTTTGCTTCCATCAACTGGCTTACTCATTATCATATCTAATTGCTGGTAAACATTCATGGCATTCACTTCGCTCTTTGTAAAATTATTATAATCAGTAGTATCATAACCATTGGAACTCATAAGCTCCAAAATATTTTGACGGCTCTTGCTAATGCAGGTAATAAGGTCGGAATCCATTGTTTTGTTATATATAAAGATGTTATTTGTTTAATCAATTTTTTTAAATAACATTTAACCTTAATATTCTGGAATTACCTTTAAATATTTAAATTAATGCTTTTAGTCTGCGACTTACTGCTGGGAAGTTCTTCATCTTCTTTCTTCTCTGTTTCTACAGGAACCTCCAAAACACTTCGTTTACTTGTACTTGGGGTAATAGTTGGACTTATGTATGGTTGAATATTTATATATGAAGCTTGAGTGGAACCCTGATATGGACTTCTGCCAGTAGGGATAGTTTCTGTTTTAATAGTTTCCGGATCTTTTGTGTTCACCCGTGATCCTTGGTTAGAAATCTGATATGGACTTATACCTTCAGGGATAGTTTCTGTTTTAATAGTTGATTGTGTTGTGTTCATAAAAGTTGGCATGGGTGCTGTTTTATTTTCTGTTAAAGTTGCACTTGGAGTATCATATAATGAAGAATTCAAAGAATTAATTTGTATACTTGGATTTACAAATGATTGGAGAGAACTAGGGGGAGTTACTACTGTAGGTTCATTTGGAATGCTCACAGGGACATCACCTATGGAATGTGTAACTTCTTCTTCTGGAGCCCCCTGATAGTCGTCTCCTTCCACAGGCTCCTCTTCTAACTCTTTTTCTAAACTCAACTCTTCTTTTGAAGGAACAAGAATTTCTTCTTCCTCTTTCGCGGTTTGTTTTAATCTTATTGTTTTCTTTGTCTTTTTCTTTGTTGTTGGAATACTTGCTAATGTTTTGTCTCTAATACTTCCTAGCTTCTTCTTGGTATACTCTTCGGCATATTTTTGAATTGACTTTCGGTATGGCTTCAACTCTTCATTCAAATCAGTATCCTTTGTTAAACGAATCAGATTATCTGTTCCAGATAAACTCATAACACTATCAATATTTTTGTCTGTTATAATTCTCATTTGTATTCCCATTACTTGTAACTCGTGTAAAAAAAGTTTGAAAGTATATGGAACATCCACCAAACTAAATGATCTTCCAAATCTAGTTGTGGTATCCATGGTTAGCTCTTTTGTAGTAGTATCTGTTTGAAATTTAAGTGGACCATCCACCCAAGGGCTCATTAACATATTAGTGCTTGGATTATATATGGCAATAAGACCAGTTCTATTACACACAGCAATCTTGTAGCCATCTGCTCGGTCCATAAAGGATTTCTTCAAAAAAGAAGACATACCATGAGTGATGATAGAATCACGTTCCATCTCTCCAAGTCTCAGACCACCATCATTTGCACGACCATGAACACTCTGCCTTGTTAAGAAATTCATTGGACCTTGTGCACGGTAATTAACCTTATCTTTTACCATATGTTTCAAACGCATATAGTAGTTTACACCCACATAAATTTGGCTCTCAATTTGTTCTCCAGTCATTCCATTGTAGAGAAGTTGATTTCCACTGCTATGATATCCAATATTTAAAAGGTCTGTATGATAATCATCAAACCGCAATGTCTCTCCAACTTGTTCTTTGTGTGTGTAATTTTGTAACATACGTCCATATGTATCTGTATTAGGACCCTTGGAAACAAAAGCAGTACAATCTCCAAATGTTCCATAGAGAGAACATGTTTTACCCAAGAGGGATTCCACCAATTGACCGATTGTCATACGACTGGGAAGAGCGTGTGGATTAATAATGAGGTCAGGCTTTACACCTTGACTTGTAAATGGCATATCAATCTCTGGAATAATATATCCAACTGTTCCTTTTTGTCCTGAACGAGAAGCAAATTTATCTCCAATTGCTGGAGAACGATCTTCACGAACACGAATTTTTGCTAATCTAAATCCCTCTTCTCCTTCTGTAATAAAAGACTTATCAACATATCCCAGCTGTCCCTTTTTGGTCTTTTTGGAATCATCCACTGCTATTCCAGACTTGCCTACCATAACCTTTCCAATAACAATAGTCTTGTCATCTATCTCTTCACCCTCTTTAATAAGACCATATTCATCTAATCTACTGTAATCATATCCCATCTTTGTTCCAATTACTTCTCTGTTTTGTATATTTGCAAAAATACTGTCAGAATCCCCGCCAGATATCTTGGAAGATTCCTCGCGTTCCTCATACATGGAATAGTAACTGGTTCTGAAAAGACCACGCTTAACAGAAGCTTCGTTAAACAAGATGGCATCCTCCACATTATATCCAGTGTATGACATAATAGCTACTACACAATTGACGCCATATGGAATTTGCTCTTCATTAATATATTTAAGATACCTGGATTTAACTAATGGTACATTTCCATAGTTTAATACCACACCCATCTTATCAATACGATTCTGGAAATTTGTGTGATATATAGATACTGCCTGTCTACTCTGAGAACCAGAGAAGTTATTACGAGGCAATGGATTATTCTCTGGAAATATAATACAGTTTCCCATCATACCTAATATAGTAGATGGGTCTATTTCTACATTGGTATATAACTTTCTATCTGTAGATGCGGAGAGAACCTTTGTTGGTTCAATAGCAATAAGTGAGGTTTCTTCTTCAGACACATCAATATAGTCTATGAGAGACGCATTTTCAATAAGAAACTCATCACTTGTATCTTCATACAAGTCTTCTGGGTCATACACACGATTCTCTCTATAATTAAAATTATCTATTTTCTTTTTGCCATATCCAGAAACCATATTGTCCCAGTTCTGTAACATGGTAGTTATCTCCCTCTTTTCAAAACTAGGTCGTCTATTAAATGTATAATAAATTGGACGAATCAGTCTTCCAGCATCTGTATAAATAAATATCTCTTTGTTTTGAATTCTGAATGAAATACTGGTATAAGCAGGAATAATTCCATTACGTCTATAAAGCTTTAACATAGAAGTTGTCTTGAGAGGATCTACCACATTTCCAATCCAGCAACCATTTACAAAAACCTTTGTTGTATCTGATAAATATTCTGGAGTACATTCGGTTAGAGAAGTAATACCAATGTTTTTCTTCATCCACATTATAATTGGGACTGAGGAAGTACCACTAGTTAGTGTAGTTGTGATACTGAGATGTTTTTGGAACCCAATCTGCGATCCTTCAGGAACATCTAGGATGTCAATGTATCCCCATTGAGAACTATTAAGACGACGTGGTCCCATCACCTTTGCTCCAGAAGGCATTGGTAGATTAGATTTACGCAAATGTGATTGAGCGGTAAACCAACTGAGACGATTTAGGTCTTGTACAACACCAACTTTTTTGGTGTAAGCAACGGACCCCCAGTTGCCTTTAAATGCTTTTTTAAATCCCATTTCCACTATGCGTTCCTTAAAATATACCATTCCATTTTCCATAATACTGGCAAAATCATTGACATATTTGCCGGTTTCTCTTTCCAAGTTATAAGCTTTATCTATAGACATTAGTATCATATTTTTTTGTATCCCATAAAACTCTTTGAACAAATTGTAGAGAAGAGTACCAGATAAATCCATTCTCTTGTAAAGAAAGCTGTCGCGGTCAGTTGGGGGTTCCTCATTTAAATATACACTAAGCAGTTTCTTTGTCATATATCCTATATAGTATGCCTTCTCTCTGAAGTTCATTTCTCCAATATGTGGAATAAACATATTGATAAGAATATTCATAACCAGTGGAATACTCTTGTTCTTAACAAAAGATGCAATATATTTTATTGCAGTAACTTGGTCAAACACATAATTGGCATCATGAACACTTGGACGAAATAGGTCCACATAGTATTCAAACTTCTCCATATCCAACAAGCAAGTTTTTATAATATCCTTGTCACTAATTACGCCAAGAGCTCTCATGACAATAAATAGTGGAATAGGTTTACGAACATTTGGAATAGTAACAACTAATTGACCATTTGTATACTTGGTATTAGGAGCAACTAATTGGATAGAAGTTGTACGCATAGGTTTAGAAGAATCCTCAGATACTGAACGGACTTCTACACTATGACTATATATGTCATCATTTATTTCTTTTACATAAATCATATTATCTGCAAATTTCTCTTCTGGAATAATTACTTTCTCTTTGCCATCAATTATAAAATAACCTCCATAATCTTGGCGACATTCTCCAACATTGTATTTTACTTCTTTAGAGAGACCACTTAACATACACAAACTAGAATTAATCATAACTGGAAATCTACCCAGATATACTTTTTCTATTGTATTTTCAATACGTTTATACTCTCTGGTATCTTCATCATAAACTGACATTTGGACGTCCACATCATAGTGTATAGTTATTCCATATGTCATATTTCTAAGACGGGCTTCATTTGGATACATAAAATGAGTATGATTTTCATCATATATTATTGGCTTTCCAAAGTATATTTTATCAGCATTAATTCCTCCAATGTAGAGAAGGATGATACTTGGATTGTCAAGTTCTTCATCTCTTCTATTTTCAATATACTTCATAGGATTGTTTTCTGAAAATATCTTTCTTATACCAGACAACATGAATTGATTATAGGAATCTAAATGATGATTTACAAGATAATTTGGGTTTGATTTAAAGTATGTGTCAAGCACTTTCCAAGAGATTTTTGAAAAAAAGTTTCTAAAATTATCTTCTTCAGTGTTTCCTTGTTGAGTTATATGGAATTCATCCTCTGGTTGTTCTTCTTGTTTTTCTTCGTCTTCTTTACTATCTTCTTTACTCTCTTCTTTTGGAGACTTTATTTTCTCTGGAATAGCGACCTTTTGTTTTGATTCTTTAGCTTCTTTAAATTCCTCTATTTTTAATTTAATAAATGATTGAATCTGTCTTAACTTGGAATTAATCGCTTTATTTTCTTTTGTATCTGCTGGTTGCGACTGTTGATATTTCCACAATTCTTTAAATCTCTCATAAATAGGTTTTATCTCACTAGCAGTCGTGACATTCTCCAACCTTGTTTCAATCTCTTGGATTTCTTTTTTCACGTCCATTGTATTTATAATAAGTAAAGTTATTTTATATTATTTGTATTCCGCAAACAACTCATTCATATATTTCTCAAATTTAGAAATATATGGAATAACTGTGTAATAAGTTATATTTAATTGTTACAAAGAACTATTCTAATGTTAAAGTATAATATGGATTTCTCTCCAAATAATGTGAGCGTAATTTATTGGATAAATTTAGACAGGTCGGTAGACAGACGTAAGCGTATGGAAACCATGTTCCAAGACCCTATGTTTAATGGAATTGAAATTATAAGATTTTCTGCAGTAGATGGTAGCAAGGTAAACATAGATGATATGATTGATGTAAAGGAAAAAACTATGAATCCTAATGAATATGGTTGCCTATTATCCCATATGGAAGTCATTCGTACTTTTAGCAATCAGTCAAATCATCAAATGGCATTAATAATGGAAGATGATGCTACACTGGAATTCAAACCACATTGGAAAGATAGTTTGAATGGTGTTATTACAGACTCTCCTATGGGATGGGAATGCCTCATGCTTTCATACATCGCAAATGACATTCCAGATAGTAAGTTTACGTTTAATGAAAATAAGTATTGGTCTACTCTTGCTTATGTAATTACACTAAATGGAGCAAAACGTTTTACAGATAGTCATTATAGTTCATGGTCTAATAAATACAAAACTGACCCAGATACTAATAATGAAGCAGACCAATATATATTCCAGAAGTTGGTAACATATGTGTACAAGTATCCTATATTTATTTATAGTTATGGAGAAGATTCCACTCTTCATCAAGGAGCTGTCTCTCGGCACGATCAATCTAAGAAAAGAGTAGAGGATATGTATAATGGAAAAACTCCAGATACTACTCCACAACAAACCATAAATTGGTATATTGTTTTTTTTGCAGTGGTTGCCTTTATTGTTTTTATTTTTGTGATAGCAACAGTTAATATATGGGGAGGTTCTACACGTAAACTTCGCGGTGGAAAATAATAATTATCTTATATGTTCTCTCCATTTCATATTATTTATTTCTTAAACCAAACATAAACTAATTCCTGGTATTCGTTCTGTCGGGTAGATTTCTTCAATGGAAACACTTCATTTGCAGGTCCAAATAATTCTAATAACACTCTGGTATAAACTTCTTTACTAACATTGATGATATAACGACCTCCGCGTTTTAAATGTTTAAAAGTATTTAAAAACATAGGACGATAAAATAGTTGGTCCATTTCATCTTTTGACGCATAACCCTTGTTATTAGCATACTTTTCTATGAAATAATATGGCGGTGAAGTGAAAACTACGTCATAAACCAACTTGGAATAATCAAACTTGGCAGAATCTTTTATCCATATCTTTATTTTTGTGTCAGATTTCTTCTTGAGATATGACACCATTCTCTCATACGGTTTTTCTAGGTCCTTATTAATTTCTATTCCATAGAATGCCTCTATATTGAGAGCGGCGGCTCCAACAGCAGAACCTCCCCAACCGGCACACGGATTTAACACACGAGTTGCGTTATACTTTGTGTAAATCTCCATACAGTTAATTGGCTTCATTATATTGATAGCACTGATACCAACATTATAGACATACTTTGCTATTACATATTTGTTCTTTCCAGGGCGATTATTTTTATAATACTCAAATATTGTCTGTATGAATTTCTTTTTTTTAAATGTAGAGAGATTTGCTAAAAATTCAAAATAGTTAATATTGTATTTTCCTTTTGTTTCTAAACGTTGTACGAATGTAAAGTAGTCTACTACACTATTGCCAATTATTGCTCGTGGAGGAAGCTTGTCTGAGTTTTGACCTATCTCTATTAACCGGTCCATCTCTTCATTCACCTCATCCATTGTTATGTGTTGTATTTTATCTGCTATCTCTTTCTTTTCTATCTTTGTATAAGTTTCTTCTTTCAACATATACAAAATATCTCTACAAAAATTTATTCTGTATATACAACATATAGAATAATGGTTGCAAAAAAAACACGAACCCATCGTAAAACATCTGTAAAGAATAAAACCAGAAAAATAACTGGAGGTCCACATGTTAAAGTATTAAAACCAAACTTTCCAATTTATGCTTCAAAAAAAGATTATGGAGCCACTATTTTAGAACACACTAAAGAAGAAGAAGATAAATATAAAGATTCTTGTTTGTTTGGAAATATGAGTTGGTTTGGAGATTTTCAGCAGGCAAAGAGTTACAAACAAGAAGGACAACAAATTTATAAGTGGAAAATAAATAAGGATACGCGTTTATTAGTTCCAAACAAAACAAATGAGAGTTTTATCAAAAACTTATTTCAATCAACTAATCTAACACTGAAAACAGCAATCATCCTTACTCCAGAAAAAGAAGAAACGGCAAAGAAGAAATTAATAAATGAAAATATAAAATGTCCATATTTATACCTGTCACAGAATGACAGAGCATTATTTGAGTTTGGGTTTGCCTATGGTTATATATCTGCAGAAGAACAATACCAATTCATGAAGCTTATAGTATTTTTAATAGAAAATAAATTTCTTGGTATTGAAACGAGAGAAGGTTCCAGTATTTCAACCAAGTTAAAAGAAAAAATAAGATATTACTACTATACAAACAAATTTAGCAAAAAACAAAAGTATAATAGACTGAGCGTTTACTCTTTTGATAAATACGCACTTAATAATTTATGTAAAATTATGCCAGAAAAATACAAGGTGGATGGAGTATTCCAGCCAAATACTCGGAGCTTTTGGTTTCCAGATTTGGTTGTATATAAAATGAATATCAAAGAATATGTGTTATACAATCCACACCATAACTTGGATTACATAGGAATCGTAGGTTAATTTATATATTTTGATACTACCCTGTCAACATACTTAACAGGGTCGGTTTTAAGGTTATACCGAGGTAACCCAACCTCCAATAACTCTATAGTAGAGCTTAATAATATTTCTGGAAGTGTATGCCACAATGGTATATAATCTGCTACAATAACAGCCAATAACATAACTTTATTATATTTAGTATTAGGCATACCATAAAAGTAAAATAAATTTATGTATAAAATAGAAGTGGACCCAGATGGACCTGCTAATGTTTTCTTACCTTCATATCGCATTATTTTAGAATATGGCATTTGTTTGTCAATTAAATAGTAATTTCTAGCATCATATATTTGATACTTTTCATAGTCATTATCTCCAACAATGCTTTTGTTACAATTTGTAATTTTGTGTAAAAATTCTGGTTTGTTTTTATCTTTTTCTTCTAAATTTTTTTTTATGAAATCCAGATATACTAGATTTTTTTTGTAAAGAGACATATTTCCAGAATAATTGCCCCCATTTATAATTATATCAAAAATAAAGAAATTATAACTTTTTCTGTGAGACTTTGGAGAAGTATGATATATATGCTCAAATTTATCCCACGTAAAGTTATTTACTAAAAATAGGTTAGTTATATTATCAATAAATACCTTTTGTAATTTTTTATTAATCTTCAAATGATAGTAAGAATAATCTGGTTTAGAAAAATTATTAAGAATACTTGTTACTTTATAGAATTTGTTTTTCAGATAATTATCCATCTCATGTTTATCATCTTTTTCTAAAATATGATATATTTCATTTCTCTCTGTTGGAGAGAACCCAATCTTTATAATCATTTTATCATCTACTTTTTCCAGTAGGTCATCTCCAACAATATGTTTCCAATCCTGAGGATAGTTATTTATCCAGTATTTTATCATAAACCAAAATACATCAAACGCAAACTGTTTTACTTTGTTATTATTTGCCAAGTAACAAGCCAAAGCTTTCTCTCTATTTGTTTCATTATATAAGTGATTGTTAGTTTCAAGAAAATGTTTAGGAATTGTACTACCTGTAAATATTTTTCTGGTTTGGTTCTTAGATGTTTTACGTGGTCGGTTGTTGAGGGTTTTTCTTTTGGATATTGGCATTCTTCTGTTATAAAATAACACAAGAATTTAACATATATTGATATTATTTGTTTCTGTAAATCTATACAATAAAGAAGTGTATTTAAATAGTTGGTATAAACTCAAACCCAAGCTCAGCACACATCAACTTCCATATTCTATCCTGTTCTATTATCTTCTCTCTATCCTTCAACATTGGAAACTCGCTTAAGTATTGTGTCTCATCCAACAATTCGCACAGTTTATAAGCAGTGTAATAATAATTTAAAAAGTTGACACGCTCATCCGGACAATATTTGGAATAAGGTCCCTGTAATTCTACAAAAAGATTGAACAATGTTTCTTCTAATTCTTGTGACATGACCTTTGGTTTTATTCCAAGTTTATCCTTGATAAATGGTATGTGTTCGTAGTATTTGCTTAGTCCCAACTTCTTTAGCATCTCTTTTATTTGCTCATTTGTAAAAGTTTTTAAATCTACTCTTTCCTTTTTAATTTGTTGCTTTATGGTGTTAATTATATCAGGATGTATCTGTGTAGTTTCTTTTCCTTGGAATTGTGCAATAATCTCTTTAAAGTGATTTATTCTTTTGTAAGCATAAAAACAGACTTCTTTAGGAGGTTCCTTATATGTTGGCTTCTCGCTTTCCACTAAATAAGGAACATTTGCGGAACAACAATTACATATAAGGATTCCTTCATCCTCATAAGCAATTAATTCACCATTATGGCAATTCCTGCAAATATCTGTTGGATAAATATAATTAGACATATCCATAAAAGAAATATCAATGTTGTTAAAGTATTTAGAAACAATATTGTTGCTCTTTTTTTCAGGTTCTGTGGGACCTGGTTTTTTTATTTTAAAAAAAGTATCAACAATAGTTGGTTTATTTTTTTGTGGTTGAAGATCTTTTGAAATATTCTTCTTACCTTCAAAGTAATCAAAAATGTATTTAGAGTTTTCTAAGAGATATTTTTTTTTTCCATTTTTGATTGTGTTTATTTCATGTTTTATTTGTTCCAGACGATCTGTTAAATCTAAAATACGATGAATATCATGTGAAGTTGTACTTACAGATGATGTAGAAATCTCATTTAATCTAGGAATAGTTTCTTCTACTTCTTCAGTAGATTCTTCCAAATCATTGTCTATTTCATCTTCATCAGTTGAATTATCAAAATCATCATCCTCATTATCATTTTCATATTCATTTTCTTCTGTAAATTCATTTTTAGTAATTTCTTCCATATATTCTTTAGAAGAAGTTGAAGAAACATTATAATTAGTATTTGTATTTTCTTCTCTTTTAGAAGTTCGTCTTTTAGTTAATATTTCCAACTCTGCTATAATTCTTTTTTTCTCATTTTTTAATTTAGGGAGTTGTTCTCTCTCTGCTCTTTCAAATTCACTAATTATTTCTTTGTGTTTTTCGTCCAAAGTTGTAATTTTCTTTTTCAATTTTATATTCTTGTGAGGTGTTTGTTTAAAACTAGGCATAATTAAATTATACGAGTTTTTTTAATATTTTATTTCTACATTTGTATTAATTGAACTTGAAATGGACGAAGAAAGTAAAAAAGAAAAAATCATGAATTTCATTTATACTGCTTTAGAGAATGGTTGGGAAGTTAGGAAAACAGAAACAAAAACATATGTATTTAAAAAGAAGCATCATAATGAAAAAGAAATTTTTATGGATAACTATTTAGAACATTTTATTAGCTCAAACTTTAGTAATATATCTGACGCAATTGTCCTGGAATAATACTTTTAGAGAGAAAAAGAATGAATAACTTCTCTACAACTTATTATAACTAAAATAATTAACATCAACACGCATATAGCTATGGTTTATGATTATTTGTCAAAATATACATAAATCACAAAGTCTTTATTTGTAAATTAACAATTATTTAGTTTATTCCATAATTTTTTTTCTTTTACAATAATATAAAATGGGAGGCGGTTTAATGCAACTGATTGCTTATGGAGCTCAAGATGTTTATCTTACTGGAAATCCTCAAATTACTTTCTGGAAGGTTACTTATCGTAGATATACTAACTTTGCCATTGAGTCAATTGAGCAAACCTTCAACGGTCAAGCTGACTTTGGTCGTCACGTTACCTGCACAATCAGCCGAAATGGTGATTTGGCCCACAGAGTCTATCTTCAGGTTACTCTCCCTGAGATTAACCAAATGATGGGATCCAACTCTTACTCTAATTCTGACCGAGGTGTCTATGCCCGTTGGTTGGACTTCCCCGGTGAACAACTCATCGCTCAAGTTGAGGTTGAGATTGGAGGTCAGCGAATTGATCGCCATTATGGTGACTGGATGCACATCTGGATGCAGCTTACTGGTACTGCTGAGCAGACCCGCGGATACTTCAAGATGATTGGTAATACCACCCAGCTTACCTTCATCACTGATCCTTCCTTTGCTGAGGTTGATGGTCCTTGCGACTCTCTTGCCCCTCGTCAAGTGTGTGCTCCCCGAAATGCTCTTCCTGAGACTACCCTCTATGTTCCTCTCCAGTTCTGGTTCTGTACCAACCCTGGTCTTGCCCTTCCTCTCATTGCTCTCCAATACCACGAAGTCAAGATCAACCTTGATCTCCGTCCTATTGATGAGTGCTTGTGGGCTGTCACCTCCCTTAACTGTGCTGACCCCTCTACTGGTGCTCAATACCCTGCTGGCCGATCTGTTGCTGCTTCTATTGCTTACAACCAATCTCTCGTTGCTGCTTCTCTCTATGTTGACTATGTCTTCCTTGATACTGATGAGCGACGCAGAATGGCCCAGAACCCTCATGAGTACTTGATCCATCAGCTCCAATTCACTGGTGATGAGTCTGTGGGTTCTTCTTCCAACAAGATTCGCCTCAACTTCAACCACCCTGTCAAGGAACTTGTCTGGGTTGTCCAGCCTGACAGTAACGTTGACTACTGCTCTTCCCTTGTCTGCGACTCTACTCTCTTCAAGACTCTTGGTGCCCAACCCTTCAACTACACTGATGCTATTGATGCTCTTCCCAACGCTATCCATGCCTTCGGTGGACCTGCTGAGGTTGCCTACACCACTAACTCCTTTATTGATGCTCGTGGTCTTTTCCAAAGTGCTGGTGCTTTGGATTCTGCTATTCCTGCTGATTTCACTGGATACTGGCACGGACCCGACAATCCTTACAATGAAGCCAATCTTGGAGGCTCCCAGGTTCCTGGATGGAATGATCCTACCAGTCCTAACTATGACCCCAACCTTGCTAATCTCCAAGCTCCTTCCCACAATCAAGGTTCTACTGTGTCTGATGCTGGAACCTTTGTTCTCACCGAAACCTCCCTTGACATGCACTGCTGGGGCCAAAACCCTGTTGTCACTGCTAAGCTCCAGCTCAACGGCCAAGACCGCTTCTCTGAGCGAGAGGGTTCTTACTTCTCTTGGGTCCAGCCTTTCCAGGCTCACACTCGCAACCCTGATGAAGGTATTAATGTGTACTCATTTGCTCTCCGCCCTGAGGAGCACCAACCTTCTGGTACCTGCAACTTCTCCCGAATTGATAATGCCACTCTCCAGCTTGTTCTCTCCAACGCCACTGTTGAGGGTACCAAGACTGCCAAGGTGCGTGTCTATGCCATTAACTACAACGTTCTCCGTATTATGTCGGGTATGGGAGGATTAGCGTATAGCAATTAATCAAACTAAGGAAATTATTATAAATATATTATTAATTCATAAACAATATAAAGACAACCATATTATACTCAATATAATATGGAGTTGTATCTGACTAAGAACCTTGCTAGAAACAATGGTGTTTCTTCAAATAAAAAAAATGAAATAAATGTTGCCTCACGCATTAACACAATTACTGAAAACATGAAGCCTATCCACAGCATCAACATTGAATTAAACTGCTCTACTATTACTTATGGACCCAGAACTTATCTTCTAGATGAAGAGGATGAAATGACTATTGTTTCAAGCCAAAAAAGATTTACACTAAAAAGCTCTCTTGAAATGTATCCTTATTATAAGGACAATGGTATACAAAAGAATTACTTAGATTTATTATTTAATCCACAAGGAAAGAGAGTACGTTATACATTTATAAATGGAAATGAATATGATCTTCGCAGGTCTAATGTAAGTGTATTTATATATGAAGAACCGTTATTGGTAACAAAAAAATATGGAGAAATAGAGCATGTGATTCCTACCTTTTCAAAAGATGAAGAACTAGATTGTTATGTAATTGAATGCGGGACACACAAATATTTAGTTGATAGAGATGGATACCAATTGATTATAAGTTCTGGAAAAGCATTTTACTTTGATCCACAAAAAGATGAATATCCTTATTACAAGAATTCCAACAATAAACTAGTAAACTATATTGAAATTATTTACAGTATTAATCCATCTTTAAATATAGTTCGGTTTAAAAATAATAATAAAAATGATTTGAGAAGGTGTAATACAATTATAACTCCCCATTATTTCGCAAGAGCAATTGAAGGATATAATATTATTGAATATATTGAAAGCCATTTTCCAAAAACAGGAGTACACGCAGGAGTCATTAAAAACCCTACATGGAAAATTAGAGAAGATGACGGAACTGAAACAATTGTAATGTATTGTGAACCTGGAGTATTATGTAAATTATGTGATGAAAGTTATGAAATAATAACTGTATTTGAAAGAGAACACAATAAAGGAACCAAAATAACGTGGCATCAACACACCAATGGATATATACAGGGGCATTTAATTGGGAAAACCCTATATATCCATCAAATAATAATGAATTGTTTTGGAAATGGAAAAGGAACTGCTACTTTTAGTGTAGATCACATTGATAGAAACACTCTTAACAATCGCAGAAATAATTTAAGAATAGCAACAAGAGAAGAACAACAAAATAATACAAAAGGAATTATTCCTGGAACAAAAAGAGAGAGAAGCAGTAAGAAAGAACTACCAGAGGGGCTTACCTATGATATGCTACACAAATTTGTATATTATAATATTGAAAAATATGGAAGCGGAGATAAAACAAGAGAGTTCTTTAGAGTAGAACATTCTGATTTACCAAAATGTTGGTCTAGCTCTAAATCTGAAAAAGTTTCAATTACAGACAAGTTGGCTTCTGCAAATAAAGTAGCGGAAGACTTGGAAAAAGGAATTCTTCCAGATAAAAAAGTAAGATCTGTTGCAAATGTTATAAATACAAAACAGACATCTAAAAAAGATACTTCAGAACAATCTACAACAAATAATAATATTACAATAACAGCCACAAATACTGTTATTGAACCATTGAAACAAAAAAAAGAAGAAACAGAACAAGTTGCTTTACCAAAATATGTAAGGATTGAAATTTCCAGAGAAAAGCCTCACTTAACATTTGATAAGAGAACAGAAAATGGACGGTTTGGTGTTCGTATGGTAATTAAGAATGGAACAGATATTAGAGGTACATTGGTAAAGTTAAATGAAAAGATTATTGAAAAATATGGGGAAGAACATGGAGTGCTTGGTAAGTAATTATATAAAATATCTATTTACAGTATCAATACACTAACTATTAAAATAAACTTGATATAAATTTATTTTTTTAACAAATTTATATTTATTACAATTATCTAAGCAATCATAGCTGCTTTAATTCCAGGATACGATTCATATCCAACTATTTCAAAGTCCTCAAAAACATAATCTTCTATTTTTTCTCTCGGTTCACACAAGATACGAAGTGTAGGAGGTCTATACGTTGACACATCCCTGGATAACTGTCGTTGAACTGCCTCCTTGTGTTCCTCATAAATGTGCGCGTCTCCAATACATAGTTTCACCATTCCCGTTTTCTTTCCAGTCATATGTGCTATAATGCTAACAAGAAATGCAGTAGAAGCAATATTAAAAGGCACTCCTAAAAACATATCTCCAGATCTCTGGTACATAATACAAGATAGTTCATCATCCATATTCACATAGAACTGATAAGATACATGACACGGTGGAAGACACATTTCTCTCTGCTGTTCCGGATTCCAAGCACTCATAAAAATACGACGCGAGGTGGGATCATTGCGGATAAGGTCAATACAATTTTGAAGTTGATCAATCCCTCCCTCGATGTCTTCAAAAGAAGTGGTACATCCACCATAAGGGGCATTGAAGTGACGCCACTGATATCCATAGATAGGTCCGCAATCACCTACCTCATAATTATTAAGACCCTGGGAATCCAAGAAATTTCGGGATGAATTTCCATTCCAGATGTGGACATTGTTGAGAGAAAGATCATAAGAGTTTGTGTTTCCGTGAATAAACCACAACAATTCGTGTAAAACTCCTTTCCAAAAAACGCGCTTGGTTGTTAGTAACGGAAAAGAGTTTCGGATGTCGTATTTGAGGTCCACCCCAAATGTTGAAATTGTTGTGGCATTGCGAGTAGGACGTCTTTCTCCATTTTCTTTGATATCTCTCAGAGCTTGTAAATAACCTTGTTCGTTTTCATACAGCATTCTTTTATAATTATTGACAAGTATCCTTATATAATTTTACGAAACAAATAAATTAAAGGCTTAAGACCTTTATAACAATATGGTTGTTATAGATAACACGGCTTACAAAGTAAATGAAGATGAATATAATCCGGTTGTTCATCCAACATACAACAATCTAAAATTGCATGGAGAACTAGATCTTCACGAAATGTTGATTGGGGTTATCTGTAAATGTGCAACTATCCCTGATATTGGAAATTTTCGTTTTTTTTCTTTTAATACCACTCACGGTGGATTCATACCAATTAAAGTTGCAGAGGATGATAACATAAATGAGGTTTATATTATAGACACCAATGATGATCATCTGCAAAACATTACAGTTAATGTATCAAATTTGGAATATGGATCATTACAAAAAAATAAAATATTTTTTGAATTTTCTCCAAAGTCTCTTATATTTTTAAGATATGTCCTGCTTGATTTGAGTTTCCTGTATTAATTCCAATGGCTACAGCTTGAATTCCTTGACCGGTATTTCCTGATAAGCCTCCAATTGCTACAGAATTTGTTCCTTGATTAAACTCTCCAGCTTGAGAACCAACTGCTATATCATTTTGTGCTTGATTTGTGT
>Ga0164292_10001593_pt1 | contig 18402 bp, 29 predicted proteins | sample GEODES117metaG_FD_111486 | JGI IMG/M metagenome (GOLD analysis project Ga0164292, IMG submission 111486) | Eutrophic lake water microbial communities from Lake Mendota, Wisconsin, USA - GEODES117 metaG | ecosystem: Environmental > Aquatic > Freshwater > Lake | place: USA: Lake Mendota...
GTCTACTACGGACCACAGCCAAGCGAGATAGAAGAGGGCGAATTTGTTATTTACCCTATTGTTATCGAGGACGGCTCAGAGCACTCACTAGAAGAAAGCACCCTCGGCGTGCGCGTTTCTTCTGTTACGGAAAAAGAGATCATCCAATATCAGCCAAATAGACTAGTGATAATGGACACCGGACATCAAGTTCACGGAACTGTTCCAGCGAAAAAGGGCATTCGCTATGTAATGGTAACAAACGTATGGCATGTGACAAATCCCCCTACAGCCCTAGAACTAAATACCTTCTATTACGAATAGATCCATATAAATACTAGACAGGCACGTCCCTATGTTTATGTAGTAGTAATAAGAGAAGAACATATAAATAGTGTGCTTTTCTTAGGACGTGTTGATGGAAGACAAAGATATAAACAGGGAACAAAAATTACCCAATAATAGTTCTCCACCTTTGTCTGGCCTTGCTATACCTAAAAAAGATTGGTTTGGTCGTGCTGCGTGCAAAGGAAAAACGGAACTAATGTTCCCCAAGAAACATAAGGACATAACATATATTGCTCAAGCACGAGCTATATGTAAAACATGCCCTGTTAGAGAACAATGCTTAGAGTACGCACTGGAGTTCCCAGCAGCAGATATGCATGGGGTATGGGCAGGACTGACTAGCAGGCAACTGGCAGCAGAACAGAGAAGGCGAAAGATTAAGCCGACTCGACCAACGCTCGCACAGATGTGGCAAAACTGACAAAGAAGGTCGAACATTAGGCAAAAGGCTATTTGCTATCAAGGCCACCCTATGAGGCACATTCTTTAAAAAACCGGAAATGCTTGCGCCGATCCGGGTTTATCATTTTTTTCGCATTTTTGTTGTTGACAATTACATAATACGCAAATTACAAGTCGTACAAAATTGCATATCATTTAATTGGGTAATTATTTTTGCACAATTTTTATTACCACACGGTTCTAAGAGTGTTTCTCCGCGCACATATGCAAGAATTGTTTCTTCTATTGTGGGAATTGAGAACTGCGCAGGGCCTGGACTGGGGATATTCTTTTCATTTCTAATGAAATCCCACACTGCGTACAGAACAGCGTCATTGACAGCTATGTCTTTTTTGCGCGCATAGTCGATAATCTCGTTCTTTTGCCTACCCTTCATACGGATGTTGAGGGTTACATAGGAATCTAGATGTTTTGTCTTAGATGCTTTACGACCCATCGCGCTCTACCAAGGCCTGTATGTAGGCGGTGAGCGTCAGGTCAACTGCTTCTGCTTGGAATATAAGCTTCTCTTTGAATTCCCTTGTTACGCGCAGCGTCAATGTGACTACTGGCTTAGTGGGGACGACTACTGGTCTTCCTGGGTTCCGCTTCATGCATAGAACATTAGCCCAGTATCAGTGCGTTGACTGCAAGTGCTATGGCAGATATTAGGCACATTATAATTACCAAAGGATATTTGCTAAACGAAATTACCCCTATGCAAGCACTAGACATTAATAGGCATATTATTTTTAGGGTATTATTCATGGGCAATCTTTGTTGTCTGGTATCTGGTAGTGAGTGGCACTGAGCTCTTGCACTACATGATCGTACACCCTGATGAACATATCTCTGTCTCCATTGGTATGCAGGCCATACGCGCCAGGTCCTAGGTTCTTTAGGGTGATGGATAGGGCCTCTGAGATCTTCAGCGTTGGAAACTGTCCGGAGTTGATCTCGTGGGATATGGTAAGTAATTTACCCCAAGCAACATAGGGGTCATCGAATTGGGTCATTCCAATACGGCTATTTATTGCGGAACGACGTACGTCTCCTGGTTTTGGCAAGAATACTGTTTTGACGGCTAGGTCGAGAATTGCGCGCTTAGCTTCTTGGTACTCGACGTCATGGAGTACGTCGTACCATGCTCTATATACGGCCTTCTCCCGTAACTCCTCTTGAGGGAGTGCCGCGTTGAATGTGGCGTATGCCTGGTCAACGATGTCGGCCAGCTCCAGCTTATTCATTTACCCAACTATCCCTAGCTGACTTCTTTGTGTTGGCTTCGTTGTACTCGATAAACATCTCCACATGCTTGGAGTCCTGGAAGATAAGAGAGATGTCGTTGTAGAACTTCTTGCTGGGGTTCTTGCCCATGTGCCAATCGGAAGCTAGACACCCCTCTATGGCCTCTCTGCAGGCCTCTACGCCGTAATTGGCAATAGCCCACCCAATTCTGTTCTCGCGCTTTGCGTCCATGATGGGGCGCGTCTTATTCATGCGCAGTTTCCAGTATTCGAATATCTCTATTTTAATATCTGCCGTAACAGAAGAACTTGCGTCTAGCTGCTCCTTGGTGTGCGAGCTCACTGATCCCTTTTTTCTACCCATTAGAACACTTTACTGCAAGTCTTCCACCACCGTCAATAGTTAGCCGTGAGAAATGGGCAAAAAATAAAAAACGAAAATATTAAAATGTCACTTACGAGAACGATAATTAGTAATTGATAATAATAAAGTTATCGATTAACAACTTATATTACGTAGAAAGATACGTAACTAGAAAGATCTAAATAACATAAAGTTTGAGGGGGGTCTGGGGGGAACTTTAAATTAATTCCCAGAATCCAGAACGTCGCAAACTAGACCAACGATTTTCTCGAGGTCTTCAATAAATTCTATTCCAACTTTTTGACGTCAATGCTGGTTGGTACTTTCGTACCTTTCCCGTTCACGGGCTATTGGTTTGAAAACATAGCAGAGTCTTCCACCACCGTCAAACAGTTCCATGAAATTTTTTTCGGCCGGTGGGGGTGGGGTTGTTTGCTGTCCATGTGGAAGACGTGAATTTAATCTTGCGCGCAGCTAAAATCGTGTGGTAAAGTAGCGGGGCTCACTTAGTAATTTCCCCTTTCATTACTAAGTGAGCAGGCTCCAGGGTTGAGCTCTTCGCAATTAAACTTGCGCTGAGCTCCCTTGGGGCCATTACTTCCAGAACTTCAAGTAGATTTCGTCTACTTCGCTGGCCTTGTTCCTCTTGTTTTTCTTGTCTGTCTTTTTTGCCCGGTCTTCCAGGTAGCCGGACAGATGGCTGTATTCGAGATTTACATTTTTGGCCGGATGGCTATCGATCGATTTTTGCTGATTTTTTAAATTTTCTTGATTCAATAAATCACTTAGATCTTTGTCCATCCCAGAGGGGTCCTCCATGTATGACCAGGATTCGATAACTTCTTTTTTGAATTCAGCTTTGTCTTTAGCGGCTGCGTAGCGCGACTTAATTGAATAAAACAATCTTTCACTGCAGATGCCAAGCGCGACGCCGACTACTGAAAAAAGTATAAGCTCTGCCACTTTTACTTCCCTTTCTTCTCGCCTGTGATCATTGATGTCGCGCGGGAGCCAATAACGTTTGCTAATGATGCAGTTAAAAGAACAAAAGCTGTTCCTTTAATCGAATCCCAATATTCAATATCGAACGATCGCATACGTCCGGTAAACTGGTTTTCTGAATAAAGAGCAAAAATATCAACTGCAGCCCAGAATATGGATCCGAACAAAAATGACATAACCGCCAATAGGGCAGCGGCCTTGGTGGATATTTTGATTAATCCTAAAGCTCCAGCTTCTGATAAGTCTAATTTTTTCATTATTTGATTCCTTTTCTAAAGTCCGAACTAAGTTTAAGCATGAACCAGTCTCGTTCCCACATCATGCCTATTGCACAGTATCCTATAATGTCCATGTAAGTATCAGCGATCGGTTCATTTCTGGCCTCGCCGGAAGAGTTAATCGAGAGATTCTTCAAGCGCGCTATTTTGTCATGAACCCTGACTAGTAGACCCTGTCTTCCGAATCGAGCAATGTTGTCGTGCCCATAGTCGTGCTGTTTTTCGGCGAGAGTCTGGGCAATTGATGCGCAGGACATGAAGACGCCTACGGCATGATCGGTTGAATTTTTTGTTTTTTTGTTGCCTGCAGCGGGAGCTTCTGGTTCCGCCGGAGGAAGTGAGTTAAAAATTCCACGATTTATACCAGCCGCAGCAGCAATCGATCCTAAAATTTTCCATTCTTCAACCCAATAAGCGTTATCTGAATCGAACCAGTTAAAAGAATTAATCATTCCTTCGAATTGATTATCGATCAATTTAATACATTCTGTAATTATGTTTAAACTATCTGGAGCTGCCTGGCCAGAGAATGGAACTGGAAACAGATTTTTACTGTTTTTTTCAAATTGATCCAGGTGCCCGGCAATTTGGTTGCATTTTCCGAATATTTCCCACACGCACGCGTTAGCTGCATCTTCCCAGAATAAATGAGTGCCTGGATCTTGGTCTTCTACCACCGTCAATGACATCTATAGGTCTCCATCTAATAGTTTTTCCCACGTCTCTGGTGGGTTCACCCTTATCTCAAATCTAACCAGATCTGCTAGCTCGTCAAGCATTTTGATCCACCTATCTTCTGCCGGGTCGTCGCTGTCGTCGCTGTCGAGCTTGTCTAGCATTGCCATGATCTTGTCTTTTGAAAAACATGCAATTATTGATTTATCATTAGCTCCTCTGGCCAGGACCGGGCCGTCTGAGCCCAGAGCTTCGAAAGGCACGTGGATGGCCGTAACAACAATGTCATCTTCCGTGAAGATAAATACGGTATTTTGAGCAGGGCCGGAGCTGTCTAGCATTTCTTGAGCAACCAGTGCTGCGATATCTTCGTTTATCTTGGCCCCAAGTAAAGATTCTTTTAGATTTTTAAATATTTTATCTTTGTTTTGATTTTCGTCATCGAAGCCTAGCTCTATCCATTTTTTCTTAGAATCCCAGTTGATCATTGTCGATCTCCTTTTCGTTGGCGGTAATGGTTTTTTGTTCAATTTCTACTGCAGCGTCGTAGATGACCTCCCAGTAGATGTCCCACAATCTTGGGTCTTCCATGCAATAGGAGGAGATTAGGTGGAGGATGTCTTCTGAACATGTCTGGATAAATTTACGAGAATTAGTAGAATTAACAGCGTCGAGCTCTTCGAGTGTTGTGGACTCATGAGATTCTCTAAGAATAGAAATAGGGTCAAAAGGCAAAGAATACATAATTAAATTTATGCGCGCCTGTGACTTCGGGTCGATGTAGTCGCCCAGCATCCATGGTTCTTCGTTGATGTCCATGATTACCTTTCGTATTTTTTTGTTTCGTAACAATCGAGACAGAGGGGATCGCTCCAACGTTGGTCCCCATAGATATCTGCCTTATCGAAGCTGGCTTCACATTCGAAGCAGATAATGGTTCCATCATCTTCTGGCGTCCATGATTCTATCGGTAGCTGTTTGATCATGTTTCTCCTTTGATCTGGTCTACACACTCTATCCACCACCGTTGATTATGTCAACTGCATTTAAAATTATTCTATGTAAAAGATAATGTAATTTTTTCAAAATATGAACCAGACATACAAGCGCGACGAACATATGTTCGATTAACATTTACAGCATGGACAACAACACAAAATTTAATACTTATCTAGGGGCACTTGGCGAATACATTTCGCGAGAAGGAAATTCAAAAGTTCCAGCAATTCATATTGAAAAATATAAAGAAAATGAAATATCTCTTGGTGCATGGGTTGGATATATTCGACAGAGATATCGTAAAAATCTTCTTCCTCTGGATCGAGTAAAAAAAATGGAAGAAATTAATCATTGGCAGTGGGGCCCTTTCCAGCCAGGACCAGCTACAGACGATGAAAGAAATATTCAGATTTATTCAATGAGATCTAGCGGAGCTTCACTTCGAGAGATCGCAGATGAGTTTGATCTTTCGCGTCAGCGTGTTCATCAGATAATCAAACGTTCTCAAGCAGGCTCTTCCACCACCGTCAATTAGTTCCCACGAGAAACAGTTTGTTGTTATTGAATTAATAAGGCAGGGCGACGCGATGGTAACAAGTAGAAAATTTCCGAACGAATGGTCATCAAAAGACAACTTCGGCAGCTCCAGGAAAGAGCCCCGGGCTGTTAAACCCAGCGGGGCTCCAAACAGCATGGCGGCAGGAATCATCGGGTTCGTTCTACTTGTGGTTGTTGTGAGCTTGCTCGGCTCGGCTCTTGCGCGTGTACTCCACACGGCAGGCGTAGTCCAGTGGCAGTTGTCGGTGCTGGAAGTCTTTGCCATATCTTCTATTTCTGTGACGCTTCGCGCTATTGATAGAGCAGTTTTCGGAGCGATAGATCGGTTCGGTGGCAACAAGTAGCGCACGAGCAACCAGCGCAACAAAAAATGCAAAACTGGCGAGAAGCAAGAATGTCAGTAAGTTCATTGCATTACCTTTTCATTAAGAGCGATTATCTGCTTTAACACTTCACGAATATCGGGAATCTCGTAACTGTTGAGAGTGTCTAGATCTCTCTGTGCCTGTGCTGGCGTGTATGAGTCGTTAATTAGATCATCGCATACGCTTTTGGCGAAGTGAGTCATAGAGAGACAAACGAGAAATAATTTGTCAGCAAGTTCAGTACCAAGTGTTATTTCATTGCTGGGCATAGTGAGCCTTTCTAGTAATTTACATTATCCTGAGTATTGTTTTTAAGCAAAAGATTCACCTATTACATTATCCTTGAGTAAACGATTCTGCTACCTGTAGAGCAAAACTTTATTTATGAACACTAACAGTGTTAGGGGAAGTCACATTACTAAAGGATAATGTAACTCCCCCTACCAACTGCTGGAGAGGTTTACGGCATAGGTAAATTACCCATGTGCGCTTTCCATGTTTGCTTAAACTGATAAGGATAAACAGTTTGGGCTTTGCCACCATTCGCCAACTTTGACAACTGGATTAACGCTTCCTCAATGTGAGGCACGATAATATAGTTATGCTTATTGGCGTATGTTAGACACTGCATGGAAAGTAGTTCATGGAAGCCATCGTTTTTTCCGCAAACTCCACCATCCGTGATCCACACCAACGGAGAAGTTTTGTGTTTTTGATTTTCTACTCCCCAAACTATTGCTGGGTAGTCAACTCCATTGCCATAGCCATAGTCAATGCCTGATAGTGATTCCACCATTTTGCCTTTGTCAGCAACAACCCATAAGTTAGAACCCTTGTCATTGTTCCTGTCGCTGTAAATAGCAACAGTACAGCCAGGTGCGTAACTGATAATTTTTTCTATCTGTTCTTCAGTGAATGACATGGAGCCACTTCCATCAATGATGACCATGCCACCGCTGCCCTTTATCTTTTTGTCAAAAACCCTCATTGCTGGGTCTGTGAGTAGTCGGTGCATACGACGGGGGCGACGACCCATATTTGTAGCAATGCGCTTTTTACCGATAGTGCCTTTCAGCATTTTTGGTAATGGCACACGCTCTACTCGTAACTCTGCCCACGATGGGACTCCACCAGCACTAACTGGAGAAATGTTACCGAGAGGGTTTCCGTCTTTCTTGGCTTCCGTGTAGTCACCCTTATTCCCAATGCCTGACTTCTTCTCTACATCATCCTTTGGTAACGAGCCACTGCTAGAAACACCCTTTGGGGCTGGTGGTGGTGGGGGTGGTGGTGGGAAAGAAGCAATCCTGTCAACCCATTCCGCAATTCGTTCGGTCTGAGCAAAACCAACAGGCTCTAATCCACCATGTTCACGAGTATCGCCAAGACTCGTGTATTTGCTGGATTTTTTCATTTCCTTTAATGCTTTCTTGCTTATCGCCAGTAGAGAATCTCCCCAATGACGATTATGCCTGCGAACACCATTAAGGAAAGGCTTTAGCCCATTCGTGTTAGTCGCTGCGATAGTCATGGCAACTGCTCCTGCCCAATCTCCCGTCTTGGAAAGACGTTCTCCTGTTGCTAGTTCAGAGCCATTGATTAGTGATTCCTTGACTGGAATGCCGACAGATTCACATAGGAAGTTCACACGAAGTTCCTCAACAACTCTCATGGCCTGCTCTGAAGCAATGCCACGAGAAATGAAGTTACTAAACTGCTCAGGGGTCGGTGAGATTTTGCTGTGCATTAGTTCGTGAGCCCGAACAGCACGACTGTAGTCGTCATCAGCAAATGGAGCGTACATAACTCTGTTGCCAATATCTGTTCTTGGTTCTCCCGAAATAGCACGACAATCCTCAACTTGCCAAACTTCGTGAGCAATATCTTTTCTGCCAATTATCGTAGGTTCGGCTTTCGCCGTTCCCACACTCACGGAATCGCTGGAGTGTGGGAACGGTTTGCCACCGCTACTTTTTGTTGAGTTAAGGGTTGTCATCAGGAAACTCCGTCCACTGAAAATGCGTCAAGGATTTGCTTTGCACGACGACCGAATGTGAGTTCACACGCACGTTCCATGCCGACAGATTTGCGCAATTTGTCGAGAGCAAGAAATGCTCGCAAAGAGATTCTGTCGTCGCCAGCGTCAGCCATGCGAACTGCGTATTTACGCAAGTCAGACGAAAGACGAAGTAGAGCAGTTGGGTGCGGAGCGTCAATACGGATACGAATTGGGAAACGGTCTGCCAACGCTGTTGGGAGTTCTCCCATATTCTCAATGTTCGTTGTCATGATCGCTGAGAATCCTTCAGACGGTTTGAGTACATCGCCAGTTTCGGGATGCTCAAATGATGCTGATTCAGGTGAGTCAAGCATGGCGAGAAGCGTTGCGAAAACGTCGCCACCTGCCTTGTCAATTTCGTCAACGATCAAGCGACCGCCATTAACGCCGTTGCCTTTCCATGCTTTGAGAGCAGAACCATCAAGCCACTGGAAGCCACCATGCTTAGAAGGCATGAATCCACCAGTAACGTCCATGTTCGTCATGTCCTCTGTGCAAACAAGACGAAATGCTCCTGCTTCTACATTGCCCATGCTCATTCCTGCATAAGTCTTTCCGATACCGCTTGGTCCGAAAAGAATTATTCTGTCAATTCCTGCCTCTAGGCATTCGTTAAATGCTTTCCAGCATTCGGGTAGTGTGTTGTCTGTGGTTGTAACCATTGTCTAGTCTCCTCTAGTAGTTGGGATGGATTACTTAGTCAGATTAACATGGCAGGGACAGACTGTTAATTAAATTGAGTGTGAGTGAAAGCAGTTCTTACATCATCCTTTAGTAACGGCGACCCTTTCCCCCACCGTCAATCTCTACCCGTGAGGAACAGTGAGAGAGAACCACATAATTTTTTTGCAAATTATTTTTCTTACATTATCCCAGCATGCCCCCGACAGAGACGAATTGATGTTGCTTGCGTGTGCGGGTTGGAGCCCCGGGCTCTGCACGCGTAGCGGGGCTTACACTGAGCTCGATTTATGGATGTTGCATTATCCTTTAGTAAGCGAATTTACATTATCCTTTAGTAACAAGACGGCCGTTGTAAAGGATAATGTAGAGCCGAATCATCACTCACGCTCTGGTGGGCAAGTTGCTTCGTAGAGACCATTCTTTATCTTCTTATAGTGGAGAGACTCCTTGATGTACCCTAAGGTTGTCTGATACGAGAACCCAGCGACCTCAACAAGTTGGTCTATGGAGAACTGCTCTCCTACATGGTCTTGTGCAAACTGCTCAAAAGCTGACCACTTGTCTCGTCGCTTCTCGGGCTTCTCGCTCTCATCACTGACAGAATGTCCAGTGAATCCATCTACTATATATTTTGCGATGTCGTCGGGAACGCCGTAGGTGCGTAGGAAATGCAATGGGTGACGGGTGCTTCCTTCACGCTGCCAAATGAGCAATACGTCCATTCCACGAACGGTCTCGGTGGCACGAGTGCTTTCATCTTTCGGAACTGAAAATGCATCTTTATATTTTTTTACAAGTTTTTGCCATAAGCCTTTATGGACTTCCAATACGAGTTCGGGGGTGATGGTCGTTTGCATTATCCTTTAGTGTCACTTTCCGTTTGGCTTGCTGTCGTTAGTAGTATTCGTAAGTCTAATAATATGTCCATTATTACCGTTGCTGATACTGTCTCGCGGTTCGCACATTCCGCGAGAGCAGTATCAACTATGGCACATGAACGCTCAATCCATCGTGGGATATCACGCTCAGTCATTGCTTATTCGCCGTTTTTTTCTTTTTTGCGCTTTGGTGCATCACGTAATTTGCTTGTGTATCCACGAGCGACGGTGGCAAAACGAGTGAACATGACAAATGAAATTATGGTTTGGGCAAGTTTTCCCATTTCAATTTCCTCTAATTCTTTTGCTCCGTAATTCTCAAATCCCAGCAACTCACTCATTGTGGAAATTCCCTCGTCAAATACAGGAACACCAAAATCGTCATACTTGTATGGAGCGATTACCGTGTAGAGATTACGACATTCCCAATCAACGGCAGTGACCATTAGTGTCTCTCTCACTTCACTAAATGGGTTTTCCCGAAAATCTTTTTCAAGACCGCCCCCCTGTATCTGTCCAGCAACGATTGAATTCTCGGCAGGGCTAGTATAACCCTCTGCAATAATTGCAATAAATGAAAATTCCTTAGCAGGCAAATGCTTTACTATGTCTCCAATGCAATCGTAAATGTCATCACGATGAATAAGCGGGAGTACAGCAACCTTGTAGGGCTTGCTTGTGTCGTTCTCGTGCTGAAATTCCATAGCCTCGTCAAAGGCTTCATCGCTTTCCTCTGTGCTAACAAAACCAATCATCATGACAGACGGGTTGTCCTGCATTGCTTCTTCTTTGCACATTTCTGTTTTTGCGAAGATAGACCTATGCATGAATTCTTCGCACATAGTCTGCATATCTAGTACCGTTGGTTGAATGTCCATTTTATTCTCCTTGTTTAGTAGGTTGTATTAAGTCTCTTATTTCTATTCTTCTTCGTAATCTTCGTAATCGGCATAATCTGGATTCTGACTGTATAATTTTTCTGCCCAATAAGCGTCGTCAGCACGTTCTTCTGCTGGGTGACCGCAACATGGTCTATCTTCGCAACTGCACATTTGATTCTCCTTTCGTAGTGGGTTGTTTTTAGTGTATCAGCAATGGTACAGATAAGCGACTTTACATTATCCTTTAGTAACCGATTAATTTGCCAGCATGACATTGGGCTCCAAATTGAGAGCGTGACAGAGTGAAATAAAACTTTCCAAACTTGGCGAGTAATGTTCGTTCTCTATTCTGTTAATTGTTTTCCTATCAAGACCTGCTAGTTCGGCAAGTTCGCCCTGAGATAATCCCCGAAGTGATCGCTCTTCTTTTAGTCTTGCTGGAAAAATCTTTTCTACTATTGTTTTGGTATTGCGTGTAGTCATAATTGTTTTCCTTTCTTTGAGTACCGCAGGTGGAACTGTACCTACACAGGTTCTCAATCACAACCCTTTCCGCCACCGTCAAAAGCCAATAGGGGAATAGCGAGTGTAAAACTTGGCGCATTATCCCAACACGCCCCCGCAGCGACATTACCTAAATACGCCCCCATTCGACAAAAGCGCGGCGAGCAGGTTGAAGCCCCGCGGCCCTCCCTGCCGTAGCGGGGCTTATTCCGGCAAAAGTTACATTATCCTTTAGATAGGAATTGCATGAGCTAGACGAGCGTCTACGATCTCGACACCATCTACGGGAGCAGACCACATGCGATGGACTATTGTCCAAAAACTTGGAACGGTGTAGGCAATCTCATCTCGTGACACTCCGTGCGAATCAAAACCCTCTTCCGTGCCAAACCGCGAAATAGAGACATATTCGGTGGCGGTTACATTATCCTTCAGTAACAGGCAGTGAGCCCCAACGAGTATTTCCCGACGAGCGATGCCGCTAATGAAGGAAAAGAATAAGATGATAGTGCTCCAAATCAGAGCAAATGGATTCGTGTTGTCTTTCTCGTTCATGTCACCTAACCCTTCTTACTTCTGGTTCGTCTTGAACCTTGATCCAATTTGGCTCTGGCTCATTCCACGTGAAGAAGTTGATGATGTCGTTATAGACGTGAAGGACCATTAGTCCACCCTTGCTGATGATGTAGACGTAATCGCACCACGAATCTTGATAATTTGCAGGCGTATACCATTCATTAGGGTTGCCTTGTTCCTCGTTGCCAGCAATACCATAGCCTTCTACAACTTCCCAGCGAGATTCCTCTGGCTCCTCGTTTGGCTGCCACGGCTTGAGAGTAGACCAGTAGAAGTGGTCGTCTACGAGAGTTTTCACTGCTTTATCGTAGCCGTCACGTTGTACAATTTCCCAAATGCTCTTGCCTTGATGTGCTGGATACCCATCCCAATGGGCATAGCGCCCCTTCCACGAGTCTCCATCTTGCTTTGCAATGATGCTTCTAGTCCCCATTACACTCCCTCGCTTTCAGATACATCCCAGGGAATATCCCAGTTGTGACTTCCGTCTAGGTCTTTGGACTTCAGTTCGTCGTCTGTGAGTTTGTAGTAAGCCTCTAGTGCGGACTCTTTGTCTTCTGCCTCAACTTCATAAGAGTGTGAGATGTCTTCACTAACTGAAACAATAAACTTTTTCATTTTTTCTCTTTTCTTTTCTAGTAGGTAATTAAAATATACCAGTGCTGTTACACATAAGCAACTCTTCCGCCACCGTCAATTGTTACCGAGCTCAAAAAAGTAAAATATTTTGCAAATAATTAAATAACATTATCTCAATACGACCCCGCATGTATCTGCCCCCGAGCAATGAGGTGGCCGCCGACCTAAGCCCCGGCGTCGACCCGACTTCGGCGGGGCTCATACCGCCAATCGCTTACATTATCCTTTAGTGATGAGTGCGTTACATTATCCTTCAGCAACGAGCGCATGAGAACCTATACCAAAGGATAATGTAGAGGGTTACATTATCCTTTGGTAATCGGCGGGCTAGTCGTCGGTAGGTTCACCGCTGGGGATCTCTCCAGTGGTTAGCCATGAGTACATTTCATCACTGGACAGCGAGACAACGGTAGGGCTAGAGTTCAGCGCCTTCTCTGCTTCCTCTTTGATAATCTCTGTCATGATCTCGGACAGTGCGAGGTGGGCAGAGATAGAAGCAAACTCAGGTGCTAGATATTTTTCGGGAACGTCGTAACTCTCTCCGTCGTAGTAGCCCTTAGCATTGAGTCCACCGACGAGAACAACATCACCAACCAGTGGGCGACTAAACATAATGGAAGCCATTACGTTTGCTGGAAGCCCGATGAGCAAGCCTTCATCGTGAACGTAGCCGACCAAATCATCAACGTCTTTATGAGTCACTGTGTCAATGTAGCCACCTACAGCGTCACGTATAGTCGGGTATTCATTATCTTTCTCTAGTTCTAACGGCAAGACCTCGCCTGTCGTTTTAAGTAGTAATGCCTTTACCATTTCTGACCCCTTTCGGTCTCTGTTTAACTTATTTACATTATCCTTTAGTAATTGGTGGGATCGCCATAACGACGACCCCACCAACTAGGCGAGATTATTTCATCACTTCAGCGAGGTGGGTCTCTATGAAGTCGGTTGTCCACTCGCCCCAATGCTCGTCTCGGCTTCCGTATATTCCTGCGTCAATACTGCGAGCAACATCGGTTCTAATCTCAAAGACGGTAGGCACGTTTCGCAAAACCGTTGCAACGTCTTTGACGGTCAGTGCGTTGGCTTTCTGATACAAGACCACGCAAGCGTCGTAGAGGTGATCGGGTGGGATCATTGGGAACGCTATTGACGCTGCCCTAATGCTCAGGTACTCGTTGCGAACTACTTGGACACGTAGGTCGGGTAACCCAAATCCATATTGACGGGTCATTTCCATTCCAGCGTCAATGACTACGAAATCGTAATCGCCAATGCTTAACATACCGTTTAATTCATTAGGCGTTACGCCCTTGACGGTGATGCCGTAATGTCCTTCATTCTCTCGGAACGTATTTACGGTTAGACCGAGCAACGCTGTGCAATCGTCGTTCTTTGATGGGTCAAGTAAGAGAACTCGCTCAGGAGATTTCTTACCCAATGCCAATGCAATGGAACAGGCGACGGTCGTTGTCCCGACTCCACCCTTTTGCGCTGTTACTTCTATGACCTTCATTTCTATACCCCTTTACGGTAATGGCGGATTTGCCATATCATTACTGTACCACGCTAGGGACAGACTAGCGTTTTACATTATCCTTTAGTAGTGGGGGCAGGTTTTAACCCACCCCCAACTAACTAGGAAGCCTTTACTTTTTTGGCTGGCTTTACGTCGGCTGGCTTCATTGCGCCTTTGGCAGGCTTGACAAGAACACGCACCGTGTCTGTCGTTTCCACGACGGTTTTGATTACCTTCGCTGGGATCTCGCCCTTTGCGATTGCGCTGTCCCATGCTTTGGTGTCAATCGCTGGCTTCGTCACACGACGGAAAAGAGCAGGAGAAACTGCCTCTTTGAGTTTATCAAGCGACCACGAGCGTCGTGGTGATGGCGACACAGAGACAGTGAGTTCTGCGAATGTGTGGCTGTCAATGCCCGACACTGCGTAAGTCTCTAACAACAACTCACGAGCCTCGTCGTATGCGATTTCTGCTTGTTCTTTAGCGGTAACAGCCTTTAGGAAGGCTTCGGTTGCTTGGCTAACTTCTGAATGTGTAGTCATTTCTAGTACCTCTGTTCTTGTTGGTTATGGGTTACCCCATAACCTTACAAGACGGGGAACAGATTTGCAATACTCTTGACAATCTTTTTTGCATTATCTCAATCCGCCCCTGATAGCCCTTTCCGCCACCGTCAATTACTACAAGGTTCAGCAAAAATGTTCAGCAAATGTTTAATTGTTTGGAAATCGTGAAATCTGCATTATCCCAACACGCCCCCGACCATGAGAGCCTGCGTGGCGGTGTGAGCCCCGGCCTCGACCCGTGTTCGGCGGGGCTCTTATCAGATTAGTGTCATCTAATCGCTAATCTGTACCTTGTTGGGTATTGTTGTGCATGGCAAAAAAACAGAACCCATATCCACACTATGAAGTATGCGAAATAGAAATAGTTTCACCTGACTTCGCTCGTGTCGGCTGGTCAATCAAGCACATGGAGACTGGCGAGTTAGTCACCGTTCTCGACCATGCAGACCCACATTTCCCGTGGTTCGCTAGTTCTAGGAATTGCGCTATCGCCTATGTGCGGTTTCTGAATTGCATTGTGCATGATGAACCCGTGTGCCATTGCGATTAATCGCACTATCCTGGATAGTCGGTGGCTTGCTCTCGTCGGGAGAGCAAGCCACTTTACATTATCCTTTAGTGAGAACGAGCGAGCCACTTACATTATCCTTTAGTAAGAATGATGTAGATTATGGGCTATGGTATTCACTGAGAAATTGAATAAAGTACTTGACCTCATTTCCGCAGCAGATAGTTTGCTAGACGAAGCCCGTAATGCTATTGCCGTTGTTCGGCGTGGCAGGCTTTTTTTGGTTTCCAAAAACTAAAGGATAATGCAAAATGGGGGGGCAGGCTTTCGCCCACCCCCCCACTAGGAACTCAATCGTTTACAGGTACTGAGCCACACCCTTGTAGGTGCTTGTGCCGACGAACTCGTCGTCTGTCATTTTGAGAATGGAAATCGCATTTTTGATTTCCTCAATCTGGTTAGCGTGGTAGTGACCAATGTGTTCTGGTGACTCTGGCAGTTTTACGCTTGGCGAGAGGTTGAAGGTAAGGGTTACTTCTCTCATTTCGTCTCTCCACGAGTCCTGCACTCGTGATGACTTAAAGGTAAGTTTGCTCGTGCCGACAAGTTTAACAAGAGACTTCTCAAAGGCTTCGTGTTCCTTTTCGTAGGCTTCTCTTGCTTTCTTGTAGTCTGCTACTTCCTTCTCTCGCTTCGCAAGAGCAACCTCTAGTGCTTTGATGAGTTTGGCTGTACTTACTTTTACGTTCATTGACTTGGTTGTCATTTTTTCTCCTTGTTACTTCTAGTAGGTGGGTAACAAGATAAGTGTACTGCACAGGGTACAGATACTCAATACTTTACATTATGCCAACACGCCCCCGACTGGAGAGGTTGAGCGACGACGGACAGAGCCCCGGCATCTCGCCGACTTTTGCGGGGCTTCGATGGGCAGTCGTTTACATTATCCTTTAGTAAAAAATGGGGGGGGACTCTCAGTACTGGTGGGTACTGAGAGTCCCTAACTAAAGGATAATGCAGAGGGTTACATTATCCTTTAGTAACAACCGCTAACTAAATAGCGACTGAACTGCATCGGCTAGGGGACCACGACCTGAGTCGTCACCGCCCATAACCTCAACCTCGTTTAAGTCCTGAAATCGGACAACGCTAGTTACTGAGTCGGCAGATGCACAGACAAGTAGGCGAACACGACGACGTGCTTCATGCTTGCTGGGTGCTGGCAAATCTTCATCGTTGCCGTCGTAATTATCGGGCAATGGTGAAGCCCAACCAGTAGTTACCAATACGATACAGTCATACCATTTCGCTGCGAACCTCGCCCCATCGCTGGAGAGAAGATCGTAGATGTCCTCTGCTTCGGTCACTTGGTCAAATAGATGAACCTCATCGCCGTCTGTCTCTACACCAAAAAGCAACGGCTTCGCTAACTCAAAAGCCTTATCTTCATTCTCACGAATGAGCAAATCGTGTATCTGTTGCTCAATGTTTTTGGAGATGTCTAGTGGTTTCATATTTCCCTTTCATATGTGTCGTTGGTGACATTCTTACTGTACCTCATAGGGGACAGATTAGCAATTTGCATTATCCTTTAGTAGTGGGGCTATCCGCCACCGTCAAAGATTAGGGGACAACGTGACTCCGCTCAAAGTCACAGCCCTCTAGATGGTGAGAAACTTCTTTAATCGGATGACATTATCGCAACGCGCCCCCGACGATGAGTTGGCTGGAGTCTGGCTTGGGGCGACGGACAGAGCCCCGCTGCTCACCGCTTCAGCCGGGGCTTCGTCCCGATAAAGGTCATTTAATCGCCAACCTGTCCCCGTAGTGGTACGTTGTGAATGTCGGCAGCGGGTCGGCACATACGGAGAGGGTACGAAGTGGAAAAATTGTCTTGCTTAGATTTTGGCAGTGGTGAGTGCGTAGGCGATGTGGAACTATCCCTCGCACAGCCTGTGCGCTATCGCACGAACGGGGAATTCATCATGTTCCCTCGTTGCGAAAAGCACTGGGACGAATACGCAGATAGGGCTCAGGCTCGCCAGGAGCGCCAGTGGGCGGCAGAACGGGCAGAGCGTGACGAATGGGCGAACTTTGAGTGAGTCGCGCCAAACTTTGCGAACGTGCCGAGAACGTCTCTCGGCACGTTCGCTCTATTAGTTTGATCAAAGCCCCGGCCGAGGGCGAGCTCAGCGGGGCTCCAACCGCATTCGCGTCATCTAATCGCTAATCTGTCCCTGTCGTGGTATGTTGTGAATGTAGTCAAGCGAAAGGAAAAGTAATGCAACAATCACATTCAAGAGTCACAGAGTTAGAGCTGGGGGCTCCCGTCGTAGTGGGGCATAGGCTCCTACTCTGGAAGCGTTCATTCTTCTACGCAAACCGTGTATCATACATTGTGTTCTGCAAAGCAGACCCCGATGAGGTTCACGGCTACGCTGTATGGCGAGTAGAGAAAAACGCTCACGGCGAATACTACGCCGAGACAGGCTACTACTTCGCCGAGTCCGATCTAGTCGAAGCCATACAGGCATACGACGCTAGAGATTAACGAGTTACATTATCCTTTAGTGTTAGCGGGGGGTTCGCCCCCCGCTTTACATTATCCTTTAGTGTTAAACCTCTTTCTAAAGGATAATGCAGGCGGTTACATTATCCTTTAGTAAGAAAAGCACTTTAGTCGTCGCCGTGTTTCGTTAAACTCGCTTTGCACATACTGGACCGATACCACGAGCGACACTTTTTGCATCGGTTAGGTCTGCTCCACAGACACAGCACATAGACATTTCTACGCCTAAGGCGGTGGCTCGCTCAACGGTCATTCTGTCGCTTGCGCTTAATCTCTGAATACTTCCACGCTCGTACTCAAAGCGCTCACTTTTTGTTGATGCTGTCGGGATAAAACGCATAGCGTACAAGTTGCCCGTTTCACGGCTCTGCTTGACCCTGTAAATACCTTCGGGGGTCTCGTACATTCCCGTAACGGTCACGGGGTCGCTTGGTGCTGACACTCTTACTTGGTCATTTGCCATAGAGCGTTCTACTGCTTCTATTTGGCGAATTGTTAATGAACCATAACGCTCAAACTTAGAGAGTAGGTCTGCATAGAACGAACTACGCCCTGAGTTGATAACGCAAAACTTTACTACTTTGAGAGTGCGTTCGTCGGGATTGTTATTCTCAATTTCTTTGATGTCCATTGTTGCCCCTTTCATGGGTGTAGTGGTTATTCATATTGTACCTCATCGGGTACAGACTAGGGTCGTTTTACATTATCCTTTAGTGTTCGGGATCGTCTGTCCCTGCTTCGTAGGCGTGCGAGAGCCAGCAAA